>MDSW01138224.1_pt1 | contig 22556 bp, 22 predicted proteins | sample 811171 | NCBI WGS metagenome assembly MDSW01 (sample SAMN05326641, study PRJNA326480) | marine metagenome | isolation source: seawater | place: Atlantic Ocean: North West | collected 2012 | reverse complement strand
CTCACTGCATCTGGACAAATAAGTCTTAATGACATCAATGTAGAAACTGGTAGAACTGGTACTACTGCTAATACAAGTTTAAAGAATATGTCAGACGGAACTACTATAACTATTAATACACAAAATGCTAGTGCAGATAGACCAGACGGATCTGCTCCACACGCTATGACTGAGTTTTATAGTTATGACCACGACTTAGCTAGTACATCCTGGAGTGTTGTAGATAATACTGGTTGTAATATATCTGGTTTTCCTGGAGATACTGAACAAAGCATCAAAGATGCACAGATGACAGTATCTAGTGGTAGTGGCGGTACAAGTTGTTCTGTGAGCACTACTGGTGGTCCATTTGGTAATTTTAAATTAGCTATATCAAGTAGTGGCGACCCAGGCGGTGGTGGTACAAACAATAGTGGTAGTGGATTTATAACTACATCATCAGCTAATAGTAATTCATTGTTTACTAATCATAATTCTGGAACAAGATATATTAGAACTCAATGGGAACACACTCCAAGCAATAAAGATGGTACTGGAGCATATACATTAACACTTACAAATAACAGTGTTAGTGCAACTGTTACTGGTAGTATTACATTTTCTGGTGGTGGTGGCGGTGGATTTGGTTTATGTATTTACGAAAACATACCAGTTAATTTAAAAGAAGGTACTGCAAACATACACGACTTAGATGTTGGAGATATGATTATGTCTTACAACTGGGAAACTGGAGAGGAAGAAGAAGTAGAAATATTACAAATAGAAAAAAGATTACATGATAACTTATATAAAATTATGCTATCAGACCCTAATGATGAAACAGATGGTGAAGAATTAAAAGAATTAATACTTACACAAGACCACCCTGTATATAAAGAAGATGGTAGTATGGTATCTGATGATCCAAGCAGAACATCAGCAAACTATGATTTAGATGCAGCTGCTATACAGCCTAATGATTTACTAAAAATATTAGATGGTAAATACTATGCACAAGTTCATAGATTAGAAGGATTTCCAAAGAAACATTGGACATATACAATTTTAACAAAGAACAACAACTTTTACGCTAATGGCGTATTAGTACATTCAGAAATAGGGGACTAAAATGGAAGTAGGTAAAGACACTAAATTTACTCTATCTATAGAAACAGCTATCAGTATACTTGTTACTGTAGGTATGATTATTGGTATGTGGTATTCATTACAAGCTGAAATAGAACTTGCAAAAGAATTACCAGAACCAGAAGTATCACGTATGGAATATGACTTGAAAGACCAAATGATACGTGATTCAATATTAAACACAGAGGGTAAGGTAGATAAGCTTGAAGAAAAAGTAGATGACATTAAGGAAGATACTAGAGCTATTACTGAGACTCTAATAGATATGAATAATAAATGAGGATGAATCATGAGAAAGTTTATATTATCATTATGCTTATGGCTTGGACTATCGTCTACATGGCTACACTCTCAGTCTGTTAACTTAGATAGTTTTCAATCTATACAGGCTTTGAATATACAGAACTGTGCAGTAGTACAAGTAAATGCATCATGGAACTATAAGAATAGAGTAAGCATAGAAAAGCTTGCTGACTTATGTTATGTAGGTGAAATAGATTTAAATAATAAAACTATAGGTGCAGTCATACAAAAAGAATGGAACATTAAAGTTGTTCCTACTATTATTATCTTGAAAGAAGGTAAAGAAGTTATGAGGTACGAACCTGGTATTAGCATGAGATTTGATGAACAAGAAGTATTTAATAAGATTAAAAAAGAAATCAAATAATTAGGAAATAAGTAAAAAAATAAGTATATTACAATTAAAAACTGTTAGGAGATAACAATGGCAATGGCAAAAGCACCAAAGAGAAACTTGACATTTGGTCAAAAATTTTCAAATGCAAGGAAATTAGGTAGAGCTACTTTTATGCATAATGGTAAAAAGTTTAGCACTAAAACTAAAGAAGAAGTTAGTAAAAAAGGAACACGTAAGACTGTTAGAGGTATGAGAAAAACTGCTAGAAAAAACAGTGATTTGTCTAAATCGGGTCGTATGTACAGAAGAAAGGTGAGAAAAGCTGCTAGAAAAGTAAGAAGAACTAACAGAGCGTTAAGAAGATCTAACAGAGCATCAAGAAAATAATAAATAGAGAGAGGTAGAATATGATTCCACAAAACGGAGATAAACAAAAAAAGAAAGGCTTTCTTAAAACTATAGTTACAGAAGGTGGTAAGGTAGGTGGTGCTGTTGTTGTAGGCGGAGCAGCTTTAGCTGGTGGTAAAGCTATTGTTACTCACGGATTACCTGCTGCTGGTAGAGGAGCACTTGCATTAGGTAAGGCTGGATATAGTGCTATAAGTACTGGATTTGGTGTTACTAAAATACCTGATGTAGTTAAAGGTATACCTACTGCTGTTAAAAAAGCAAAAGCAGCTCCTGGTAAAATTAAAGCTGGACTTAAAACAAAAGCTAAAAACTTAACTAAAGGTATGGGTAAAGATATTGCTAAGGCAACTCAACAAGGTTTGAGTGAAGCTATGAAACCTGTGTCAAAGACTAGAGCTTTTGCTGGTGAAGCTGGTAAAAGAGGAATACCATCACAAGTAAAGATACCTAAAGGTACAAATACTTTAGCAATGTATGGACAACCAGAGTTCAAAAATCCTATTGGTGGTAAAATAGGTGAAGGATATTTTAATAAAAAAGGTCAAACTCCTAATGCTGTAAAGTTGAAAAAACAAATGGAAAAAAATGTTATTAAAGTAACAACAGAACCAAGAAAGTCAGTTGTTAAAAAAACTTTACTTGAAACTGGTACTACAACTATGGACCCTAAAACAAAAAAAATGGTACCAACATATAAAGAAGTTAAAACAACAGCTGGTAGAGGTTCTAAAGTAAAATCTTCAACTAAGCCTTTAGAAACTCATGATACTAGAAGTCCTAAAGTTAGAAGACAGATTAGTAAAATTACAGATAGAGCTGAAAGAGATATTTCTAAAATACAAGCATCTAGTCAACCTCAAAAAATAAAAGATGCAAGAACAGCTAATGTTGTTAAAAGAGCTGGTAAAGCAGCTAATCCAATAGCACGTAAAGCAGCTATTAAACAAGGTTTAAGAATGGCAGCTAGAGCAGGTTCTACTGCAGTTATGGCTCTTGGCCCAGTAGGTGTAGGTGTTGGATTGGCAGCAAAAGCAGCTATTAATTTATCTACAGCACATGATATTTACAAAGTGAGTAAAGAGGTATTACCAAAGAAAAAACGATAAGGAGAAACAATGGCTAAAGAAAAAGTCAACCTTAAAAAAGAAGCAGAAAATAAAATGGAATCGCTAATACAGCAACATAATGAGCTTGCTGGTAATATACAAGAAGCTAATGCAAGATTAGCAGAAGTAAAACAAATGATCATTGAGCATCAAGGATACATGAAAGGCCTTGAAGCTTGCGATAATAACTGTAAGGAGAAATAATGGGACCAATATTAGGTAAGTTGTTAACTAGTTTAGGAACTGAAAAACTGTTAAAAGCAATCATTCTACATTTGGGTGATTACTTAGTAGGTAAGTCATCAAATAAATTAGATGATAAACTATGGGCTGAAGTTAAAAAAGCTCTAAATAAAAAATAGGAGGTACCATTGAAACTTAAGCAACGTGGTATAATAATACCAGACCAGCATTATCCATTAGAAGATAAAGCTGCAGTTAATTGTGTAGTGAAAGCTATACAAAAAATAAAACCAGATATATTTGTTAATCTAGGAGATGTTGGGGAGTGGGAATCTGTTTCTGCATGGAAGTATAAAGATAAGAAACTACCACCACTTGAGTTTCAATTACCTATTGTTAATGAAGATATACGATTGGTAAATGAAGGCTTAGATGTTTGGGATGATGTCCTTAAAAAAGTTAAATGTAAAAAGAAATATTTACTCCAAGGTAATCATGATCTTTGGTTGGATAATTTTTCTAACAAGTATCCCTATCTTAGTAATTATAGCTTTTTTAAAGCGTGTAAAATAAAAGAAAGAGGATATAAATATACTGAGTATAATTTACCAATACAAATAGGTAAGCTAACATTCTTTCATGGAGCATTTGCTACAACATATCATGCAAAGAAACATTTAGAAACCTATGGAGAAAATGTAATATACGGACATACACACGACATACAACGACATACACTGACAAAACTAAATGGTAATATCGGTGCTTGGTCATTAGGATGTTTAAAAGATATGTCACATGAACAAAATAAATGGCTTAAAGGTAGACTACATAACTGGGGTCATGCATTTGCTGTTGTAGATTGGTATACAAATGGCGAGTTTAAAGTGGAAGTAGTAGAGATAATAGATGGTAAAACATCTTTGTGGGGAGAGATAATAGATGGGAATGTATAATACAGAGACTGGCAAGGGACAAGAGTTTGTTGGTAAGTCTATTGGTGATAGCAGACGTAAGTATAATCTTAAAACAAAATCAAAGAAAAAAGTTAAGGTTATAAATATGAATGATATTACTAGAGGTAATATACTTTGTACTAAATTAAGGAAAGCAAGTGCCAAAGTTAATTAAAAATATTGCAAACTTTACTGGTGGTTTAAATAATAATACTAATCGTAGAGATATATTAGATATAGAATCACAGGTAATGTTAAACGTATCTAATGAAATACCAGGTAAATTAGTAATGGAAGGTAGATCTATTACTTCTAACATAAGTTCTAACGATGTTACAGCTATAGATGCTTTAAACTATGGTAATGGATTATTACATACAAACTTAGATAGAAACCTTGGAACATCTGGTGTTAATGAAACTGAGTATTTATTTATTAATGATAAGACTGATAGCATAGTTCGTATATATGATGTAACTAATAGTGCTGCAGAAACTGTAAATATAAATTATGGTAATACTGCATCTTTAGTAGAAATGTATGCAGTTGATGGTCAGATAAGAGTTGTACCTCATTATGGTAATTCAGGTAATACTCCAAAGATATTAGGATATTATAACTTTAATAGGAAGTTAGGCTATACATTAACTGAAACTACAATTAATAATTCTGTATCTAATCAGTTTGAAGTAAGTGATTTATATATTGCTCCTATTAAAGGAGTGAATGTATATAACTATACAATAGATACATTGTATCATAAAATGCAACAGTTTCATCCTGATCAAGATTCTGAAATATTTATGTTAAATGTAGATGATACTGGTACTTATGCTATGGGAACTGGAGCTGGTAGTACAGTGGTAAATAAAGTAGAAGTAACTGCTACAGAAATGCATGATTTATTAGATGGATATAAAAGTGGTGGTAGTGATTACACTACAGGAGGACAAGGCTCTATGTCTGTTATAGCATATTTTAGAAATGATGTTAATGCTGACAGTGATTCTAATATTAAACCTCAGTCAGGAAAAAGATACGGATTATGGGCATCAAAAGTATATAGTAATTATGATAGTGATACTAATAAATCAGAATCTGTTGCTGTGTATATAGGAGATGTATATCAACATGTTTCTGTAGATGATGTAAAACAAAAATTATATTTTGGATTAACAGGTCGTATGGGAGATAAAAGCTCTAGATATTCTGGGTTCAAAATATATTATGCATTAATGGATGGATTTGTAGAAGGTTCTAGTGTAGATACTTCAACTAATATAGGTATTAAATATTTATTAGCAGAAGTAGACTTTGAAAAAGGGTTAAGATATGCAGGCAGTAAAACATATCAGATGTTACAACCTTATACATTAGGTGGCGACAAACAATGGGCTTGGCCTAATAATAGTTGGGCAAGCACAGATAGGTTTATAGGTGACGGATTAACAGATTTATCTATACAAGAGCCTTATTTAATAGAAGGTCCTTCTGTTATAGGTGAAGCTAATACAGGATTTAAAACATCTACTATATTAAATAGAAGAATTTACGCAGGTAATGTCCAATACTATGATAAAAAACATAACTTAGTTACTAAGTCAGATAGAGTATTAAAGTCATTACCAAATAAATTTGATTACTTTCCAGAAGAAAGTTTTATAGATGTAGAAGTAGAAGATGGTGATACAATAATTAAATTAGAATCATTAGGTAATAAACTATTACAGTTTAAAAGAAATAAATTGTTTATTATAAATGTATCTAGAGATATAGAATTTTTAGAAGCTGAATACGAACATAAAGGTTGTGAGAAAGACTACCATGTAGTTAAGGGGGAAGGTTTTGTTGCTTGGTTTAATACATATGGTGCTTATGTTTACAATGGTCAACAAGTTATTGATATCAATTTAGCACAAAATGCACAACCAAAATTAGCTAACTGGTCAACAACGCACTATCATGATAATAATGTTATAGGCTATTTACCTAAAAGCAAAGAGTTAATTATAGTTAATAAGAATCAAAATATATTATTTTATGATATGAAATCAGAATCATGGAGACAATCTAATGTATTTGGTAATAGAGATATTACAAACTTAGTAAACTTCAATAATGGTGATTTATATTGGTGGCAATCAATAGCAGGATTAATGGGTAATCCAGATACTATAGATTTAGTTAAATGGGATAAAACACCTAGCAGTAAGAATGGTGGTCAAGTATTATACCAAACAAAAGAATTTGATATGGGATCTGCTGCAACAAATAAAAATTATAATACATTATATATTAATTATAAAGAAGGTGCTAATGTAAAGGTGCAAGCCTTTGGTACAAAGACAGATGCATCTGAAATAGCATTAACTGATGTTGGAACATTGTCCTCAGGTGGCTATAAAACCACGAAAATGGCCTTTCCTGCTACTTTTAAGAACTGTGTAGGGGTAGGTATAGCCTTAACTACAACAAACGCTACAAATGCGAATTTTGAAGTAAACGATATACAGATTGTATATAGGGAAAAACTAACACGATGAGTAGATTTTTTGGTAGACAAGGTAAAATTTTAAATGCTGTAGGTAGACAGAGCAATGTTGAGTTAGAAATAGAAGAAGTGAAACAACAATTTGCTACACCAACAGAACAAGAAACTGTAAGACCATCAAATACAGATGGAGTAGATGGTGATAAGAAAGTTGTAGTAGAAGGTAATCAAGAATTTTTATATGTAAAAGTAAATAATAGATGGAAAAAGACTGAACTACAGGAGGTAGAAATATAATGGCTACAGAAGCACAGAATATTATGCAGGCATTTAGAGCTGCAGATGAAAGAGAAAGAGTTAAAGAAGAAGGTAGAGTATTGTATGGTCCAATTACAGCAGTACAAGATGCAACAGCTGGAGTTTTAGGTGCACAAACTGCTATGAATATTGGAGAAACTTTTAGCAATATATTAGACCCTAGAAGTTTTAGTGAGATGGTAACGGATGAAAGAAAAAAGATTGAATCTGATTTTGATATGGAAGCATACCAACAAAGATTTGAACAAGATATGGAAAAAATATATGGAGCAACAGTAAAATTATTTACAGATAGATTAAGAGGAATGCTAGATGCTGGTATAGAAACAGCAGTTGATGTAGTTGATCCGTTAGGAAATAGATAATGATAATACCAAAAGATATTAGTTTTAGACAAAAATTATATGACCATATAAAGTTACGTGAAGGATATAAGAACGTAGTTTATTTAGATACATTAGGTAAACCTACTGGTGGTATAGGACATTTACTAACAAGTGAAGAGAAGAAAACATATCCTGTTGGTTGTCCTTTGAAAGAATCTGTTATAAAAGAATGGTATGATAATGATATACAAAAATCATTAGATGCTTGCAATGACCAATGTAAAATATTAAATATACATGATATAGATTTTAAGATTGCATTAACATCTGTAAACTTTCAACTTGGTACTAGTTGGTTTAGAAAGTTTCCATCAGCATGGAAAGCATTATGTCATAAAGAATATGATAAAGCAATAGATGAGATTATGTATGCTAATAAAGAAGAAGATAGATATTCACGTTGGTATAAACAAACACCAGTAAGAGTAAAAGATTTTGTAGAAGCAATAGAAAATATTAAGGAGAGTGAGTAATGCCACATAAAAAAAAGAAAAAAGGTTATGATTTAAAAAAATTGCCAACTAAAAAGTTTGTAGAAGAAGGAACTTTTTTTAAACAAGAAGTAGAATTATATGATTATGGATTAGGTACAGATATTAAAGGTAAACCTAAAACTCCTAGCATATTTTATCCTAGAGCTAAAAAGGTAAAAAATTTAAAAAAGGCAGGTACTAATGGCACAAGATAAAGAGAAATCAGTAGTACAAATAGCTGGAGAAAATGAAGCAATGGCTGCAGATAATGTTACTCCAGATCCAGATTATATAGCTGCAGTAAAAGCACAAGAAGCAGAAATGGATAGTACATTACAAGCTGAAAGAATAATAGCTTTAGAAGAAGCTGAAAATAATGCAGATCCTATACCTAATGATGATTTTATTAGACAGCTAGATAATATTAGAAGGCAAGCTAAAAGAAAAGAGTCTATGAAAGTTGCACAACGCATGACTATGTTAGACCATTTAGATTTATTAGATTTAAAATTAACAGATTTTGTTAAAGGCCCAGGTGTACAGGGTTTATTAAGACATATTAATGAGGAAGGAGAATAGTATGGGATTTGGAGGAGGTTACAACTCTAAAGTGCAAACTAATTTTATGGGGAATACATTATCTCCTAGATATAATAGTCCAGCTCCTACTGGTGGTGGATTTGTAATGGGAGCAGGTACTGGTAGCTCTTATGGTAGAGGTGGTATTGGAGAAACAACAGGTTTACAATTTAGAACAAGCGGAATACCAAACTTTGCTGCTATGGCTGCACCAGTTCCAGAAGGTCCTGGGTTAAGATTTGGTGCTAGATTAATGAATGCAGGTAATAAAGTAGGAAGTTTTTTAGGTGCTGTAAATCCTATATTAGGAGCTGTTGGAGCAATAGGTGGTATTATATCTAGTATAGGTGCAAGAAGAAGAGCAAGAAGAGAAAGACGTAGACGTAAAAGACGTGCAATTAAATCAGAAAATTTATTATTAGGTGCAGCAAGAAATGTTGTTAAAGATGTAGAGCAACAAAAGTTATTTACTGGTGAAGCATTTAATATATCACAAAGAGAAGGCGTAATGAATTTTGGACAGAGTATAAGAGATGCTCAGTCTATGATGGCTAATACTAATTTAAGAACTGGAACAGGTGAGCAAACTATTCGTGACATAAGAACTAGATTTGATATGCAACAAGATGCTGCTCAGTTAGGATTAGATCAAGGCATGTATCAATTAGGCCAACAAAAAGAGTCTAGACTAAGAGATATTCAAGGTAATTTATTAGAATTGAGTGCTTATAGTGGTAGAAATATTAATGTATTAGATATGATGGGGAGTTAGAAATGTCTTATAATAGTGAAGTAATAGCTGCATTAGCACAACTAGCAACAGCAACAGGTGCATTAGCAGATAAAACTGGTGAAGATAAAGATGAAGCAAAAGCATTAGCAAAAGAAATGATGTCTGCACAAGTAGCAGCTAAAATGCAAGCAAGTATGGCTGTATTTAATTCTGGATTAAAAATGCAAACAGAAATGACACAGAATAGTTTACTATCATTGAGTGAATTAAATAAAAAAATGATTGAGACTGGTACATTTAAAAGCGATGCTTTAGACACAGTAAGAGATGCAGAAGAGATAACTTACTTTGGTGGTACAGGATTGTTTAGTGGTGGTACACCAGGTGCTATACGTAGAGATTTTAAAGATTTTGTAGATGCAAATGATGAGTTAATAACTAGTCAATCTGGTGCTATCTCTAAGGTTATGGCACAAAAAGAACTAGGTGGTAAAGATGCTGTATCAGTTGTAGCTACTAAAAATAAACTTGTACAACTTAGAAATAATATACAAAGCTCTATTGATATGGCAAAAGAAACACAACAATTTGATAAGAGTAGAAGAGCACCAGGTACTTCTGCTATAGTTGGATTCTTTGGTAGAAATGAAGCTGAGTTGTTAAAAGAATCTGAAAAGCAGATTGACACTTTAAATGGTATTATAGATTACTTAGAAAAATAATTAAGGATTGTAAATGAAATTAATAAATCCTGAATTAAAGTATTTAGATCAATTAGTACGTCAAAAAATAATTGAACCACAAGAATACTTTAATCGTTTAGAACTTGCATATAGAACTAATCCAACATCTTTCACAGAAGAAGAAGTTGATTATATAGAAAGACAGTTTAAGAAGGTAGATTTAAAATTTAACAGAGATTTAGAAGCTGCCGATGCTAACTTGCTTTCTACTATGAATCAATTTACAAGTGGTTTAGTAGAAGGTTTTACTACATTAGGTTGGTCAGAAGAACCTGATACTACTGCTGAATCTATTGCAAATAAATTAGGACACCTTATAGGTTTTGCTCCTGATGTAGTTGCATCATTCTTTTCTATGGGACAGTATATACCAATAGCAGCTGCTAAACGTGCAGCCATAGGTGGTAGTGCTGTTACTAGAGGTGCATTACAAGCAGCAGGTAGTAAAGCTCCAGGATTCTTACGTAAAAAAGTTGGACCAAAAACATTTACATTACAATCAGTACCAATGAAGGTAGCTGATTATGTAGTAGAACAATCTAAAAATTTCTTAGGTGGTGCAGGGGTAACAGCAGGTGGTTATTTATCTAAGGGTATATTTGCTAGTCCTAAATTAAGAAACATAGGAGAACAAGGTATACATCTTGGTGTAGCATTAGGTGTATCAGCATGGAAAGATGGCCCTAAGGGTATGATAGATTCTGCTATGCATGGTGCTGCTGCTGGTGCTTTGTTTGGTACAATAGGTAACTATGTTAATGTAGGTAGATTATTAGAAAATCCTAAGACTAGAAAGTTAGGTCAAGATACTATACGTCAGGTAGCAACTGAAGTATCTAAAGATGCAGCTAAGACTGAAGGATTGAACATGATTGTACGTGGTACATTAGGTTCTATTGCTCAGGGTGGTATGGCTACTGCACAAGGATTACCAGTAGCAGAACAAGTATATGAATATATGTTAGGTGCATTCTTTGGTGCTACTACTAAGTCAGCTGGGTTTGCTGCAAGAACTAAGTTTATAATGAAGAATGATTATAAGAATTATAGACTAGGTATGACAGAACAAGAAGCTATAGATGTAGCAAGAAAAGATCCTGAGTTCCAAGCATTAAGCAAGAACGACCAAGCATATGTAGAAACTTATATAGCTAAAGTAGTTGCACAAAAATTTAATATGCATGCTCCACTTATGGGAGACTTACAGAAAATACCTGAGATAGCAAAGGCTGTAGAAAAATTAGGTTTTGATATTAATCAACTTACACAACCACAGTTTGAACAAGTATTTAAACAAGTTAAGCAAGATAGAGCAGTACAAGACTTACAAGGTCCTACTGATATAGATATTAGAGTACAAGAAAGACCAGCTGAATATGAAAATGTAAAACCTGATGCTACTGATACTATAAAGAATCAAGTATTACAAAACAAAATAGATATAGCATACAATGAAATGTTAGAGATATCAGCTAATGCAGACTTGAATGAACCTAAGGTTGCTATAAAAAATAGAGACTTAGAATTAATAGCTAATGATATTAGAGGATTTAAGATTGGTAGAAATTTAGATGAAATTAATGTTACCATAGCCAAGTTAGCAAAAGATAATAACTATGAATTAAATCCTACTAAAGCTGCAATATTAAAAGAATATGAAAAGTTAGGATTACCTAATACATTCTTTACTGATGTAGGTGTTAATAACCAAAGACTTGGTAGTTATTTAAAACTAAAAAAGAATTTTACAAGAAGAGTAGACTATGAAATAGATTTAACTGGTGATGTTGTTGAGATACGTAAGATACCAGAAAGAGATTTTAAGGGTGAAGTATTAGGTGGAGATAGACCTCAAAGTAAATGGAATAAAACTTTTGCAGGTGATCCAGTAGAAGCAAGATTGCTTATAAGAAAATCATACTTTGAAAAATTTACAAAAGAAAGAATGGGTAGAAATGATGAGATTGTAGAAATACCTGTTTATGATAGAACAAATGGTGGGCCCTTAGATTTTAAAAATGCTAGTAGAAAACAAGTACATGACAATGCATTTAATATTAAAGAACAATTTACAAAAGAAGTTCAAAATAGATTAATTAAATCTTTAGATGAAAAAGGTATGTACATATATGGTGGTACAAAAGATAATGGTAATCTTGTTGTACATAGATATGCATTTACTAAAGCAATAAGAGATAATAATCGTTTAGAGTTTTTTAGAAGATTAGAAAATGAAGTAGAAGGATTAAAGTTTAAAGTAAAAGATGATGCAACTTTATCTAATATATTTTATACATTAATTGAGTCTGGATTGTATGACCCTAGAAATGGATTTAGTATTGACCTTATGGTTGCTGCTACTAAAAAATATATAAACAATCCTTTATATGCTAATGTACAAAAATTTAACAAATATGCAAACCTATCACAAGGTGCTGATATACCATTGGAAGCTGCTGAATATGTAAATACTACATCTACAGAAGCTAAAAACAATCCTGCTAATAATAGAGAAGCTGGTAAGTTTAATATGATAATGGTAAAAGATTTTCAGGACCCTATGTTTAATAACTCTGAATCTGGTACTGATGCTGCAGTTATAGCTAGACATGAAGTATTTGATGCTATACAAACTAGAAACTTTAGACCTTCTAATAATGGTTTTTTAAAGTTAGTAGGATATAAGGGACCTGAGTATGGAGAGAATCCTATTGGTAATATATTATTAAAAACTGGTACATTTAGAGCTACAGAAGCACAACAAAAATTTATGTTTGAAAATGGTATAGATTTTATTGTACCTAAAACTGCAGCTAAAACAAGTTTAGGATTAAGAGAACATACTATAGAGTTTGTAAAAGCTACAGATTCTTGGACGTTAGTAGATAGTACATTACAACCATTTAAAATGAGACCTGATGAATTGTATTTAAATATGGGTGTATATGAAAACTTTAAAGGCAATAAACCAGCACCATTTCAAAAACAAATATTAGATAAAATAAATGAACAACAACTAGGACCAGACTTAGCTAAAGGTGTTAAAGATGATTATAATAAGTTAGTAGAAGATTCTTACAATGGTGATCCAAATAGAACAGCAGAGTTTGATCAGATAGCACAACAATCATTACAAGATAGACAATATAAACTACCTGAAACATATGATTTTAATGTAAATGATATTAGTATTGAGAGTTTAAATAATGTTTTATCTAGAGATATTACTAGTCCTTTGTCACGTAAAGTAATAGATAAGATATTAAATAGAGGTCGTGAAGATTATAGAGAGTTAATAACAGAGAGTACAGATGAAGTAGCACAAAGATTAATGGGGTTAGAAGTTTATGAAATACCTGATATCTTAACAAGATTAGATTATGATCCTGGTATATTATTACAACCAAATATTAAAAAGTTTGTAGATAAATCATTGGCTAGATATAGAACATCTAGAATTGTATCTCCTCAAATAAAGCATTCTACTACAGGTAAGTTAGGACCAAGAGATAGTGAGACATTTGCTAGACATCCAGAGTTAAATGATAATACATTTATGATGGGTAGAAATTTTGCAAAAGAATATGAGATAGCATTACCTGATAATTTAGGTGGTGTACAATCATTGGAGTCTGCATTTGGTAAATATAAAGAATCATTATCACCTACTCAAACTAAGTATGATAAAGCAGATAAAGAAGCATTAGCAGCTGCTATGCAATTTATGTTAGTACGTTCTCCTAATAGTAGTAATGGTGGAGTAAGAGTGTTAGACTTTGCAGGGTTTGTAGATAGAAAAGGTTTTGGTATATATACAACATCTAAGAATGATTATTATTTAGGTGGTGCAGATAAAGATGCTGACTCTGTTTCAGTATATTCTGGTATGTCGAAGAACATAAGAGAAGCATTTAAGAAATATGATAATGAATTTTTACAAGATGGTGTATTATATAACTTTGAAAAACCTACTCAAATATTTAAAGATTTAATATCTGAAGCTCAAGATAAAGGACCTGCTGGTAATTTTGCAGACTTAGTAGATGTAAATTCTAGAATAGAAGTAGCAAGAATGGCTAGACGTGGTAAGCAACAAATGGGTATTATAGTAGATGCCATGACACGTATGCAGAACTTAGCTGATGTAATTGTAAAACGTAATGGTGTATTTGAAACAAGTTATGTATATAATGAAAAACCATCAGATGGTAAAATACAAATTAGATTGAATGATACATTACCTGGTAAGGCTGGTAAAGTTACATTAGAACAGATTGCTAAACAATTACAATTAGATAGTGTTAATATTGTTAATCTTATGGCTGACTCTGCTAATTTTTCAAAGGTAGAATTTTATAATAAGATTATTAACAAGGTATGGGAAACTTATTTTAAGGTTACTGGAGATGTTATGGAGGTAAATGGTACAACTATATACACTCCTTCTCTTAAAGGTAATAATTATTTTGCTACAACAGAAAATGCATATGGTTTATATCTTACAGAAAAAGTACATAAAGATATGTATAAAGTAAGTGGTAATAGTGTATTAAAGATCAATGAATATAGTAGAGTTGCACAAGAATACATGAATGAAATGGGCACTGATATACCTTTTTATTCTAATATAGCAGAAGCTGTTATGAGAACACCTGACTTCTTTATTAATCCGTATAAGTTTTATTACAATGAAGCAGCATTAAAAAATCAAGCAGAAAGCGGTAGAAGTGAATTAGATGTTGCTAGATTGTATGTACAAAAGTTAAGAGAATTAGTTAAAGGTGATAAACTATTTAAACGTTTTGGATTAAAAGATTTTTGGAATACACATATAGAAACAGAGATTAACTTAAAAGAAATTATGAATACTAGTCCATATCTTATGCATGATAAGTTAATGGATTACCAAGGTATTTTTTCAAGCTTGCAAAGAAGTAGAGATTTTATTAGAGAAGCTGCTAATACTGGAGTAGGAACAGAAACAGCAGAAAAAATTGTAGCAGATATTGTAGATACTACCTATAGAATAAAATCATTCTTTTATACTGAAACACAGTTATATGGTATAGGTAATATGGAGAAAGAAATTAAGATTACTCCTAAAGAAATTAATGGTATTATAGTTAGATTAAAAGATAAGTATAGAAATCAATACAAGAATAGAGATGATTTAGTTAATGAGATTGAAACTTTAATTGACTATTGGTTGTTGACACGTGATTTTAGAAGTGCACAAACAGACATACTAAAGCACCAAGAAAAAGATTTTGTTGAAGTAGATAATAAGATTAGAAAAGAAATACAACGTTTAACTGAGAATAATTTATTAAATGATTTAGAAAGTTCTGGTATACATGATTATTTAAAAGAAAAAGGTAGATCGTTTAAAAAATTAAGGCCAACATTAGATTATGCTTACAGATCTTTAGCTATTAAAAATAGTAATAGAGAAGAATTTTTTAAATCTCAATCTAAATATTTAAAAGAAATAACAGAAAACATTACAGAACAATTAAAACTACCTGAAGAGTCTATAAGTTTAAAGAAATATCTTGAAGAAGAAATACCTTTTGATGTAGAGCCTAGCTTTGATTATGACACAGGAGTAAAAAACAATCTTACAGAAGTAAGAGATAATAAACTTAAAAAGAAAGAAAAAAGAGTTGAAGAAGAAGTAATGGACTATGAGTTTGAAGCAGATGATGACGGTACTCTTTATAAAGTTCCAATAGAAAAAGGAACAGTAAAAAAACCTATTAAAGATACTCCAGAAACTGTAGACCAGTTAAAGAAAACTAATGAAATGTTAGATGAAATATTACCACAGTTTGATTGGTTAAAGAAAAAAGCAAAACCAAATGAACTACTTACTGATGAAGCACAAGTTGAAATAGATAGACTAAGAGACATAATGAGAAAGACTCCTAGTACTATAGCTAGATTTGAAGAGTTTTGGATTGGTCTTACATTTAAATTAGAAGGTGTAGGTAGAAGATTAGATACTTTAAATACATCAGACTTAAGAATGTTGAATAATGCATTAGAAGAAAGATTTAGTGCTAAAAGTATTGTAGATAAAACTACTGGTAAATTAATTAAAAAACCAGGTTGGTTAGAACAGATGTTAAACTATAAAGTTATAGGTAAGAAGTTAGAAACATTTGAAGAGATAGAATATATTAAAGCTGCAGTACCAGTTATTGATAAGTTTGGACAACAAAAACCTAAAACAATGAATATTATATTACCTACTAGTACATTAGAGTTAGGTAGAAAAACTATAGATAAATTTGATACTTTGCAAAAACTAATGGCATCTGGTATTGAAGCACAACATAATGGTTTTTACAACTTCTTAAATATAGATAATGCTAATCTTATAAAACATAGAGACTTGTTAATAGAACATGCTTGGAATATAAACGAATATCAACAAGGTAAGTATCCTTCCAATGAAACAAGTCCAACTGCAAAACAAAGAATCAAAGAAGCATTTATAGATTCTACAGATACTGTAGCTAAGCTTACTGGTTTAAAATTTCCGTGGCCAGCAAAAGATGGTGGTAAGTCTGAGATGATAGATGCACAAACTTATAGTGAAAGATTAGCACAGAGATTTGCACAAGACTTAAAATCTATAAACAACTCTTACATAAAAAGTAATTGGGAAAGTATTGAAAAGTTTTTCAAGCAACAAAAAGTAAAAATGAATTTGTATAAATCTAAACAACCATTAACTGCTTTTGAAGGATACACTAAAGATCAAATAGAAAATATGACAATGAGTGAACAACAAACAGCATTGTTAAATAAAAACATTGCATTGAATAAAATGGAAAGTATGTTCTTAGATGTTCATGGATTAATAAGACCAGAGTTAGTTAACTTAATGTTTAAGAAGTTTGACTTACAAGCAGCACCAGATCGTACAATATTTGGTGAGTTCTTTAGTATTAATGACTATTTTTTTATTAAGTATCATATGCAAATAAGAGATAGATTAGAATTTTCTTATCCAGAAATCAACCTAGATAAACCTTTGAATATTAAAGAAAGAGGTATTGTAACTAAGTTTATTAAAAAAGAAATGGACAAAGCTTCTTATAGAGAACATATTGTAGGAGACGTATATAGAGGTTATATGCCACGTATGGGACATTTTGATATAGCTGCTAACATACCAAAGATACAAGCATTTGCAGAGAAACAAATCAAACAAAGAATTGAAGAAGTTAAACAACCAGGTGGTTTCCAACAACTACCATTAGACTTACGTATGGCTGTTGAATATAATGAACTATCTAAGTCTGAAGCTATTAATATATTTAAAGACACTTTAATGGCTAGATTTAGAAGAGAGATGGATAATAGTGCTAGTAATGGTGGTTATGAATCAGAAGCACAAGTAAGAGATCTATTTACTAGAAGTAATTACAAAGGATATGTTGGAGACTATACTGCTTCTATGTTAAGAAACAGAGGACAAGAGTTCTTACCTTACTATAGTAAAAATATTGATGTGATGAAACGTTATAAACAACAACTAATAAAAGCACATCTTACTAATTTAGCTGGGTTTAGAGCTGAGTTATTGTTAAGAAGATTTGATAAGGTTAATGGTAAAGAAGGGTTTGTTGAGAACTGGTCTAGATATATGAGAGATGCTTTTACAAATATGTTAGGTATGTCTAACTATAGAGCATTGAATATACATGGTATTGAGAAGAAAGACCAAGGGCTTTACAAAAGATATATTGATAATAACTTATCACGTGAGGGCTTAAGACTTAGTGTAGCAGAGAAAGATAAGTTGTTAGATTTTGATATTGCTATTAGAGTTAGTGGTGCAGAAAAACAAAACATACTATTTAAAAATCAGAACGATGTTAAGCAGGCTACTAAAGAAGTAAACAATTTACGTATGACCAGAGCTAAAAAACTTTCACAAGAAGTAAATGTAACTGGTAAATATAATTCATTGTATCATTTAACTAGTGATGAGTCTGCTGTAAAACTATTTGATGGTATAAACAAGTTGTTTGGTGGTAGATTATTTGGTAGTTTACCTGAAGTTAAAAATGTAAAAGGTAAAGTCATTGGTGAAGCAGAAAGAAGAAATGCTGTATTGAATCGTATAAGAGGTATCAGTGACTTGGAAGGAAGGTTTGAGTTGTTATCACTACTATCACACCCTAAAACTGCTATTACAAATATGTATGGTGGTACTGTAAATACTATTGCTGATACAGGTTGGAGTGCATTTAGAAAAGCAAATAGTACTAACTACTTACTAAGTATGATGCAAGGTATGAATGCTAAGTTTGAGTTCTTTAATGAATCTACAGGTAAGAAACAAGAAAGAGGTTTTGAATCTAGAGCTGATATAGATACATGGTTAGAATCATTAGGTGTATATGATCAAATGTTCTTAGACATGGTAGCATTAGATAGAAACTTTGGTAAAAAAGGTGTGAGAAAGTTTTGGCAAGAATTTATTAAACGTGTTAACAAGAGTACCAGAGAGAATGATGTACAAACAAAAGCTACCTATGAGCAGTTGCAACGTAAAACATTAAGAGAAGTAGCTAGAGATTTAAAAGTAGAAGTACCTATTGTAGAGTTTGGTGCTTTACCTATGAAATGGTCAGAACGTAAACTACGTGGTACTGCATTCTTAGCTAACTACATTAACATGAGAGATAGTGTATTAGAACCTATAAAAGATCAGATACCTTTTGATAGTCCAGTACTTATTAACTATGCATTGAAAGGTGTTGAAGCGTCTCAGTTTATGTATCAAGCTACATTTAGACCTAACTTTGCTAATACATCATTAGGTCGTGTATTGACTAGATTCCAGCCATATGCATGGAATAGTATTGGTAGACGTATGAGATTGTTTAAAGAAGCTAGACAAGCAGAATGGAACACAGAAGTACTAGCAAGTAAGAAAGCTCAACGACAATTTACTTTTGATTTAATGTCATTAGCTCTTGCTAATATATTTGTATCTACTATATTTGAATATGCTTTATCTCCTCCTATGAATTGGTTACAAGATACTGCTGCATTATTATTTGGTGATAAGAAAGCAAGAGATAGAGCATTCTTTAGTTCTTATCCACATCCAGTGTTAGCACCATTGCAAGTTGTAACACCACCTATTGGTAGATTTGTAATGCAACCTATAACTGCTATACTAAATCAAGACTTTGATCAGTTCAAAGATTATACTTTGTATAGTTATTTTCCATTTGGTAGACTTGTAAGAGATGGTTTAAGAACATACAATAGTCCAGCTATGGCTGTAGACTTTATGACTGGATTACCATTACATGCTGTTCACGAAATGAGACAAGAGCAAAAAGAAAAAGCTAGTAGAGATGAACCAATAGATCCAGACTTCTCTATCTTCGATGAAGATTAAGTTTTCTTTTTTTTCGGTGGCTATTATTTTTACTTTAACCTAAAGTTTTTGGCCTGCTGTTAATATACTAATATAGTTTGCCAACCAATTTGTATTTGCTTACAAGAGTAATACAGGGTTCAATACCTGCCCGACTCCTTTTAAGCCGTATTTTACAGGCCAAATCTGTGATAACGAGGTGGAAATATAACCAAAACCACCTCATTATCTATAGGAGTATATGTGTATTACAGATCGTTAACACGATCAAGTAATTCTTCTAATATGATCATCTCTTGTTTAGATACAAATGGTGCTTTCTTATAATTAACTAAAGCTGCTTTCATTAACAGTACTTCAGCTGGATTATAGAATACCAATGTCATTTCTTTTTCACTCATTCGTAACTCCCACTTTGATTTACATAACCTTCAGTAGTATCTTCTTTATCTTCTGATTCTCTGATTTGTTTGTTATGTTTTTGTTTAAGCTCATCTTCAAGAGCTGTTATAATTTTTTGAGCTAACTTAATTATTATAGTAGCTTCATCTTTATTCATTTCAATCATCATGATTGTCCCTTTCTATTTTAATTAATCTTAACCATTCAGTTAGTGGTATTACAACTAACGCTTCTTTTCTATCCATACGTGTAACAACAACATCAACATCATCGCCATGATTATCTGGATAAAGCCATTCTGCTATACGTTTTCTTCGTTTAGCTTGAACACAATAATCTTCTACTATTACATCAACAACTTCTGATTTGCCTAATGATCTACCATCAGAGGCATAGGCCCTCTTTGCAGAGAGCCCAGCATCTTTAGCTGCATTGACAACTTCTCTTTCAAGATTGTTGCCACGTACTTTATTCCTATGCGTCACTTATAACACCTTCTATTCCAGTGTTCCAGCTTCTATAAGTTATATGTAATTGTTTATTACCTATACCAAATAGTATACCTTTGTGTTTGCCTAGGTTGTCAGTTGTGTAAAAACCAATATCAAATACACTAAAGAATCTTATCTTTGTAGTGCGATTACCAGTATCGGATTTTGATCTAATGATTCTAATCATCTTATTCTCCTTAAATTTCTATTCGTTTAAATGTCATTGTTTCAGGTTCAAACTCTGTAACAAATTCTAGTTTACCATCATCTCTAGATTTCTCTGAAATAATAGTCCTATAAATTTCGTTACGATTACCTTTTAAAACAATAACTTTATCAGCTTTCTGAACTACATTTGAAGAACCTTTAAGAGAGTGTAATCCAACTGTACCTTGTGATGCACTAGCTTTATTCAAATGATGTATTGCAAATATCAAAGTATTGTTACGTTGTGCAATCTGTTTGAGTGCATCTATAACAACGTTTTGTTTTTGTATTTCACCATCGAATCTATCTACTTGCATTTCATCAGTAGTATCAACTACTAATATATTAGGTTCATATTGTGCTACAACTTTCTTAACAGCTTCAATTTCTGGAGCTATCACCATAATATTCAGATGACTTAATAAGTCTTTTACTGAAAATTCTGGATTTATTTTGTACTGTTCCATTACCCAATCACTTGTCTTGTTAAATGCAATTTGTACAAATCTTCTCCATATTAGTATTTCATTCATTTCTAACGATAGAAACAAAGTGTCTTTCTTTGCTTTTGTTACTAAGTTTTGAACAAAGGCTGTCTTACCCATACCAGTATCACCACTAAAGACAACTAATTCACCTGGTTTAAACATATAGTCTGGTCCACCAGGAAATACATCTTTAATGTTTATACTGCGTTTAGTAAAGTCTTTTTGTATATACTCCTTGAATGTATCTTCTAATGAATCAACATCACGAATATCTAATACATAGTCTTTACGTTTGAAGTGTATACATTTTGGATCACAATACTCCATAAGTATCGCATCATCACAACCATATATGTATTGATTGTCGTATACATTCATTACTGTACGTTCTATTTCATGTGATTCTAGTTCACCTTGTGACCATTTCATCATACCATTTAATGTAACTATGAATGGTATTCCAGCTCTTTTCCAAGAACTTATCATACGCATCATGTTTTTATTACGTGAACCTTGCGAAGGTCCTTCATTAAAGATATGTTGTACACAAGTGACCACTGAATTAGTATCACCAGTACGAACAGGTGTTATGCTTGCATTACTATTAGGACTTGCTATAATAGAACTTTGTAAATATGGTTCTATAACTACGTCATAACTATTTAATGTAGCATAAAAGTTAGGTTTAGTTTTTACATACATATTGTATGCTTTCTTAGATTTAGCTATCTTACATACATCGTCGTATCCCATTGTCCAAATATCTTCTAATGGAATCCAAACTTTATATAAGTTAGTTTTAGTATTCAAAGACCAGTTTGATCTTATAATTCTAGTCTTATCATATATGTTGTCACCAAAACTAAAGTGTTCACTTAGAGTAGCTTTAACTTTGACATGTAAGTTTTTATTTGGTTGAAAGCCAAATACGTTAAGTAGGTCAAGGTGATAACCACTACCACTAAACCAGATATTAACGTGGTTGCTATTAACACCAAAATCAAACAACTCATTACAAACATGTCTGAGATAGTTTTGTAAACTTTCTCCATCAACTTCTCCTTTATCAACATCTATTATTAATCTATCTGGATACACTAAACCATTGTATCCCTTTACACTTTTGTTTAGAATTACATGATCTTTATACGTTTTATCAAACATGTAATAAGATCTATACATCTCTTTACCAAAAGCATTTTTACTTTCTAGTTCAAGGTAATCATCAATAGACATAAGATTATTTCTATTTCTAATCTCACCTTGTACTACTTCGATTATCCTATTTTCCATCCTTTTACTTTCCCACTTTTATGTTCAACCTCTTCTAATGTTATGCCATGTGCTTTTAAAGTATTACTTTCACGTATCTTTCTAAATGCCCTAGCATAAGTACTTGCAGTGTGTAATTTTTGGTG
>MDSW01114549.1_pt1 | contig 22556 bp, 22 predicted proteins | sample 811171 | NCBI WGS metagenome assembly MDSW01 (sample SAMN05326641, study PRJNA326480) | marine metagenome | isolation source: seawater | place: Atlantic Ocean: North West | collected 2012 | reverse complement strand
TCTATGGCGATGAAGGGAACGATTACATCAGTGGAGGTGAGCACAACGATTATCTTGATGGTGGCATAGGTCATGACATCCTGGAAGGCGGCAGAGAAAAAGACGAGCTACATGGCAAGCAAGGCAATGACATCCTTAAAGGCAATCGCGCCAAAGACAAACTGTTTGGTGGGCTTGGCAACGATCTATTACTCGGTGGTGATGGACATGATTGGCTGCGGGGAGGTAGTGGAGGCGATCGCTTAAAAGGCAAGCGTATGGATGATCATTTATTCGGCCAATTTGGGCCCGACACCTTAATTGGTGGCAACGGCAATGACATCCTCACTGGCGGCCAAGGTGCTGACAATTTCCACCTATCTGGCGGCGCTGATCTCGCGACAGACTTCAACATCGAAGAAGGCGATCAACTCAAAAAATACAAAAGCAGAGACATTGCCTTGAACATCGATCAAAACAGCATCTGCCTCACCTACGACACAGGCTCAATCACATTGATGTTCAACGAACAAGCTTCCAGGAATGACTTGGAGAAGTATATTCTCAGCCTCGGACTGCAGCATTAAAGAACGACCTACTGCTCACTGGTTTGAGCAGGATAAATTTCGGAAAACAACTCACCTAAGCCGATCGTTAAATTTCGCAAGCCCTTCATGAATTCAGGATCGGACGTGAGCTGCTCCACATCACCTCCAACAGCATTGATCTTCTGCGTGAGTTGATTGGCATGATCCGCCGTCTGCTTCAAATCATTCAGGGTTTTTGGATTATCAAGAGCAGCAACAATGTTATTCACATGAGCAGATGCTTGCAGGGCATTCGCTGTGGCCGCATTAAGGTTAGCAATCATCGGCTCCGCTTTAGCGACCTCCAACTGCAGCTGATTCACCAGATTATTAATTTCACGCGTGGTTTCATCTGCAGACTTCAAGAAGAGAGAAGCATCTTTCGATGTGATCTCGAATTGCTTGGTGGATTGCGCCAACGCAGGCACTAACTTGGCCTGTTCTGCCTGAGAAAGCAGCTGCTGCAAGGTGTGCGTCACGCTCGTGATGCTTGGAGCCTGCAAACCTCGAATCGTGCCGCCGTCGCACAATTGCAAACTCGATTTGCAAGCTGCTGAGCGTGGCAATGGCGCATCCGGCGCCAAAGGTTGTCCCGTGCTCATTAAGGACACTTGAGCATCTCCCCCGAGCAATGATCCCGGCGCAACGCTTGCTGTGACGGGCATCGGCAATTTCAGATCGCCCTGACTAATTTCCAATTCCGCCACAACAGCGGCAGGAGTGACGCGAATTTTGCGAACTGAGCCCACCAAGATGCCGCGATAGGTCACTGGTGACCGTTCCGCCAAACCGGTGGCATCAGCGAACTGCACCTTCACCTGCCACTCACTGGCACCGAGGCGGATGCCACGCATCCAGGCCATCGTCGCGGCGAAACCGACAATCGCCCCAATCACGGAGAACCCAACGATGGCATCGCGAACGCTGCGTCGCATAGTGGTCAGTGCGCAGGTTGCATTGGTCCGCGAAGACTACCTGTCCTGAACTGCTGAACGTAGGGGTTGTCTGTGGTGCGGAACTCATCCACGCTTCCTTGCCACTGAAAGTGTCCGTCGTACACCATCACGACCCGTTCCGCCGATCGTTCAATCGTGCTGCGCACATGGCTCACCACGACGGAACACCCCTTCGCCACCGTGGTGGTTTTGACAATCAAATCCTCAATCCGCGTACAAGCGACCGGATCGAGACCTGCGGTGGGCTCGTCATAGAGCAACAGCGGCATCGACTGATCACTGCGCTGCGGATCATCGATCAAGGCCCGCGCAAAACTGACCCGTTTCTGCATGCCACCGCTGAGCTCACCGGGGTATTGATGGGCTACATCAAATAAACCCACGGCTTCTAAACAGGCATCGACGCGCTCACGAATCTCACGCTCAGACATCCGCGCCCGTTCTCTGAGTAAAAAACCCACGTTCTGTTCCACCGTCAGAGACGCCAACAAAGCTGGGTTCTGGAAGACCAAACGCACATCTGGAGGGTTGTCCTGATCCAGACGCAGATAGGACTGCGATTCACCGAACAAGCGCAACTCACCGCCTGTCGGTAACTGCAAACCGGCCAGCAGTCTCAACACCGTCGACTTGCCTGCCCCAGATGGACCCACCACAGCAAGCCGCTCACCAGGCTGCATTTGCAAATTCACCTGGTCCAATACAGGCCGTGCGCCCCACTGCATGGTGAGGTCACGCATCTCAACCACAGGCGAAGCATCGGGCACGGATTCGATCGACACTGGCTTGCCATCCTGGCGCGACTGGACAGCCTCCGTACAGTTCCTCTTACGCCGTGCCTCCACCCTTCGTGGCGCCTGTGACCTCGCACAGCAAACGACAGGCCAGGGTGCTGCGGGCCCATCGCCGACATGACCTCTTGACCCGCTCGCAGCGGGCCATGCGCTGGCTCCAGCCAGGCCTTGTGGTCAAGCGCTGGCTGCTCACCTCTGGGTTGGGACTGCTGATGGCGCTGCTCGGAGCTGCTGTTTGGGCTGATCTCAAACCGATCTACTGGATTCTGGAAACCCTGAGTTGGTTGCTCGGAACGATCACCACGGTGCTGCCTCGTGAATTCACTGGCCCCCTCGTCGTGATCGTGGGAGTGGGCCTGGTGCTGTGGGGACAAAGCCGCAGCTTTGGATCGATCCAGCAAGCCCTGGTTCCAGACAAGGACACCGTGCTGGTGGATGCCCTCAGGGCCAAGAGCCGACTCAATCGTGGGCCCAACATCGTTGCGATCGGAGGGGGGACTGGTCTGTCGACCCTGCTCAGTGGCCTCAAGCGCTATAGCAGCCACATCACCGCGATTGTGACCGTCGCCGATGATGGAGGAAGTAGTGGAGTGCTGCGCAGAGAACTAGGAGTGCTTCCCCCGGGGGATATTCGCAATTGCTTGGCCGCTCTTTCCACCGAAGAGCCCCTGCTGACAAGACTCTTCCAGTATCGCTTCTCCGCTGGCAGCGGACTGGAAGGTCACAGCTTCGGCAACCTGTTTTTGTCCGCACTCACGGCAATCACCGGCAATCTTGAAACGGCGATCACGGCATCCAGTCGGGTTCTGGCCGTTCAGGGTCAAGTGGTTCCAGCCACGAATGCTGATGTACGCCTCTGGGCAGAACTCGAAAACGGTGCCCGCATTGAAGGTGAAAGCAACATTGGCAAGGCACCAAGTCCGATTGTTCGGCTGGGCTGCCTACCAGAACGCCCGCCCGCCTTACCACGGGCGATCGAAGCCATCGCCAACGCTGATCTGATCTTGTTGGGTCCCGGCAGTCTCTACACCTCACTCCTGCCCAACTTGCTGGTTCCTGAACTGGTCACGGCGATTCAACGCAGCCGTGCGCCGCGTCTCTACATCTGCAACTTGATGACCCAACCTGGCGAAACAGATGGGCTGGACGTGCAGGGGCATCTGCGCGCCATCGAAGCGCAATTAGCCAGTCTTGGTGTCGACCAACGCTTGTTTACGGCCGTCTTAGCCCAAGATGATTTGGGGTCTTCACCGCTTGTAGAGCATTACCGATCCAGAGGCGCCAATCCTGTCCGTTGTGATGCGGAAGCCCTGCGCCAAAATGACTATGAGGTAATGCAAGCGCCCCTTCAAGGAGCGCGTCCAACAGCGACCCTGCGACACGATCCCCGCAGTCTTGCTTTAGCTGTGATGCGTTTTTACAGGCAGCAACGCAAAGATCACCCCTCTCGTGAGGGGTAAACAAAACTGATTCAGCTCTAATACGCGTCTTGCATTTCGTAAAAATCAGGCTGGATGTAGTCCTTGCGTAAAGGCCATCCTTTCCAATCCTCCGGCATCAACAACCGCTTGGGATGGGGATGGCCCTCAAACGAGATCCCGTACATGTCATAAGTCTCACGCTCTTGCCAATCCGCTCCTCGAAACAGGCCATAAATCGACGGCAACGTGGGAGTTCCTTCACGACTCAGGAACACCTTCAAGCGCACTTCGCGAAGGGTTGGATTATCTCCAGCAACCATCGCCTGAACCTGCTCTGACATCGCCAGAAGGTGATAGAAGCAAACCAACCTTTGGCCAGGTCCCTCGTCGTAACCGCCCTGGCACTGAAGATAATCAAATCCGGTGCTTTTCAGTGCCGCAACAACAATCGGAAGCACGACCGACTCAACACCAATCTGCTCGACACCCAAATGATCGGGTTCAAGCACGTCGTGCTCAAAGCCCTGCTTCTGCAACCATTGGCTCACGGGACCTGAGGCCTGACTCGCTACAACCGCTGTTTCGGCGTTGCTGGCCTGGGTTGTGTCTTCTGACTGACTTGCGTCTCCTGGTTTGGAGGTAGAGGATTCGCTCATGATTCAGCCGGTTCAGCAGCGGGGACGAGAACGGCCGCATCAGTGGCCAAGGCTTGACCAGGAGCCGCAGCCAGTGCTGCACGTTGCGTACTGGCCTGCAGATAGGCGCCGGTCACCAATGGTTCGACCCGTTTCATCGAATGGCGCACCGTGCAGTAACGATGGGTTTGCTGATGCCGACGACGCTCGGCAAGCGACTCATCACCGACCTTCTTACGCAGCTTGATCACCGCATCAAAGATCGCCTCTGGACGAGGGGGACAACCTGGTAGGTAGAGATCGACAGGGATCAACTTGTCCACGCCACGCACGGCAGTTGTGGAGTCGGCACTGAACATGCCACCCGTAATCGTGCAAGCGCCCATCGCGATCACATATTTCGGCTCGGGCATTTGCTCATACAACCGCACCAATGCCGGTGCCATTTTCATGGTCACCGTCCCAGCCACGATCAGCAGATCAGCTTGACGAGGTGAACTACGTGGGACCAAGCCGAAGCGATCAAAGTCGAAGCGGGACCCGATCAGAGCCGCAAACTCAATGAAGCAACAAGCCGTGCCGTAAAGCAATGGCCAAAGACTGCTGAGCCTGGCCCAGTTATGCAGGTCATCAAGGCTGGTGAGAATCACGTTCTCACTCAAATCGTTGGTGACCGTTGGAGCACCAATCGGACCACAGCTCGCTTCGCGTAGATCACGAACCGCAGTAATGGAGGGCGTGGTGTTGGTGAGTGAATCAGACATAGCGATCAGCTCCACTCCAGAGCGCCCTTACGCCAGGCGTAGGCCAGAGCAACCAAGAGAATGGCGATAAAAATCAACGCCTCAATAAAGGCAAGTAGGCCTAAGCGGTTGAAGGCGACGGCCCATGGATAGAGGAAAACGGTTTCAACGTCAAAAATGACGAAAACCAGAGCAAACATGTAGTAGCGAATATTGAACTGAATCCAGGCCCCACCAATCGGCTCCATCCCCGACTCGTAGGTGAGTTGCCGTTCCCCAGCTCGACTTTTCGGGGCAACGAGCTTGTTCGTGATCAGGGCCAGCGCTGGAACGGCTGCAGCGATCAGGAGAAAACCCAGAAAGGCGTCGTAACCGGGCAGGGCGAACATGAACGCTCTGAGAGACAAATCCAGTCTGGCATTCACTGCCAGGAGTTGGGGTTACTAGAGTCACCGTGCAAGGCAGAACAACGGTGAGCGACGAGATTCAATCCGCCGGGACACCGTCAGCGACGACAGATTCCCGTCTTGAAACAGCCACGACCCCAGAAACGGACAGCGACCCTCGCACCCACCGATTCGAGTGCCGCAGCTGCGGTTACGTCTACGACCCACAAGAGGGGGTCAAGAAAGTTGGTATTCCCGCTGATACTGCCTTCCAAGATCTCGATCCCATCAGCTTTCGCTGCCCCGTTTGCCGTAGCCGCGTAGCGGCCTTTCGCGACATCGGCCCTCGCAACAAAGCCAGCGGTTTTGAGGAGAATCTCAACTATGGGCTCGGTGTCAATCGATTAACACCAGGACAAAAAAATGTTCTGATCTTTGGAGGCCTGGCATTGGCTTTCGCCTTTTTCCTTTCGCTCTATTCCCTGCGCTGATCGGTAAGACCATGACTCGCCTGTTTTCATCCTTGTTTAATGCCCTGCTGGTGCTGGTGCTCGGGATCAGTCTCAGCGGCTGTGTGGCCACCAAATTGCCCTTCGCCACAACTAGCCCTTGGCAGGCGAAATCACTGGACACACAAGCCAATCCTCTTGATGTGGCCTTCACCGATCATGACCACGGCTTCCTTGTCGGAAGTAATCGCATGATTCAGGAAACGAATGATGGTGGTGCGAGCTGGAACCCTCGCAGCCTTGATTTACCCGATGAAGAAAATTTCCGACTGATCAGCATCGATTTCCAAGGCGATGAAGGTTGGATTGCGGGCCAACCCGGGTTACTGATGCACAGCACCGACGCAGGCCAAAATTGGACCCGACTTTTCTTGGACACCAAACTGCCCGGCGAGCCGTACCTGATCACAGCCCAGGGCCGTAATGCCGCAGAACTCGCCACCAATGTTGGTGCTGTCTATGCAACCGACGATGGGGGTGCCAGCTGGGACGCCAAGGTCACCGATGCAGCCGGGGCCGTGCGCGACCTTCGCCGGGGTGATGACGGCAGTTATGTCAGCGTCAGCAGCCTTGGCAACTTTTATGCCACCTGGCAACCCGGTGAGGCCGTCTGGCAAGTTCACCAACGCGCCAGTAGCCAAAGGCTCCAAAGCATTGGTTATCGGCCTGATGGCAATCTCTGGATGCTGGCCCGAGGTGCGCAAATCAGACTGAATGATGAGCCAGGCAATCTTGAGAGCTGGTCCAAACCGATCATCCCCATCACGAACGGGTATGGCTATATGGACATGGCCTGGGATTCAGATGGAAAAATCTGGGCTGGCGGCGGTAATGGCACCCTGCTGGTCAGTGAAGACGGTGGTGAAAGCTGGCAGCTTGACCCGGTTGGAGATCGGCAGCCGAGCAATTTCACACGCCTGGTATTTGATGCTGATCATGCCTTCGTGCTGGGTGAACGCGGCAATTTGCTCCGCTGGGACGACAACGCTGTGTAACCGAGGGGCGTTTCTTCCGACGTCCATCGGGGAGACCCTTCTAAGATCTCCAAGCTGATACGCCCAAAGCCATGGCTGCAGGCTCCACCGGGGAACGCCCGTTTTTTGAGATCATCACCAGTATTCGTTACTGGGTGATCCACGCCGTGACTCTGCCGGCGATCTTCCTTGCAGGTTTCCTGTTCGTTTCAACGGGCCTGGCATATGACGCCTTTGGCACACCTCGTCCCGATGCTTACTTCCAAGCAACGGAAAGCAAGGCTCCAGTTGTGAGCCAACGCTATGAGGGCAAATCTGAGCTCGACGTCCGCTTGAAATAACCCAAATGACCCAAGCTCCCGTCTCCACCACCCCGCGCAACTATCCGATTTTCACGGTGCGCTGGTTGGCCCTCCATACCCTTGGCGTGCCCACCGTGTTCTTCCTCGGTGCTCTGGCCGCGATGCAATTCATCCGCCGCTGATTCGAGCCTCATCCAATGGAACGAAACCCGAATCCCAACAACCTGCCGGTTGAAATGAACAGAACAAGCCTCTTCTTGGGTTTGTTGTTCGTGTTCACCACTGGCGTGCTGTTCTCCAGCTACTTCTTCAACTGAATCCTGAATCATGAGTAGCAAGAAGTCTCCCTTCCCCGACGGCCGAATTCCGGATCGTCTGCCTGATGGCCGCCCTGCGGTGCCCTGGCGCTCACGTTGGACCGAAGGCGTTCTGCCACTGTGGCTTGTTGCCACTGCTGGTGGTATGGCCGTTCTATTTGTGGTGGGCCTCTTCTTCTATGGCTCCTACACAGGAGTCGGTTCCGCTTAAACGATTCAGGCTCAACAGTTGTTGAAATCACCCAGCGTCAGCTGGGTTTTTTTATGTCTTATACGGCAATGAATCCCACAGATTCATGTGCTGAGATCGCAGCTGGTTGCTTGCCTTTCCTGACTTAAATGTTGTAGTACTGCCGATACCAGGCGGCAAAACGCTCAACACCGATCTCAATTGGAGTCGAAGGACGAAAACCGACCCACGCTTCCAAGGCAGTGGTATCTGCAGCCGTGGCCTGCACATCACCCGGCTGAATCGGCTGCAGGTCTTTGATGGCCTGGCGCTCGAGCGCCTGTTCCATCACTTCGATGAAGCGCAACAGTTCTGTGGGCTGGCTGTTGCCGATATTGAACAACCGATGAGGAGCTGCAGCTGTCGCTGGATCAGGCTGTAAAGGATCAAAGTCAACATTTGACGTTGCCGGCTTATCACAACAACGCACGACCCCCTCAACGATGTCATCGATATAGGTGAAATCCCGTTGCATGTTGCCGTGATTAAACACCTTGATCGGCTCGCCAGCGAGGATGGCACGTGCGAACAACATCGGGGCCATATCTGGACGCCCCCATGGCCCATAAACGGTGAAAAAGCGCAGTCCAGTCGTTGGAAGTTGATAGAGATGGCTATAGGTATGCGCCATCAACTCATTCGCCTTCTTGCTGGCGGCATACAAACTCACCGGATGATTCACGGGCTGCCGTTCATGGAAAGGCAAATTGCGATTACCGCCATAAACGGAACTACTCGAGGCAAAAATCAAATTGCCAACCTGATGATGTCGACACCCTTCCAGGATGTTCCCGAAACCAACCAGGTTGCTTTGGATGTAGGCAGCTGGGTTCTCCAGGGAATAACGAACACCAGCTTGGGCTGCCAAGTTGACCACAACCTCTGGAGTCTCAGTCGCAAATAGCGTTCGCAACGCCGCGTCATCTTCTAAAGCGATCGGTTCAAAACGCCAAGAACCGGCTGGCGCCATTGACGCGATGTTGGCCAGTCGCGCCTGCTTTAAAGCGGGGTCGTAGTAGCTATTGAGATTGTCGAGGCCAACCACACGGTCGCCTTGCTGCAACAGCCGCTGACTCAGTGCCGCGCCGATAAATCCTGCTGCACCCGTAACCAGAACAGTCCGACTCACTGGGCTCCGTCGCCAACCCGCCAGAGGGTCAGTCCCGCCGCTCTGACCTGATCAGAATCCGCAATCGCTCGGGCGTCGAACACCCAGGCTGGACGACGCATCCGCTGTGACAGATCCTTCCAATCCAAGGAGCGATACTTGCTCCACTCCGTCAGGATCACCACAGCATCGGCACCAGCAACGGCCTGTTCAACACTGCCGGCTGCCCACCAGCTGCCTTGGCCACTGAGAGCTTGGGCCGATGGGCCAGTTTCAGAGTCAGGCACAATCGCGTCCAATTTCAGATCACGCGAAATCTGGGCTGGCTCCACTTTTGGATCATGAATCGCAAGTTGAGCACCTTCCTCGAGTAGATCTCTCGAGATTCGAATCGCCGGCGCTTCCCTGGTGTCATTCGTATCTGCTTTAAACGCGAATCCAAGAATCGCGAGACGTTTTCCCGTCACCGTGCCAAACAAGCGTTGCACGATCAAACGGGAGATACGGTGCTGCTGCCAGGTGTTGAGATGCACCACGCTCTCCCAGTAGGAGGCCACCTCTGGAAGTCCGAAATGGCGACAGAGATAAACAAGATTGAGGATGTCCTTTTGGAAACAGCTACCTCCAAATCCAGGACCGGACTGAAGAAATTTGGGCCCAATGCGGCTATCGCTCCCAATCGCACGCGCCACTTCGCGGACATCAGCACCTGTGGATTCACACAATGCCGCCACGGAATTGATCGAACTAATCCGCTGTGCCAAAAAAGCATTCGCAGTCAGTTTGGACAATTCACTGCTCCAAAGATTGGTCCGCAAAATTCGGTCCGCACTCACCCAGTGCCCATAAATGCCAGCCAGTGCATCAATGGACGCGTCATCCTCACCGCCAATCAAAACCCGATCAGGCGCCTCAAGATCCCGAATCGCTGTACCCTCAGCCAGAAATTCCGGATTGGACAGAACTGCAAACGTGCGCGGCTGCTCTCCTTCCTCCAAAGGTCCCTGAGCCGCCTCCAAAATTGTGCGGATTGCTTCTGCTGTCCGCACCGGAAGGGTACTTTTTTCCACAACGATGGTGTGACCTTTCGCTGCTTTCGCCACCTGACGTGCACAAGCCTCGACCCAGCGAAGATCACTCGCCTGACCAGCCCCTAACCCTTTGACTTTTGTGGGTGTATTGACAGAGATAAACACCATGTCTGATACAGCAATTGCCGCATCAACATCCGTTGAAAAATGAAGATTGCGGCTGCGTGCCCGCTCAACCACAGCATCTAAGCCGGGTTCATAAACAGGCAGACGGCTCAAATCCGCATCATTCCAAGCCGCGATCCGTTGTTCATTCAGATCAACAACTGTGACCTGAACATCGGGACAGCGATCCGCGATCACAGCCATCGTCGGCCCGCCGACATAACCCGCCCCCAAGCAACAGATGCGCTGAATCGTCATGCGGTCACCCCGGAAGACTCGCCGGCCTGAAGTCCAAGAACCTTACGGAACCAATCAATGGTGGGCACGAGCCCCTGCTCCAGTGAAACGGTCGGTCCCCATCCCAGTTCACGACGAGCCAGATCAATCACGGGCTGACGCTGGAGTGGATCATCTGCTGGAAGGGGTTTTTCAATCAAAGCAAGGTCTGGATTGACGCGCTGACGAATCAATTCCGCCAATTCACGAATCGTGAATTCACCGGGATTACCAATATTCATTGGTCCCGTATGCGAACCATTCATCAACCGAATCATGCCTTCGACCAAATCATCCACATAGCAAAAAGAACGTGTCTGGCTGCCATCGCCATACAGGGTCAAGGACTGCCCCTTTAATGCCTGAACAATGAAATTGCTGACGACACGTCCATCATCAGGCAACATTCTCGGACCATAGGTATTAAAAATACGCATCACACGAATTTCAACATCATGCATACGCTGATAATCAAAGCAAAGTGTCTCCGCAATACGCTTTCCCTCGTCGTAACAACTACGAATTCCAATCGTATTCACTGAACCACGATAACTTTCCGGCTGTGGATGAACCTCAGGATCCCCATACACTTCGCTTGTACTTGCAAGCAGCAACCGAGCACCAACCCGACGCGCCATGCCAAGCATGTTGTACGTGCCCAGAAAACTCGTTTTTGAAGTTTTGATTGGATTGAACTGATAGTGAACCGGAGAAGCCGGGCAAGCCAAATGCCAAATCCGATCACATTCCAATCGAATTGGATCGGTGACGTCATGACGGATGAGTTCAAAACGTGGGTGGCTCATCCAATGCTCAATATTCTTCTTGCGTCCTGTGAAGTAATTATCCAGACAGATCACGTCTTGACCCGCCTCCATTAGGCGATCAATCAGATGGGAACCGACAAATCCAGCCCCTCCCGTCACCAGATTGATCAATTGAGAACAAAGAATGTCCGGGAGAAACTACCACGCATCCATTGTTGCTTTGCTGGCTTGATCACGAGCTGATCAACGCAATCAAGCCGCTGAGATCCTGGATCGAACAAGACTGCTCCTCCCCTTGTTCGTGCAGGGGCTTGACCCGCACCTCGCCACGCTCGGCTTCCTCATCCCCAAGCACCAAAGCCCAGCCAGCACCACTCCGGTCCGCCCGACGGAACTGCTTGCCGAAGGCTGCACCACTACCATCGAGTTCCACCTTCAACCCCTTAGAGCGGAGGGACCGGGCCAAGGCCATCGCGACCAACTCGGCCTTGTCACCACGGTTGACCACATAGGCCTGCGCCGCTGGGACAAGCGCCAATCGAGCCGCCGCCCCCTCTGGATCCGCTGCTGCAGCCGCTTCCAACACCAGCATCAAGCGTTCCATGCCAAGCGCCCAGCCCACGGCTGGCGTCATTGCCCCGCCCAACTCTGCAATCAAGCCGTTGTAGCGCCCCCCACCGCAAACAGTCGCCTGAGCGCCGAGCTGATCACTGGTGATTTCAAAGGCGGTATGGCCGTAATAATCCAGGCCGCGCACCAGTCTGGGGTTGAGCTGGAAGGGAATGCCAAGGCTGGCGAGTCCGCTCTGCACGGCTTCAAACCGCGAACGACTCTCTGTGCTCAATGCATCCGCCAAAGTCGGAGCTTGCTCCAACAAGTCCTGCGTCTGTTTGTTCTTGGAATCGAGAATGCGCAGCGGATTGCTGCTCAACCGCTGGCGTGAGTCGTCATCTAAGGCATCTGCTCTCTGCTCAAGCCAGCTCACCAAAGCCTGCCGATAGGCCTGACGATCCTCTGTTGAACCGAGACTGTTGAGCTCAAGAGCAAGGCCTCCGACCCCCAGTTGGGCCAGCAGATCCCAGGCAAGGGCAATCACTTCAACATCACTGCGGGCACTCTCAGCCCCCAACCATTCCACGCCGATCTGATGAAACTGGCGCTGCCGACCGGCCTGCGGACGTTCATAGCGGAACATCGGCCCGCAATACCAAAGCCGTTGCTGCCCCTGGCTGAGCAGCCCATGCTGCAACGCGGCCCGCACCACCGAAGCGGTGCCCTCCGGGCGCAATGTGCAAGATCGATCACCGCGATCGTTGAAGCTATACATTTCCTTGCCAACAACATCGGTGGCTTCGCCGATGCCACGACAGAACAAATCTGTGGCTTCCAACATCGGTGTGCGGATTTCTGCGAAACCAGCACAGCGAAAATGCTCTTGCGCCGCAGACTCCACGGCCTGCCATCGCTGCAAAGCGTCGGGTAGCAAATCGACCATCCCCCGAAGGCTCTGCAGCTGCGTCACGGCCAACGATCCAACAACAGCTGCATAGTCTGCAGGCCAATGGCAAATGGCCTTAGAAGGGCTGTTGTTGTTGAAGGCTCATTTGTCGCCCCAAAAACTCTTTTGATTGGGCGTGTGATTGGCCTCAATGCAAACGCCTCTTTGAGTCCAAATGAATTGCGAGCTCAGCGAATCTGAAGCGGTTCAAACCGTGATACTTCCACTCGCGACCATATCCATCAAAGACAATTGACGCGTAACGCAAACATCGAGGTCGTAGGTGCGCTGAACTGTTTGACGCGCCTTCTCGCCAAATGCTTTAGCTCGTGATCGGTCTTTCAACATTTCCACAACAGCTGTTGCCAAATCGTTAGGCGAGAAAAAATCAACCAACAAACCATTCTCACCATGACGAATCACCTCCCGCACTGGCGCCGTATCGGAACCAACCACGGCACAACAACAGGCCATGGCCTCTAACAAGCTCCAACTCATCACAAAGGGATAGGTGAGATACACGTGGCAAGCACTTAACTGCAATAGCGGAAGGAAATTGCTGTAAGGAAGAGTTCCAGTGAAATGCACCCGTGAAGGGTCGTAACGCCCTTCGATTTCGGCAATGAATTGATCCTTCCATTCACCATCAGGACAGGCCGCGCCATAGCTCACGCCGTTTGTTTCTCCAACAATGACGATTCGAGCATCAGGACATTGCTGCTGAAGCATCGGCAAAGCGCGCAGAAAGATATGACATCCGCGATAGGGCTCCAATCGGCGATTGACGAACGTGACGATCGGCTCACCAGGCTTAAGCACCGTGCCATCTGGCAAGGTGAGCGGTGCGGGATTTGGATTCGGAATAGCAAGCTTGGTATCCACACCGTCATGAATGACACTGATGCGGTGATGCCAATGAGCAGGGAAGCTGCTGGCCTGAAAATGTGTAGGCGACACATTCCATGTCGCTTGTTCCAGGGTGAGATGCAAATAAGCATTTTTCATGATCAATTTTGCCTGTGATTGCCAAGATCGATCATCTTGAAATTCAGGGTCAAAATTAGAATCAAATCCATGCTCGTTGTAAAAAAATTCTTGATAACAGAGCATCGGAGAATCCGGCCAGATCGTTCTTAAAAACAAGGCCTCGCCCCAACCAGGATGAGCCATAATCACATCGGGAGTGAAACCTTTAGCCTTCAACTGCTCAGCAGCTCTCGCGCAACCTTCGGCTCGAATCATCTTGGTTTCCGTTTCCATCACAAGCGGATGAACACCCGGAGTATTACCTCGATCCAATCGATAACGAAAATAATTTAACTGATCAGGCAGCGGACGGTTGCGATCAAGCTCGTTAATGCCAAGCGCCACGAGTTGATGACCACCTTGCCGAGCCAATCTTTGAACAATATGAACATATTGACCAGGAAAGTTCTGGTGAATAAACAGAATCCGCATGCAACTCAGAGCCTCTGCAACGATTCAGCTTTATCCTGAAACTCGCCTAAGAGAAGCTGCAAGTAAGAGACCTTACGCAGCTTGATGTTTGCCGTCAGGCTCATCCCTACGCCAAGACGCAACTTCGAACCATTCTTGAGTTTGAGCTGCTGACTGGCGAGTTCAACCGTCACAGGAAACGCCAATTCTTGACGTTGCTCCTGAGGATCGGGCGGTAAAGCATCATGGCCAACCTTGGTCACTTCTCCCTGCAACACGCCGAAATCCGTTGATGGATATGAGTCAATACTGATGTCTGATTGCATGCCCTCTCGAACAAAACCGATCTTATTGCTCGGAACCTCTACCCTGGCCTCAAGAGCTCCAAAACCTTTTTTTCCCTGCAAGTAGGGAACAATCTTCATCACCGTTTGCGTGCCTTGCGCTGTATATCCAGGAGAGGTCGGCTGCATATCAAAGACAAGACCACGAACTGGAGCAGTGATCTCTTGATATCGCAGCGTCACTTTATTCTCAGCCAACTTGGCTTTTTGATCAGCCTGTTGAACCCGCAATTGTTGAACTGATTGCTCCAATTGTTTAATGCTTTGATTGAGAACAGCGGTTTGACGCAATCGATCGACCTGAGCCTGCATCAACCGACCACGGATTTCTTCGACCCTATTTTTCTGATTCAAATATTGGAGATCAGACTCAGCACCTTGCATATTTAAGGTTTTGTAGCGATTAAGGATGTCGGTATTGAGCTGAAGATTATTCTTCAGCATTGACTGCTCTTCACGATTCATCTCAAGCGTGCGAGCAAGCTCTGTACGTTTGAGCTCTAACTCGTTTGCCTTCAGCTCAAGGCTTTCATCCAAGGCCTTAATCTGCGTTTCAAGAGATGTCTTCTGCTGCTTACTTGCATAAGTATCTAATCTAATCAAAGGATCTCCTTTTCTGACTTCATCGCCATCGTTCACCAAAATCTCTTGAACAACACCACCCATGGGCATTTGAATGTCCTGAACGGAACCGATCGGCTCTAATTTTCCTTGGGCAACCACAATTTCTTCTGTGCGTGCCAAAGCCAACCAGGCGACACCAAACACAGTGGTGCCAATCAAGGTCCAGGTGACCGTTTTCATCCAAAAACGGCCCTGCTGCAACACTGATTCGTCGTACTTTGCGATCGAGACGGTCTCGCCGCTTACATCTTGAACGTCAGACGAATCAGCGAGAGAGGGGGAAGCAGACCGTTTGAAGGGATTCAGTTTCATGATCAAGCACTCTCCTGTTGGCGGAACAGGGCGTAATAACGGCCCCTGTGAGTCATTAATTCGTCATGGGTGCCGACTTCAACGACGGCACCTTGATGCAACATCACGATCATGTCGGCCTGACGAATGGTCGACAAACGGTGCGTGATGAAAAACACCGTTCTGTCATTGAGGTTCTCCAATAAATTGTCACAAACTTTCCGCTCTGTTTCGTAATCAAGGGCACTTGTCGCTTCATCCATCACCAACAATTTCGGATTGCTGAGCAAGGTGCGTGCAATCGCGACACGTTGACGCTGTCCTCCACTGAGAGAAGCGCCACGTTCACCTACTGGGGTGCTGTAGCCACTTGGCAAATCCATGATGAAGTCATGGGCATTAGCGAGACGAGCTGCCCGCACAATCTCCTCACTGGATGCCTCTGGATTTGTCAGGGCAATGTTCTCGCTAACCGTGCCACTAAATAGCAGAGGGTCTTGAGGAACAATACCAATTTGACGTCGCAATGAGTACAGCTCAACCTTGGCAATGTCATAACCATCAATCACGATGCGACCTTCGCCAGGGTCATACAAACGCGGCAAAAGCTTCATTAGTGTGCTCTTACCGCTACCACTTTGGCCCACAATCCCCACAAATGTTCCTGAAGGAACTTCAAGATTGACGTCTTTTAAGACCTCAGGCTGACCAGGGCGGAAGCGGAAGGAAAGATCTTCAAAACGAACCAATCCCTGGAGTGGCGGCAACATCACCTTGGATTTATCAACTTCATCAGACTCTTCTGGTGTATCGATCACATCAGCCAAACGTTCGAAACTAACTCGAAGTTCCTGAATGTTCTGCCAAATCGTGGATAACCGCAAAAGAGGTTGCGTCACATAACCGGAAATGATCCGAAACGCAATCAACTGACCAAGAGTCAAATCTCCACTCAGCACCATCGAGGCCCCGATCCATAGCACCATCAGCTGAGAGATCTTTTGTAAAACCTGACTGGTTTGATTCAGTGCTGTTCCGGTAATCGTTTTCTCAAATGTGCGAGCGATGTACTGCGAGTAAAACTCCTGCCACCGCCATCGACTCACCATCTCAACGTTCTGAGCTTTAACGGTTTGAATGCCGGTGAGAACCTCAACTAAATGACTCTGGGTTTTGGCATTCTCTTCCGCTGCGGAACGGAATTGACGCCGGAATAACGGAGCACCCAAGAGAGTAAGGCCCACTTGAATCGGCAAAACCGACAAGGCAATCAAGGTCAACAACCAGCTATACACAATCATCACAGCGATATAAATCAGTGAAAACGCAGCATCGAGAATCGTGGTGAGTGCCTGGCCCGTGAGGAAGTTGCGAATCTTCTCCAGCTCTGCCACCCGTGTTCCCAATTCACCAACCGGACGGCGGTCGAAATAGCCAAGCGGAAGACGCAACAAGTGATCAATCACTTCAGCACCAAGGCGCTGGTCAATGCGATTGGTGGTTTCCGCGAAGAGGAAGGTTTTCAGACTTCCCAACACACCTTCAAGGATGGTGACCACCACCAAAGCGATGCCCAACACCTGCAAGGTATCGAGACTGCGCTGACTAATCACCTTGTCGATGATCACCTGAATCAACAACGGATTCGCCAAGGTGAACAGCTGCACCACGAAGCTGGCAGCGAGCACCTGGATCAAAACTCCGCGATAGCGCTTTAAAGCGGGCCAGAACCAACCGGGACCAAACTTTTGATCGGGTGTGGCATTGGAGCGCTCCATCAGCAGCAACTCAATGCCCTCTGGGAAGCTCTCTTCCAGATCATCGGGATGAAGCGTGATCATGCCGTGCTTCGGAGAAGCGAGCTTCAGTCCACGCTCATGACTGGCAACCACCAAGGCAAAGCCCTGCTTCCAAGGCACCATTGAGGGCACCTGCAGGCGTGTCCCAGCCTTAGCTGGAACACGTGCTGCCATGACATGTAGCCCCAAGCTGGCAGCCAACTGGCCGCAAAGCTGGAGATTGGGGGTGAGACCGCGACGCAGGTTGTCCTGCAACACCTTCTCAATCGAATCGCGACGGAAGGGCAGCTTCATCAGCTGCGCCAACATTTGGAAACAGGCCAGAGTCTCTTGAAGAGGTCCATCCGCGCGAATCAAGCGGAGGTTGTCCACCACATTCCGTTCTGGGCTGTAGCTGCTCACCGGAGGCAACGCCTCTGCAGCTTCAGAGCTCTCAAAAGGGATCAGTGCACCACTGACGCCATCTCCATCCACTTCCACTTCGGCATCCACGGCGTCGGAAGAGGCCTGAGACAACGGCGCTTGATCGAGGCGACTCTGAATCTCAAGTGGAAAAGCGACCAGGCGAGGAGCAAAACGATCTCCCTCTGGAAGATCCGCCGATGAAACAATCCGCTGGCCGACTTTGGTGTCACCCCAATGAGACGACAGATAAATCGTGAGGTTCTCGCTCAGAGCCTCATCAATCTCTTTAGTAACTGGGGCACACCTCTTGCAAACCTTCAGAGCATCCTCCAGCAGTTCAAGAGCCGTGTCTTCCGCATTCGGAGAAGATTCAGCCAGAACCTCGAGCAGTTGCAACAACTCCTGAGGCCAAAGTTGACGATCACACCAAGCAGAGAAACTGGACTCGGTTTGATAAAGATCCGCCCACAACTCATCTGTGATCGCACAAGCCACAACCTCCTGAGAGGCGACAACGTTTTCGCAAGCCTTTCCGACCATCAGACTGGCTGCGCCAATCACACTGCCCGGACCAAACTTGCCAACCGTGGTGAGGCGCCCGTTATGACGTCCGACCAAGCGAGCTTGCCCCTGCACCAAGATCAGGACACGAGCAGAGATGTCGTCAGGGTCAGCCAATTGCTGGCCGAGCTCAAAGCGGAGCACACGGGTGCCCTGCTGTAATCGAGACGCCCCGGGTTCACTAAGTTCACGAAAGGCCGGGTGCTTGAGGAGGGGAAACGGCGGGGACATGGTCATCGCAAGGAATTGGCGTCGACGTTGCCGTTAAGACGACTCAAATTAGTTGCTGTCTGCTCAGCAATCCATTCATCAAACATCTCCTTGCACATTCGATCAGAAATCTCATCGGTGAATGTGGCCGGCGAATAACGCTCAAGACGCACCACGAGCCACCAATCCGAGATGCGAAAGGGTTCGAGCAACACGCCCGGCTGTGACACCCGCAGCTTCTCAACAAGGACTGGATGCGCTTGGGTCAGCGGAACCGGCCCAACAATGCCATTGGTATTTCGCTCCGGGCCCTCGGCATAGCGCTTGGCCAAATCAGCGAAATTGGACTCTCCAGACTCGATCTGCAAGTAGAGCTCACGAGCCAAAAAACGATTCTCTAAACGCAGCAGGCTGTAGACCACCTGATCCAGTTCGTTTTTGCGTTCGAGGAACCGGGCTTCCGCCTTGGCCGCGAACTGATCCCGTGCCGTAGCACGCTGCTGAATTCCTCGCTTCAGCTGATCCACCACCACCTCCTCGGGCCGTCCCAACTCCTGCAACAACTCATCCCACTGCTCCATGCTCTCGTAGCCACGTCGCTCCAGCAGGCCAAGCTTGGCTTGTTGCATCTCCTCATCCTCAACAGGCGTTTGTGCGATCGCCTCCGAGGTCACCATCTGTTCGACAAGAGGTCGAAGCAGGTTGTAGCGCTGCAGAAGGGCACGACCATCCGAGCCGATCAACCGTTTCAGCTCAGCAACTGCTGATCCACTCTCCACTGCAGGTCCGTCAACGCTCGAACACTAGGTGGAATCACCTGCGCTGACAGGCGATGTGAAGACCTGCTCCAGAATCACATCTGTCTTTGGATCGCTGACCATGGCCTGTCGCCTCCTGATCACCGGTGGCGCCGGCTTCATCGGTAGTCACACGTGCCTCGTCCTGCTTGAGCAAGGTCATGAGCTCGTGGTGCTCGACAACTTCAGCAACAGCAGCCCGGAAGCGCTCACAAGGGTGAAAGAACTGGCAGGCCGAGGCACACTGCAAATGATTGAAGGCGATGTTCGCAGCAAAGAACAGCTGGAAACACTCTTCGGCAACTCAAACCAGCTGGACGGTGTCATTCACTTTGCCGGACTCAAGGCAGTGGGTGAATCCGTATCCGATCCCCTCCGTTACTGGGATGTCAATGTCAATGGCAGTCGCGTCCTGGCGGAAGCGATGCAACGGCATGGGTGCCGAACGCTGGTGTTCAGCAGCACCGCAACCGTCTATGGCGAGCCAACGCAGTTCCCCTTACGAGAGGACAGCCTGACCGCTCCAATCCATCCCTATGCCCAAACGAAGCTGGCGGTCGAACAAATGCTGCAATCGCTCAGCTGTAGTGGGGAGTGGCGTATTGCCAGTCTGCGTTACTTCAACCCAGTTGGAGCCCACCCCAGCGGGCGTCTCGGGGAGGATCCGCTCGGCATCCCCAACAATCTGTTCCCGTTCATCACCCAGGTGGCCGCCGGCCGCCGCGAACGATTGAGGGTCTTTGGACAGAACTATCCAACCCATGACGGCACAGGCATCCGCGACTACTTGCACGTGATGGATCTGGCGGAAGCCCACAGCGCCACCCTCTCTTATCTCTTGCAAGAGAATGCCCCCAGCCAACTGACCCTCAACATCGGCACGGGCCGCGGCCTATCCGTCTTAGATGTTGTCAAAGGGTTTGAGCAGGCAACAGGCCTTGCCATCCCTTACGAGGTTGTCGAGCGGCGACCTGGTGATGTGCCGAAGTTGGAAGCTTGCCCGGACAAAGCCGAGCAAATCCTGGGCTGGAGAGCGCATCGCAGCCTTGAGGACATGTGCCGTGATGGCTGGGCCTGGCAAAAGGCCAATCCGATGGGGTATCGGAACCCTGAATGACTCGGGAAGGACCGCTGCTGCTGGCTGGCGGTGGCCATAGCCACGCCCTCATCTTGAAGCGGTGGGCCATGCATCCGCATCACCGTCCAGACCGGGAGGTGGTGTTGGTCAATCGCCATGCCACAGCGCTCTACTCAGGCATGGTGCCGGGATTGATCGCAGGGATCTACAGCTACGCAGACGTCTCGATTGACCTGCGCACCCTCTGCGACAGGGCGGGGGTGGCCTTCATCACTGCCGAGATCCAGGCACTCGATAGGAGCCAACGGCTGCTCCACCTTCAAGACCGCCCAGCGCTGAGTTTCGACTTGCTCAGCCTGAATCTGGGTGCTGTGTCCCGTGACACCGCCCAAGGCATCCCGATCAAACCATTGGAGCCGGCCCTGGAGTTCCTCCAGCAACACGATGCTGAACCCGAGCAACCCTTTCGCGTGATTGGCGCCGGTGCAGCTGGCCTTGAAGTGGTGCTGGCTCTCCGTCGACGCTGGCCAGATAAACCGCTCACCCTGCAACAACGGCATGGCCAACTGACCCGCGCTCTGGAACGAACGCTGCAGGCGGCTGCGATCAGGTTGGTCACAGAGGAATCAACAACGCAGGAACCGACCCTGCTGTGTACAGGCAGCTGTGCCCCCAAATGGTTGGCTTCAAGCGGCTTGCCGGTCGATCCCAATGGACGCGTCAAAACAGACGCCTGCTTACGGGTCAACGGTTCTCAGCAGCTGTTCGCTAGCGGTGACTGTGCCGTGATCGCCGATGTTCCCCGACCAGCGTCCGGCGTTTGGGCCGTGCGGGCCGCCAGGCCCTTGGCACGCAACCTTGAAGCAGCTGCAAAAAAGCAAACCCTGCACCCCTGGCAACCACAACGGCATGCGTTGCAACTGCTGGGTGATTCCACATCCGCCACGCCACGCGCTTGGGCCCAACGCGGACGATGGCAGCTGGGCCCAAACCGCTTGCTTTGGCAGCTGAAACAACGGATTGACAAGCGTTTTATGGCCGGCTTCCAAGCCAGCCAAACGATGGCAACAGCCCAACCAATGGCTTGCCGCGGCTGTGCCGCCAAGCTGCCGGCAGCATCATTGACTGCTGCTCTGCGCCAAGCCAACTTGGCGGAACTCGGCTGCATGCCACAGGACGCGGCCGTGCTCGGGGGTGAGCCAACCCGACTCCAGAGCGTCGATGGATTTCCTGCCCTGGTCAGTGATCCTTGGCTGAATGGACGCCTCACAGCGCTGCATGCCTGCTCCGATCTTTGGGCCTGTGGTGCCCGAGTGGACAGCGCCCTATCCGTGATCACCTTGCCAACCGTCGCACCAACCCTGCAGCAAGAGCTTCTGGTGCAGACCTTGGCTGGTGTGCAGTCAACGCTGGCCGAGCAGGACGCACACCTGATCGGTGGCCACACCCTGGAGTCGCGCAGCACCGCTCCCAAACCGGCCAGCCTCGGCATTCAAGTCACCCTCTCCGTCAACGGCACGCCTGCAACCCCCTCCAGCCAGCCTTGGCTCAAACAAGGGATCCAACCCAAGGACGCGCTTCTGTTGAGTCGTCCGCTCGGCAGCGGAGTGCTGTTTGCCGCGGCCATGGCCGGTCGTGGGACTCCATCGGTGCTCGATGCAGTCCTCAAAACAATGGCCATCAGCCAACACAAGCTGCTGGATCAACTCCTGCCGCTTGCAACCGAGATTCATGCCTGTACCGACATCACTGGTTTTGGCCTGCTGGGTCATCTGAGTGAAATGCTCAGTCCCGACAGCTCCATCTGCATTCATCTCCAACCCGATCTCATTCCTGCCTATCCGACAGCGTTAGACCTATTGAGGCAAGGTGAAGCCAGCAGCTTGGCTCCAGCAAACCGTCTGGCCTGGCGTTGGCTCGAGCCGTCACCCCAAGCCGCCACGGCACCGATTGTCCTGGAAGGAGATCCCAAGCCAGAGCTGCTGGAGCTTTTAGTTGATCCGCAAACCTGTGGCCCCTTATTGATTGCTTGCACCCAAGCAGCAGCAAACTTGCTCACGGCACATGGCCCTTGGATCCAGATCGGCAACGCAAGACCATGGCGTGACTGAGCTGTTTGGAGACATCTTCACAGCGATAGTGCTGCTGCTCCACCAGCTGTCGCCAGTCATCCAGTCGACGATTCAACGCAGGTTGTGGGCCACTGCTGGCCAGCCAAAGTTGATCCGGAGGATGACTCTGGTTTAGACGCTCTGGCAGCTGTTCCGTGGGCGTCCACGCCGCCGGCGGAGTTGTAATCCGCCCCATGACCAGCTCCATCTGATCACTGAGAT
>MDSW01144664.1_pt1 | contig 22557 bp, 17 predicted proteins | sample 811171 | NCBI WGS metagenome assembly MDSW01 (sample SAMN05326641, study PRJNA326480) | marine metagenome | isolation source: seawater | place: Atlantic Ocean: North West | collected 2012 | reverse complement strand
GGGTCGCACTGCTAACCCGTGCGATTGACGGGTTGCACGGGCGTGCGATCCTTCAGCAGATAAACCCCTGGCGGACGGTACTTCGGTACCGTCCGCTGGTTTTTTGTCCTCCTGGAAGCCTCTGGGTGCCTCCTGGAGTGTCGTCCCAGCCGGCTCCGGTATCCTGCCCTGATGTCCGAACACTCACTGAAAGCTGCAACCGAAACATTCGTCGCCCAGGCGGAGGCCATCCGCGAGGGCGGTGGTTCCAAAGGCATCGAACGTCAGCACCGACATGGCCGGCTGACGGCACGTGAGCGAATCGAACGACTCGCTGATCCGGGCCTCCCGAGCCTCGAATGTGGCCTGTTCACCGCTTGGGACATGTACCAGGAATACGGTGGCGCTCCAGCGGCAGGTGTCGTGACGACACTGGCATTCGTCGGTGGAAAGATCTGCATGATCATCGCCAATGACGCGACGGTAAAGGCCGGTGCGTTCTTCCCGATGACCTGCAAGAAGATCATTCGTGCACAGGAAATCGCGCGTCGCGCTCGACTCCCCCTGCTGTATCTGGTTGATTCCGCCGGCGTCTTTCTTCCCCTTCAGGAAGACGTCTTCCCCGATACCGATGACTTCGGCCGGATCTTCAGAAACAATGCCGTGATCTCCGCAGACGGCATCCCGCAGATGGCCGCCATCATGGGCAACTGTGTTGCAGGTGGTGGATATCTTCCCGTGCTCTGTGACACCCTGCTCATGACCGAAGGCAGTGGTCTGTATCTGGCAGGCCCGGCGCTCGTGAAGGCCGCCATCGGCCAGGATGTCAGTACCGAGGAACTCGGCGGTGCCGAAATGCATGCCTCCATCTCGGGCACCATTGATTACCACGAGCCCGATGACGAAGCCTGCCTGAAACGACTGCGATCTCTGGTCCATGCCGACATGGCCGCTCCCCCCAGCCAGGCATCTCCATTCGAAGCCAGTCCACCCCGCCGCAAACCCGAAGAGGTGTATGACATCTTCACGGACAAGCCGGGCCAGCAGTACGACGTCAAGGAACTGCTTGAGTGCGTGCTCGATGAAGATACCTTCAACGAATACAAGGCCGACTACGGCGCTTCGATCGTCTGTGGACATGCCAGGATCGACGGCAGGCCCTGTGGAATCGTCGCCAATCAGCACATGCTCACCAAGCGGACGATGCCAGGTGGCAAGGCCGGGCCCTCCACCGCCACCAACATGCCCGCGGTGATCTATACGGATTCCGCCGACAAGGCGGCCCGGTTCATCATGGACTGCAACCAGAAGCGTGTTCCAATCGTCTTCGTCCACGATACGACCGGTTTCATGGTCGGCCGTGACAGTGAACAGGCTGGAATCATTCGCAGTGGCGCGAAGATGGTCAATGCCATGAGCAACTGTGTTGTCCCCAAGATCTCCCTGATCACAGGCGGCAGCTACGGCGCTGGCAACTACGCCATGTGTGGGCGGGCATTCGACCCGTTCCTCACACTCGCCTGGCCCGGTTCACGATGTGCGGTCATGGGCGCACAATCCGCAGCAGGAACACTTCTTCAGATCGATCTGGCTGCGAGAAAACGGCGTGGAGAAGAGCCGGATCAGGAAGAGCGTCAAGCCCTTCTGGAAGCCATCACGAAGTCCTACACCGACCAACAGGACATTCGATACGGCGCTGCACGAGGGTGGCTGGATCGGATCATCGAACCGCACCGAACTCGAGATGAACTCTCGATGGCGCTCCAGGTAGCGTCCACGGTTCCCATGGACGCCCCCTTCCGAACAGGTGTTCTCCAGACCTGACACCAATGGATGGTTTCCTTCATGACCATTGATCTGAAAGGCAAGTCACTCGTCGTCACGGGAGGCGGTACCGGCATTGGAGCCGAAACGGCGATCGTCGCTGCCGAAGCCGGCATGCGGGTGTGCCTGTGCGGTCGACGCATGCCACCTCTGGAAGAGACCGTTGAACGAATCCGCTCCAGTGGCGGTGAGGCCATCGCCGTCAAGCTGGATGTGACGGACCCGGACAGCGAATCACACCTCCTGGACGCTGCCGAGGAGGCGTTCGGTACACCCTGGGCCGTATTCGCCAATGCAGGACGTGGACTCAATCGACCTGTGCACGAAACGACGGATGCCGAGATGCAGGCGATCTTCGAGGTCAACTTCTTCGCAACCCATCGACTTCTGGCGGAAGCGGCACGGCGCATGATCAGCCATGAACAGGGCGGACACCTGCTGGCCTGTGCGTCGTGCCTGTCACGATTTTCCATACCGAGACATGGCCCGTATGCGGCCACCAAGGCTTCGCAGGACATGCTCTGTCAGGCGATGCGACTCGAACTGAAACCCCATGGCATCCACGTTTCGAGCGTGCATCCGATCACGACTCGTACGGAGTTCTTCGATGTCGCCGCCGCCCACAGCGGAACCAGCGACTACCGTGCGATCGAAGAGACACCGAAGCTTTTCGTCCAGAGCGGTCGCCGTGTGGGCAAGGCGGTGGTTCGATGTCTTCGAAAACCACGGCCCGAAGTGTGGACGAGCGGCATGGTTCGAATGGCCACCGCCGCACGGTGCCTTTTCCCAAAACTGTTTGATGGCAAGATCAAAAACCTGAATCGCTGAGCGATCTACCGGTCCATCATCTTTCGCAGCGCCTCGAGCCTTCTGACATGCTTGGGCTCATCCGGCTCGAGCGATGCCAAGGCTTCCATGTGTCGCATGGCCGACTCCATCGCACCCGCTTCGATTGAAGCTGCCGCGGCTTCCTCCCGAAGCTGTGGATCGTACGGACTGATTCCGACAGATCGTTCCATGACACGCGCACCCTCTTCGTACCGTTCAGCCAGTCGAAGCGCCCGTGACAGTCGCCTGGCGACCATCGGATCGTATTCCTCCTGGTCGACGAGAACCGTCAACGCATCGACCGCCTCGTCCGGCTGATCAAGGGCTTCGAACGTCCTGGCAATCACGACATGACCCAGTGGATCCGATGGACGCTGCACGATGTATCGTCGCGCGAGATCAACGATCTCCAGACCACTCAGATCCGCACCCTCGAGCATGCGCGACAGGGCGGCTTCAAGCACATCGGGATGCTCGGGATGTGCTTCCAGCAACATTTCCAATTGTGAATCGTCATCGATCCGGACCGGTCCGCTCATCGTCTGAGCAACAGGCGGCCGGTCCTGTCGGCGGTCAGGTCGACCGATCGAGTCTTCCAGGCTGCGGAGGTAGTAGGCATACTCCGCGGATCGTCGTTCACGCACAGCGATCTCCGCATCCGCCCCGGCAAGCAGACTGGCGAGGCTCGGTTCTGGTGACAAGCCCCAGGAGTGGACCTGATCATGCGCCCATTGAAGGAATTGATCTCGAAAGGCCTCGACCTCCAGATCCGTAACACCTCTCAGCGCCGATGGAAATCCCTGCCCGGTCCGAATGCCGTCCATGAGTCGCTTGACGGAATCCTTTCCCCACCCTTCGATGAGAAACTCGAGCATCCAGTTGCTCTGTGCATAGGCCAGTGATCGATCCTGTGGACGTCTTGGCCTTGCAAATGCCCAGGTCAATTCGTCCATCTCGAGCAGCGTGCCCGCCTGAAGTTCCTCGGCCAGCATGCGACAGGTATCCCAATTGCGAGGACCCGGCTCCATCCAGACAGCCGCCCCCTCCGTCAACCAGAGCGGAACACGGTAATCGGTCTGTGCAAGATTGACCGTATGGGCGAACTCGTGCCGGAGCACCCGCTCCCAGTCATAGATCGCCATGTTCTTGCTTGGAACACCTTTTCGAGGGGCTTCCATCGCGATGCAGGGTCCGGTGCAGGCGGCCACCGTATGGATGTCGGGCATGCCGATGATCCGGATGGCGAAGCGTTCGTGATCGGGGTAGAGCTCGATGACCGTCTTTCGATCGGGTTCGGCTCCGAATGCCTCAACCGTATCGACGTAGACGGATTCCAGACGTGGCAACATCTCTCGTACAAGAAGTTCATCAATCCCCGCCTTGTACCGGACGATGAAATGAGGTGTTTCGACCGTCTCGTAGCTGGCAAGTTCCTCGAGCACTTCGAGTGAATTCTTCGCACGTCGGTTGTAATCATCCAGTTCACGCGCACGCCGAAGCGACTCCATGGCATCTTCCATGCGAGCGTCCTGCCATTGCAACAGCCCAAGATCGATCCAGGGCGCGGGCCAGGACGGCCGGATCTCGATGGCGCGTCGCAGCCATCGATCCGAATCGGCGTAGTGGCGTTGAAACGAGAGGACGGAACCTGTTCCATACGCGGCCGCCGGGCTTCCCGGGTAGCGGACTTCAAAGCGATTCATCATCGACTCGAGGTCAGGATCATCCAGAACCGCCATGGCCGAAAGCTCAAGCACCATCGCTTCCTTCCAGTGAGGCAGTTGCAGCCGCACCTTGCGGGCACGTTCCAGCGCTGCGTGGGGATCCTTCTGCATGAGGAGCGCCTCACCGTCCAGAATGTCAGCCATCGGATGATCCGGCGAGAGATCCCGCAACGATTCCGCAATCGCACTGGCCGCATCGAAATCGAAACGCATCAGGGCAAGACGACCCAGAAGCAGCCACGCTTCACCATGCCTTGGATTCAATGCCAGGACTTCGAGGACCGCTTCATGGGCATCCCTCGGGTTGTACTTCTCCTTGAGCAGGAGGGCCTCCTGAAACTTGGACGTCCAGTCCAGTGGCGCGGTATCCCGAACAGAGGCATAGGCCTGCATGAGGGTTCGATAGGCACCCGCCTGCGCACGATCGAGACTCGCCAAGCGCTGAACCGCCGTGACGGCATCCGTCCTGGAGGCGGCGATCGTCCCCGGCTTCATGGATTCCCATGCACGACGCGCTTCTTCCGACCGACCAAGATCAATGAGAAGATCTCCACGCAGCAGATGACGGCGTGGTTCCTCGGATGCATCCAGTCGTTCAAGCGCGGCTTCCAGATCACCACGCGCAGCCAACCAGCGACCCGCCAGCAAGGGCGACACGTCCTCGGTCAGAAGCGTCTCATCCCGGTAATCACCGATGACCAGAGCCGCTTCCAGGCGATGGTCGTCGGTGACGAGATCCTGTTCATCCCACAATCCATGCGTTCTGTAGTAGTTGGATCGCTCCTCGGGTGCGTACCAGTCGACGTCGAGCATGGCCCGAAGGGACGCGGCGGGAACACCGGGGTCAGCTGATGCGTTCGGGGCAATCAGGCCCGTACAGCACAGCAGAAGTGAACACGATGCTCGACAGCCCCACATCACTCTTCGCTGCCTACCTGCGCAAGGGGTTCGACATGGATGGTCCAACCCTCGGGGAGCGGATCCGGCACGCCTTCCAGAAGTTTCTGCTGCATCTCCGGTGTGAGGGCTTCATTGATCTTGACATCCCTCATCAGAACCAGCTTGCGATCTCCATTCACGGACTGCTCCGCCATTCCCTCGGGCACCAGAGTCCTGTCGTTGAAGACCACATCGATTGATTCGATCTCACCCCTCTGACTGTTGCCATCACGTGGTTCGAAGCGGAGACCGAAGACCGGTTCAGAACGCTTGGCGATGTCCCTCATCCAATCGTGTTCGGTCATGTCGCACCGCTTGATCTTGTAGAGACGAAGCAGTTCATCGCGAGTCCTGTAGGCCAGCATCGGCACCGGGCCAGCCGCCGCAACGACTTCGCCTTCAGGTGCCAGCTGTCTTCGAATGATGGTCTTGCGCTGATAGTCGAACTCGGTCAACCAGGTTCCGTCAAAGATGTATTCGCGTTTTCGTTGACGACGCACATTGTTCACCACGAGCTGATCGAAGAGAACCGCCATTCGTTCCGGCGTATCCTCGGTTGCCGTCTCATAGACCAAGGTGCCGCTTCGGATCTCTCGACGACCAAGCAACGCCTCGTCTTTCCGGTATGTCAATGACCCGGTGAGCGTCCGGAGATCCTTTCGCCGCGACTCGATGCGCCTCAGCAGATGATCCACTTCAGGACCGGCATGATGAACATGGTCGGATCCCGGCGCACCCGGTGCTTCAGGCGCCCTCGGCGCCTGAGGTGGGCTGGGCGCTTCGGGAGCTTCCGGTGCGTCGGGCGCATCTGGTGCATCCGGCGCCTCCGGTGCATCAGGCGCTTCTGGCGCCTCGGGTGCCTCGGGTGCCGAAGGCGGCTTCGGTGCGGATGGCGGATCCGGCTGCATGCCGATCGTGCAGGAGGCCAGCAGGACGGCGAACGCCAGACTCAGGAGGGGGGTGGACATCATGAAACAAGTATTCCCCTGAAATGGATGGAAGTCGACTCAGTCTGGGGTCGACATCAGAAGTGCGACGACATGAACCTCAATGGCCCGGCCTTCACCAACCGCATCCACCTTCTCATGGGTCTTGCCCTTGATATTGATGCAGGCCTCATCACAATCAAGCAGTGAGGCGAGGTGGGCCTTCATGGCTTCGGCGACCGGTGCGATCTTGGGCAATTCACAGATGATCGTCGCATCGAGGTTCCCAATCGAGAAGCCCCGGGCCATCATCCGGCGGACAGCTTCCTTCAGGAACACGCTCGAATCCATGCTCTCGTTTGCGGGATCGGTATCGGGAAAGAGGCGGCCGATATCGGGTTCACCGAGCGCCCCCAGAATGGCGTCGGTCACGGCATGCAGCAGAGCATCCCCATCGGAATGGCCGACGGGGCCCTTGGAGTGGTCCAACTGGATCCCTCCAAGCACGAAAGGTCGACCATTCCCGTCGGGAGGCCGTGCTTCGAGCCGATGAAGATCGTAACCATGCCCAATCCGCATGGCGCTCAGTGTATCGACCCCTCACCGGGGACACGGCCCCAATCGGGTCGACACGGCTATGATGACCACCAGTTCACATGAATGGAGATTCGTGGTGATTCGATCCCAGACCACCAAGCCAGTCATTTACATGCTTTTCGCGGCCCTTCTGCTGGCCATGGGTGCTACGGGTTGCCATTACACCCCAGGTGGAGGTCTCTTCGCCGGCAGCGGTGGCCCCTTCACCTACGATTCCACTGAGGAATATCCCAAGACATTCGTGATCGTGGATACGGCCACCGGTGAGAATATCTTCGAGATGCATATCCCCCCTGGCAAGTCCCTGGTCGTGCAATTCGACAAGGGTCACGGCGACGACCCCAAGTCCACGCCAGACCTCATGAAGTACGGCGTCTTCCCGATGAGCGACACCAGCGGCCTGTTGTCGTCATCGGTCACGGTGCCCGGCCCCTATTCCAGGCGAATCGACATCTTCCTCACAGAGGGTGAAACCTACACGCCACCGGATGAAAACCGGCCGATTCGAACGGATGCCAAAGAGGATCGCCCTGCCGGCTGGACCGACGAGGGCGGACCGCGTGACGAGGTCCGATCGGACCCCATGCGACTCTACGACCCCTGAGTCACCGTCTGACCCAACAAGGGTGTTTGAACGCCTGTTTCAGTTGATTGGCCTGCTAACATGAAGGTTGGTAAGCACCTCATCAGCTTGAGATGGACTCAATCACATGACATCCATACCGAATCAGACAGAACCCAGGACCGAACCAGCTGTTGATCCGGCAACCGTGACCCTTTCGGGATACGTGTTGCCAGGGCACTACGGACCCGATCAGGTCCGTACGACTGATCCGAACAACCCCGGGCAACCCGATGCCCGCATCGGAGAACCCGGGCAGTTTCCCTACACACGAGGCGTGCATCCGGGGATGTATCGCACCAGGCTCTGGACCATGCGGCAGTTTGCAGGGTTCGGTTCCGCTGATGACACGAATGCCCGCTTCAAGTACCTGCTTGAGAATGCCAAGGGCACCAACACCGGTCTTTCCACGGCCTTCGATCTGCCCACCCTCATGGGACGCGACAGTGATGATCCCTTGAGCATGGGCGAAGTCGGCCGATGTGGCGTGGCCATCGACACGATCGAGGACATGCATCGCCTCTATGCGGACATTCCCGTCGACAAGGTCACCGTCAGCCAGACGATCAACGGTCCTGCCTGCGTGATCTGGGCGATGTACATCGCCATGGCACAGCAGCGAGACATTGATCCGGCCACACTCGGCGGCACCCTTCAGAACGACATTCTCAAGGAATTCCACTCCCAGAACGAGTTCATCTATCCACCAGAAGCCTCCGTGAAGCTCGTCGTGGACACGATCGAACATGCCATGAACCATCTGCCACGCTGGAACAGCGTGTCGATCAGTGGATATCACATTCGGGAAGCAGGCTCGACGGCGACCCAGGAACTGGCCTTCACGCTTCGCGATGGCATGGAATATGTCCACGCCGCGATTGAACGTGGCCTCCCGGTCGATGACTTCGCTCCACGGCTCTCCTTCTTCTTCAACTCGCACAACGAGTTCTTCGAGGAGATCTGCAAGCTGCGTGCAGCGCGACGCATCTGGTCAACCGCCATGCGTGAGCGATACGGCGCGAAGAATGATCGCTCGCTGCTGATGCGAACCCATGTCCAGACGGCAGGCTGTTCACTCACAGAACAGCAACCCTTGAACAACATCGTCCGGGTCGCCTACCAGGCCATGGCTGGCGCCCTGGGTGGCTGTCAGAGTCTGCATACCGATTCCATGGATGAGACACTCGGGTTGCCGACCGAACAGGCCGTTCGAGTCGCCCTTCGAACACAGCAGATCCTCGCCTATGAAACCGGCGTGACCCGAACGGTTGATCCGCTCGCAGGTTCCTGGTTCGTCGAAGGTCTCACGGATGAAATGGAATCCGGCGCGAACGACATCATCCACGAGATCGATGACATGGGCGGCGTGGTCGAAGGCATCCACAAGGGCTACTTCCGGCGATCGATCGCTGAAGCCAGTTATCGCTTCGGTCAGGAGATGGAAGCCGGTGACCGGCTGATCGTCGGTGTGAATGCCTTTACCGAAGGCAACCAGGAACAACAGGTCGAGATTCTCCAGATCAATCACGAAGTCGAGACGAATCAGTGCGATCGTCTTGCAACCTTCAAGAAGAATCGTGATGACGATGCCGTGAAGACATCACTGGATGCGATCCGTAAAGCGGCACGTGATGATGCGAACGTCATGCCTGCCTTGATCGAAGGCGCGCTTGCCAACTGCACGTTGGGTGAGATGGTTCAGGCGATGGCGGACATCTACGGTCGCTATACCGGTGGGCCGGAGTGGTGATCGCCCCTGACGACCGCGCCCCCGCCTTTCGCCTCGAATATCTTTGAAATCAACCAGACCACGTCGGTACGCTTACTTCAGAAACGAATGGTCATTCGGAGGCCGGTCGAATCGAACTCCGGTCTGGCCGGAAGTTCGTGATGTTTGCCACGGGCGATCCGGTCGGCGGACCAGCAGCAGGCCAGCGCGTCCATCAAGTCATCCACCTTGATCGTTGTCCCTTCGATCATCGCGATGCAGGACTCGACTGCTTCTGGTCCGAAGACCTCATGCAGACAGTCCATTCTTTGAGCACGACCCCCGACCGTCCGCTTGCTCTCATCAATGGCCTCGCCGTTGATCTCCATGAAGATGAGTTCCGGATGAACCTCGAACATCCGCTCTCTCAGTTGGCTGGAGTTCTGCAGCAGGTCATCCACCTCCCTGATACGAGGCAGAATGTTCATCGTCTGACGACTCACCTTGCGATCGCTGATGCTCATGGTGACCAATGAGGCCTCACGATGCGCCTTGGCGATGTCTTTCTCTTCGATATCGAGCAACGGTCGGACCGGTGAAGAGAACACCGATGAAGAACGGGGGAAACCGAGAAACCGTCTGGCTTCCTTGTCGCATTGCCGGATGCCTGGCTCCATTCCAGTCGTCTTGTCAGGAAGACCAATCGGTATATCGATGGCGATCACGGCATCTGGATACTCCTCCAGCAGACTGCCGAGCGCATTGGTGAATCGAATGTCGAGGTCGTCAGGACCCGACTGAATGCAACTGCACCAACCACCTGGACAGGCATCAATGCCGATCAAAGTACATTTCAACTCATCGGACATGATCAATTGGAATCAAGCTGATGGTTCAGTTGCACAGGCCCCAGTTGTCGACGATCTGAAGCAGATCGTTGACGTCCGTCGCGCCATCACCCTGGACATCTCCGACACCCGTGCCGTACGTGTTGATGACCTGAAGCAGGTCATTCACATCGGTGGCACCACTGCCATCGAGGTCGGAAAGACACGGACCGTCGTAGATCTCGATCGGCAGACCAGGTGTCATGTCCCGTCCAACGAAGGCTGGATAGTCGACACCAAGGCGTGTGGAACGGAATGTTCGATTGTTCGTCGAGAAGCCACCCTGCATGGTGGGCAGTTCGCCTTGCGAAAGAATGCCTGTACTGGTGGCCGGGTTGTGATAGAACCAGACGATGTCGCCAGCCGGTGTGATCTCGAAGAACTCGCCCCAGGGCCCACTGCAGATGATCGTATTGCCATTGGGCAATCGCTCTGCGCCGGAAATGAATGATGCATAGAAGTCCGTTGGCACATCGCCGATATAGACGATCTCGGATTCGGCCGGCCCGTAGAGGCCATTGCTTCCAAGTTCATAGCTGCCGTCGGCCTGCAGGGCAGGTGTCAGTTCCTCCACCGTCGTGAACGGGCCTTCGGGTCGGTTGCGGCCATTGTTGAAGACCAGGATGTTGCCGGCACCTGGATATCCCTCGGGAATCCAGCGGGCATCGTGCTGTCCCCAGAACACGCGGTCCTCGGCAGCAGCGTTGCGGGAATACACGGTCGGGTTGCCCCATCGATAGAGAATGTCCCCCGCTGGACCGGCTGCTTCCTCGGTCGTGGTGTTGTGATCAATGACCCAGAATTCACCCAGCCGATGCAGATTGATCATGATCTGATCCAGTTCCGCGTTGTAATGCAGGGAATTGGCGTGAAGCCAGTCGCCGTCATAGAGGCCGGTGTCATAGTTGATGTTCATGCGACCAGGATGGTCGTCCGGGTCACCGTAGTTCGGAAGCGTGGGGTCATGATTCTGAATGAGATGGTCCCATGTGTCCCATTTCCAGACGATGTCACCTGTATCGAAACCGGTTGGCTGGACTTCGATGACTGTTTCCGGCCAGAGTTCGTTGTCCTGCATCGTTCCGGGTTCCCGACCAGCCGCCAGGCATTCCGCCTCGGTACGCATCTCCCAGGCAAGAATCAGAACATTGCCATTGGGAAGTGGATGGACGTCATGGTGAGCCTTGTACTGTGCCGTTTCCGAATATCGGAATGACCATTCAAGTGTTCCATCCCAGTTGAATCGCTCGACCTGACCACCCTGTCCACCAGCGATGAAGTCCTGATTGCCGCCGGCCTGTCCTGTTCTCAGAAGAGATCCATCTTCAAGGAGATACACCGACACACCTGGCAGGTAATCGGATTCCCATTGATTGACCACTCGGCCATCATTGTCGATCAGATAGGTCGTGTAGCCATTCAAGGGTGCGAACAGGGTGTAACCGGGAAATGCACCCGGCTCATGCTGCAGAATGCCAACCGTTCGCTCACCCAACGCTGTTGTCGATCCGCTCGCCAGCACCACTCCCACACACAATGCACCAAGGGCTCTGAAACTCATGTCTTCCTCTCTTCTCAACTCACTCAACCCAGATTCGGTTTGGAACCGAATGAATAAGTATTCCCCTTGATCCCCATATTTGATGCCGTAAAGTCGACATTCCAAAGGACTTCGACAGAATTATGACCGTCGTAGACGGACTTCCCCGGCCTTTCCGGCCATGGCCCCTGGCCCCCAAATATGCCCACAACTGGCTTTAGGGGCCCGTCAGAGGCTGCCGCTCTGATGGACCGACATTCTCAGGAGTTCCTGACCCCAAAAGGTCCGGGAATCCGCTAGTTTGGACCTGTTAAACAGAGGAGGGGCCGTGGATGGGGCTGCCACTGTGGGTGGGTCTGCCATTTGGCCAGAGAGAGAGAAGAGGCAAATCATGTCTATGAATAGGTTTGGTGTCGCCACAGCTTTGGCTGTCGGCGGTTTCTTGGCTGCCCCTGCGATGGGTGGTCTCACCGGAATGAGCTATGACTATGTCAGCTCATCACTTACTGGTGGCGGGGACTACTGGACAGTCCGTGTCTATGCGGACCTGACACCTGGCGCACGTGTCGACGCTGTCGCCGGCAACTCCCAGCAGTCCAAGGTCGTGTCCACGAGCGGAACGTTCTACCAGAATATCAATGCGGGACCGACATCCAAGGATCTCAACTGCAACTTCTTCGGCTTTGATCCGGACATGGAATGGGATTCCTACGTGACCATCGGTTGCCTCTGCGCGGATGGCTCTCCATTCGGCAACAACAACCTCAACAACATCGGTATCGACTGGGTTCCATTTGAAGATCTTGGTGGCACCATCGATGCCAACAACGGCACCTGGTTCGTCACCGCGGATGATGAACAGGGCGAGGAATCCGGGGGACGCGTCCTCGTCGGCCAGTTCACGATTCTGGGTGACAGCAGCACCTCCATGACCTTCGAAGCACTCTTCCAGGGTCGCGAAGCTGACGGCGAAACAAGCTGGCAGACAAGCAGTTCGATCATCATTCCTGCACCAGCTGGTCCTGCCGATTGCAATGACAACGGTGTCGAAGACGCCGATGACATCGCCGATGGCACCAGTCAGGACTGCAACGGAAACGCCGTACCCGATGAATGCGATATCGAGTCCGGCAACAGCAATGACTGTGACAACAACGGTACCCCCGATGAATGCCAGGGCGATGACTGCGATGGCAACGGCGTACCTGACGCGTGCGATCTCGCTGGCGGCGCAGCCGACTGCGACAACAACGGCGTTCTGGACAGCTGTGACCTCGATAACGGCGCTGCTGACTGCAACAACAATGGCGTCCCTGACACCTGCGATATCGCTGGTGGTTCAGAAGAAGATTGTGATGAAAATGGTGTCCCCGACTCCTGTGACTTCGCCAATGGTGGCGACGCCAACAACAACGGCGTTCTGGATGCCTGCGAGTACTACGCCTATCGCAACCTCGACAATGGTCAGGTCTACGACCTCTTTGACGATGCTGCAGCAGATGCTGAAAACGGCGATCGAATCGAAGCAGATTTCGAAGCCATCAATGCTGAAGACCATGTTGATTTCCGCAACAAGGCTCTGGAAGTTTCCGTTGTCAACGGCAGCCTCGCCCAGCCTGATGAAGCAACCATGAACCTCGGCAATGGCAGCCGTCTTGAAGGTGGCGACAATGTCGACATCGCCGGCAGCGTTCGAAGCAATGGTGCCCATTCAGAGATGACCGCTGGCAGCACCATGACCATCGCAAGCACCGGGTCCATGACTGTTCGCGAGAACTCCGCCATCGAGATCGATTCGCCACAGATGGCAAACGATGGTGAAATCACCGTTCGTGACGCTGGCGATCTCGACCTCAATCTGGTCGACTTCTTCCTGAACAACGGCACGCTCAATTCCTATGGCGACGCCGCTATTCATGCTTCCAGCTTCAGCAACAGCGCTTCAGGCGACATGTTCGTCTCTGGTCATCTCTACATGACTCTTGACAACTCTGGTTCATGCCAGCTCACGGCCAATACCGTGCTGACAGGTGACCTCAACAATGACGGCCTGGTTTCAGCAGTCGCCGGTCAGATGTATGTCCTCGGTGACATCAACAACAACGGCGACATCGTCGGCGATGTCGGCGACGGCGTCCGGGCAGGTGGCAACCTCCGCGTCTCCGGAAACTTCACTGCTGGTGCCGATTCCAGCCTGATTCTGCCAGCTGGCTGGCAGCTGACAGTCGGTGGCGATTGTGACATCGCCATTGACGAGAGCAACCGACTGGTCGCCATCGACGGCACCATTCGCATGAATCTCGGCGCCAATGGTGCAAGCACCATCGAAGCCATGAGTGAAGACCTTGGCGAGACCCTTGATGGCGTCGTGGCCTCGAACTTCGCCATCGGTACTCTCACCATCGGCGTTGGCAAGACCGTCAATGTCGTTGACAACCGAGTCAACGGTGAGGGCGATGAGATCATGTATGTCGAAACCTTGATCGTCGAGCCCGGTGCGACCTTCAATGGCAACGGCAACACCGTCTGGGCAGTCGAGATCATCAACAACGGCACCATCCTCGGTGACGTCGATGTGATCGATCCTGCAGTTCCTTGTGACGGCAACCTGAACGATGATGATGTCGTCAACATCGACGACCTGCTCATCATCCTCGGTTCCTGGGGCGGAACAGGCGGCGATGCCAACAATGATGGTCTGACCAACATTGATGACATCCTGGTCGTCCTCGGCAACTGGGGCGCCTGCTCCTGAGTGTCGAGAACACTCGAAAGCCTGTCGCGGCTTTCATGTCTTGATAACAAAGGGGCGTGCAACTTCGGTTGCACGCCCCTTTTCACATGTACCCGTTCATCGCTGTCGTTCAAGCCAACGGACCACACAGTCCATCACATCCTTGTTGGACATGATGGTCGAATGGCCTGCACGAATCTCGACATGCTCATCAACATCGTCGTGACGGGTTTCCTCGACGGCAACCGTGCCGTCATGCGCTTCGCCCTCCGAAAACAGATCTGCTCTGGACAGAACCCAGGAGGGTGGACTGGACCATGACCATCCTCGGGTACCGGCGATGATCATGCTGGGCGATGGCGGAGACGGCCAGCCTTCCGGAACCGCGAGTTCTCCGAGTGCCGGTCCGAACAGACCGCGAAGGATGGGAATTCGATTGACCCACACTGCAGAACGTGAACCGCGATTCGGAGGAGCCATCAGAACGGCCCCTTTCCAATCGAATCGATCGCTCAAATGGCGAAGCACAATGCCACCCATGGAATGGGTGACGGCGAACAGTGGACGATCGGGCAGGTCCCGTTCCAACCGTCTTGCAATCTCATCTGCACACGCTGCGATCGATTTTCGGCGGCTTGGATACGTGACGGACCAGGTCTCCCAGCCTTCAGCATGCAATCGACGTCGTAGCCGCCCCATCGAACGATGCGTTCTTCCCAGGCCATGGAGCAGTACGACGGTGGCAGTCATCTGAAGACGAGTCTCGCCGACCATGTGACGACGCGTCAAGATGACCTGCCCCGGACCGACCCGAAAGCCCGGTGAACCCTCGTTCTTCGCAGCCAGCGGATAGACTCTGCACCATATGAGCAGCAAGGGTTCATCCAAGTCCAAGGCCTTCCAGGCACCGCGTGGAACCCGGGATTTCTATCCGCGGGAGATGGCCCTGCGCCGACATGTCGAAACCTGCTGGCGGGATGCCTCCATCAACTGGGGCTTCCAGGAAATCGAGGGGCCGACCTTCGAACATCTGGATCTCTATACCGTGAAATCGGGGCCTGGCATCGTGAGTGAGCTGTTCAGCTTCGAACGAAGCGGTGGCGACACGAGCTACGCCATGCGACCCGAATTCACACCGACACTGGCTCGCATGGCTGTGGCACGCGGCAATGCCCTGCCGGTTCCAACCAAGTGGTTTTCCATTCCATGCCTGTTCCGGGCTGAACGTCCTCAACGAGGTCGGCTTCGTGAGCATGTTCAATGGAATGTCGACATCCTCGGTTTGTCGGATGCCGATACGGATGCTGAACTGATATCGGTAGCCGTTGCCGCCCTTGATCGTCTCGGACTTGATCCGTCGATGGTTCAGGTGAAATACAGCCATCGAGATGTCGTCGCGAGATTGCTGACGGATCTCGGCGTGACCTCTGAGCATCTCTCCGCCGCCTTTGATCTGCTCGACCGTCGTGACAAACTGCCCGCTGATGCCTTCATGGAAAAAGCGACTGCACTTGGACTGGATGATGCCGCTGTTGATCGATTCGACAAGCTGGCACATGCCCGCACCAAGGCCGGCGAAGATCCTTCCACCCTTGCAGATGTCCCCGCCGAAGATCTCGACCATCTTCTGGAGCTCGACAAGGCCTTGAAGCACCACGACATCGCCGAATGGTGTCATGTCGATCTCGGGATCGTTCGAGGCCTGGCTTATTACACGGGTACGGTCTTCGAGATTCATGAGACCTCCGGCGCGGAACGTGCGATCGCAGGCGGTGGTCGCTACGACCATCTCGTCGAACTCTTCGGTGGCCCGTCCACGCCCGCATGCGGCTTCGGCATGGGCGATGTCGTCCTTTCACTGGTTCTGCAGGATCGTGGGCTGATCGATCCCGATACGCTCGGTCCAAGACCCGATGTCTTCGTTGTCTGCGCCGATGATGCCGCTCGTGACCACATCGTCCCGACGGTCGCTCGCATGCGACATGCAGGCCTGCATGCCAGACGGTCCTACAAGAGCACTCGAAACGTGGGCAAGCTTCTGAAGGAAGCCGGCCAGCATGATGCTCGCATTGCCATCATTCTTGGCGGCGAACTTCAGGAAGGCATCGTGTCCGTGAAGGATCTGGGCAGCGGCGATCAACAGCAGGTACAGCTCACGGAACTGGAAACGGCCGTTCATCAACTTCTCATGGCGCCATGAAGATCCTGATCGTCACCGCCGTTGAAGCCGAAGCCAAGGCGATTCCTGCTTCGAAGAACACGATGGTTCTTGCGGGTGGCGTGGGAAGAACCAATTCCGCAGCAGCCACCACTGCGGCCATTCTTGAACACGGTCCATTCGATGCGGTGATCAACGCCGGCATTGCCGGCATCCTGCCGGATTCCGATCTGGAGATCGGCGACATCCTCGTGGCCGATGCGTGCCATTACATGGAAGAAGGCATCGAAACCCCGACCGGTTTTCGCGACCTCGATGACATGGGCTTCCCCCTGGGAGACTTCAAGGGAAACCACGTCCCGGTCGATCCCGCATTGCTGAGATGCTGTGGACAGGGATTCAGAACCGGACCGATCGCAACGGTCGCGACCTGTGCCGGAACCGATTCCAGGGCGCACGAAGTCGTTTCCAGAACCGGTGCCCTGGCGGAAGCCATGGAAGGTGCCTCGGTCGTACATGCCGCTCGTTTACAGGGCATTCCGGCCATTGAAGTGAGGTCCATGAGCAACACAACAGGTGATCAGGACCAGCAGATCTGGGATATCCAGGCCGCCCTCGCCGCCATCACCGACCCGCTCCGCGAGATGGTCGATCGTCTGATCAGCAGCGGGCTGAGCTGAAAAAACGGGCCTTACGACCCCTGTACATCCACCAGTCCGCGTGACAGGCACCGCTTGAGCGATCCCCTGAAAAGGATCGCTTCAGCCGGGGGTTGTCATCGCCGACCCCCTAACTGTTCCAACACGTTGCCCCCCCTCGCTGCCGCATGTCCAAGGAGCCATGATGCGTCTGCAACTAGGCCGACCCAACAGTCGGCCGATCGCCATTGATCTCGGGTTTTCAGCCACCAGGCTTCTTCAGCGTGGTGGTTCGGAAGGTCGTCACATCCTGGCTGCAGATGAGATCCCCGTGCCGGATGAATTCGGCGAGGATCAGGCCCGTCGACTCGCCTACCTGGCTGATGTCCTGCCGGGAACACTGCAGGAAGGTGCTTTTCGTGGCCGAAAGGTGATCCTCGCGATGCCGGCCTGCGCCACGACGATCCAGCACATGCAGCTGGACGTGGCCGAAGCCCGCAATCCGGAACTCGCCGTCCAGACAAAGCTGCAGGGCTGTGAAGGTGAACAGATGGCCCGTTGGGTCGACGTGACTGATATTCATCGCAACGGCAAGCCGCAGAAGGAAATCATCTGCATGGCCATGCCGCGGGATCTGGTCATGCAGCATGTCGAGATGCTTCATGGACTCAAGCTCGAAATCGTCGGGGTCTATACCCAACCGATGATGCTCACCTCGGCTTTCGATCATCTGAATCGCAGAGCCACGGACAGCGAACAGGCCACCATGTATGTCGACCTGGGTTACGGGGGAACAACCGTCGCCATCACACATGGAACCCAGTTGGTCTTTGCAAGGAGGATCTCCGTTGGTGGATGGCATTTCGATCGGTCGATTTCACGATCACTGAATTGTGATCTGGCGGCCGCAAGAGCACACAGACTTGCCATCACGGCACCGGATGAATCCAAGATGGAATCGGGCAGAAACCCGTCCGCACCATCCAGCGGGATGGCCATGCTTGATGCGGCCATCAATCAGGCTCGTCATGGCACGGACCGGCGCGTTGGCGCCATGCCTGACAGCATCTCCGGAACCGTCGATGCCGCTCCCGCGCCCAGTGCCACCATCGATCTTTCAGAGCTTCTGGAGATGCTCGTCGACGAGATCTCGCTCTGCCTTCGCTATCACAAGGGCCTGTTCCCACAGCGATCCATGACCCGAGGCATCTTCGTTGGCGGGGAGTCCCGGCAGTCATGGCTTTGCCGTCACATCGTCCAGGCCATTCGTCTCCCTGGACAAGCGGGCGATCCGCTCTCACGTCTGCATACGGACGACAACGCGACCGGCCTTCTGGGCTGGTCCGAACGGACACGTCCGGAATGGTCCGTTGCCGCTGGTCTGCTGGAGCGGAGCATGACAAGGAAGGTGAAAGCATGAATGACAGCTTCCTCCCGACCGAATACACCGAACAGCGCATCGACCGCCGGACTCATGTCATGGCCATGCTCTTGTTCGTCGTGGTTCTATCCGCGGTCTTCGCGGCATTCCTCTGGAAGCGGAATGAGTGGAAACAGGTCGAGCAGGCCCGCATGGATGTCGAACTTCGTTATGAAGCCGCCGGTGAAGAAGTGGAGCAGGTCATGAAACTCAAGGTCGCCCAGCAGGCGACCGTCAACCGTGCCGAGCTGGCGGCGGCGCTTGTGGAAAAGGTGCCACGATCGATTCTGCTCGCCGAGCTGATCAATCACATGCCGGCTGGACTGGGGCTGCTCGAGTTCAAGCTCGAATCGACCAGAATCATCGAATCCGATGAGCACAAGAAGGCAAAAGGCCGCAAGAACCGCAGTGGCACCCGTACCAAGAAGCAGGATGAACGGCCCGAAGCGCCTCGCTACGACACACGGCTGTCCCTGACTGGATTTGCGCCGACGGATGTCCATGTATCCGAGTTTCTGGCTGCGTTGAATGACCATCCTCTGCTGCAGAATGTCAATCTTGTTTCATCACAGGAAACGATCGCAGAGGACCGGACGATTCGTGAATTCAAGCTGACGGCATCACTGCTCTCCAATGCGGATGTCCGAGTGCTTGCGAACACCAGCGACTGGCATTCGAACGATCACATGCGGCTTTCACTTGCCGAGGAACATCATCATGAATAGTCATGTCCGGCAGGTTCTGTATGTCCTCGTGCTCCTGGCGGTGCCACTGGCCGCCTGGTACTTCGTCTTCGTTCCTCGAAATGCGGATATCGATCGAACGAATGAGGAAATCAAGGAGCGTGAATCCCAGCTCAAGCTCATTGGTGCCGTAATCGCCACAATGGGTGATCTTCAGCAGGCTGTTCTGGAAGGCGAACTGGCGATTGAACGTGTTGAAGCAAAGTTGCCTTCTCGACGAGATGTCGAAAGCATGCTCGAGCAGCTCTGGCAGGTGGCACGTCGCAATGAACTCACGGTCAAGTCCGTGAAGACGATGCCTGCAGTGACATCGACCGTCTATCGGGAATTGCCTTTGAAGGTGCAGCTTGAAGGGCCCTTCGAGGGGTACTACCGATTCCTGCTGGAACTCGAGAATCTCCCCAGGATCACGCGGATCTTCAACATGCATCTGCAGAGACCACGTCAGGGACGATTGAGTGATGACCAACGGCCTGGTGATATCACGGCCGATTTTGAACTGAGCATCTATTTCTCTGATGAAGCTACGAATGTCGCGTTGAACAGGGAGCTGCAACCATGACACAGTCCTGGGAGCCGGATGGGCTCGAAAACCAAGCGCCGCTCGATGAGCTGCCTCTCAATGAAGAGGAATACGAACTCGAGGTCCCTTCCTTTGCGAGATCGAGTCGTCGAAGACCAGCCATTCTCCTGATCACCGTCTTTGCAGGCGGACTGGCTGCCATCATCATCATGAGAACCTTGACCGGTGGCATCGGACAGGTCATGGCGGATACCGGCATCGAGGAAGCGGTCTCGGGATTTCTCGACTTCATGCGGGAAGGGTCCAAGGACGAGCCCGCAAAGCAGGAAGCGAAAGGAGATCCTTTCGCCGACCTCGTGACCGACCACTATGCCGCCATGCAGGTGTCGCCGGATGCATTGAAGAGCAATCCTTTCGTGACCCCCTGGACGACATCATCGAACATCAACTTCGCTCAATCTCCCGTGCTGTCGATCACTCAGCAGAGGCGACTGCGTCGTGAGGAACTCGAGGATCTGGTGGATGTCTTCGATACCCAGTCCATCATGACCGGTTCCAAGCCGATCGCGACGATCAATGAACAGATCGTCCAGATCGGTGATGAACTCGAGACAGATGATCCGGATGCCATCTGCATTCTGCGTGAAGTGAATTCCGAGGCGGTCGTCATCGAGGCTCGTGATGACAACTTCGACTTGAGCGTGATGCTGACCGTCGTTCTTCGAAGTGAATAGACAGGAAGATTCCAGATGAGTGGCCGACAGAATGATCTCGACAACCTGATGCGCGAACTCGGTGTGGATGCGCCTCGAACCAGCGATATCCATCCGGAGCAGGATCCTGGCGGCTCCAGTACCGGACTGTCGGATATCGATGCGGACTTCGATTCGGACAGTCCGGATGCACAGCGCGTCCCGACCATGTTCCTTCGCAATGAAGCGGATCCCGCTCCCCCTGATCTGACAGGCAGTGGCCTTGGTGAAGCCATCGAGCGCACGGCCCATCAGATTGATTCGGCAGAAGATCGAATCAGACCAATGGACGCCGTCGAGGAATTCTGGCGACCCGAAGAGAACGCTTCAAGCGAGTCCGAAGATCTTTCCGAGGCTTTGCTCAGGGATGCCGTCGTCGCACCGGACATTCTGGAAACCGCCAAGCGGGTCCAGGCTCAATCTCCAGGAAGAGGTCTTCCCGAGATTCTGCTCGAGATGGGAATGGATCAAAATGGCATTCAGCGAACGGTCGCACGTCATTCGGGCCTGACCTTTGAATCCGTCAACCCCGGATTGATCAGTCGTGAACTGGTTGATCGAATCAGTTGCGAATTCTGTCAGCAGAATGGCTGCCTGCCGTTGCGCGAGGAAGGCAATCGAATCGTGGTGGGCACGATCAGACCTGATGATGTCTTTGTTCTCGATCAGGTGAAGACGATGCTTGGTGTCGTTGCTGTCAAGCATGTCCTCATCACCCCTGCAGATGTGATCACCGCAGTCGAAACTCTGAGCGCAGACAGTCACATGGACTATGACGTTCAGGAAATTCTCGCGGATGTCGAGGAAGATGATGTCGAGGTCATCGAGAACAAGAATGAAGATGAAGAAGATGATGCCCAATCATCGCCTGTCGTCAGATACGTGAATCATCTGATTCAGACTGCGGTCAAGGAAGGCGCATCCGATATCCACATCGAGCCCTCCGAGAAGGCACTCAAGATCCGGCTTCGCATCGACGGTGTCCTCTATGAAATGATGAACCCACCTCGGAAGATGCTGGCGTCGATCACATCGCGACTCAAGATCATGGCTCATCTGGATATCGCTGAAAGGCGATTGCCACAGGATGGTCGAATCCGGGTGACCGTGATGGGTCGCCAACTTGATCTGCGTGTCTCGACGATTCCGACACCACATGGCGAGAAGACGGTCATGCGTGTGCTGGACAATCGTTCCATCCGCGTGGCACTCGATGATCTCGGCTTTACCGAGGACACCCTGGCTGCCTGGCGACGTCAGATCGATCGTCCACATGGTGTCATTCTGGTCACCGGACCGACCGGTTCCGGCAAGACGACCACGTTGTATGCGTCCCTTCAACAGATGGATACCACCAGGCTCAATGTCTCGACGGTCGAGGATCCCGTTGAATACCAGTTGAACGGAATCACCCAGATTCAAACGCATGAACGCATCAATCTCACGTTCGCCGCATCCCTCAGAGCGCTGCTTCGACAGGATCCCGACATTGTGATGGTCGGTGAGATCCGAGATCATGAAACCGCCACCATCGCCATCCAGGCTGCCCTGACAGGACACCTTGTCCTCTCGACGCTCCATACGAATGATGCACCCTCATCCATTACCAGGCTCATCAACATCGGAATCGAGCCGTTTCTCGTATCGGGTGCCGTCAATGGAGTCCTCGCACAGCGTCTGGTCCGACGGATCTGTGATCAGTGCCGTACTGAAATCGAGATGAGTCCCGAAGCCCATCATGTACTGGCGAATCATGACCTCGATTGCACAACCCTCTGGAGTGGGCAGGGCTGTCCGCATTGCCGCGAATCCGGATATTCGGGACGACTCGGCATCTACGAGATGCTTGAGATCGGAGACAGCCTTCGCGACAGCATCGCAGCCAGCCCATCCGTCACGGAGTTCCGGAACCTCTGCTGTGCAGAAGGCATGCGAACGCTTCGTGACGATGCGCTTCTGAAGATGGCAGAAGGCCGTACAACGCTTCAGGAAGTTCTCCGGGTCACTGACGGAGG
>MDSW01070713.1_pt1 | contig 22563 bp, 8 predicted proteins | sample 811171 | NCBI WGS metagenome assembly MDSW01 (sample SAMN05326641, study PRJNA326480) | marine metagenome | isolation source: seawater | place: Atlantic Ocean: North West | collected 2012 | reverse complement strand
GTTCCGTTTTGGCGTTTGGCGGTGGCGTCCGCGCCCGCCGGCGGGGGCGGGTTGGTCGCGGGATTCGCGCCGGCTGGTCCCAGCGGCGGAGGGTTCGCGGCCGGCCGCTCCGCGCGCCCGTCGTCTCCGCGCGCGCCGTCGTCACGCGCGGGGCCCGGGCCCGGGGCTGTTCCCGGCGCTGGACCCGGGGTCGGTTTCGGGGGCGGTCTCGTCGGCCACCGGTTCACGCGCGAGACGGCAAAGTCGGAGGTTCTGGTGACTCCTCCCGCGTTCGCCGCCGCCATCTTCTTCGCGGCGGGGGCGTTCGCGGAGGGAGCGCTCTCTTCCTCGGCGCCGGCCGCGCGGTGGTTCGTGGGCTCGTCCTCCGCGTCGGTGTCCGGGTCCGACATCTCGTAGTCGTCCGCGTCTTCGGCGGGGGCCGAGAGGGTGGCCCGGACGGCGGCGGCGGAGGAGGAGGAGGGCGCGTGTTTCGCGGCGTCGCGCGCGAGCGCCTCGGCGCGGGCGGTCGTCGCCTCGTCGAACGTGCCGAGCCTCCGCCACCGCCTGATGACCTTTCGCACGCCCGGGAGGTGTTCGGGGGGGCACCGCAGCGCCGCGGAGAGGCACGTCAGCACGTCCGGCGCGAGCCGGCCGGCGTACGTGCGCGCGGCGTCGGGATCGTCCGCGCGCGTCGTGAGCGCGCTCAGGACGTACAGCACCGGCACCCTCTGCCGCGGCTTCTTCGCCTGGATCTGCTTCACGAGGATCGTCACCGCGTGCTTGTAGTACTGCCGCGCGTCCAGGAGGGCGAGCGCGAGGAGCTCGTCGATCTTCGCGCGCGTCGGCGCGCGGAGGGACTTGAGCACCTCCACGAACCGCGCCTGCGACGGCCAAGGCTTCGGCATCGTCCCGCGGAATTCGAAAGGGAGTCGAACGCCGCCGACGCCGACACCCCGTCCCCGGGCGGGGAGGCGCGCCGGACCGAGCGAGGCGGTGGCCCTCGGGACGAGCCGCGGTCGCGCGGAACGCGAGCGCGCGACGCGGGCGCGCGGTCGCCGCGAGGTCGGGGAAGCGCGCGGTCGCCGCGCGGAGCGCGGGCCCGCGGAGTGCTCGGGCGAGAAAGTCGTCATCGCGCGAGAGGATCGCAGATCGCGTGGAGAGGGACGAGCGGATCGTCGCTCGCGAGTGGACGAGCGGCTTTCACGACTCGTCGGGGGGAATCGAGGGTCTGCGAACTAGGAAAAACGAAGTTTACCGGGAGAACCCGCGTGTGGGAGCGCGTGTTATAATGGCTGTAGTCGTACTGCTCCTCCGCCGCGTTGGCGTCGGCGGTGGCGACATCATGGCGCCTCGGCGCGGCGCGGCGCCCGATGGGTCCGGTCCACGGCAGCGTCGGCGCGTCGCGGCCGTCGCCGCGCCGTCGCCTTCCTTCCCGAACGCCTACGCGGGCTGGACCCCTCCCCTCGACGCCGCCGCCCCCCACGCGGTCGCGCGCGTCCCCGCGTCGACGCTCTCGCCGCGCGCCTTCTACGACGCGCACGTCGCGACCCGCCGCCCGGTCGTCCTGACGGGCGGGCTCGCCGGGACGGAGTTCGAGCGCCTGACGACGGCGTGGACCGACGCGTTTCTCGCGCGCGTCGCCCCCGACGCGCGCGTTCGCGTGGAGGTTCGCGACGACGCGGCGGGGCGCTACGGCGTCGGGAGGTACCGGTCGATGCGTTTCGCCGATTTCGTCGCCGCGTTCCGCCGAGGCGACGAGCGCGTCTACCTCACCGCCGGCGGCGCCGCCCCCGAGGAGGACGCCGAGCCCGACGCGCGCCCGAGCATCACCCACGAGCCCGCGACGTCGCTCCTCGCCGGACCGGACGCCGCCGCGCCGCTGCGACCCGCGCTCGCCGGCGGCCTCGTCCCCGCCGCCGCCAACGTGTGGATGGGCGTCGCCGCCGCCGGCGCGAGCAGCGGCCTCCACCACGACCACCACGACAACCTCTACGTCTTACTCCGCGGAACCAAACGGTTCGAGCTCTTCTCCCCGCGCGAAGCCGCCGCGATGTACACCGTCGGCGACCCCCTCGCCGTCCACGCGAACGGGAAGATCGACTACCGACGCGGAGACGCCGACGCCGACTTTCGCGGCGCGGCGCGGAGGACGCGCCTCGCGGAGGCGGAGGCGGAGCTCGAAGACGCGACGCGGGCCGCGAGCGCGGGAGAGGAGGGCGCGGCGAAGCGGGTCGCGATGGCGGAGGCGGCGATGGACGCCGCGATGGACGCCGCGATGGACGCCGCCGCCGCGGATGGCGAAGACTCCGAGGGAGACCCCGACGACGCGGAGGAGGAGGAGGAGGAGGAGGAGGAGGAGGAGGACGGCGCGGACGCGGACTCGGAGACGGCGGCGGATCCCCCGGCGGATTCCCCGGCGGAACCCCCGAGCTTCACCCGCGTCGATCGCGCGCGCGCGGAGGCGTTCCCGCTCTTCGCGGAGGCGTGCGCGACGTCGCGGTGCGTCGCGGAGGTGCGGGCCGGGGAGGCGCTGTTTCTTCCCGCGGGGTGGTTCCACGAGGTCACCTCTCTGGGCGGGGCGCGCGGGGCGAGCGAGGCGGGAGGCGGCGGCGAGCGAGACGCGGGGGGGGGAAGAGCGGGGAGGGGGGACCACGTCGAGCGAGGCGAGGCACGAGGCGAGGCGCTCGCGCTCGCGGGGGGGCACGTGGCGCTCAACTATTGGTTCCACCCGCCCGAGATGGGGGCGCGGTTCGAGGCGCCGTACGGCGCGCGGCAGGAGATTTGGGAGGCGGATTGGATCGCGGCGGCGGAGGCGGCGAGGCGGGGGGCGGTGGACCCCGCGGGGGCGTCCGACGAGGAGGCGTGACGCGAACGTTTGGCGCGGTTCGGTCGTGTCGTCGGTCTCCCGACGTTTCCTGGGATGAATTACACAAGCCGCGCCGGACTTTGCTCTCCTCCATCCTTCGCTTTTTTTACTTCATCTTCGCGACCTTCGCGTCCTCCTCCGCCTTCTTGGCCGCCTCCTCCGCCTTCTTGATGCGGGGGCCGACCTGCCAGACGTTCATGCGCTCCGTGCGGAGCTTATGGTACGCCGTGAACGCCTTCATGTCGTCCGTCACCGTCACCATCTCAAGAGGCTTGTCCTCCTTCGTGATGGGCATCAGCTTGCCCTTGAGCTGGCGAGCCATGTTGAGCTCCGCCGCCTCGGAGTCGCCAGCCTTGGGCTTGGCGGTGCGGCGAGGGAAGAGGATCAGGGACGCCTTGTACGCCTTGAGGCGCTTGGAGTTAAGCGCCAGGGACTCCTCGCTGCGGTTGCGGCGGCGGTGGTCGACGGCGATCCCGATCGTGGGCGCGAGCTTCTTGGAGATGCCCGCCGCCTTGAGCTCCTCGAGGGTGAACCCGCGGCCGAGACGCGTCTTGAAGTTGTAGCGCTGCGTCTGGGGGCGGACCACGGGGCGGAGCGCGCCGGCGGTGGGGCGGGGGAACGTGGCCGCCGCCTTCTTCTCGCGAGCGATGCGACGAGACTTTTTCCTGTGAGAGACGGAGCGCGGGGGGGCGGGTCAGCGAGACGATCGAGACTAGTCAGGGAAAACAGGCCAAACCCTAGTTTTTCGCCGCGCGCGGTCGCCGCGAGAGCGACGACGCGACGACGCCCGCGCGAGCGACGCGCTCGAGGACGCCCGAAATCGAAGCGCTCCGTCGCGAGGTGCGCGTGCGGTCTCGATCGTCGCCTCGAACGCGTCGACGCGGCCGTCCGGTCCCGGCGACGCCGCGAAGGCGAGCGCGGGATGCGGGAGACGCCGGCGAAAATCTCGCGGAGGTTGCCGGATCCACGTACCGTCCGGCCTGGTTGAACCAGGTGCGAACACGGCACGAGGTCGTGTTGCCCTGCCAGTCCTTCTTGAAGTGCGCATTGGCGATTTGGTTGTTGTGGGCCACCATCTTGGCGTGTCTCCACTAACCCCGCGCGATGCAAAGAGGGACGAGGGAGCTCGCCGGCGGAGAGGTTTTACCGCTGAACGAGAGGAACGAGGAACGAGAAATGGTATCGAAGTTCGCCGGACATATGTCCCGACTTGCGCTCGGTGCGCCTCGGAAACCGCGAGCAGATCCGGGCGCGCGTTCGATGGGTTCCGACCCCGCCTCCGAGACGCGCGGCAAGGTCGTCCACAGGCGCGAGATCGACTACACCAACCTGTGGCCCATCGCGCTCGCGCCGGTGATTCCCGCTGTCGGCATCGCGCTCAGGTGCGCGGATCAGAGGGCGCCGCGGAGAAACGCTCCCGACATCACAGCTGTGTTCGAACGTCCCGCCCCCGCGAGTACTCACGCGCGCCCCCTCCTTTCGCAGGCCCTACCCCCAGTACCGGTGGCCCGTCATCGGCACCATCGGCGCCGCAATCCTCCTCGGCGCGCACAACATGGTCATCGGCACGGGCGTGAGCACCAAGTGAGCGTTCCGCGCGCCTTCGCGTCTTCTCTTCTCAGCCATGGACGACCTCGAACGCTCCGACGACCTCGAGCGCTCGGCGCTTCGAACGCTCCGCGCGCACTTCGGCCCGCGCGCGGATTTCCGCCCGGGTCAGCTCGAGGCGATCGAGGCCGCCCTCGCCGGGCGCGACTGCCTCGCGCTCCTTCCCACGGGCGCGGGCAAGAGCCTCGCGTACATGCTCCCCGCGCTGATGCGCGCCGACGCGGGCGAGGCGGGCGTCGCCGTCGTCTGTTCGCCCCTCCTCTCGCTCGCGCGCGACCAGCTCGAGCGGTGCCGCGACCTCGGCATCGATTGCGCGGCGTGGACGAGCGAGGCGTCCCCCGAGCACCTCGCCTCGATCGAGGCGGACCTCCGCGTCCCCCTCGAGGACGGCGGCCCGTCGACGGCGGTGCTCTTCGCCACCCCCGAGGCGCTCGGCGGCGCCCGCCGACTCCGCGACGCGCTCGCCGCGAGCGCTCGCGAAGGCGCGCTGCGCGCGTTGGTCGTGGACGAGGCGCACTGCGCGTCGCAGTGGGGCCACGACTTCCGCCCCGCGTACCTCGCCCTGCGCGGCCTTCGCGAGGAGCTCCTCGGCGCGACCCCGATCCACGCCTTGACGGCGACGGCGACGCCCGAGACGACGCGAGACGTCGTCGACGCGCTGGGCCTTCGCGCCGACGCCGTCGTCGCCCGCGCCTCGCTGAATCGCGCGAACCTCCGGTACGAGGTCTGGCACCGCGAGGCGCTGGGTTCCGAGGCGGACCAGGTGGCGCACCTGCGCGCGCTCGCGAGGGAGGCGGCGGGGGCGGCCGAGAGTTCCGCGGCGGGGGCGGTGTACGTTCGCACGCGGGCCGAGTGCGAGCGCGTCGCGGCGCTTCTCTCCGACGCGGGCATGGACGTCGCGGCGTACCACGCGGGGCGCCCCGAGCGCGCGCGGAACGAGGCGCAGCGCGATTGGTCACGCGGCGCCATCGACGCCGTCGTCGCGACGGTGGCGTTCGGCATGGGCGTCGATAAGCCGGACGTTCGCTGGGTCGCGCACTGGGGCCCGCCCTCGACGCTCGAGGCGCTGTACCAGGAGTCCGGCCGCGCCGGCCGCGACGGGGCGCCGGCGCGATGCGCGGTGTACGTCGGCTCGGAGGAGCTCATCGCCGCCGCGCGCGTCGGCGACCGCGCGGGTGCCGCCGCGGTGGCGAGGTACTGCGCGGAGACGAGCGGGTGCCGCCGAGACGCGCTGCTGAAGCACTTCGGGGAGAAGAGGGAACCGGGGGGGTGCGACGCGGGCGACGAGAGGTGCGACCTGTGCGCGGACGGGGCGAACGTAAAAGCGAGAGCGCGCGTCGCCGATCGCGCGCGCGAGGCGGAGGCGGAGCGACGCGCGGACGCCGCGAGGGACGAGGCGGAGCGTCGGGCGGAGGCGGCGGCGGAGGCGACGGGGGCGACGGAACGAACGACGGGGGCGACGGAACGAACGACGGGGGCGACGGAACGAACGACGGGGGTGACGGAACGAGCGCCGCGCCCGCTCGGGCCTCTCGCGCTCCCGGGGCCGCAGAGGGCGCGCGGCCCGGCGGCGGCGTTCCGCTCGCTGTTCAAACGCGAGGGGTCCGGGCCCGGGGGGACGAAACGCGCGAGGGCGGAGGTGGCGAAGGGCGCCGCCGGGTTTCGACCCGTCACGAGAAGGTAGACGCGACGAGAGACGAGGCGCGACGCGGGACCGCGACGGACGCGTTCGACGTCAGACGAGGAGGCAAGTGCGAGGCGAAAAAAAAAGTTTTCACGTGATGCTGCGATGGCCGCCCGCTGTTGACTGAAGTCGCGCCGCGGTGCGCGTGCGCCCGCCCGCGCCACTTTCACGCGCGTGCCCGATCCGGCGTCGCCGCGGGAAAATTGCCCGACACGCGTCTGGGCGGGCGCCGGGGCTGTCAGACGTCTGGGGCACCGCGCCGCGCGACCTGACGGCGCGCGGACGCGCCGCTCGAGGGGGAGTCGTTCGCATCCCCGCTCGCGCGTTCGGGCCCACCCGCCGCCCGTCCCGCGCTCGCGTTCGCCCCGCGCCATCATGTCGGGCCTGATTCCGTCCTTCGGCGCCGGCGACGGCGTCGACGACCTGTGGACGGGGGCGGAGCTCGGCGCTCGCGACGTGCAGACGGCGTACGCGCGCACGAACGAGCAGGAGCGGGACCTGGCCGCCGCGCGACGACGCGCGGCGAGCGCGCTGACGAGCGTCGTCTCCGGCGGCGCGAGCCGCCCGCGGGGCCCGCGTCCGCCCCCCGGCGAGGGCGCGAGCGCGCGCGCGGACCCCGGGAGGGGCCCCTCTCCGCGCTCGGCCCCTCGCCGCCTCGCGCGCGCGCCGGCGTCCCCGCACGCGTCCTCGGCGCCGCCGCCGGCGCGCCCGAGCGCGGAGCAGGCCGACGCGGCGACGACGATCCAGAAGCACTGGCGCGGCGCGCGCGACGCGCGCCTCGTCTCGACCGCGCTCTCGGCCGCGCGCAAGATCCAGCGCTTCTGGCGCCGAGCGAAAACCGCGCGCGACGCGCGAGCCCGCCGCCGCGCCGCCAGGCTCGCGAAGGAGGCGCAAGACGCGCGAGCCGCGGAGATCGACTCCATCGCCGCCGCCGTGCGCGCGTCGCGTTCCCGACGCGGCGCCGGAACCCCCGAGTGGACGACGAACGCCGAGCAACCCTCGTCGCGCGACGCGACGCGGCGAAGACTCTTCGACGACGACGACGACGACGACGACGACGCGGCCGCGAGCGACGAGCCGTCTTCGAGCCGCCGGCGTCCGCTCGCGATGCCGCCCACCGCCGCCGGCGCCGGCGACCTCGACCCGTCTTCCCCCGTCGCCGCGCCCGCGACGCCGAGCGCCGCGCCCCGGTCGCCGTCCCCGCTCGCGCGCCGATCGCCGTCGACGCTCCGCCCGTCTCCGCCGCGGGAGCCGCGCGCGCATCACCATCAGACGGGTTCGATCGACCCCCGACCGGATTCGGCGTACGCGTTCGCGACGGCGGTTCCCGAGGATGACCTCCCGGAGTGGGCGACGCCCTCGAAGGTCCCCGCGGAGGAACGCACGCGCGAGATGTTCGCCGAGATCGACGCCGTCCTGGCGGGGTCCAAGGAGACGCGCGCGCGGTTGGCGGCGTCGCTCGAGCGCAAACGAGAACAACGGTCGCGCCTCAAGCGGCGCGCGAGCCCGAGCCCGAGCCCGAGCCCGAGCCCGAGCCTGAGCCCGAGCACCGGCCCGCCGCGTGTCACGCCCTCGGGCGGCGGCGACGGTCCCGCGGCCGCGTCGGACTTTGACGAGCGGCGAAAGAACTTCTCCGCGGCGTTCGCGTCGCTCGCGATGTCCGCGGGAGGGTCCTCCGCGGACCTGCGGTCGCTGCGTTCGAGCGACGATCCCGGGGGGGACCCCGCGGAGGCGGCGATGGCGCGCTACGCCGCGGCCCTGGCGGCGATGACGACGGCGTCCTCGGACGCCCGCGACCAACGCCGAGAGGACGCGACGAGCGCGACGACGCGAGCGGGCGCCCCGGCGGCGTCGAGTCCCGCCGCCGCCGCGCCGCCGTCCATCCGCCCGGAGCTTCTTCCGGCGCCGCGGCCCGTGAGCGCGCGGAGGGGCGAGCCGAACTCGAACGTCGCGCGGGGGGCTCGGTCGCGGCCGTCGGAGGACGCCGCGCTGGAGGCGCGGCTGGCGGCGTTCGAGCGTAGGGACGCGGCGGAGTCGGCGCGCGCGGCGTCGGTGACGGCGCGGCATCGGCGTCGCGCGGGGGGTGGGCGGGAGCGGGGGGCGTTCCCGTCGTGGGACGACGACGGCCTCGACGATGACACCGCGTTCGGGCGGATGCCGACGAGGCGCGTGGGTTCCGGGCCGCCGCGAGAGGCGCGGACGCCGAAGCCGGTGGTGTTTCGACCGGCGAAGCGCTCGGTCCCGGACGTGCTGCCGCTGTACAAGGCGCCGGAGTGTAGATGAGTCGATTATAAAAGTAGCTGCCTTTCAAGAGGAACGTAGGACGGGGTTGGAGACGATATTTCTCCTTTCGATTCGCGCGCGTACCTTTCAACGTCGATCGGACGCGCGTTTGGAGAGCCCGGGCCTGCACACCAGACGCCGGGCGTAGTGTGCTGAGGGCCGTCCACGTCGACGGGGCCGGCGCAGCGCGCGGCGGACGAGTGCCGGACCCGCCAGCGGTCTTGGTGCCGTGCGCTCGGTACCACGTGACGTGCACACTTCGCCTCGCGTCGTTGCTCCGTGTCCTTCAGCGCCCTCGCGCGGCTCGCGGTCTCCGGCGACGATGTCCGCGACCTCCGCGCTCGGGCCGGCGGCGGCCGCCCCGCGCGCGCCCGCGTCCTCGCGCGCGCGGCGCGCGGGCGCGACGCGCGTGGGGGTGACGACGACGAGCGGCTTCGGCCACGTCGCGTCCCCCGCGGTTTCGTCGCGCGTCTCGTTCGGCTCCGGCGTCTGGGGCCTCCGCGCGCCTCGCGCGTCGCCTCGGCGCGTGCGGGCGCGCGCGGACACGCGCGCGCGGGTGGAGGAGAAGACCGAGACGCGCGCGAGCGCGGGCTCGGGCGGGTCGTTGGCGAACATGAGCGCGCAGATGCGCGACGTGAGGAAACAGATGGAGGAGGACGAGGACCTGAACACGCTCATGGCGGGCCTTCGCGGCACGAACATCGACGACAGCGACTTCGCCGCGAGCGGGGTGGAGATGAAGGTCGTGGACGTCTCCAAGTTCGCGTCCGCCGGGGAGGGGGACGAGCTCCCGCTGTACTACGACAGCGAGCTCATCGCCAACTACTGGCGCCGGCGCCCCGCCGCGGTGACGCAGCGCATCGTCCAGCTCTTATCCATCGCCGGCGGGTTCATCACCGGCATCGTGAGCGACATCGCGCGCGGGGAGACCGAGAAGAACTCCGTCAAGCGCGCGATTCAGCTGCGCGACATCGTCACGAGCCTCGGCCCCGCGTACATCAAGCTCGGGCAGGCGCTCAGCATCCGCCCCGATCTCCTCTCCCCGGACGCCATGCGGGAGCTCCAGAAGCTGTGCGACAAGGTGCCGTCGTTCGACAACAAGGTGGCGTTCGACTGCCTCGAGGCCGAGCTGGGCTGTAAGTGGCAGGACGTGTACAGCGAGCTCGGCCCGGAGCCCGTGGCCGCGGCGAGCTTGGGGCAGGTGTACAAGGGCGTGCTCAAGTCCACGGGGGAGACGGTGGCGGTGAAGGTGCAGCGGCCCGCGGTGTTGGAGACGGTGTCCATCGACCTGTACATCATCCGCCGGCTCGGCCTCGCCCTGCGCAACGTGCCTCAGATCAACACCGACGTCGTCGCGCTTCTGGACGAGTGGGCGGAGCGGTTCTTCGAGGAGCTGGATTACGTCAAGGAGGGGCAGAACGCGACGCAATTCGCGGCAAGCATCGCGGAGGATCTTCCGCAGGTTGTGGTTCCCAAGACGTACGCGGAGTTCACGCGGAGGAAGGTGATCACGTCGCAGTGGCTGGACGGGGAGAAGCTGAGCCAGTCCACCGCGGACGACGTCGGGGATTTGGTGAACATCGGCGTGATCTGCTACCTCAAGCAGCTCCTGGACACGGGGTTTTTCCACGCGGATCCGCACCCGGGGAATCTGATTCGCACCCCGGACGGGCGCCTCGCGATTCTCGACTTCGGCCTCATGACGGACATCGACGATAACATCAAGTTCGGGATGATCGAGGCGATCGCGCACCTCATCCACAGGGACTACGAGGCGATCGTGGAGGACTTCGTGACCCTGGACTTCATCCCCGAGGGCGTGGACCTGAAGCCGATCCTTCCCCCGCTCTCGCGCGTGTTCGACACCGCGCTCGAGGGCGGCGGCGCGAAAAACATCAACTTCCAGGAGGTCGCCGCCGACCTCGCGCAGATCACGTTCGACTACCCGTTCAGGATCCCGCCGTACTTCGCGCTGATCATCCGCGCCATCGGCGTCCTCGAGGGGATCGCGCTCGTGGGGAACCCGGACTTCGCGCTCGTGGACGAGGCGTACCCGTACATCAGCAAGCGTCTGCTCACGGACGACTCCCCGAGGCTGCGCGAGAGCCTGAGGTACATGGTCTACGGCAAGGGCGAGGTCTTCGACGCCGACCGACTCATCGACGTCCTCGAGGCGTTCGAGACGTTCCGCGTCGCCAGCCGCACGAGCCAGGGCCGCCTCGGGGAGGAGGCGGCCGAGGCGGCGCGGGCGCCGACCTCTCCGAACCCTCCGAACGCGAACCCGCTGGAGGGTATCCTCGCCGCCGTCGCGTCGCTTCCGGGCTTCCCCTTCCCTGGGGTCGCGCCCGCGCCCGCGCCCGACTTCCGCGCCGCCTCCCGCGCCGCCGGTCCAATCCGCGCGGCGGGCGCCGCCGGGAACGAGGACGCGCAGACGCGCGAGGCGCTGCAGTTCGTGCTGAGCCCCGAGGGCGCGTTCTTCCGCGAGTTTTTACTCGACGAGGCGGTGAAGGGCATCGACGCGCTCGGCCGCGACAACGCGGCGCGCGTGCTCCGCGACTTCGGCCTCGGCGACGCGCGCGTGCCCGTGCTCCTTCCGGGCAACGTGTTCCCGCGCCAGGTGAAGCTCTCGCCGAACGTGACCGCGGAGGATAAGGCGACGGTGGAGAGCGTGACGAAGCTCCTCAACTTCCTCCTGCGCGGGTCGCGGAACGGGGGGGACCCGGCGAGCGCGATTCGCGAGCTCGGCCCGCTCCTCCCGGCGGTGGCCACCGAGGTGCTCCCGGAGCTCGTCGCGAGGCTCAACTCCAGGCTCGCCGCGAGGACCATCCGGGAGGTGTTCGCGGAGGATGCGGCACCCATCCGGTCGCCGAGGACCGTCCCGGTGAGCCGGTGAGGAGTGGGGGTCACCCGGAGTGGAGGAGAGGGGATCACGCGGGGTGGAGGAGGGGGAAACCGCCTCTCGAGCAGACGCGCGAGCGACGAGCGAACCCGCCTCGGAACCGCGGTTCGACGGTCGCACCGTACCGATTCTTTTAGTCTTTGATTTTTTCACATCTGCCGCATTTTTGCACGCAGCGCCAGTCTCGAAAACGTGAAATGGGTGGGAAAAGATCGCGCACCACATTCGTCCACCTGGACGTTCCGGTCGTTTGGAGTGGCTCCAGAGGTCGTCTCGGGGTTTCTTGGCGTGACGTTTTCTTCGCCAACATTCGACTTTTCCCGCACTACAAACCCCTAGTTGAACGTAGCTCCCGGAGTAGTCTCGAGGGAGCGGATCACCTAGGCGAACCACCCGCGCGGACCGCCGGCCGCGCATGCCCCCGACGAAACGCGTTGACTGGAACGAGATCGACCACGTCGACGACAGTCTGAAGTACGACAAGCGCTTCGACTGGCTCAGAGGTGCGGTGCTGATCCCCGTTTAGTGTACTCAACGGAAGTTTTTTCTCGGCGTCGTCACCGCACGGTGGTGGCTCGCGCGCGCCGCTTCCCCGCCGACGCACCGCGTCCTGACCCCATCGCCGCCCCCGCGCTCCCGCCCCCGTCTCAGATTGTCGCTTCGGCGGTGAAGGTTGCGAGAGGCCACGTGCGTACGCCCGACATTTACCGCGCGAGCGCGCGCGTCGGGGGCGGAAAATCGAGGGTGATCTCACCTCCGTTTCCGTTGAGGCCCAGCGTCGCGGCGAATCTCGCTTTTTCCTCCTCGTCCCCGGGCTCTCGCGCTGACCCTCCCCTTCCCCCCACCTCGTCCCCTCAGCCGAGCGACCGGACCCCAAGCAGGATTCCAAGATGAGCGCGGCCAAGCGCCGCGCGGACATCACCTTCGTCGAGGAGGAGCCGCGCGGCCGAGCCCCGGCGCCGCCTCGCTCGGCGGAGAAAAAGTCCCACTCCCTCCTCCTCGGCGTCGAGCAGCGCGACGGCGACAGCACCCCGCGCGTCTCCGCCAAGGCTCTGGAGATCATGGAGCGCAAGCGCCTTCGCGAGGAAGCGCAGGCGAGAAAGCGCGCGGAGCTGGCGGACGCGAAGCGCCGCGAGGCGCTCGACCTCGCCCGCCGCGAGGCGATTGCGGCGGCGGAGCGCGCCGCCGCCGACAGAGCCGCCGCCGAGCAGCTCAGGGACGCCGAGCGCCTCGCCGCCGAGCACCGCGCCGCGGAGCAGGCGGCGGCGGAGGAGGCGCGCCTGGCGGCGGAGAAGGCGGCCAAGCGCCGCGCCGCGGAGATGCGTCGCGCGGCTCGGGAGGCGCAGAAGGCGCTCCTGCCGCCCATTCCCGATCACGCCCTGACGCGCCGCGCCGCGAACCCGTTCGGGCTCAGCGTCACCCTGGACGTTCGCACGGACACGCTCGAGGAGAAGAAGAACCCCGCGCTCAAGTCCAGGGGGATCTCGCTCGATCCCACCGCCCCGGAGAAGGGCCCGTTCGGGTTCACCGCGTCGCAGCACTCGACGGGATTCCGCTTTTCGCTGGATTTCAAGAAGCTGCTCGCGGCGATCCCCAGGCCGAAGAAGCACCCCAAGGGCGACGCCGTGTTCGCCAAGGCGGAGAAACCCCCGGACAGGAAGTCGAGGGCGATCCAGCTCGCGACCGAGGACGAGAAGAAGGCCAAGGCGCAGGCTGAGCATCTCAAGCTTCAGCTCGCGGACAAGGAGGACGAGACGAGGGAGGTGCGGCAGCGTCTGGTGACGATCGAGACGGAATCTCGCGCCGTGCACCGCAGGCTCACGACGACCATCGAGGAGGTGAAGATCTGGAAGGTCAAGTCCGAGGCGACGGAGGAGCGCCTGTCGCAGAGCCTCGCGAAGCTCGCGGTGGAGGAGCAGAAGCTCCTCGACGTGCAAAAACTGGCGGACAAGAAGGACGTCGAGATCACCACCGCGACGCGCAAGCTCATCACCGCCATCGAGGAGGTGAAGGTGTGGAAGATCAAGTCCGAGGCGACGGAGGAGAAATTCAAGGAGGCCCTCGATAAGCTCTCCGAAGCGACGACCAAGCTCGCCGCGGAGGAGAAGAAGCGCGAGGCGACGGAGCGCGAACTCGCGGACGTCAGGGCGGAGATGGAGAAGAGCGCGCAGGCGATGCGGCGCAAGGTGTCCATCATGGAGGAGGACGTCAAGTCGTGGCGCGTCAAGACGGAGTCGGTGGAGGAGCGCCTCGCGCGCTCCCTCGCCGCGTTCGCCGAGGAGGAGAGGCTGCGCAAGAAGCTCGAGAAGGAGCTCGCCAGCGAGCGCAGGGAGAAGGAGAACCTCAAGGACGACCTGAAGAAATCCTTCGCCGCGCTCAAGACGTCCGAGGAGGCGGCGCAGGCGCTTCGCGAGTCGGAGAGCATGCTCACCGCCGCCGTCGAGTCCAACGCGGTGACCATCAAGGACATCAGGGCGCAGCTCGACGCCATGCGCATCGACCGGGACAAGGAAAAGACCAACGCCAAGGAGTCGCGCGTGCAGAACGGCGTCCTCCGCATGCGCCTCGCCGCCTCCACCGCCGGCATGACCAGCAGCACGGACGAGGTGGAGCAGCTCCGCAAGAGCGTCAAGTCTCTCGAAAACACGCAGCTCGAGCGCGCCGCCGAGGAGGTGCGCAAGATCGCCAAGCTGGAGGGTGCGCGCGACGAGGCGGCGGCGGAGGCTGCGGACCTCGCGAAGAGGCTCGCCGACACGAACGCTGACTTCAGTATGAAGCTCGCGGCGCGCGACGCCAAAATCAACGAGCTCGGGGAGGAGGTCGACTTCCTCAACACCACGCTCGAGGGAGAGAAGGCGAAACACCTCAAGGTGCAGTCGGAGAACAAGGAGACGGTGCGCACGCTGATCATCAAGGAGACGGAGCTCCGCGAGACGCGCGTCAAGGAGACGCTTCGCGAGACGCACCGCGTCGAGGTGAACCGCATGGTCGAGAAACACACCGCGGAGCTGAAGCAGCAGAAGGAGGCGCACACGCTCGCCCTCGAAGCGGCGCACAAGTCCCGCAACGCCGCCGAGGCGGCGATTGCCGCGGAGGAGGAGCGCCGCCGCAAGGACCTCGAGGCGGCGGCTGCGAGCGCCGCCGAGATGGAGAAGCGCGCCGCCGAACTGCACGACAGGATCGCCGAGCTCAAGGCGCTCCTCGCCGCCGAGAAGGAGGCGAGGGAGGTGGAGCGCACGCAGTACGACCGCACCGCCGATTCCGCCGCGGAGGCGCTCAAGGCGCTCAAGGCGGAGGTGGCGCAGCTCAACGAGCAGCTCGAGTCCCTCGAGGATGACCGCCGCGTCGACAAGATCGCCGCGGACGAGCGCGTGGCTAAGGCGCAGGACATCGCCGCGCAGGAAAAGAAGGCGATGCAGGAAGCGCTCAAGGCGGAGCGCCGCGAGCGCGAGGCGGAGAACGCCAAGACGGCGGAGGAGGCGAAGCGTCTCAAGTCGCTCGTCGAGGCGAAGGAGCTCGAAGTCAAGAAGATCGAGGATGACGTCGAGAACCTCAAGGCGGAGCACGAGTCCAAGGCGCTCAAGGTGCAGTCCGAGGTGAGCTCGCACACCCTTGTCATCAAGACGGTGAGGGAGGAGAAGACAGTGATCGAGAAGCAGCTCGCGGCCGAGAAGGACGCGCGGCTGAGGGAGATGGAGGCGCTCAACGAGAAGCTCTCCGCGGCGAAGGTGGCGGCGGCGAGTGCCGAATCGAAGCTCAACGCCTTGCTCGACGCGGAGAAGAAGGCGAGGGCGCAGGACATGGTCGAGGCGGAGAAGAAGGCGGCGGCGGCGACGGCGGCGGCGAAGAGCGCCGAATCAAAGCTCAACGCCTTGCTCGACGCGGAGAAGAAGGCGAGGGCGCAGGACCTGCTCGACGCGGAGAAGAAGGCGGCGGCGGCCACGGCGGCGGCGAAGATCGCCGAATCGAAGCTCAACGCCTTGCTCGACGCGGAGAAGAAGGCGAGGGCACAGGACCTGCTCGAGGCGGAGAAGGCGACGGCGGCGGCGAAGAAGCAGTTCAAGCTCGAGATCACCAAGCTCGAAAAGACTCTCACAGTGGAGCAGACGACGAAGCGCAAGGAGATTGAGAAGATGGCCAAGTCCCAGGCAACGGCGGCGGCGGTTAAGAAGTTCAACGAGGACAGCGCCAAGCTCGAGGCCCTTCTCGCGGCGGAGAAGGAAGCTCGCCGCGCGGAGCAGGCGCAGTTCGAGAACGACCGCATCGCGGACAAGTCCAAGGCGGACCTCGCCAAGGCGGAGGTGGAAGCCATGCTCGCCGCGGAGAAGGAAGCTCGCCGCGCGGAGCAGGCGCAGTTCGAGAACGACCGCATCGCGGCCCTTTCGAAGGCGGACCTCGCCAAGGCGGAGGTGCGAGCCATGCTCGACGCGGAGAAGGAAGCTCGCCGCGCGGAGCAGGCGCAGTTCGAGAACGACCGCATCGCGGCCAAGTCCGAGGCGGACCTCGCCAAGGCGGAGGTGGAAGCCATGCTCGCCGCTGAGAAGGAGTCGCGCAAGACGGACGCGAGCGCCGCCGCGGAGGCGAAGGAGGCGCAGCTCGCCGCGCACCGCGAGGTCGTGCGCGCGCTCGAGGCGGAGGTGAAAGCCGCCGAGCAGCGCATCAAGGCTGAGATGGGCGAGGCGAACGAACTCGTCGCCGCCGACCTCGCGAGCGCCAACGCGGACAAGACGAAGCTCGAGGCGAAGATTGTCAAGCTCAAGGAGACGATGAAGGCGAACGTCGAGCGGTCGACGCAGGCGGCGAAGGACGCGGAGGCGGCGTGGGAGGAGGAGCGCGGCAAGTTCAAGACTCGCGTCTCGCAAATCACCGTCGAGATGACCGCGGCGACGGAGCGCGTCAAGGCGATCGAGACGGAGAAGACCACGCTGGAGAAAACGCTCGCCAAGGAGAAGCGCGCGCGCGAGGAGGACGCCTCGCGCCACGCCGGGGAGATGTCCGACGCGGAGGACAAGCACGCGGCGGAGATTGAAAAGGCGCAGAAGGAGATTGAGGACCTCAGCCGCAAGCTCGCGTCGTTCCAAAAGTCCGAGGGCGCGCTCAAAGTCAAGCTGGACGAGTCCAACAAGAAGGACAAGGCGGACCTCGACGATCTGCGCAAGAAGCTCGGGGCGGCCGAGGCGTCCCGGAAGGAGCTCGAGGCGACGATCAGCACGCTCGAGCGCAAGCTCAAGCAGGAGCAGACGGACGGCGCGGAGAAGGCGGCGGCGCTCACCGCGTCGCTGGACATGGTCAAGTCGACGGAGAGCTCGCTCAAGGCGGAGATCAAGACGATGCGCACGGAGCTCGAGGACGCGAAGACGTCGATGAAGACGCTCCGCGCGTCGCTGGAGAAGGCGGAAGCCGCGCTGGAGAAGTCTCTCGAGGAGAACAAGGAGAACCTCCGCAAGGAGCAGGTGCGCTTCATGGAGGAGGTGTCCGTCGTGCGCGTCGAGCTCACGAAGGAGCGCGACGACGCCACCGCGAGGCTGGGACAGATGGCGACTCGAATCGCCGGCCTCGAGGCGCAAATCGACGACCTGGACAAGGCCCTCCGAGCCGCGGAGGAGGTGGCCGTGCAGGCCGAGGGCGAGGCGGAGGTGACCAAGGCGGAGTCGGTGCGCGTCGCGGAGGCGGCGAAGCGCGCGGCGGACGACCGCGCCGCCGACGCCGAGAAGAAAGCCGCCGCCGCCGAGAAGAAACTCGCCGAGAAGACCAAGCTCGCGGACATCCGCGTCGCCGACATCGAGAAGAAACTCGCCGAGAAGACCAGGATCGCGGAGAAGGACGCCGCCGAAAAGGCGAAGCAGGCGGAGAAGGACGCCGCCGAGAAGACGAGGCAGGCGGACTTGCGCGCCGCGGAGCTCGTGAAGAGAGCCGTCGAGGCGGAGAAGAAGGCGGTGGAGGCGGAGAAGAAAGCCGCCGCCGCCGAGAAGGTGAAGCAGGCGGAGAAGGACGCCGCGGCCAAGGCGAAGCAGGCGGAGAAGGACGCCGCCGAGAAGGCGAAGCAGGCGGAGAAGGACGCCGCCGAGAAGGCGAGGCTCGCGGAGCTCCGCGCCGCGGAGGCGGAGAGGGACCTCGCCGAGAAGTCGAAGCTCCTGGCGGAGAAGGAGGAGGAGGAGAACGCGCCGCTCGTGGCGGGCGAGTTCACGGGGAAGTACGGCGCGTTCAAGCACGTCAAGAAATCCCTCGACAGCCTCAAGGCGTCCTCGAAGAAGAACCTGGGCGTCAAGTCCTCCAAGAAGAAGGCGTCGCTCGCCGGCGCCATCGACGCGCTCGAATCGGACGACGACGACATGGACGACGCGGAGAAGGCGGCGGCGCCGGAGACGATCGAGGAGGAGGCTGCCGAAGACGACTCCGAGGCGGCGGCGATGGCGGCGAAGATGAAGGCGCTCGAGGCTGAGCTCGCGGAGAAGGTGGAGGACGGCGGCGCGATGGCGGCGAAGATGGCGGCGCTCGAGACGGAGCTCGCGGAGAAGATGCGCGCGATGGAGGAGGAGCTCGCGGAGAAGATCTTGGACCTCGAGGAGAAGCTCGCCGCCGCGGAGGCGTTGGTGCCGCCGCCGGTGACGAAGAAGGACTCTGACTGTCAGGCGGAGTCGGACGAGGCGTTCGACCACCGCATGGCCATGAACACCATCCGCGGGCAGATGTCCGTGCTCACCGCTCGGCTGATGGACCTCGGCAAGGAGACGGAGATCACCGAGGAGCAGGTGGAGGCGGAGAAGCGGCGCCTCGAGGAGGAGAAGGCCAAGGACGACTCCGGGGGCACGGCGGCCATCTCCAACGCGCTCAAGATGACGGAGGAGTGGAACGAGGAGGACATCGAGAAGCCCGACGAGGGCTTGATGGGCGAGTTAAAGTCCGCGGTCGGGATCAAGGACTACAAGCCCATCGCCGACGCGCTGCGGGTGCGGTGCGAGACGCTCGTGACCAAGGGGCGCGCGGCGCGGCACCGCATCGTCGCGCTGGAGAACGAGCTCGCGACGGCGATCAACGACAAGGAGGCGATGGACCAGTGGGCGCGCGTGTGCCACCGCCGCGCGACGGGCGCCGAGGAGGCGCGCGTGGGGACGATGGAGGAGCTCAAGGACATCAAGATGCGCACGCGCGCCATCCGCCTCGGCGAAAACACCGAGTACGAGTCTCAAAACGTCGACGTCGTCGCCGCGGCGGTGCAGATCGAGACGATGCAGGACGCGGTGATGGAGAAGGAGGAGTACCTGACGCTCACCAGGCTCCAGCTCGAGGACGTGACGCGCGAGAGGGACTTGCTCAAGGCGGAGGCGGAGGCGCTCGCCAGGCGAAAGGAGATCAGGGCCAAGTGGGACGAGCTCCTCAGCCCCAAGGCGGTGCTCGACCGCGCCAAGATGACGCCCGTGAGGGAATTCGACTCGGACGAGACGCCCGAGGAGACCCCCGCCGCCGCAAACGACGCCCCGGGGGCGGGCGCCGACGACGAAGCCGCCGCGGAGACGCCGCCGCGGGAGGAGGACGCGGCGAAGCTCGACGTCAGCGGCTCGGAGGCGGCGGCGGCGATCGAGGCGGTGGATCTGGAGGACCCCGAGAAGGACGAGACCCCGGGCGAGGAGAAGGAGGGCGAGGACGCCGCCTCCGGCTCCGGTTCCGGGGGTGAGAAATCCGACGAGGAGGATTCGGACGGCGCCAAGAAGAAGAAGAAGCGCCAGGCGGATTTCTCCATCCTCGAGTTTTTGGGCATCGTCTCCGCCGCCGAGGAGACGGAGGAGACGAGCGAGACGACCACCACCACCACCACCACGGAGACCACCACCACGGAGACGAAGATGGCGACAGAGTCTACGTCCGAGGTGGTCGTCGAGGAGAAGGTGCAGGAGATCAGCACCCCCGAGGAGGCGGACGAGAAGCCGAAGAAGAAGGCGTCGCTCGCCGGCGCCATCGACAAGCTCTCCTCGTCCGACGACGACGAAGACGACGAGGACGACGGAGGAGACGCGGCGCCCGGGCGGACCACCAAAATCTCCGCGAACGCCGACGCGACGGAATCGCACGCGGTCACGACGACGACCTCGAGCGAGTACGAGAGCACCCACGTGACGACGGACGTGCGCCACGAGGAGGAGGAGGAGACGATCACGACGACGGTGACCAAGACCATCACGACGACGGTGATCATCAACAGCGACGGCGAAGAGGAGGAGATTGTCGAGGAGCACGTGGACGAGCAGGTGGTGACCTCCGACGGCACCGCCGTGGACAAGACGAGCGCGACGGTGAACACCACGCTGTCGGACGACGAGACCACGGGAGGGACCTCGTTCTGGGCGAGGATGAACCAGAAGGCGGGCGACGTGGACTCCGACTCGGAGTGATCCGACTGACGCGAGAGGAGGAGCGAAGGAATATCCCACACGCGCGAGGGACCCGGCGGACGGTCTAGGGTGCGGAGTGACTTTTTGAGCGGACGCGCGACCGAGAGGTCGACCGATCCGAACGACGACGGGGCGTAGAAGAACCCGGCGTGTGCATGTTTTAAACCTATCGATGAGGCTTTTTTCCGAAGGAGCGAGGCTATCTGTGCGCGCGCGGCGTCACGCGGCGTTCGGCGGGTGCTTCTCGTAGTACGCCTTCACCTCGGGGAGCGCGAGGAGCTTTCGCATCATCTCGCGCACCTTCGGGTACCCCTCGAGGAGGTCGCGGGAGATGCCGTCGTTCGCGCCGCTCACGAGCCACTGCAGGCGCGGGACGAACACGAAGTCCGCGATGGAGGGGCGCTCGGTGTCCGCGAGCCAACCCGTGCTGGACGCCTCCAGGAGCTTCTCGAGGAACGCGAGGTGCTTCGGGAGGACGACGTCGTTGAGCTCCTTTCGGACCGCGGCGCGAAAGTCCTCGCGGCCGTCCGCGAAGTCGAAGCCGAACCGCGGACCGTACCGGGACACGCTGAGGCCGCAGAACATGTCCTCCTCCTCGCTGACGATGGAGTCGATGCGCGCCGCCGCGAGCGCGTCGGAGGCCGGGTGCAGACCACCCACGGTGGCGACGTACCGAAGGATCGCGCTCGACTGCGCGAGGAGCGGCTGGCCGCCCCCGGGATCGAGCGCGGGGACCTGGCCGTAAGGGAGCTGGCCGGCCGCCTTCATCGCCGCGAACTCGTCCCGCGTCACGCGAACGTCCTCGAGGGGCACGCCCGCGACGGCCGCGCACAGGCGAATCGCCTCGGCCTTGCCGGGGATGTCGAAGTAGATGAGCCTCATCCGTCCGGCGCGCGAACGATCAGTGGCCCGAAGGACGACCTCGCTCGGCACTCTACTGCTTCATTTTCGTCGTCGTCGTGTTGACATCGTGGTTTCGCGCACACCGTCGCGCGCCCGGGCGCGAGGCGTCGTCCGCGCGCGAGCGCCTTGGCGTCGCGATGCGCGCTCGCTTCGCGCCGGCGCTCGCGGCGCTCGCGGCGCTCGCGTCTCTGTCGCCCCACCCCGTCCGCGCGGTGGCCGCGTTCGCGGACGGCGCCGCGCTGAGGGACGCGGTGGCGAACTGCCTGGCGGCGAGCGACGGGACGGGCGCCTCGTGCTGCTCCTCTCTGGGCGCGGACTGCGGCGCGGCCGGCTCGAGCGACATGCCCGCCTGGAACGTCTCGACCGTGGCGAACATGTCGAGCCTGTTCGAGGACGCGACCGCGTTCGACGCGGACATCTCGGGGTGGGACACGTCCTCGGTCGTGACGATGCGCCGCATGTTCAAAAACGCCTCCTCCTTCGCCGCGGACGTGCGCGGCTGGAACACCGCCGCCGTGACCGACCGCGAGGAGATGTTCGCCGGCGCCGCGGCCTGGCTCGCGCTGTTCGACCCCGCCCCCTCGTTCGTCTCGCACCTCGGCGTCGCCTACCCCGACCTCCCGCTGGACGCGAAGGAGGAGACGAGTGTCCTCCTCGAGGCGCGCCTCGACGCCCCCGCCGTCGTCTACTTCCTCGCCGTCCCCGGCGCCGCCGGCTACGACGTCCTCGTCGACGCCCAAACCGGCGCCAGGCGCGCGGTGCCGACCCCGGAGGAGATCCGACAGGGAACGTCCGGTCCCGCCGGGACGTTCGGGCACGAGGGGTTGGTCTCCGGGTCGCTCGAGGTTCCGTCCGCGAACGAGACGAGAGCCGTCAACGTGACGGGCCTCGCCGACACCGCCGCGAACGACCTGTGGGTGGTGGCGTCGACGGGCAACGGGACGCTCCAGGCCTCCGTGACGCTCCTCGACGCGCACACGCGCGACCGCACGGCGGCGGCGTTTCTGAACGTGACGCGCGACGGCGCCGAGGTTCGAACGCCGACGGTGTTCGTCGGGCCTCACTCGGTGGACGTGGCGGCGGCGACGGCGGAGGTTGGCGTCGCGTTCTGCGTCGCGCAGGCGCCCGAGACGCAGACGCCGACGGCGGCGCAGGTTCGCGCGCGCGCGCTCGCGGGCGAGAACTTCACGTGCGTCGCGAACATCACCGAGCCCGGGGCGCTCACGGGGTGCGCGGTGACGGGGCTGAGCGAGGCGACGCGGTACGCGGCGTTTTACACGGTCGAGGACGCGCCCGTCGTCGGGACGCCGAACCTCGTCGAGCCCGCGCGGCGGTTCGATTTCGAAACCGGCGACGCCACGCCGCCCGTCGGCGCCGCGACGCTCGCGAACGTGTCCCGCGACGGGTTCACCCTCCGCCTCGACGCGACCAAGAACGGGACCGCGCACTTCGTCGTCCTAGACGCGGGAACGACCCCGAGGCCGACGTCCGCGGAGGTGGTGGCCGGCGTCGGCGCGGGGCGGACGCGTCCGGTTAAACGCGGCGCGGTTGCCTTAGCCGGCTCTTCTGCGACCGTCAGGGGCGCCGCCAGCGCGTCGCTCGCCGTCGGCGCGAGCGCCGGGACGGCGAACGTCACAGGCCTTCGCTCGGAGACGGCGTACGACGTGCACGTCGCGTTCGCGGACGCCGAGACCCCGCACAGAAACGTCGCCGGGACCGTCACCACGCTCGAGCGAATCACGACGCTCGACGCGATCGCGCCGAAGCTCCTGGCGTGGTTCAGCGCAAACGTCACCGCGCGCGCGTTCGAGGTGACGGCGCGCGCGAGCGAACCGGGGAGGGTGTGGTACGTCGTCACCCCGCACGACGCGCCGTCGAAGCTCGCGGACCCCGGGTGGGACGACCTCGAGGACGCGTCCGGGGCGCGGCGGTGGGCGGAGGCGCCGACGCC
>MDSW01218058.1_pt1 | contig 22568 bp, 8 predicted proteins | sample 811171 | NCBI WGS metagenome assembly MDSW01 (sample SAMN05326641, study PRJNA326480) | marine metagenome | isolation source: seawater | place: Atlantic Ocean: North West | collected 2012 | reverse complement strand
CCTCTCACCGCCCCCCTCCCCCCCCCCTTACACCACTCACCCCGTAATGACAACAGGCCCCCTCCGCTTCTGACTCGGCGGACGCGGCGCTTCGCGCGAGGGAGCTCGACGAGCGCGAGCGCGCGTTGGAGCGCCGCGAGGCGGACGTCGCGCGCCGCGAAGCCACCGTCGGCGCGGGCGGGAAGGAGAAGAACTACCCCTTCCCCGGCTTTTTCGTGTTCGACCACCACGATATCGACGGCGAGATTCCCGAGGTGGCGCGCGCTTCCGTGAAGATGGCGCACTACAGCTTCATCGCGCTGACGGTTTCTTTGTTTTACAACTTTTTCTTCGCCTCCGCCGCCGCCATGTTCGAGTTCGGCGCCGTCACCGGGTGGATGATGGCCGCCGTGTACCTGCTGTGCGGCGTCCCCGGCGCGTACTACCTGTGGTACCGCAGGATCTACAGCGCGTGCAAGCGCGACAGCGCCCTGACGTACATGTGGTTCTTCCTCGTCTACCTGTTCCACCTCGGGTTCTGCTTCTACGCCGTCATCGGCATGACCCAGACGGAGTACTCGCTCTGCGGCATCTCCAACATGTCCAAGGCGATGAAGGAGAACGGCGCCGTCGGCGGCGTGTTCGTGTTCGGCATGTGCCTCTTCATCGTCACCATGGGCCTCAGCATCAACGCGGTCAGGATGGTGTACGCGACGTTCAGGGGGACGGGGCACACCCTGCAGGAGGCGAAGAACGAGATGGCCAGGGAGGGGGTCCGAGGCGCGGCAAACGCGCACGCCGGAAGCCGCGTGTAGACGCGCTTGCGAAGAGCCGAAAGCCAAAAGAGAGGAGACAAAAAAGAGCGCGTCGCGAGACGCCAACGACGATACGTCACACGATATCTATGATAGTCACGCCGCTCGCGCGTCCGCGTCGCGGAATATACATACATCACACGCGTAAAATATCTATGATATCACACGACGCGATCCTCGCCGCCTAAGATATTCACTAACACGTCTGGAGGTCCTTCTCCCACTGCGCCTCGTAGTGCGCCTCGGCGAATCGGTAAATCTCCGCCTCCGCCCGCAGCGCCTCCCTCACCTTCGCCATCTCCTTCGGGTCGGCGAGGTACCTCTCGAGCCTCGCCTTCTTCGCCGGGGTGAGCCGCTTCCCGCTGTCGTTGTGCCTGGACTCCGCGAACTGCCTCGACCCCGGGTGTTGCCTCGCGCCGAGGTCGGCTTGCGCGGCGTCCCCCGCGGCGCGCGCGCCCTCGGCGGCCCCCGCGGCGGTCTCGGCGCCGATTTCCGGGAAATCGGGCAGGCGCGCGCGCATGCGCGCCAACCCGTCGTCCAACTTGTCGAGCAACAGGTACCGCACGCACGGGCTCACGAGATTTCGCTTCGCCGCCTCGACGCCGCACGCGCTCTCCGGGTCCGCCCCGGGCGCGAAGAGCTGCGTGAGCTTCCCGACCCTTCCGAGGAACTCGGAGGGCGACGCGGGGCACCCTAGGTCTCGGTACTTTTCCTCCTCGGCGATCCACTCGGGGTCCCAGCTGGTCATCCCCTCGGACCCCTCCAGGCACAGGTACGAGTAGTGCGAGACGAACCGCTCCATCGGGTCGCGGAGGACGGTGAGGTACGCGCACGGCGCGTCGATGTGCTCGCACGACCCGAACGACAGCGCGCCTTTGCTCACCGCGCGGTACCCCGCGTCGTAGCTCGCGCGCATCCCGTCGCCCGAAAACTGCGACGCGGGGAAATCGCGGTTGGCGTAGCGCCACATCACGTTGGCGTACGAGTGCTCCGTCATGTCCACGAGCGGACGCGTCGGCCACGACTTCACGAGCTCGGGGTCCCACCTCGGGTCCGGGCCGCCGAGCGCACGCTCGCGGCGAGCCTCGTTCGCGTGGAGGAGGGACTTGAAGTACGTCCCGCCGGCTTTCGGGACGTGCACGAAGTTCCAAAAGTACGCCGAGTTGCGAGACGCGCGAAAACGCTTCTCGCCGCCGCCGCCGCCGCCGCCGCCGACGCGCCCCGCGAGCTGACGCGCGGTGGGCGCGCGATACGGCGCGTACACCTTCGCGTCGCCCGCGCCGAACCACTCGTCGCCGACGCCGCTCATGCACGCGTAGAACTTCGCCTGCCACGCCGAGACCGCCGCGGGGTCCAGCTTCCGAGTCGGCGGGCCGACGGACGCCAGAGCGGAAGACGCGCCGCCGCGAGTCCCGAGCGAAGCGGCGGAAGAAGCTTCACCCCCCGGGGTGAACGCGCTCCCCACCGTCTTGTGCCAGCACGACTGCGCGGGCGGGGTGAAGGTCTGGCACTTCAGCGCGTCGCCTCGGAAGTGGCGGCACATGGGTTCGACTCCGTCCGGCCCGAAGACGGGGCGGTCGCACACCACGGAGTACTCTCCGCGGGAGGGCGTCGCGCGAGCGCCGACGACGACGTCGCGAGTCGGCGGCGGAACTTCGTTCGGGTTCCTCGCGGCGACCTCCTCCGCCGCCGATCCCGCGGTCGCGGTCGCGCTCGACGCCGCCTCGCCGAGGGCGGCGCGTCGCCTGTGCGTTTTGGAGCGGCGCTTGTGGGAGTGTTTCTTCTCTCCCCGGCCGAAAGCGCTCGCCGCGGCTTCGGCTTCGGGCGCCGCCGTCGTCTTTTCCCGGACGCCGCCCCTCGCGGTGACCTCCCACGCGCGCGTCCGCTCCTCCCCGAGCCGCCCTCGTTCGCGCGCCTCGTTCTCGTTCCCCGCCGTCCCCATAGCGCTTTCCTTCTGTTTTCTCGCCTCGAGTCTCGCCGCCCTTCCCCGCGCCCTCCTCCTGGCGTCGCCTGCGATGTCCGCCTCGTACTGTTCCTCGTCGAACTCGCCCGTGTCCTCGCGGAAGCCCAGCCGCCCCGACGACCCGCCCCCGTCGCCGTAGTCCCGGAGCGCGAACTCCACGAACGGCTCCGCGTCGTCCAGCTCGTCCGAGTGGATCCCGAACGTGTCGTACTCGTCGTCGTAATGCTCGGGCGGCGCGTTCTCGGACGACCCGTCGTCGTCCTCCGGAGGTTTCCAGTCCCACGCCTTCACCGGAATCTCCCCCTGGAGCTCAGGGTCGGCGTAATGCTCCAGCACCTCCTCGTACGCCTCCGTCTCCACCTCGCGGTCGAGCGCGTCCGAGTCCACGACCACTCCGCCGGACGATGCGTCAAACTCCGACGAAAAGGAACCCTCTCCCCCCAGCGCGGCGCCGTCGCTGAGCCCCGCGCCCGCGCGTTCGAAAAAGGAGAGTCCTCCGCGCGTCGCCCTCGTCCGCTCGCTCGCGTATCGCCCGTCGAGCGTCCGCCCCCTCACGGGCGCGTCCCAGGGCACCGACCCGTCCGGGTTCGTCTCCAGCGCCTCCTCCGTCTCGGCGGTTCCCGGGTCGAGCGCCGAGCGCCCCGCGCGCGCGAACCGCCCCAGGTACCGCGCCCGCGCCTCCTCCCGCGCCTCGAGGCGACGCTTCGTTCCGCCGGGGTCCTCCTTTTCTTCCCGCCGCGCGCGCGCGTACTCTTCCCAGGGCACGGGTTTATCCGCCTCCCTCTGCCGCCTCCGCGCCTCTTCAAGCCTCCGCACCACCTCTAAATCCGGCGCGGAGGGCGCGGGGGGCGCGTCCCACGCCACCGACTCTTCCGCGTCGAACGCCCCGAGGGACCCCTCGGGCGCCGCCGCTCGCTCCGCCTCTCGCTCCATCGCCGCCGCCTCCGCGCGCTCCTCCGGGGTCATCGACGCGCGTCCGCTCCGGAGCTCCTCCTCGTACTCGTCCGGCTCGAGGCCGAGCATCGGCGCCGCCGGGTCCGGACCGGGGGGCGGCGGGGTTCCGGGATGGCGCCGGTTCTCGCGCTCGCGCTCGCGCTCGGCGACGCGCTCGCGCTCCGCGGCCTCCTCGGGGGAGACCCAGTCCCAAGGCACGGACCCGTCGTCCGCGTACGCATCTTCTTCGGAGGGACCGGGCGCCGAGGCATATTCCGCCTCCTCGGATTCCTCCTCGGATTCTTTCTCTCGGTTGCCTCCCAGCGCCGCCGCCGCGTGGGCCTCGGCACCGCCGCGCCCGCCCCCGTGGACGACGTCGCGCACCCACTCGTCCCTTCGGCTCCTCTCCTCGCTTCGCCGCGCCGGGTCCCACTCCTCCTCCTCGTCGTTCCACTTCCTCGTCGTGCTCCGCATCCGCACCCTGCGTTCGCGCTCCGCCTCCTCGGGCGCCACCTCGCCGGACAGCTCCGCCTCGTAGTGCTCGAGCTCCGCCTCGGACGCCCCCGCGAGGTCCTCCCCGCCGGCGGAACGCTGCTCTTTGTCCCCGTAATCCCCGGCGTCGTTCCTGAAGGTCACCGCAAGCCGCGCGTCGCGCTCCGTCCGCGAAGCCGCCCTCGCCGCGCGCTCCAGCTCGAACGCCCGCTTCCCGCCGTCCGCGCCGAACCGCGCGGCGTTGACGAACTCGTCGAAGTTGGTGAAGGAGGCGGCGGCGGACCCGGAGCCGTCGTCGCCGACGACCATCGCGTCCGCCTCCGCGCGTTTGAACGCGGCGCGGCGCCGCGCCTCCTCGGAGGACGCGTCGGAGGCGCCGCGCCGGAGCATGGCGCCGTCGTTCGCGGGGGAGGGCTTCTCGCCCCAGACCAACGGCCGGACCCACGCGTCGGACGCGCGCGTGCCGAGCTCGCCGACGCCGGAGGGCGCGGGCGGCGCGGGCGGCCTGGGGGGCGTCGGCGGGGGGGAGATCATGTCCCAGGGGATCGACCCGTCGTTGTCGTACTGGTTCTCCGACGAATCCGACTCGGCGTCCGAATCATCCGACTCGGCGTCGGACGAAGAGGCGCGGGAGTCGGAGACGTCCTGGTTCTTCGCCGCCTTCCCCGTCGCCGCGCGGGGCGAAGGCTCGTCCAGGGACCCGAACACGACCGCGATGTCGTCGTCCACGACGCCCAGGTCGAGGGGCGCGGCGCCGAGATCGGGCGCGACGATCTTTCTTCGACGAGGCGCGAGATTCTTACGCGCGCTCGACGATTCGAACCGACCATCGACGCGCCGCGCCGCGCCGGGGACGACGCGCCTTTCCTTGGAGGAGGCTCCCTCGTTCCTGGAGCTCGCGGCGGTGGTCGTGGTGGTCGTGCCGGCGCGTTCCTCCGCGCGCGCGGTCGAGCGCGACGGTCCGCTCGTCGGGCGCGCGCCGGACGGCGGCGAGACGCGCGCGGGTTCGGCGAGGGACCCGCCGAGGGCGGGCGCGGCCGCTCCGAGGGCGCGCGCGCCCACCGCCGCGCCCGCGACGCCCGCGAGCGCGCACGCGCCGACCGCGGCGACGCGCATCACGGCGAGCGCGGTCGAGCGGCGCGAGGCGGAGCGCGCGTCGCGCGGCTCGAGGAGCGGCGGGGAGGAGGCGCTCGGCGCGCCCGCGGAGGCATCCGAGGCGGGCGCGACGACCAGGAGCCTCTGCGTCTCGTCGCTCACGCGCGCCATCGCGCCGCGGTCGGGAGTGGCGACGGCGACGAGGGGAGGGCCTTCGCGCGACGACCGTGCCGCGCGCGGAAGGTCGCGAGCGCACCCGCGAGCGCGCCTCCGTCCGTGCCGCGGCGACCAGCGCGCGGCCCAGAGAGTGGAGGCGATCTCGGGCGGGTCGGCGTTTTCGACGCTCGGAAGGTGTTATGAACGAAATATTTGTAGGGGCATCCAGTGACAAAAAATGCCGCCCCGGCCGCGCGTTTCTTCCTCCCCAACACCCGCCCCCCCGGGTGTTTCAACGTCCTCGCGCGCTCATCGGAGGACCTCGCGTCGCGCGCTCCGCGTCCGCGCCTCCGCACACGCGCGAGGCGCGGGCCTCACGCGGGGGATCGGTCTTCGACCCTCCCCGTTCTCGTCGCGCGCGGCCCGGGCACCCCCTCGCGCGTCGCGGTTCGGCGCCATGCCCGAGGCTGCGCGTCGCGCGGAGGCGGTCGCCGTCGCGGTCGGCCCCGGCTCTCTGCCCGGGATGACGCGCGGGTACGCGTCGGTCGACGCCTCCCCCTCGTCGGAGCTCCCGCTTCGTCGCGCCGCGACGCCCGCGGGGTGCCGCGCGAAGCGCTCGAGGCTCCGCGGCGTCGGCCTGCTCGCCTTCGTCGCGTGCGGCGCCCTGGTCTGCGCCGCGGTCACCCGCGCGCCCGGGTCCCTCCGCGCGGTCGCAATCGCATCCCTCTCCGGCCGCCCCGCGTCGTTCGTCTTTCGCGATCGCGCCGCCCCCGCGCTCGCGAAGCTCGGCGAGGCGGGCATCTACCAGCCCGACTGGGGCGAGATCGACCTCGGGTTCGACGACGCGGTCGCCAACGCGCCCCCGCTCGTCGCGCCGCAGACGCACGTCCGCGCGAGCTCCGGGGCCCCGCCGCGCCCCGTCGAGCGCTTCCCGGGCGACCGCCCCGAGGACGCGTGGGATTTCGAGACGCGCGTGCGCGACGCGGAGGACGCCGCGCGCGCGGAGACGTACGTCGACATGCGAGCGAGGCGCGCGAGGGACGAGGAACGACTCGCGACGGAGGACCCGGGAGAGAGGTCCCTCGCGACGCGCGACCCGGACGTCGTGCCGTGGCAGGAAGCCGCGAACGCCGACGCGTACCTCGCCCGGGTGCGCGACGCGAGGCGCGCCGAGCGAAGCCGAAGGCGCTTCGAGGAGGGACACTACGAGGAGGACCTCGAGTTCGCCGCCGACGCCGAGGCGGACGTCCAGAGGCGAAGGCGCGAGAAGAGATATGATGATCTCTCCGCCGCACACACCGGCGACAACCACAAGAACAGTCCGCTCGGTTTGTTGGAAGAACAGTCAGAACCACTCCCCGGGGACGCGGCGGGGCGTCTGGGTTTGGAGGAGCGGTCTCGGTTGGAGGAATCTCGCGAGCGCGCGTGGGACGCGCCCGAGGACGGCTTCGGCGAAGGCATTGGCGCGTTCGGTGGTTTCGTCGACGACGTGGACGCGTACGAGGCGAGCCTCACGACGGAGACGGAGCTGGACGAGTACTACCGCGACAGCGGCGTCGCGCGGGGGGTGATGCGGGCGGACCCCACGAGGAGGGCTCGCCTCGGCGACGCGCGGCGGAATAACGCGCTCGGGGAGGATTACGACTACGCCGAAACCGCGCGTCCGCGGCGCGCCGCCGGGACCCCCGGGGTCCCGCGCGCTTCTTCTTCTTCGCGGGACCCCGATGAAGCCGACGATGGAAACGACGATACAAACGATGGGTTCGGGGAGTGGGACGAGTCGCGGCCGGCGACGCTCGCGTCGTCGCGGGAGAGGGCGGAGGCGGAGGCGCGGCGGGCGGGTCGGAGGACCGAAGCCGAAGCCTCGGCGGCGGCGGCGGCGGCGGCGGCGGCGCTCGCGGATTACGATTACGAGGCGTACGCCGACCGAGGAGAGCGGCCCTCCCCCGCGGCGCTCCCGCGCGGGGCGCGGATCGACGCCGCGAACGTCGACGGGGGCGTCGTCCTCGGCGGGCGCGCGTCCCGAGGCGGCGCCGCGGCGGGGATGGACCCTCTCGACGACGGGGACGGGGACGGGGCCGGGTCCGAGTCCTCCCGGGCGGCGGGCGTCTCCTCCGCCGCGGCGTTCGCGCCCGGCGTCCCCGGGTTGGCGTCGCACGCGGTTCGCGCGTCCGGGTCGACGGCGCCGTCCACGCGCGTCGTGCTCGTGAGTAAGCCCGGGGAGTGGCAGCTGGCGGCGCTGCAGCTGGCGAGCGCGCGCGCGAACGCGCCGAGGGTCGCGCCCCACGTCACCGCGCTCGTGTTCACGCGCGCGGACCTGAGGCGGTGCGAGGCGTCGAGGCCGAGGCCGGACTGCTTCCTGGACGAAACGTTCGAGGCGCGGTTCCCCAGGGACGCCGAGTTGGGAGCGTTTCTGGAGGGGGGGGGCGGGGGCGGGGATGATGACTGGGGCGGCGCGGAGGGGGCGGCGTCGATCCCGATGATGACCGAGGAGGAGGCGGGTCGCGCGGAGGAGGCGGCGGGTCGCGGGGAGGCGGCGGCGGGTTTACGCGCGTCGGAGGTTCGCGCGGGTCCGCGTCAAAAGCTCTCGCCCGCGGCTTTGTCGTTTCTGGATTGGCGGGGCGCGCACGCGACGCACTCGCTCCTCGCGGCGAACGTCCCCGCGGTCGTCCTCGGCGCGGACGCGGTGTTTCTGCGCGACCCGAGCGCGAGCTGGCGCGACGCCATGCGTCGGTTCGACGTCACCGTGGGCTCCTTCGTCGGCGACGCGGAGGAGGCGCAGCGCAACGCCGACACGAGCATGGTGCTCGCGCCGGCGACGCGCGAGGCGAGGGAGCTGGTGAAGCTCTGGCTCAGGGGCGAGGGCGAGGCGCCGTCGAGGGAGGCGGAGGAGTCGGCGTCCGAGAATGGACTCGATTCACTTTTCTTCACCTCGGGCGCGTACTTCAACGACGTCCTCGCGCCGACGACGGCGGGGCACTTCCGCATCCACCACGCGGGCGCGAGGGAACGCGCCAACTTCGTCACCGCGAGGGCGGGCGAGGCGGGGGATTTCGACGAGACGAGCCTCGTGAGCGCCGCGTTCTGCCGAACCGCCGCGAGCAAGGAGGGGTTCCTCAGGCGCGTCCTGGAGACGGAGGCGGACGCGAGGGCCGTCTCCGAGGCGGAGGAGGCGGTTATTTCTGAGGCGGAGTTTGATGAGGCTGTTTCAGAAAACCGTTTTTCGCCGTCCGTTTTGTCGGACGACGTTTCTTTGGACATCACGGAGTGGAACGCCGACGACGAGCCCGGGCTCGGACGCGGCCGAGCGGAGGAGGCGGGCTCTTTGACGGGCGCGTCGCGGCGAACCCGTCGAAAAGAATCGCGTCGCGCGTCGCGTCGAACGGCTCGCGCGCTCGAGCGCGCGGCGCGGCGGGCGAAGGGCCTCCCTCTCGTCACGGGCGCCGACGACGCGACGCACGCGGCGACGGTGGCGACCCGCGGCGGCGAGGGCGGCACCGCGAGCTCGGACGCGTCCGAGGCGTTCGCGGCGGGGTTCCCGGGGAGCGACCGGTGCGACGCGAAAAAGCGAGACGCGTACTTCCAGGGAGAGTACACCGTCACCCAGGACCGACGCGTCGAGTGGGGAGCCAGAGGGGGATGACCGACCGCGGGGAGAAGACTCCGTGAAACATCTACGTAGAAGAATACTCTGAAACATCTACGAAGGTATATGAAAGAATTTCTCTCCCATCCGCGCGCGCCTCGTCCTCGCGCCTTCGCGACTCATCGAAGCAGGCCCGGGGTAGCTCCGCGCGCGAACGACCGGGTCGGCGCCACCTCGCCTCCCGCGTGGATCATCGACAGCCTCGCCGAAGCGCGGGTCCCGCCGAGCGTCGAGCGGCGCGGCGTCGCGTCGTCGGTTTTTCGCGTCGTCGTCGGTTCGCCGCCTCCGCCGCCGCTCGAGGACGGAGCCTCCGCCGAAACCCCGCCGCTCGTCACCCCGCGCGGGGGCGGGAGCGAGCCGGCGCCACTCCTCCCACTCGCGGAGAGAAGACCGCTCGAAGAAGACCTCTCGTCGTCCCCGGGGGCCGGCGCCCACCCCCTCAGCGCCCCCGCCGCGCCCTCGGGGCATCGCCACCGGTTTCGGTTTATTTTCTCGGAGGCGTTTTCTTTTCCGGAGACTCGGAGACGGTCGAACGCGCCGCCCTCCCCGAAGTCTCCGCGCTCCGCCGTCTCCCCCCGCGATCCGTCGTCGTTAACGTCGCTCATGAAGTAGAGCTGTCGCTCGCGGCGCTTCGCGGCGAGTTCGTCCGCGGCGGCTTCGGCGTCGAGCCTCGCGCGCTCGAGGACGACGGTGTATCCGCCGCCCATGAGCGGGGAGACGCCGGCGCCGCCCCACCGCTCGTTGGCCTCGCGGTGGCGCAGCGCGTTCGAGCGCGGGTCGCCGAGGCGGCCGGACGCGCCGACCGCGGCGCGCGTGACGTGGGGCTCGGGGTCCTTCGCCACGCCGCCGCCATAGGCGCCGCCGGGAGGGTCGAAGCCTCGGGGGACTCGGCCCGCGTCGGCGCGGGGGAGGAGGGGGGCGGGGACCGCGCCTGGGCGTTGACCCGCGACGCGATCGTTCTCGAGTCGGCCGCGGACGAAGCGCTCCGCGCGAAGCGCGGCCTCGTCCGCGACGCGCAGGCGCGCGAGGGCGTCCGTCTCGCGATCGAGGACGCGCGCGTGCGAGACGGCGCGGTCGCGCGCGCGCTCGAGGGCGGCGCGCTCGGCGTCGACGGCGCCGAGGCGAGCGAGAAGCGCCGCGCGATCCGCCGCGGCGTCGGGGCACACTCGATCGAGCGCCTCGGCGCCCGTGCGCGGGGGGACCGACGCGATCGCCGCGTCGATGTCGTCCCAGTACGCCTGGCGCTCGTTTCGAAGCGGCATGGCGAGCGTGAGGCGGGGGCGACGGCGCGCGCGGCGCGTGTGCCGCGTCCGAGAGCGCGCTCGAGCCGTTGAAGAGCAGATTTTCGAAACTCATGAGGGTGAAACGTGCCTCTCGTCCCGCGGCGCGCGAGGACGACGAAACGCTCGGCGGCCTTCGGGCGGTTTTCTTCCCGGACCGGCCGACGATGACATCATTTGACGTTTCTCAAGTGCCCTGTACTGGAACGCGACGACGTCATCGCCTCACTGGCGCCATGCGCGTCTCGTCGCGCGCTTCGCCGCGGCCGCCTCCTCTCGCGCGCGGACCGCTGTCGCGGTCTCGTCCTCGCGGCGCTTCTCCGCGCGGCCCTCACCTCCCCACGCCCCCCCGACGGCGCGCGGCGGGCGACGCGTCCTCGTCCACCTCGGACGCGACCCCCGACGGCGAACGCCCCGCCGGGGCGGGCCCGCCTCCCCCCGGGTGCACGCCGTCCTCCCCCGAGTTCACGCCGAGCGCGTGGCGCGATCTCGACATCGACTGGGGCCGCCGCCACCTCCAGATCCTCTTCGTGGACGAGGACCACGGCGTGATGGCGCGCGCCGCGGAGGGGGCGTGCCAGCGCGTCGCCAAGTGGGCGGGGGCGGGACACATGGTGTTCCCCGAGAGCGCCGGCTTAGCGGTCCCGACGACTCCCCCCGCCGCCCCCGACGCCGACGCGGCGATGCGGCTCGTGTCGCGCCTCGCGCCCGTGTGCGACCACCCGCGGTACGCGACGAAACCCCCGTATCGGTTCACGGACGGCGACGCGGCGTGCGTCGATCTGGTCGTCTCCGTCGGCGGCGCGGAGACGGAGCGGAGATGCCGCGACGCCGCGCCCTCCGCCGCCGCCGTCGTCGACCTGTGGGAATTCGCGCAGTTCGCCGAGATGGCCGAGATCGACGGCGCGGGCGCCGCCGCCGTCGTGCAGAGGTCGTTGGCGCTGGACGTCGTGAAGCCGAGGCTGGAGGAGGCGTTGAGGGGTGCGGCGGTTCTGGAGCCCGCGGCGACGAGGGCGTACGGGGTGCGGGCGAACGACGGGCGGGGGAGGAGCGGGGCGAGCGAAGAGGCGCGAAGAGGAAGAGAAGAGGCGCGCGAGGAGGCGCGCCGCGAGGAGGCGCTCGAGGTGGCGCGCGCGCGTCGTCATCGGCGTCGCGGGGCTCGTGACCTTCCTCATAGCCATCGCGCCCGTGGAGGAAGTCACCAGGGTCACGAAGCGATAGCGATAGCGCGTTCCTTCCGAGGTCCCTGAGGTCCGAGGTCCGAGGTCCGAGGATAGAATGGGGGTTTACTTGTACTTTTGAAAGTAGTACGAAAGCATATGATGGTTTACGAAATAAAAGTACGCGCTGGAGCTCCGCGATCACTCTCATCACGCCGCCCCCGCCCTCGCCGAGACGACTCCGCTCGCCCCGCTCCGCCTCTGCCTGTAGTTCGCCTGCACCCTGTCCGCCGCGATTTCCGAGTGCGCGGCGACTCGTCTCAGGAGCGCGGCGAGCTCCCCCGCCGCCGCCTCGCACTCCGCCTCCGCCGACCGCCCCGTGGGGTCGTCCTCATCCGCCGCCGCGTCCAGCCGCGCGAGCATCTGCTGCGCCGCCATCGCCGCCGCCGCGCACGAGGTCGTCACCCCGTGCACCTCGCGCCGGACGTACCGCGACCCCCCCATCTCGAACGGACTTCGAACGGCGTCTCCTTCGATCCGCGCGCCGGCGGCGTCGAAACTCCCGCGCGCCGGCTCCGCCGTCTCGTCGAAAAAGTCGTCCATCGACGGAACCGGCGCGCTCTCCACCGCCGCGTCGTACAGAGCGATCGAACTGAACGCGAACGGCGCGATCGAACCGAAAGCGCCGCCGTTTCTGACGGACGACCCCCGGGGCTCCCCGAGTTTCCCCGCGTTCTGTCCGTTCCCGGGATCCCCCCGGTAGAAGAACCCGGCGAGATCGAGCCGGCTCCCGCCGCGTCTTCCCGTCATCCCCCGCGTGCTCGACGCGCGCGAGACCCGAGGCGAGTCCGCCGAGAGCCCCCCGGGGGCGGACTGGCGGTGTTGTCCCCGCCTCCTCTCGAACGCCTCCTCCTCCTCGAGCAAACCTCCGATCATGTCGTTCCCGCTCGCGGCCATCTGCCCGAGCGTCTCCCGCCCCGAGTTTCGCAGGATCGCGTTGACGCAGAAAATCAGCCTCGCTTTGCTCCGCGCGCGCCGCCACAGCGCCGCGCGGAGCCGCCGCACCGCGTACTCCGTCATCGCCCTGGCCGTCTCCGGCACGAGCCTCGCCGCGTGCTGAAACTTCGCGCGGCTCAGGACGAGCAGTTCGGTGAAGGTGACCGTGCGCACCGTCGCGGTCCTTCGGGTTCGCATGGCGACGGCGATCTCTCCGATCATCGCGCCCTCGTTCAGGTACGCGACACGCGTCTGGCCGGCGATCACCTCCACCTCGCCGTGCGCGACGAAGAACATCTCCGACCCGATGTCGCCCTCCCTGATCACGATCTCCCTTGGCGAATACACCTTCCTGACCAGCTTATCCACGATCGTCTTCACGAACTGTTCGTCGGCGTCTCTCAGAAACGGCGTCGCGTTCAGCGCGTTGCGCATGGACCACATCTGCACCTCGACGCGGATGTCGTCCGAGAGGTGGTTCAGCAGTTTCCGCTCCGCGTGGAAGAGCGAGGAGGCGCGCTTGTAGTGCAAAAATTCCCGCACCTTCGCCCGCAACGGACTCGGGATGTTCCGGAACTCGAAGTACTCGTTCGCCTCGTCCATCAGCCTCTGAAACTCCACGTCCGCGTGGTTGATGTTGGCGATGAGGCTCGTCACCTGCGTCAGCCCGTACAAAAACACGCACGCGCCCAGGAGCTCGGCGAAGACGGTCAACACCCGCTCGTCCCGGTTACTCGGGACGATGTCGCCGTACCCGATCGTCGTCATCGTCGTGATGGCCCAGTACACGCACGCCGCGTACTGCGTGAACCGGGACTCGTCGTCCAAAGTCCGGGTCTGACCCTGGTTCTCGGCCAGGAGCTCGACCCAGGTCTGGCCGAACTCGCCGCGAACCTGAAGCACGTGGATACCGAACCACGCGCACGCCTGCCAGTGCGCCAAACACGCGACGCACGCGGCGAACTTGATCACCTGCCACAGACCGTACTTGATCGAGAGCTTCCGCTCGAGCCTGTGAAGGATGCGGTTCAGCCGGAGCATTCGAAACAGCTTCACCAGTCGGACGAGCTTCATGACCCGGACGAACTTGGCGCCGCGGCCGTACGCGGCGGAGTTGGGGTCGCCGGCGTCGCCCCCGCCCGCGTCGGGGAAGATGAGATCGAACGGAACCGATGCGAGCACGTCCAGGGGCATCCACGTCCGCGTGTAGTGCGACGCGATGGAGCGCGGGTCGAGGACGACCCTCGACCGATCGCGAGACGCGTACCCGGTGACGTAGTTGAACCCGATGTCCGCGATGAACAGCGCGTCGACCAATCGGTCGACGCTCCACAGCGCGTGGCCGCGCCGGTACCGCACCTCGAAGCCGATCACGAACGGCACCAGGAGGGCGATGTACGCCAAACAGAGGACGATCAGGAGGTCCCAGTTCCTTCGGAACGGGCTGAACGGGTGGATGACCCACCAGTTCTCCTTCGCGAGCGTCTTCGCCACCCACGCGCGGTCGTCCGCGTGCACGTTCTCGTCCGCGATGGGCTCGCCGAAACGCAAGATGTAATACAGCTTGAGGGAGGCGAAAAAGTTTTCTCGGCGCAGCTGCGTCAGCGGCGAGCGAAGCGACGCGTCGCGCCGTCGCGCCTCGCGCTCAGCCTCCAAATCGTCGATCCTCTGCGTGCCCCAGGACTTGGTGCGGTCCATCTTACGCAAAGAGGGCGCGCGCGCGGGTTCCAGGCGCGCGCGCGCGGACCCCGAGTCGCGGGTGGGACCCCCCCAGGAGGGCGGATCGAGCGCGCCGGGAAACGCGCGGCCCGCGCGAACGGATCCAGCGTCGAGGTCGTCGACGCGCGCGCCGATGGCGCCCGCGCCTCGGACGGCGCCGCCCATGCCGGCGCGCACGCTCGCATCCGCGTCCTCGTCGCCGCGGCGGTACATGAATCCGGGGGAGTCCCTCCCGGTCGGCACGTCCGCGAGCGCCCAGCGCGCGACGGTCGGGCGGGGGGACCCGATCGCGGCCACCTCCGCGTCGGATGCATCCACATCCTCAACGTCCGCCGAGTTTAGATGCGCGCGCGCCGAGTCACCCCGACGCGTCCCGGAGGAGTCCTCCGCGTCGAACCACACGTCGCGCGACGACGCGGGCGCGCGCGCGGGGGACCCGCCGGACGCGCGCGCGTCGCCCGAACCCGGCATCGCGACGCGGTGCGCGGGCGGGTGTGCGGGACGCCGCGGGAGACGGAGCGTCGGCGTGTAGTAGTACTACGAGTAGGCGCGCGAGATACGCAGCTGTGACTGTGATGACGCATCGCGGACTCGAAAAGTGCGTCGGATTTTCTCGGCTTCAAAGAAAATATCGGCGGCGTTCGGGGGAGCGCTCGACGTGACTCGAGGATCGACCGTCTGATCGGTCCCGGCACGTTTCGCCACAAAGCGCGCGTATCGCGAAGCGGAAAAGCGCTCGGAGGACGCGAAAAGTACGTTCCTGATCCGCTTCGCGCGCCACGTCGCCCCGCCGCGCGCAGAAAAACCTCGCGCACCCGGCGAAGCGTCGCGACCCGGAAGCGCCTCCCTCGCCCCTTCTCCCGCGCCCTCGCCCTGCGAGCGCGTCGAACCCGTACCGCGCGGAGGCGACGCGCGCGCCGCCCGGAACCCCGCCGCGCTCTCCCCCGCGCGCGCTCGGCGGCGTGCCTTCCCCGCCGCGCATTCTTCACGACGATGTTGGGAAAGAAGATGTCCGGCTCGAGCGCCAAGCGGAGGGACGACGGGCGGCGCTCGGTCGCGGTCGTCGGCTCCGGGATCGCGGGTCTGTCCGCGGCTTACCTCGCGCACCGTAACGGCGCGAGGGTGACGCTGTTCGAGGCGGGGGAGACGTGCGGCGGCCACGCCCTGACCGTCGACTCGAGCGTCGGCCCCGTCGATCTCGGATTCCAGGTGCGAAGCGACCGCGCGCGCCCGCCGACACCCTCCAACCCTCGCGCGACGCCCCGAGGGGGAGACCACCGCCGTTCGAGACGCCCCGATCCGTACCCTCCGCGCTCGATGCCTTCCGCCCCCGCACGCGTCGACGACCGTCCCGGTCTCCTCACCGTCACCCCACGCTCACGTCCTCCCTCCCCCCCCCACCCCCGTCGGCCTCTCCCCCCTGGGCCCCCTGCCTGCTTCACGACCCTCGTCTCTCCCTGCAACACAACACACCCCGGGCCCAAAAAATGTCCCCAAAAAAAAATTCCCCAGGTCTTCAACCTGACGACGTATCCCCACCTCGTCGGCCTGTTCAACGAGCTCGGCGTCGAGAGCGAGAAGTCGGACATGTCCTTCTCTCTCTCCACCGATTCCGTGGAGTGGGGGAGCCTCGGCCTCTCCGGCATCTTCGCGCAGAAGTCCAACGCGTTCTCCCCCTCGTTCCTGAACATGATCCGCGAGATTTTGCGCTTCGGCAAGCGCGCCCCCGAGGTTCTGGAGGCCAAAAACGCCGAACGGTTCGAGGGCGTGACCCTCGGCGAGTACCTCTCGAAGAACAGGTACACCTCCTTCTTCCGCGAGAACTACGTCGTGCCCATGTGCGCGGCGATCTGGAGCTGCACCGACCGCGACGCGATGGCATTTCCGATCAAGACCCTGATTCGGTTCTGGGTCAACCACCACCTCCTGAACGTGCTCGAGCGTCCGCTGTGGCGCGTCGTGCGAGGGCGGTCCAAGGCGTACGTGGACGCCGTCGTCGCCGCGCTTCCCGAGGGCACGGTGCAGTGCAACCGCCGAGTGATCCGGCTCGACAGGCTGGACGAGTCCGCGCGCTCGAAGGAGGGCGGCAGGGTCAGGCTCAGGTTCAAGCACACGCGGGGCGCGAAGCAGGAGTGGGTGGATAAGGCGACGTTCGACGACGTCATTTTGGCGTGTCACTCGGACCAAGCCCTGGCGATTCTCGGCGAGGACGCGACGGAGGCGGAGCGCGCGACGCTCGGCGCCGTCAGGTACCAGCCGAACGAGGTGTACCTGCACTCTGACCGCGGGCTCATGCCGCAGAACCGCGCCGCGTGGGCGAGCTGGAACTGCTTGAAAGGGACACGCGGGAGCCGCGACCCCGAGAAGGACTCGGTGTGCGCGACGTACTGGGTCAACCTGCTCCAGAACCTCCCGACGGACCCCGCGCGGTCGAGACAGATGTTCGTGACGCTCAACCCGCCGTCGCCGCCCGCGCGAGACGAGACGGAGCGGCACTTCACCCTCTCCCACCCGGTGTTCGACCAGGCGGCGATCGACGCGCAGGCGAGGGTGAAGGCGGAGTGTCAGGGCGCGGGAGGCGTGTGGTTCGCGGGCGCGTGGCTGGGATACGGCTTCCACGAGGACGGCATCAAGTCCGCCGTCGACGTGTGCACGAAGCTCTTCGGGGAGACCAGCTCGAAGGGCGGTGCTCAGGCTCCGGCTTCGGTCGTTCCGGTCACGCCCTGGGACCCGCGGAGTCCCAAGTCCCTCACGCTGGACTGGACGACGCGTCTGTGCGTCCCTCTCTTCGCGCGCGCGGCGGGGGCGTGGGTGCCTCCCGGTCGCGCGTTCCGGATCATCCTCCCCGACGGCTCCGAGGTGGACGCGGTCGGCAAGCCGCTTCCCGAGGGCGCGGACGGGCTCGGGGTGGGCGTGGACGGCTTACCCGTGCCTGACCGCGTCGCGATGACGGTGTTCGACCCGCGGGTGTTTCCGAACGTCGTGCTTCGCGCGGACATCGGCCTCGGCGAGTCGTACATGGAGGGCCACTACGACGCGGACCTGTACCAGATGCTCGATCTGTTCTGCGGCGGCCACCCGGCGAACCAGACGAAGCAGCGCGTCGGTGACGACGGGGCGACGGCACCCGGGGGGCGCGTTCGGGGCGCGGACTCGGGGGTGCCGAGCTTGGGCTCGGACCCGATCGGCCTCCTCGGCGCGGCGGCGCACTGGCTCGGCGCCAAGATGGAGTTTGCCGCGCACGCGGCGCTGAGTAACACGAGGGAGGGGAGCAAGGCGAACATCGAGTACCACTACGACGCCGGGAACGCGTTCTACCGGCTCTTCCTGGACGACACGATGCTGTACTCGTCCGGCATTCACCAGCCTCTGCACCTGGACGCCGTCCGTCAGTGCACGGTCGGGAACGCGCTGCACGGGATCGACCAGGCGGAGGACCACGACGCGATGGAGGAGTGTTTGGAGGCGGCGCAGTACGCCAAGATCGACGCGATGATCGCGAGGCTTGACCTCCAGCCGAACGACCGCGTGTTGGAGATTGGGTGCGGGTGGGGCGCGTGCGCGATCAGGATCGCCACGCGAGGTCCGCCCGGCGTGAGGGTCACCGGTCTGACGATCAGCAACGAGCAGTTCGCGGAGGCGACGGCGCGGGTGCGAGCGGCCGGGGTGGCGGACCGGGTCGACATCGTCATGCGCGACTACCGGGACGTGACCGAGACGTACGACAAGGTCATCTCCGTGGAGATGCTGGAGGCGGTCGGGCACGAACACCTGCCCGGCTTCTTCGCCGTCGTGAGTCGAGCGCTGAGGCCTGGCGGCGTGGCCGCGATCCAGGTCATCACGATGCCGGACGAGCGGTACGAGAGCTACTGCAAGTCCGAGAGCGACTTCATCCGCGCGTACATCTTCCCGGGCGGGCACCTGCCGAGCGTCGGCGCGATGACGCAAGCCGCGACCCCCGCAGGGCTCAGCCTCGACTCGTTCCACGACATCGGGCATCACTACGCTGTGACGCTCAGGCTGTGGCGCGTGCGAATGATGAACAGACGCCGCGAGGTGCTCGGGCTCGGGTACAGCCTCAAGTTCCTGCGCATGTTCGAGTTTTACTTCGCGTACTGCGAAGCCGGGTTCGCGCGAGGGCTCATCAACGACCTGCAGATGACGTGGGTCAAGGAGCGCGAGGTGGACGGAGCGACGCTGAACCGCGCGGTGATCCGGGGAGACGAAGGTGCGACTCTCGTCGCGGAGAAGGACGCGAAGGACGCGAGGCGCGCCAGGACGGTCGCGTCCGCGTCCGTCGCCGCGTTCGTCGCCGTCGCGTCGCGCGACGCGCTCGACGCGACGGATTTGTTCACGTCCTCGTTCCGAACGGTCGCGTCGAACGCGGCGTTCCTCCGGGCATCCGCGCCGATCGCGCTCGCGCTCGCGGCCGTCGCGGTGCACTTCTTCGCGCTCGTCTTCGTCGCCGCGTTCGTCGCCGTCGTGGACGTGGTCACCAAGAACCCCGGGGCGAAAAAAAAGGCAAACGCCGTAATACACCGAGAGGGGCTCGTCGGCCGCGCCGCCAAAACGGGGACGCCCGCCGCCAACTGCGTCGTCTTCGCCCTCGTCGCCGCCGCGGCCGTCGCGAGGACCGCCCGCGAGGTCTCGAACGCTCGCTCCGCGGGAGGCGGCGTGCTCGAGGTGCTGTACGCGATCGCCGCGAAGGAAACCACCGCCGGAGGCGACGAACGAGAGGGCAACGACGCGCTCGGTTCGATCGTCCCGGCGGTTCCCGCGTGGCTCCCGGCGGCGGCGGCGGGCTCGACGTTTTTGTTTTCTCTCCTCGCGCGCGCCGTCTTCGGCCCCGGGGACGCCTCCGTCGCGTCCGCGCGCGGCGGCGTCACCGCCAGCTCGCACAAGCGGGAGAGATCCGCGGTCGACCTCGCGGCGCTCCTTCTGTGTCACTTCGCGGCGAGTACGAATACGTACCTCGCGCCCGTCGCGTTGGCGGCGACGAGCTTTTTCTCGTCGGCGTGCGACGCCTTCGCGGCGGCGGCGGAGGCGGCGTCGGGGTTCCCCCGCGGCGACGATTCGCTGCTGAGAAGAGTGTCGCACCCGCTCGCGACGCTCGCGGGCGTCGTGTTCAGGGTGTCGGCGCACGTCGTGCTCTTCGCGGCGTCGTTCGCGACGTTCGCGAGGGACGTCGGCGGCGGAGCGGCGGAGCGTTGGAACGCTCGCGACGCGCTCGAGGGCGCGGCGGCGCCGGCGCTCGCGGCGTTCGCGGCGGCGTCGAGCGTCGCGGCTCTGGCGCAGGCGACGCAGGAGAGGAGGGCGGCGAGGGCCGTCAGGGAGCGCGTGATCAAGATGGCCACGTCCGCGGAGGTGTGAGAGGAGCGAGGGGGGGCGAGGAGGGACGGAGAGAGGGACGCGTTTGAAGTCCTCTTGGAAGAAGACGCTTCTTGGAATCCGACGAATCATCAGTGTGACGAATCATCGATGACCCGCAGTCCACTGAGACCCGCCCCCGGCGCGCCTGCCCAAATCCGGCGCTTCCCACGGGACGGATCGATGCTCTCGTTCACGATTCTCGAACGATTCGCCGCGGGTCTCCCCCCCGCGGGGTCGGGGGCCTCACTCGCTCGGCGCGCGTCTCGGACCGTTTGGTTTTTCCTTCGCGGCGTCTCGACCATGGCGGCTCGAAGCACGCGCGCGCGCGCGAAACCCGCGCCGTGGAAGACGGACGCGTCCGCGGACCTCGATCGGTTCGGGACGAGGCCTCGTCCTTCGAAGGGCGGCTCCCGGGGCCGCGATCCCGACCCCTCCGACGCGGCGTCCGATCGTTGGGAGACGACGTCGACGCGCTCGTTCGGCGCGCGCACGCTCGCCTCCGCGCGCGCCGCCGATTCCCCCCCCGAGGCGACGCTCTGGACGACGACGAACGCGGACCTGCAGTACGACCCGCGCGAGTTCGTCGACCCGAATTGGCGCGCCCTGGGCGTCAGCACGGACCGCCCGATCCGCGAGCGCGCTCTGCGCCGCTCGCGCGTCGCGGACCCCGCGGGCACGGGCGAGTCCGCCGTCGGCGGGTGGGCGGGCGTGCCGAGAACGCGCCTCGGCGGCGCGGACCCGCTCGGCGGGCCCGACCGAGGCCGCGCGGGCGTCGAGTGGGGCGAGGCGTACCACCTCTCTCAATCCGGCGAGGCGATGGTCGTGGCGCGCACCGAGGACGGGCCGCAGCGCGCGGGAGGCGTCCTCGAGCGCGAACTCGCGCAGGCCGCGCACGAAGCCTGGGGGGGCGATGACAAAAACAAAACCAACGCCGACGCGGCGTCTTCGACCGAGAGGGTTCCGAAGAAATGGCAGACGCGCGGGCCGCACCCGTCGTGGCTTCGGCAGAGCGCCGGGGGCTCCGACGTGGTCAGCGGGTTGTGGGCGGCGAGCTCGAGCTCGTACGGGCGCCACGCGGGCGACGCGTTCAAGCTCGACCGCGAGGCGAAGACGGCCGACTTCAGGCGAAGGCTGAGGGCGATCGCGGAGGCGCCCGTGCGTCGGAGCGTCGTGCTCTCCAACGCGGCGTACAACGCGCACGTCCTGGACGAGGAGGAGAGCGCGGAGGCGCGGCGCGTCGTCGCGGAGGAGGCGAGCGAGGAACGGCGCGCCGCCGGCGCGCCCGACCCGCTCGACCCGCTCGAGGCGTACAAGATGCGAAAAGCCATGAGAGCGCTGCAGATGTGACACGTGTCAGCCATGCGTAAAGAGCAGCTCGATAAAGCCACGAGAGCGCCGCAGATGTGACGCGTCGGACGTGCGCGAACAACAGATGAGACGCGAGCGACCGGGGCGCGGGACGCTTCGCGCCGGCCGCGCGGACGCGACGCTCCGACAGGAAGAGGCGCGACGCCGTAGGATCGGAGGCGCGACGAAACACGCGGGGCTAGTGCATGACGGTTCATAATAGTCCACGCGACGCGCCGCGCTCTCCGCGCCTCATCAAAATATACCCTCACGATATCGTCGATCAGAAGGCTAACCTGACCGTCACCGGCAGATGGTCGCTCGGTCGGTTCGCGTTCGGGAGCCCGGCGGCGAGGGCGTCCCCCGCCCCCGGGATGGCCTCCGCGCCGAGCACCTCCACGTCCCCGCTCACGAAAACGTAATCGATGCAGTCGGTGAACCCGGGCGTGACCGTCGTGTGCGCGGGCTCGAGGGGGAAACCTCTCGGATCCGACCCTTCGCCCCCGTTTTGTGACCCTTCGCGAAAGCCCACCGCCGTCTCGCCCGGTCTCAACCCCGCGCTCGAGACGGACCCCGAGGCCATCGCGTCCGCGTACGCCGACCGAAGCGACCGGTACCTCAGCGACCGATCCCTCGCCTCCGCCCCCTCGTACCCCTCGGCGTTTTCGGCCTCCGCGAGAGGAAGAAGAACCCCTCGGAGCGCTCGCGCGTGGACGTCGCTCCCGGGAACGCTGTTGAAATCTCCCGCCAATACGATCGGCGTCGAGTCCGCGACGAGACGCGCGCGAGTAGCGCTCGAACTCGCGAGCGCACTCTCATCGTCACTCGCCCTACCAGAGAGTCGCCCACCCTCCGCCTCCGCCTCGGCGCGTAAGAAATCCGCCGCCTCCGCCAGCAGACGCTCCGCCTGCGCCAACTTGACGTCCGCGTGCGCGGGGTCCCAGAAGAGGTGCGCGGACGCAACCAGGACGGGTCGCCCCTTACGTTTCTCGTCGCCGCCCGTCTCTTTCTCTTTCGCGACCAGGAGCGCCATCGTCGCGACGCAATCGCGCACGAACCGCGCGTCTTCTGGCGGAGGAACCGACTCCGAATCCGAATCCGAGGGGGTCGCGTCGTCGTTCCGGAGAGGGTCGAGTTTTTCGGAGGGTTCCGAGGGTCGTCGGGTTCCGTCGTTCCCGGCGCGCGCCCCGGTTGCGCGTAAAGTCTGCGCCTCCGCCGCCTCTCTCGCTCGCCTCGCTCGTTCGCCCGGGCCCAGGTGGCTCACCGCGAGGTCGTTGAACTGGACGTCCCTGCGGGCGATGAGCTCGAACGCGTCGCGCTTGTAGAAGAGGCCGCACCCGTCCTTCTTCGGCGCGGTGCATTCGGTGCGCTTGCAGAACCACCCGGCGTACCCCATCGCCTCGAGCTTCGGCCGCCAGAAGTCGTCGTACTGGTCGAGCTCCTGGAGCGCCAGGACGTCCGCGTCGATCGAGGCGAGCTCGTCCGCGAGGGCTTTGGAGCGCGCTTTCCACCTTCGGGGCGGGGAGGGTGGGGTGGGGCGGGGCGGAGGACGCGCGTCAGGAGCGCGCGCGCGAGGGTGGACGATCGCGAGGGCGCGATCGTGGTCGGCACCGGGGG
>MDSW01209387.1_pt1 | contig 22579 bp, 14 predicted proteins | sample 811171 | NCBI WGS metagenome assembly MDSW01 (sample SAMN05326641, study PRJNA326480) | marine metagenome | isolation source: seawater | place: Atlantic Ocean: North West | collected 2012 | reverse complement strand
GTCCGGGGGGAGGGCGGGGGGGGGTCTAGAAGAGCGGGAAGGGGGGGGGGGATGATGAGACACGCGGCCGGAGAGAAGAATCAAAATTATTCTTCGTGGCGAGGCTCAAGAAAACCGCGGTTCGTTTTCGTTCGCCGTCGTTGAAAGTCGATTTCGGTCGGCCGTTTCGTCGCGCGTTCCGAGAAATCGTCGCGAGTTTTCCCCGCGGGGGAACGAAACGAGCGTGGTCGACGCGTGGACGTTCGCGCTCGCCCTCGCCACACACGCCCGCGCCTTCCCGCGCGCGCGTCGCGGTCGTCCCGCTCGTTCACGGCGCGGTCTCCCTCGCGAGCCTCGCGCGATGCCGAGCCCATCGCAGGACGCGAAGCGTCGGCGGACGCTCGAGACGATGGCGCTGAAAAAGCTCGCCGCGCGCAAGGCCGGACACGATTGCGGCCGCTTCGCTCGCCCGCCGTTCGCGGCGGTGGACGCGAACGCGTCTCGCGCCGCCGGCGATGTCGGTGGTTCGGCGGCGTCGCGCGCGTCCCGCGACGCCGAGTTCAGTTTCCCCCCCGCCCCCGCCCCCGCGCGCCCCCCGGGCTCGGCCCCCTCCCCCACGCCGATGGACGCGGACGCGGGCGACGACGAGGACGTCTCGTTCGGCGCGCGCGAGTCGTTCGCGTCCTGGCTCGCGCGCGTGGGCCTTCGCGGCCCCCACGACGCGGACCGCGGGGAGACGCGCATCACCGCCGCGCAGCGCGAGGAGCTCGAGCGCCTGTGGTGCGGCGCGGCGGAGACGGACGCGCTCCGCGTGTTGGTGGAGAATCTCAAGGACGGCGAGCTCGAGATGGCGCGACGCGAACAAGCCGCCGCCGAGGGCTGGGCGGAGGATTTCGAGCGCGCGACGGAGAGCGCGTGGCGCGACCGAGTCCGCGCGGCGTCCGCGGCGGAGGACGCCGCCAGGCGCGAGCTCGCCCTCCGCGAAAACGCCGCCGAGGCGGCGCGGAGAGCGGCGTCCGAGGAGCGGTGCGCCGCCGCCGCCGCCGCCGCCGACTCGGGCCAGCTCCGCGCGAGGCTCCGCGACGCGCTCGCGTCGCGAGAGACGGCGGAGTCCCGCGTCGCGCGGCTCGAGGCGGAGCTCGAGCGCGTGGAGCGCGACGCGAAACACTCCGAGCGCGAGCTCTTCGCCGCGCGACGCGCCTTATCCGCCGCCGCCGCCAAGGCGGAGGCCGCCGTCGCGAGGGTGGAATCCGCGGAGGCGAGCGTCGTCGCCGAGCGCGAGGCGTACGAATCCGCGCGCGAAGCCGCGCTCGCCAAGGAGCGCGCCAAGGACCGCGCCGAGCTCGACCGCGCCAGGAACGAGGCCGGCGCGATGCGCGCGGCGCTGGCGGCCGCGGACGCGAATCTCCGCGACGCCGCGCGCGACGCCGAGGACGGCAAGGCGGCGCTGAAGAAGGCGCTCGCGCTTCGCGAGGACGAGGTGGCGCACAGCAGACTCAGCTCCTCCGAGGCGCAGCGCGCGGCGAAGACGCTCCACGCGCGGTGCGGGGAGCTGGAGGCGCGGCTCGCGGAGACCCGCGCCAAGGCGGAGGCGACGGTCGCGGGGCTCCAGCGCGAGAGGGACGCGGCGAGGAGCGCGGCGAAGAACGCCGAGGTGGCGGAGGCGCGCGCGGAGGAAGCCGCGGCGAAGATGAAAAGGCGCGCGACGGAGGCGGTGGCGGCCGCGGAGGCCAAGGCGAGGGACGCGCAGGCGGCGGCGAAGGCGGCGATCGAGGCGGCGAAGGCGGCGAACGCGAACGCGAACGCGCGCGGGGGGAAGGGGAAAGAATCACACCTCCCCGCGAGCGGCGGCGCGGAGGAACTCGCGGCGCTTCGCGCGCGGCTCGAGCGCGTCGACGCCGAGCGACGCGCCGCGGAGTCCCGCGCGGCGGCGGCGGAGCGTCGAGGCGAGGCGCTTCGCGAGGAACTCGCGGCGACCAAGTCCAAGGCGGCGGCGGCGGCGGCGAACGTCGCGTCCGCCATCGCGGCGGTCCGAGGGGGGGGCAGCGCCCCGGCGCCGCCGCCCCCGGCGCAGTCTCGGGCCCCCGGACCCGGAGGGTTCGAGTTCGAGTTCGACGAGGAGGCGATCAACCTCAAGCGCGCGGAGCTCGCCAGGATCGAGGGCAAAGTCACCGCCGCGCGAGAGCGGCTTCGCGCGACGGAGGCGCGCGCGGCGGAGGCGGCGGCGGAGGCGGCGAAGACGACCCCGCCGGCCGAGCTCCCGATGCCCACGCCCCGGGCGCGCGCTCGGACGTCCGTGCGCCTGTCGCGAGGCGCGCCCCCCGTCGCCGCCGAAGACAGCGACAGCCCGGCGGGGGAGGCCCGCGGCCGAAGCCCCGGGTCGGAGCTCCGGAGGCGCGCCGTCGCCATGGGACTCAGGGCGAGTCCCTTCGCGCCCAAGCGCAAGCGCGAGTCGAGGCGGTAGGGGCGAGAGGGGGGCGGGAGGGGGCGGGAGGGGGGGGAGGTGACTGACGACGTGCGGACCCTGGGGGGACGATTCCGGCGGGCGACGCGACGGAGAGGTGGGCGACGCGACGGGCGTCGACGAGCGTGAGGAGCGCGAGTCAGTCGCGCGATTGATGATGGGATTTTCCTGTACCCGGTATCTATGAGCGCGGCGACGGGGGTCTCCGGGGGTCTCGTCGTCTTCACCCGTAATAGTCGCTCGGGGGCCTCGGTCCGAAGAGGAACGCGAAGACGGCGAGTCCGCACAGGAACACGAACCCGAACAGGAACGCGTTCGGGTCCGTCGTGGCGTCCAACGCGTCGTCGATCTGCGACCCGTACCCGTACTTGCCCCCCGCGACGTCGACGCCGCGGTACCGGGGATTGGGCTCCCCGGGCTTGGATTGCTTCGCCGCCTCCACGGATCCGGACGCCTCGTCGTCGGGGGGCGGGGGGGCGGGGGCCGCGCTCTCCGAGTCCCCGGCGCCGTTCGCGTCCGCGTCGGCTCCCTCGCCGGGGGTATCGCCGGCGCGCGGAAGCGAGGAAGCGGGGAAGCGAGCGTCCCCGCGGGGGAGGGACCGGAGGGGCGAACGCGACGACGACGACGACGGGCCCATCCTCCTCCCGAAACCGGGGCGTCCCGTCGCGCGCGCGCGCCGGACGAGCGCCGCGGGCGCGCGAGCGCGCATTTCGCGCGTCGTCGCCGATGGCATCGCCGTCTTCGCGAACGTCGCCGGGGACATCGCGGAAGAGGACGCGCCGGGGCGTGTGACCAGGAGCGTCGAACCGGTGCCGAGAAGACCAATCGCGTCGTCAGTGTAGTCGGCGCAGCGCGTCGCTCAGCATCCGGTCCGAAATCGCCGGTCGACGACGACGTCGTCGCTCGCTGATGACATCGCCGCGGAAAATAACGCGTCGAGGCCGCGGGCAACAACGAGCATTCGTCCATCATTCATCCGCGCCCCCCGCACGCGTCCGGCCGCCGGCCTTCTCGCTCCGCGGCTCTTCGTTCGTCATCGCGCTCGCGCGCTTTCGTTCATGAGCGCGGACGTGCCCCGGCGTCCCCCTCCCGGGTGGCGCGGCGGCGCCCCGCCCCCCGCGAACCCCTCCCTGACGAAGACCGGGAGCGAGCTCCTCAGGAGTCTCGCGTCCGTCACGCAGAGCGTGTCGGCGTCGACGCGGGAGCTCTGGATCAACCCGATGAAGGAGATCGCGCGCGACCTCGGCGGGGACGTGAAGGAAGCGTTCCGACCGGGGGGCGCCGCCGACGCGCACGCCGCGCTGAGAGCGGCCGCGCGCGGCGCCAGCGCCCCCGTCGTCGTCTCCGGCGCCTCCTCCTCGGGCTCGGTCGTCCATCGCGGCGCGCGATCCGGCGCCGCCGCCGGCCCCTCCTCCGCCGCCTCCGCCTCGACGGCGCGGCCCGCGTCGGGGTTCCGCGGCGGCATCGGGTGGGAACCCGCGCGCGGCTCCGCGGGGGAGCAGCTGGACACCATCTTCGCCTCGCTCGAGTCCCGCGACGTTCGCTCGGACGCCGCGGACGAAACCTTCTTGGACGACGTCTCCCGCCGCGGCGCCCCCCCGCCTCCCGACGACGTCGAAGCCGGGATCGACCCCTCCGACCCCTCGGAGTCGGACCGAAGCGCCCTCCTCCGCGACGAGACCGCGGAGGCGTTCGCGCGCCTCGCGGAGATGCGCCGAGGCGGCGGCGGCGGCGGCGGCGGCGGCGGAACCTCCCTCGAATCGTGGGTCGCGGAGGCGGCGCGGCGGGCCGTCAAGTTCGCCGCCGACGCGCCGGCGGCGACGCTCGCGCTCGCCGCCTTCGCCGCGCTCGCCGTCGTGGTCGTCCTCCTCAGGGACCACGCGGCGAACGCGCGCCTGGTGGAGGAGCGAAGACTCGACGGGCGGGGATCGTCCGGGGTGGCGGGCGAGGGGGAAGCCGCGGGGGCGACGCCCCGGCCGCCGCTCCCGCCGAGCGCCGAATAGCCCGCGCCCGGGAGGCGAACCCGAGGAAGGAAGTGAGTCTCTCTTGTCGTACGAAGGTAGCAGTTAGCGGCGGATCCGACGAGACTCGAGATTCGAGCACGAAAGTCTCCACTCTCCTCATCGCTCGTCTCGAGCACGAACAGTCTCCTCATCACTCGTTTATCGCACGGTCTCCTCTCACTCCACTCGCGCGGTCTCCTCGCGCGCGTCGGTCACCCCGCGCTCGTCGCGTCGCTCCCCCCCTCCTCGAGTCCCGGCCCGGCCCCGGGTTGTTCCGCCGCCCCGGGCCGCTCCCCCGCCATGAACGCGGCGATGTCCTGCACCGGGGGCGGGGCCCCGGCCCCTCCCACCCCCCCGCTCTCGCCGCTCGCGCCACCCTCTTCTCGCGCCTCCTCCCTCGGCGAGAAGTTCCCCCCCGTCGCGTACGCGACGTCCCGGCACCCCTCGCACACGCGCTGCGGCGCGTCGCCGTACCCGAGCCTCGGGAGGAACACCTTCGCCGCGGCGCACTTCTTGCAGAACACCCCGCCGCAGTGTCTGCAGTGGTGCCTTCGGTTGAGGAAGGTGAACGGCGCCCGGCACCTCTCGCACCCCGGCGCGGTCTCGTCGCGGCGCCACGTCGGGCGGAAGAGTCGCGCGGGGGGCGCGGGGGGCGGCGGCGGCCCCCACGCGGGGGAGGACTCCGGCGCGGCGAAGGGCGCCCCCGCGGGGCGCGCCTCCGAGTACATCGACGGGGTCGGGCGGATCGCCAGCGGGAGGTCCAGGGCGAGGTTGAGCGTGTTCGGCAGCGAGAACACCACCTTCAGGCCGTACGAGCACCGCACCAGGGCGCCGCTCGTGCTCGCGGGCCACCCGGGCGGGAGGCGGTACGACAACCACCGCTCGCCGAAGTACCCCGGGCCGAACCCGGGGTACCGCGTCGGGTGGAGCTCCAGCGTCTTCGCCCACCGCGCGGAATCCGCGGAGAGGCTCAGCGCGCACTGCGCCGCCACGGTCACCTTCTTACACCCGGACCCGCTCGAGTTGTTCGCCTCCACCCGGAGCACCGCGCAATCCTCCCCGGGCGCGAACGCCCAGCGGTCCGTCAGGGTCGCCGAAGCCCTGACGTCGCCGCCGGTGAGAAACGCGCGCGTCGCCGACGCGCTCGGAGACGCCGCCGCCGCGGAGGAGGCGCTCGCGGTCATCGCGGGACCGCCGCCACCACCGCCGATGTCCGGGGGGGGCGCGGAGGGACCGCCCGTACCCATCGACCTGGAGGACATCATCGCCGCCCCGGGTAAGAAGGCGCCCGGGGGCGATTTCTGGGTCACGAGGAAGTGGCGCTTGGCGGAGGCGACGAGGCGCTCGCCGCGCGCGAGCTCCGGGAAATCCGACGGGGCGGCGGAGGCAGAGGCGTCCGCGCCGGGGTACGACCTGGCGCCGGCGTAGTCGTCGCCGACGACGGCGGCCGAGACGACGTACACGATCTCCGCGAGGTACCCCTTGCCCATGCTCCAGCTGCCCCCCGCGACGTAGAACGAGCTCGGGGCGGTGTTCGGGACGGCGACGGCGAAGGCGCCCTTCCCGCCGGGGCCCAACGCGTCCGGGGAGGGCGGCAGCTCGCCGTCGTCGGCGAGCTGGAGCAACACCTTGCGCTCGGCGAAGACGCGCTCCACCTGCGTGACGTCCTCGATCAGGGTGACCGTCTTGCTCGCGCTCGTGTGGCCGTTGCGGAGGCGCCAGTCGCGCTCCTTGACGAGGTCGCGGACCTCGGGCTTGGGGTGGAGCTTGAGGTAGGCGTGGTGCTCCTTGTGGGACTTGCCCTGGAGGTGGTGGAACGGGGCGAGCTCGGACTCGGGGATGCCGACCGTCTTCTGCAGCGTCACGCGCTCGCGGCCTTGCACGGAAACCTCCACGCGCTGCGAGAAGCGAAGGGGAGGGGCGAGGGGGGAGGGGGTGAGGGGCGAAGAAGGGGGGTTCGGGGAAGCGTCGAAGGAGGGGAGGGCGACGACGCGGCGACGAATCGAGAGACGCGACGACGACTTCCGGAGCGGACGCGAGACGCGACGGGGTCGTCCCGAGGAGGCTCCGGAGGAGGCGCGGACCTTGGCCCGTATCGCTTCCGCGCACTTCACCCGCACGACCCCGGAGACGACCGAGCCGGCGTCGTACGCGCTCGCGTCCGTCTCCACCGTCACCTCGCACCCCCGCGCGGGGCCCGAAGGCGCGGGCAGATCTGCGGAGGGAACGGGTGACGAGGACGAAGCGTCGCCGCCCGCGGGAGGAGGCTCGGGGGGGCTCGCGCCCGCGGCGTCCGGCGCAGGAGGCGCGGAGGCGCTCGCGGGCGGTACCCCGGAAGAAATCGCTTCGGCCGCCATCATCAGGGCCCGACGGAAGGACGGACCGGGCGCGTCGCGTGCAGTGATGACACGACGCGGAGTCGTGGGCAACAACGACGCAGGGCTGTCGAACGGGTGGATGGATGACGACGGATTGACGAGACTGCTGACGCCATTTTGATTTCATTTGACGCGGAGGTCCGGCGAATGTGTGTCGAATCAACACGTGTCCCTTTCGGTCTCTTCGCGCTCTCGCCGCCCGGGTCCGCCGCCCTCCCCGCTTCCTCTCCGCGCGCCGCCCGCCTCGACCCCCCCGCGGCGGCTCGGGATCCATCACCCGGCGAGGGCGGCGGAATCGAACCCCGGCCCGGCGTCGTCCTCGGCGTCCATCGGGGTCGGCATCGCCTTCGCCGCGTCCTCCCCGTTCTCCCGTTTCTGGCGCTTGCTCTCCGCCTCCGCGGCCTCCGCGGCGGCGGCGGCGGCGGCGGCGGCGGCCTTCCCCCCCCCCGGACCGGAGCCCCCCTCGCGCGTCTTATCGCCTCCCCCCGCCCCCGGGTTCGCCGCGCCGCGCTTATCCTTCTTGTCCGGAAGCGTCCGCGCTGCGCGCTCCGCGATTTCGAGCTTCGCGTGCCGCCGAACGTACGCCTCGTCCGAGGTATCCTCCGAGGACGTGTCGCTCTCGCCCCCGTCCCCCTTCTCCCCCGTCCCCCCGCTCGGGTTCGGGTTGGGCTTCGTCCCCGGGTTGGTTCCCTCGCGCGCCGGCGCGGGTCGCACGCTCGGGGTGGAGATGTCCGCGTGCTGCGCGCGCTCCACGAACTTTGCCCCCGTGGGCGCGGCGCCGACGACGTTGTTGATGTCAAAGTCGTCCGCCGCCCGGCGAGAGCCCGCGCGCGGCGTCACCGCCGGCGTGGCCCCCTGCGAGGCGCCCCCCGCGCCGAGCTTGCGCCCGCCCGCGCCGCCCGCGCCCGCCGCCTTTCCGCTCCCCGCGGGGTGCATCGCGGGCGCCGGCTGGCCGAGGCGCTGGTGCAGGGCCAAGACGCGCCGCTGCAGCGTCTCAATCTGCTCGTAAAGCGCCGCCGTGGAGATGTCGCTGTCGCTGTCCACCCCAGCCGCCGCCCCGTGCTCCGAGGGGAACTCCTTACCGTCCCCCTTCTCGGTCGCCGCCGCGTTGGCCTTGTCCGCCTTATCCCCGGGGGCGTTCTTCCGGCGCTTCTTCCCCGAGAACCCGGCGACGGCGTCCGCCGCGGCCCCGGATCTGGCGAAGAGCGGATGCGCGCCGAAGTCGGGGGCGGGGGGGGGACTGGCGGATGGGTCCGCGACGCGCCGACGCTTCAGATCATCCCCGGCCGAGGGCTTCGGGGAGGACGCGCCGCCGATCGTCGCTTCCCGGGGGCGCTCCATCTCTTCCAACGCGCCCTCGTACCGTTCGATGTGGCCTCCGATCTCCTTCATGCGGAGCTCGAGCCAGCGGCACTGCCACTCCACGTCCCGGCGGTACCGCTTCCAACCCGCGTCCAACGCCGCGCGCTTGGGCTCCTTAGCGAGCTTGGCGGGGTCCGGGTCCCCCGCCTGCTTGTCGGCGGCGTCCGCGGCCCCGCCGGGGCCGGAGTTGGCCGCCTTGGAGGCGAGGTCGCCGGAGGTGCCCGCGCGGGGGCGAGGAAACGGGCCGGGGGAGGGCGCGCCCTCCTCGGCGTCCGCGCCGTCGCCCTCGTCGTCCGTGTCGCTGAAGTCGCTCCACCCGTCCACGCCCTTGGCGAGGACCTCCGCCCACGCCGATGGCTCGGGGCGCTTCTTCCCGCTCGCCGCGGTCGTCATCTTCCCGAGGCGGGCCGAATTACGACCGCCGCGGGGCTCCCCGAACCGGCGTCGGGATTCCCCGAGGCGCGCGCGGCGATCGAACGAGCGTCCGCGAGCGTCCGCTCGAGAGCGAAGCGGGGAGTGCGCGCGCCGACGCGATCACGCCTCGGCGGGTGCGCGGAGCGAAGGCGACGACGTCGCGCGGAGCGCGTGGAGGTGTGCGGCGGACCGCCAGGGAATTCCGCGTCTCGGGGTTGCCGAACGGCGGCGACGTCGCCTCACGACGACTTCACCGGCTCGGACGCCGAAAACCGCGATGCGATGACCGGGGATTTGACGGTTCGCGAAGCGCGGGAAACTCCACGAGGGCGCGTCGTGAGATCACGCGCGCGTGCCAGCCTCGTCGAGAGCCTCGGGGCCCTTCGCGTCACACTCGTCGGCACGTTTCGCGGCGACGAACGCGCGCGCCTGGCGGACACGCGCGAACCGGTCGCGGCGTCGCGAAGCGTCCGGGGGTGAGCGCGGGGAGGCTTCGGAGGAGACATTCGCGCCTCATTTCAAAGGCACCTGTGCCGCAAACAAGGCGGTTTTTTCACCTCCCTCGGGAGATACGAGGATGGACGGCGCCGGGCTCCCCCCCTCCCCGAGGGACAGGCCTCCGCCCGCGCCGTATCCCAGCCCTCCGTCCTCCCGCGGGACGTACGCCCGAGTCTCCGCCGCGGCGTTCGAACAGCACCGCCCGTCCGCGTACCGCTCGCTGTCGTCGTCGATGCGCGCCGGCGCGACCTCGGCGTGGGACCCGCCGGGGGCGCGGTACCCCTCCTCCTCGGCCTCCTCGTTCGAGTACATCGCGCGCGCGACGACGCGACGCAGCCATCCGACGTTTTCCGCGTCGCACGATGCCCCGGGCCCGTACCAGGCCGCGTCCGCGTCCGCGCGTTGGCCCCGGCGCGGGGTGTACGGGGACAAGGCGTTCGCGTCTTCTGACAATCCCTTCGCGCCGCTCCAGCCGGCGCCGCCTTCCTCGCGCCTCCTCTCCGCATCCGCGTCGACGCTGAACCCGGTGCCCGAACTCGCCCCCGAGTTCGACGAGGCGCGGTCGATCCAACCGCTGGACGTGCACACCGCGAATGTCCTCGCGAAGCAGCAGGCGCAGCTCATGGAACTCAACGCTCAGCTCCGCGCGCTCCAGACGGAGCTCGCCAACGTCCGAGGGGAAGCCTCCGCGGGCCGACCCGTCGGCGCCTCCCTCGGCGCCTCGGGACGGTCCCTCGGGACGATTCACCACCTCCGGGACGAATTCGATCCTCGCGCCTCGGTCTCCGCGCGCTCGGACGTCCCCGGTCGAGCCGCGGGGTCCGCGGACGCGAGCACGAACACGGTGTGGACGCCGCTGACGCCGGAGGAGCAACTCGCGGCGCGGTTCGGGGACGGCTTTCGCGAGACCAAGGCGGAGCCGCCTCCGTTCGCCGCGGACGAGTGGTCGTACGAGGGCGGCGGGCGGAAGAGCCGCGGGTGCGTGACGGATCCGAGGGATTGGTCGGTGGGGTCCCCGGGCAATGATCTCGCGTCGGCGAACGCGGGGAGGGCGTCGGCGGCGGGGGCGCGGTCGCTTCGCGCCTCCGCCGCACGCGGGGGAGGCATCGGCGTCATTCGCCGCTCGCGCGTCTCCGTCATCTCGACCCAGCGCGCGAACCCGTCTCCCGCGATCGGATCGTCCCCGGGGAGGGATGCATCGTCCCGGGGTGTCGGAACCGGCTCGGCGCCTCGGCTGTCGCCGGCGAAGCCCTCGGACGTGGTTGGGGATTTCCACGCCGCCGCGCCGCCGATGCCCGACTTGCCGCTCCCTTCGAGGCCGGAGATGCGCGCGATGCAGCGGCGGCTCGACGTACCCGTGGAAGGGCGCGCGGAGCACGCCGCGGGGCCGCCGCCGCCGCACGCCACCGCGACGCGGACGACGCGCGTCGATGGGGGCGACGGGGAGGGGGAACCGAGCGCGCGCGAGAGCGTCGACGCGGCGGCGGCGGCGGGGGTGGGGGCGGGGGCGGCGGCGCCGTTCAGGCTGATTCCCAGCGCCAACTCCGCGTTCACGCGCGTGGGCGCGGAGGGCAGGGCGAGGAGAAGCCTGGACGACCCCGGGCGGAGAAGCCTGGACGGCGCCGGCGACGCACTGAGGTCTATCCTGCCCGGGGACCCCGCGAGGCGTCGGCGGGCGAGCCACATCGACCACGGCTTGGCGCGGTTTAGCCACGGCAGCGACGACTCCTCCGCGTCGTCGCTCCCCGTCGATCCGCCGTCGCACCTTCACGTCGTCGCGCCGCCTCCGCCGCGGTCGTTCGCGCGCTCGCCGCTCTTCGCGGACCTCGGCGACGACGACTCTCCGCGCGGCGCGGAGGAGGAGGGCGACGACGGCGACAACGCGGTTTTGCGCGTCTCGAGGGATACCTTCGCGGAGCTCAGCCTCAGGAACGGCGGCGCGGGGGCTTCGGAGGGCGGTTCGGACGCGGGGTTCGACTGCGGCGAGACGGACCTCGGCGACGACGAGACGGACGCCGGGACGGCGGTCACGGGGACGACGACGGGTCGCGCCGCGGGGGAGTGGGCGCCGCCGGACAGGTGGGGTTTGCGGAAGATGTCGGAGGCGGTGTGCTGGGAGGAAGGGGCGGAGGGAGAGGCGACGTCCCCCAGGACGCCTCGGGGGGACGGCGTGGCGTCGCCGGGGCCCCCGGCGGGGTACTGGCCCGAGGACATGCCGGAGGGGATGCCGGTGATCACGTACGAGCCGCTGTCCGACGACGAGAGCTCGGACGACGAGGAGATGCGGGAGATCCTGCGCAAGTACGACATAGGAGAGACGCGGTGACTGATGAAAAAAACCGGCAGACGTTCCTCGGGGGCGCGTCGTCGTCGGGGGGGTGCGTTTTCTTCGTATCGTCATCTCGTCACAACTCGCGGGCACTAGTGTAGCTCGCGACGTTTGGATGTCTACGCTCGGCTGTGACGGCACGATCGTCGCGCTCCGCTCCGGGTTCGCCGGGGGCGCTCGAGGGTTCGAAAAATGTCGGCTCGTTCCTCCTCCGCGAAAAGACGGCGCCTCGTCACCACCGCCTCGCCCCCCATTGGAACTCCGCCATGAGCGACACGTGGTCCGAGGAGCACTGCGTGTTGGGCAGCCCTCCGTACTTGGACCGGCACTCGCCCTCGGTCGGGAGCTCCAAGAGCGAGAGCGGGGCGAGGGTATCGTCCGTGTAGAAGATGTAATCCAGCGTCCCGAAAAACCCATCCGTGCAGTTTGTGAAGATGGGCTCCCCCGTCCCCTGCGCGTCCATGCGCGTCCGCTGCCTCTCCGCGGCGTCGCTCTCGAGGCACGGCTGCTTCGTGAGCGCGGTGTACGCCGAGACGAGCGGCAGCGGGTGCTGCAGCTTCGAGGGCGGTCGCAGGATCCCGAACGGGTCCGTCGCGAGCTCCGGGTGCGCGCCGTCCACGCGCCCATCGCTCAGGAGGTTGTGCGCCGCCGACCCGGGGACGGAGTTGAAGTCGCCGCACACCACCATCGGAATCTCCGCGCTCGCGGCGATCTTCTCCAGCCCCTTCAGCAGGGTGTGCACCTGCCACAGCTTCACGTCGTTGAGCTCGGTGTTGGCGTGGATGTGCGTGTTGGCGACGCACAGGAGCTGCCGCTTCCCCTGCGGCGCGTTCGGGGACTGCTCCAGCGCCTCCAGGACGACGATGAGCGCCACGTTGTCCTTCATCAGACGGTTCAGCGCCTCCTTCTTCTGCGCCGAGCCCCCCAGGCTCTCCACGAGCGACAGCGCGGCCTTGTTGAACTCCACCTCGTATTTCTTGATGAGCGTGAACCGGTCTTTTTTGAAGAAGATGGCGCACCCGTCGATGACGTACGTCCCCTGCGAAAACACCTGCGCCGTCTTCTTCTTGTACACGGCGACGTACCCGTGCTTGGCGAGCTCGCCCGCGAAGAAATCCTCGAAGTGGTCGCTCTGGACCTCCTGTAAGCACAGGATGTCCGCATTGTGCTGGACGATCTCCTTGAGGATGTTCTGCCGGCGGTAGTTCCAGCTCAGCGCCCAGCTCGGGGTGTACCCGTACATCTCGCTCGTGGCGTACAAATCAGCCAACACGTTGTACGTCAACACCGTGAACCGCCCGCCCTGCTCGCCGTCGTGGTGCGCCACGGGGACGAGGTTCCGCCGAGGCGGGTTCGGCGCGGGGATGACCCGCGCGGTGGTGAACACGACGCTGGCGCCCTGCTCGCGGCCGCCGGCGTCCACGGGGGTCACCTCGAACTTGAGCAGGTGTCCCACGTCCTCCATCGTCGCGCTGTAGCACTTGGAGTGGCCCACCTCGGACCACGTCTCCGGCTCGTCCTTCCCGGGGCCGCCGTGCGGCTTGGGGCCGCGGTACCCGCCGTGGTGCGTCGCGGCGTCGGCCAACGAACCGCTGCTGCCGTGGGGGGTGCCGTGCGGGCTGCCGCCGCCGCCGCCGCCGCCGCCCGGAGGCTGATCTTTGAGGTGCGGCGGTTTCCACAGCGGCTCGCGCTGGTGCTCGTCCCTCCCGCCGTTCGCCATGCGATTGCGCATCCACTCCCGCCACGACTGCGCGAAACACTCCTCCCCGCAGTGGAACGACTTACTGTGCACGTTCTGCAGCACCGCCGGTTCGCCGGGGTGGACGCTGCACACGGAAGCCTTGCGGTGCGATCCCGAGCGGTACCAGCGGTACCGAAGGTGGCACCCGTTCACCGGATCCGACTCCGGGATGTCCGCCGTCGTGGACGTCCCGTCGGACTTGCGCGTGACGACGTAGGGCGCCAACTCGACGCTGTTTCGCGTCGCGGGGGAGGGGAGGGGGGAGGGGTCAGCACGGAGGCGCGTCGCGCGCGCGAGGCGCGGTCGAACGCGTGGGGTTTTGAAAGAATTTTGGCACGCGCCCCCCTCGAGGGGCGGACGCGCGGGCGCGGGGATCCGCGCGCGGACGCGGGCGCGCACCCGGAGATCGGCGTGTCGTGGTTGAGCGTCGCGCGCGCGACGGTGAGCGCCATCGCGGCGACGGTCGCGGCCCTGGCCGATTCCACCTCCCAAAAGCGCCCCCGCGCGCGCGGTCAGACCGCGATCGCGCGCCCCTCGTCGCCAGAGGGGGGGGGGCCGCGATCACGCGAAGAGGCGCGCCGTGGAACCAAAAAGCGACGTCCGGATCGCGCGAAAGGCGACGCCCCGGACCCCCGCGGTGCTGAGGCGACGCCCGCGGAAGGTGATGCTCCTCGAACGACGCCCCGCGGCCGACCCGATCGTCGTCGCGTCGCCGTCAATACGACACCCGCGCGGCGCGACGCGGGAGAAATCGGAGTCAGGCGAGAGAGCATCGGGAGAGGCCAGCACGAGCTCAGCAAAATCTAGGTTATGGAGACCGAGAGCGCCTGACGACACTGATGAACCGCGCCCGCTCTCGCCGCGGGCTTATGTCGCTCCACCCGAGGGTCGGGGGCGCGTCACCTCGATTTTTTTTTCAAGTTCTTTCAGTTCTCCTTCTGTGGTGCTCCTCGCTCGTTCGCCGTCGTGCGTTTCGACTGCCCCCCTTGGGTTTCCACGTATACGCTCCCCACATCCCCATGACGTGTCGCCTTCTCTACCTCCTCCTCACGCGGTGCATAACGCGTCGAACGCGGAGGTGAGCCCCGACGCGGACGCCACGGGGGTGAGCAGCGCGAGCGCGCCGGCGTCGCCGACGTCCTGCGACGCGGCGGGGTCCACCCCCGCCTTCGCCGCCGCTTCACGCGCGTCGCCTCCTCCGTCGCGCGCGTCGTCGTCGAACCGAAGGGCGCGACGGCGGGTGACACACGAGAGCCGCGGTGGGCGGGGACGGGCTGGGTCGAGCCGCGGGGGGGAGGGCGCGGGCGAGGCGGCGGCGGCGGCCGCGCCAGCTGTGTTTTCGCCAGCTGTGTCGCGCTGTGCTCCCGCGTCTCCAGGCTCGGCGTCCCCTGAGGGCGGTGCGGCATGGGCGCGCGGGGGTTCATCGCCCACGTCGGAACGTGAGGCGGGGGTCCCGGGGGCGTCGCTCGCGCGCGCGCGTTTGGGACTCGCGGGCGCGGCCGCGCGCTCGTTCGCCGGACGTTCGCGCTTGCGCCCCCCCGTGGGGCGCGCGGTGGAGTCGAAGAGTGTGGAACGCAGAGCCGTCAAGGCGGCGTGGGGGGGGGAGGCGGGCGGCGCCGCGCCCTGCGAGGTGGCGAGGAACAGAGAAGCCATGTCGCCGCCGTGCGCAGGGACCCGCGCAGCGGTCGAGGGCGGACCGTGCGCGGCGCTGAAGTGGCACTTCAAAACGGCAAACTCTCGTCGTCGTGTTCTCTCTTTCAGAGAAGTGGCGAGAAACCCGCGGCGCGTCTTGGACGCCACGAAAGAGCGAGGCGCTGGCGCCGCGGACGGGCGGCCGGTGGGGGCGTTCTCTGCCGCGACGCCTCCCGCCTCCATCGCCGGCACTCCCACGCGCGCACCCGCGCCGCACCGCTTCCGACGGTCGCGTCGTCGCGGTCGCCTCCCCTCGCCCCTCCTCCACCTCGCCGGTCTTCCCGAGGGAACGGCGTTTTTCCCCTCTCCGGGTTCTTATGGCGCAGCACAGAGCCTCGCTGGCGTCGAGCCCGCCCCACGCGCCCATCACCGCTCGCGGATCCCCGTCGCGGCGCGGCAAGCCGTCGATCGAGGACGCGTCGTCGTGCGCGCGCTGTTGGCCTCGGACGCCCGCCGCCGGTTTCCGCGCCGCCCTCCTCGTCTTCCTCGTCTCGTGGGCGGTCGTTATCGCGCTGGACGCTCGTCGCGACCGCTCGCGCGAACCCGCCGAGGACGACGACGACGGCGGGTGGCTCGCGCGGCTGCACGCCGCCGGCGGCGAGCGCCTCGCCCTCGTCGGCGCGGGTTTGTGGGACCGCGCCGCGGGGCGATCGCCCCGACCCGTGCGCGACTTTCGCACGTCCTGCCCCGAGGCGTCGTTCCCGCGGGGCGTCCTCGGCCTTCCCGCGTACGCGTACCGCGACGCCCTCGCCGACCGGAGCCCCTCGAACGTCCGCGACGTCGCCGTCCGAGCGGCGGAGGACCGACGCGTGTTCGGGCGAACCTCGCGAAGCGAGTTGGTCGTCGATGCGCAGCGGCCGGGCGCGCCGGCGCCTTCACCTCCGCCGAACCTCCGCCGCGTCGTCGCCACGCACCACAAGACCGGCACCGCGCTGATGCACGACATCTTCGACGCCATCGCGCGGAAGTACTCGAAGAAGTACGGACCGTTCGTGGACGTGCGCGCGATGGAGGACCACCCCGAAAAGGTCACCGACGCCGTGAGGCGCGATGCGGCGAAGCTCGAGGGCGTCGCGCTCGATTACCATCTCGGAAAGGCCCTCCCCGAGTTTCTGTTCGACGACGACGGACGAGCGATCGCGCTCGAGAAGGGAAATCATTCCTCTTCGCCGCCGACCGACGTCTCGGCGGCCGATGCCATGAACAACACCTCACCTTCGCCCCCGTCCGCTCGTTCCGCGGCCACGCCGCGCCGGGCGGGATCCGGATCGAACCATCGCGACGACGACGCGGGCGCGCGGAGTGTGTCGCTTCCGCTCCTCCGCGAGTGCGCGAGCCTCCCTCGGCTCTTCTCCGACGCGCCGGGGGGCTACCGCCTCGTGCACGTCGTTCGCGACCCCGCGGACGTGCTCGTTTCGGGTTTCTTGTACCACCGCCGCCTCCCCGCGGACGAGCGGTGGTTGTTCGAGCCCGCGGCGGGGCTCGGCGGTCGATCCTACGCGGACCACCTCGCCGGCGCCGGCCCCGCGGAGGCCATGGCGGCGGAGCTCGGCATCGCGGACGACGAGCTCCGGATGCTCGTCTTGGCGCACCGAGACGCGGCCCGGGATCCGAACGCGATGAACGTGCGGCTGGAGGACTTCTTCCACGATTTCGACGCCACCGTCCTCAGGGTGCTTCGCTTTTTACGCTTCGACGAGGCGGACGCGAAAGAGATGGTCGCGATCGCGCGCGAGTTCGACGTTGGGAGGTGGAGCGACGAGGAGCTCAGAGGAAACGAACATTTCACCAAGGGCGAGAACAGGAAGCCGTACCTGGACGTGCTCAAAGCGCCGGGGTTTCTCAACGCCACCGTCGCGTACATGCGCTACGCCATGGAGTATCGAGACGAGTGGCCGGAGGAGACGTGAGAGGCGCGCGAGAAAACGCCGGGGCCCAGCGCCGTTTCGACGAGGAAGACGAGACGCCGCCGACGCGTTCGGTTCGTCGTACGCGTGAGCGTGTTGTTACAACGGGCGTCGTCCTCGAGCGCGTTCGCCTTCTCCCGAGCAGTCTCTACTCGATCGTGACGGAGCGCACCGTCTTCCCTGCTCTCGTCGCCTTCTCTCGTTCCTCACTCCGCCGCGGGGGCGCCGTTCTTGTTCGGCTGGAGGTTGAGATCGTCCGGGATGCCGTTCGGGCTGGCATTTTCCACAATCCAGGGGTGCTCCAGGAGCTTTCTAAGGGGCAGCCTGTGCCTCGGCTCCTTGACGAGCAGGGCGCTGATCATGTCTCGCGCGCTCCTGCTGACGTGGCTCGGGAAGTTGAGGTCCACGCGCAGGATCCTCTTGTACGTCTCGCTGTGCCCCTCCGCCTCGAACGGGGGGACGCCGCACAGAAACTCGTACGCCAGCACGCCCAGTGACCACACGTCCACGGCGGAGTCGTGGTCGCGCCCCTCCACCATCTCCGGCGGGAGGTAGTCGAGCGTCCCGCACAGCGTCTGGCGCCGGCTGTTCGGCGCGTGCACGGACCAACCGAAGTCCGCGATCTTCAGCTCGCCCTTGATGCCGACGAGCAAGTTTTCGGGCTTGATGTCGCGGTGGATCACGTGCTTCTGGTGGCAGTACAGCAGAGCCTTGGCCAGCGACGCAATGTACGTCGCTGAGCGCTTCTCGCTGAACCGCTTGCACTTCTGGAGCTCCTTGTACAGCTCACCGCGTGCGGCATACTCGAGGATCAGAAATACGCGGTTCTGAGATGGTCGGGAGGACGGATAAGGACGGTGAGCGAGGCTAGGGAGGAGACGGACGGCGCCCGAGGGGGGTGCGCGCTTTCGCAATCTTGGCACCCCGGAAGGGGGGGTTCCGCCGGTCGCGTTCGCGTTCGGTCGTGGGGGATATCGGCGCTCGCGCGGGGTCGCACCTTGTCGTAGAAGTATCCGTAGAGGCGCAGGATGTTCGGGTGTCTCAGGTGCGACTGGATCTCGATCTCCCTTCGCAGCTGGTGCTCCACGTGCGACTGCTGGAGCTGGTTCTTGAACAACACTTTCAGCGCGACGATGTACTTGCTTCGCTTCTCGCGCGCCAGGTACACGTTGCCGAACTTGCCGCGGCCCAGCGGCTTACCGATGTCGAAGTCGCTTATCTGTTCATCGTCGGGTCGGGAGGGAGGAGGTGTGGGGCGTCGGGGTGAATTCCTGAACGTAGCCGCGGAGAGTGGAAGTCCTGCTCGAATTTGCGCGAGCGCGTCTCGGGTATCCGTTTGCGAGAGATTCGAGATGGGGAGCAACCCCGGTGACGCGGGGGATGCGCGTCGGGGGAGGCTCGAACGCGTCTCGCGGACGCCGCATCGTCGGGTTACGTACGTTCCAGCGCTTCTCTTCCTGCTGGGCGTCGCCGCTCGTGCTCGCGGCGGCCGTCGCCCCCCGCGACGCCGTTGCGTTCTCTTTGCCGGCATGCGCCACCGCCGCGCCGGCGCCGGGCACCACGGGCGCCGGCTTCGCGAACTCCCCGGGCTTCGCCCCGGCGTTGGGCGCGCGGAACGCGTTACCCGACGATGGAGCGAAAGCTCCGCCGGCCTTATCGCCTCCCGCGTGCGCGTCCATCTCTCTCGTCCGGCGTGTACGGTAGCCTGCGCGATGCGGGGAAATGTTCTAGTGTGAGCGTTCGGAGCGGGCGGCGAGAACGCGATTTCGCCGCGAGTCTCCCCCGGGAAACGGCGCGGTCGCGCGGTCGCGGCGCGGGAAACCGCCTCGCAGGGGACGGGCGCGCACCTCAACGACGTGATGCGCGGCTTTCGAACGCGGGTCGGCGTCGCGCGACGTCGACGGCGACGGGGCGCACGAGTGGTGTGACCCGTCCTAGAAGGGGAACCTTGCGATACGAGCGAAGAAATTCACAACGGGGGCTCGTGTCGCGACAGCTGCGGTTCGAAACTGCGCCTATGGGCATTCGGTCTCGCGGAGAGGCGGACGTCGCCGGCGACTCCACGCCGTGGGCGACTAGTCTATTCAGAAGTTCCCGCTCGTTCCAAACGGCACCCCCTCGATCGCACCGGCCGTCACATCCGCTCGCGCGGACGCGAGACCTTCGCCCTTCGCGCGGACGCCTCCTCGCCGCACTCTCATCGCGCTCGGCATGTCCGCCGACGCGCCCGCGAAGCGTGACGTGAGCCCCACCCGCGCGGTGGGCACGGCGCGGAAAGCCGAGACGCCGAACGGCGAGGCGTCGAAGCGCGCGAAAGTGAGCGCGGACGACCTCGCGCGCGCGCTCGGGGGGACCACGCCCGAGCCCGCGCCGAAGCCGCTCGCGCCCGCGGTGCCTCAGGGACCCGACTTCGGACTCAAGGAGGTGCGCGCGCGAGACGCCGCCTCCGCGCTGCTCGCCCCCTCCTTTTTCAAACGCCCCTCGCCAGATCTCGCCCGACGCCCTCGCGCCCCGGGCGCGCCGACCTCTCATCCCCCATCCCGCCCTCTCTCACTCCCGCCCCCCCACCTTCCACCCGCGCCATCGCACGCACAGGGCGACCGACTCGAGGTGCGCTGGGTCATCAGCGAGGCGGACGACGACGCGCCGGCCTCGCCCGCGCGTGAGACGGTCGTGTGGTGGGGTTGCGAGCTCCGCGCCCCCCCCGCGTCCGCTGCCTCCCCTCGCGGGCCCGGGGTTTGGGAGCTCCACTACGACGCGCACCCCGACGCGGGCTTCGACGCGGAGGTTCGCGCCGTGCGCCTGACCGCGCCCGGCCTCCTCGAAGACCCGGGTGAGGGCGCGGTGCTCCGCTGGCGCCGCGAGGGGTGCGCGGGGGACGGCTTGGACGACTCCGCGGATTTCGACGCGGAGGACGAGGAGCCCGCCGACCCCAACGTCGTGCACGTCGCGGAGCCGGTGGCGGACGCTGCGGGCACGGTCTCCGTGAACGAGATGCTCACCGCGCAGAGGGAGGTGGACGCGAGGAAGAACGGCGGGCGGAGCCTCGAGGAGCACGGCATGGACGCGTTCGCGACGATGCCGATGGAGCGGCAGCAAAGGATGGCCTCCGCGTTCGCCGGGCTGAAGGACGGACTCAGCAGGGCGTTCGCGGAGCTGCAGGAGAGAAACGGACCGGACTACGCCATCACGAGCGAAGACATCGCGGAGATCATGCAGAAGATGAGACGGTGACGAGGGAGAGCGGAGAGAGGGTCATTCATCATCCGAGAAGCGACGCGAGCGACGACAATGTATTGATGACTGGAATTCTCAGTCCAGCACTTCATGGCATGAGTGGCCGGTCCGACTCGGCAATCGGCGCGCGGGTGCGCTGATCAACACCCAGTCTCCGTGCGCGTCTTCTCTCCCTTGGATTCCTCGAACACCCCCCCGCTCCCCCCACTGTGCTGCGGCGCGGCACGTCGTTCGTTCGGGCATCGGCGTCGCGATGCGGGGCGATTCCTCGCCCCGGGGCGCGAGGGATGCCGAGACCGCGTCCCTCTTGGCGGACGGCGACGCGCGGGCGCGTTCGTGGACGCGCGCGACGGTTTCGTCAGTCGCCGCGATCGTCGCGTCCGCGGCCTTCGTCGTCCTCGCCACGCGCCTGTCGGCCGACTCGACCTCCGCGCGGCTCTCTCTCGCTCCGGGGGACGCGGACGCGGACGCGGTCGCTCGCTCGGTCGTGGACCCGTTCTGCGACGCGCGGAGCGGCCACTTAGCCCCTTCCGTGTTCCTCCTCGGCGTCGAGAAGTGCGGCACGAGCAGCCTGTTCGAGGACATGACCGCGTCGTTACCCGCGCTGCGCAAGATGCACGCCCGCGTCGGCGACCACTGGGAGCAGCACAAGGAGATGCGCTACTTCGACACGGACGGCCGGTTCGTGAACTACGGCGCGCCGGACCTCCACGTCGGCCTGGGCTGGAGCGATTGGCTTCGGGGCCACGGCGACGCGTGCGACGCCGTCGTCGGCGACGTCCGACGCGCCGCCGGAGCGGCGCCGTCGTCTTCGGGGGAGTCTCCCGCCTTCGGGGGCGTTCCGCACAAACACATCGACGGCACGCCGGCGTACTTCACGCGCGGCATCGCCGCGAAGATGGCGCGCGCGTACGATGAGGAGATGGTCTCCCCCGGCGGCGCGTCCGCGAAGTCGGCGATTCGGTTTGTGGTGTTGACGTGCGACCCCGAGGAGCGCGCGCGGAAAGCCTTTGCGTTTTTTAAGACGCTCGACGGGTGGGCGATCGACGGCCACACGTACTACACCCGGCGCTACGCCACGTACGCGGACTGGCTCGAGGACGCGCTGCGGCTGTACCCGGACGCGGCGAAGCCCGGGGGGCTCATCGATCGGTGGGCGGAACGAAGGAGCGGCGAGGCGAAAGATGACGCGGCGGGCGACGAGACGGCGTCTGAGCGCGAGGCGATGAACGCGCTCGCGGAGATCGTCAAGTGCTCGTACGACGACGTGCTTCGGGAGTACGAACGCGCCGGGTTCGACCCCTCGCAGTTCCTCGTCCTCCCGAACGCGTTTTACTACGAAGAGCCCGAGGCGGCGCTGAGGGCGATCGCGCGACACGTCGGGAGCGAGTTCCGACGCGAGGGAGCGGGGGGCCCCGGCGCCGAGGGCGGAAGCCGCATGCGGGCGGCGCACGCCAACGCCAACGGCGGTCGAAAGTACGGCGCCTCGGACGCGAAGACGCTCGGTAACCTCACGGAGGGGATGACGGCGGCGCTGAGGGAGATTCTGCGGCCGAAGATGGAGGGGCTGAGGGACATGGCGTGCCCGCGGGGGACCGTCGGCCCGGGGGGCGGCGCGGGGGCGGGGCTCGGATTCGCGGCGTTTGAAGACGCGCGCGCGCGGGAACGGTTCTGGGGGAACATCGTCCCGCGGACGAGCCGCGAGGGGGAGTGCCGCGAACCGGAGGCTCCGGCGGACGCGAGGGGCGGGAAGACCGTCCGGAGAGCGGCGGGGGAATAGCGTGGAGGGGGGGAGCGACGGGGGGCGAGACGCGCGTCGCGCCTGAAAAAAAACCACAGCGCGTGAACGGCGCCATTTACTCGGAGCAAACCAAGTCAACCGCGGCCCGCGTCGAGGCGCAGCGCGTCGTGGTTCGGGACGTGATCCGCCGACGGCGAGATGCGAGTCCGTGCGCATGCACGCGGTCGATCGTCGGGCGCTGCGCCTCAGTGTGCACGCTCGCGACGTCCACTACGCGTGACGCTGCGCGCGCGAGCATCGCATCGCATCGCCTCGCCTCGAGCGCGGACGCGAGAGCCTCCCTCGGCGTGGCGCAGGAAGGCGCCGTACGTTCGACCGCGGCCGCGGGGGATCGTTCCCGTCCAGTTTTGGGAGAATTCTCGCGGTCCGCCGCGATGGAGGTCCATCCGGAGGTGTACAAGTGGCTCGGCGCGCTCGGCATCATCGACGGCTCGCGCGAGCCCCCTCCTCCGGGTCGCAGCGGGAAGGTCGCCCTCAATGAGCGCGTCGCGACCGATTTCGAGAACGGACAGGTGCGTCGCACCGCCGTCCCCGCCGCGCGATCCCCCGTGTCGTCCCGACCGACAATTCCACGACGAAACGCGCGGAATGCCGACCCGCGGGGCGGCCACCACCGCGCGTCACGGCACCCTCCCGCGTTCGCCGCGACGCCCCCCGCGCATCGCGACGAAGTCTTCCCCGCCTCGCCTCTCCCTCGCGACGCGCGAGACGCATCGCCCCTCGCCTCGTCCCACTCTCGACTGACGCGGAATGTACATCCTTCCCCCCCCCCCC
>MDSW01143666.1_pt1 | contig 22580 bp, 21 predicted proteins | sample 811171 | NCBI WGS metagenome assembly MDSW01 (sample SAMN05326641, study PRJNA326480) | marine metagenome | isolation source: seawater | place: Atlantic Ocean: North West | collected 2012 | reverse complement strand
TTGTTTACTGCTTTTTTTTCTTTGGATTGTTCTAGTAACAGGTATAGATTTAATCCTTAAATTGTTTGAAGAAAATAAATTTCTAGTCTCTCTTGAATTACTATTTGAGAGGATAACGTTGACTTCTCTATTTATTAATTCTTCTATGACATCTTTTAGTTCTTTGTGATTGTCTTTTGTAAATGTTTCTGAACCGTAATAATTTACTGTATCAAAATATGGGGGATCAAGATAAACTAAATCGCCTTTTTTAGCTTTTTTCAAAATACTTTTGTAGTCAGAGCTATATAAATTTGATTCCTGAAGGAGTTGAGAAATATTTTTAAAAGAATTTATATCAGGCAAATTAAGTTGATTAAACTTATCAACACCTTTCTTATAACTTCTTCCGTGTGGAACATTAAATTCACCACTAGGATTTTTCCTATATACTCCATTAAAACAAGATTGATTCAGCAATATAAACAATGTTGCCATATTGCTTATTTCTGAATTTTTTAATTTTGTAAAATCTTTTACAGTGATTAATTCGTTATATTTACTTCTCCACTCCAAAAATATTTTGGTTTTAGAATCATAAGACTTTTTTAAATTATATCTAGCTGATTCTTTTTGAAGCTGTTCATAGAATTTAGCAACATTGGTGTCTTTTAAATGTTTATAAAAATAAATTAATTCTTGTAAGTTGTCATTCAAATATGCATTTTTTATGTTGTAGTTATTTTTCAGATGAAAATATACCGATCCGGATCCAAAAAATGGCTCGAAATAATTAAATCTATTATTTAATGTACCTTTTAACATTGCTTCAGTAACAAACTTATCAATCTCTTCAGAAAGATAGGTTTTGCTACCAGACCATTTAATAATTTTATTGTTCTTCATATTCCTACTACATAATTTATTATGATCGAGTGACAAAAAATGATCAAATTAGCTTTTAAATTATATTTTTATATTTACTGTACCTAAGTATTCCTCTATTAACTCACTATCACCATTTTCATATTCAGCAATCTCAAGATTAAACATATGATGTTGGGGCAAAAGCCACTCTTTATGTTTAGATTTATACAACTTAAATATTTCTTTAACGGTTGATGTTCTATCATCTTCAAACGTATCGAGCAAAATCTCTTCATTTGTTAACAATCCCTTAACAAGCTCAGGTAAAAAATAAGGATTTATAATTTTCTTGCTGCCATGAATTTCTATGCTGAATCCAAAGAGTTTGTTGTCTGAATGTAATGTAAATATCTTATGTTGATTCTCATGAATAATATTGTAATTATTGAATATTGAAGCAATTTTGATTTGTCTTAAGCTTACAGATTCTGGTTTTCCTGGAGAACTTATGAAGTTTGATATGCTCTCATCGAGATAAGAGAGATTTTTGATTATTTTTTCTCTAAATAAATTTGAAAATGGTTCGATTGAATCTGAGTTAGAAGTCCAGAGTTTATTTAATGCAACTGTTGATACCTCTTCTTTCAAAGATGAGAGCTTGTCAATCATTTCCTCAATACCTTGTATCTGAGATTGTCCGTATGTTTGACTCTTTATTGCATCGGCTACAATTTCTGGAAATTTACCTAAAGCTATTTCAAGTAAGTCCTTTCTTTCTAAAAGCCTTTTATAAATTTTTGTTTCATAGCTATCTGGGTACCATAGGTTAAAAATCTCCACAATAGGCTCAATCTGTCCTAACCTTGCAATTCGTCCAATTCTCTGTTCTAAATCGCTAGGTATCCATGGAACATCAATATTTATTAAAGTAGATGCTGCTTGAAGATTTACTCCTTCTTGAGCTGCTGTTGAACAAAAGACAATATCAATGTGTCCTTCTTCAAGTTCATCTTTAATCTCTTCTCTGTCAGATTTTTGCCATGAATCAATTCCATTAAACTTAACCTTTACTTCTCCTCCGCCTTTGTAAATACCTATACCATTTAAATCTGGTAAAAGATATTTTTCAGTTAACGCAATTGCCTCATCTAAAGTATTTAAGTACTTTGAAAATACCAAAATAGGCTTACTGCTTTGTTGTTCAATAAAATGATTTTCTAATATCTCAATTAATTTTTTCATTTTTGGATCTGGTGAGATTTCAAAATCTGACGTATCAATATTATGACACATTTCTAACAGATCATTTATTTCCCATATCTCTTGTTTTGCGTAACCAACTATTACATCTGCATTGAATGAAGAATCCACTTCGATATCAATATTATTTTCGTCTTCGGTTCCTTCTTCTTCAGTGAATGAAATAGCTAAATTATCAATAAAAGTCTCTTCATTGCTATTTAAATATTGAGAATAGGTATCTATATAACCCTCTAGTTTCAATTTGCGACTACTTAATCTTGCCTTTGCTGCAGCATAACTTGAAACGAATGATTCTTTAAAGCTTGCAACACCTAATTTTTGAGAAGAAAATCTACCAAAAGCAGTTTCCGTTTTAAGATAAAAATTTTCTGCATAGGAAATGAGTTTTGCATGAAGTTCAGCTAATTCTTCTGGCACATCATCTTTTTGTATTTCATTAGTTGAAAATTTCCTTTCAGGAAATGAATATATGTCAAATTTGCTTAAGGCTTCTCTGGAGTGCCTAGTAGTAAAAATAGTTGTAGGATGAATTCTTATTAAAAGATTCAACATAGTTTTATCAAGCTCTAAATAATCAATCAAATTATCTTCATTTATTTCTTTGCTTTTAATTTTTTTAAAGACTTCGAATTCTTCATTACTAAGAAAGCTTGGTTCTTCGTTAAAGTATGTAATTGTTGAAACCAATATTTCAAATATTTTGCCAAATATTAATGGATCTATATTTTCAATCTCTCTACCAATATCCATTAACGTAAGGTCGTAATCCTCTTGTTTTAAAACCTTACCAATTCCTAGTAGTTGTAAAAGAAAGTAATATTCCATATAGTTTTTTCTCATAGGTGTCGCTGAAGCAAATAGTATATGAGGAATAAGATTCGAAATATTTTGAATCATATATCTAAATTGAGTAGGCTTCATTTCTCCATTGCGTTGCTGATGGCCTCTTGCATGATGGGCTTCATCAACAACTAACATTTCGGGGTAAAATTCGCTTTTATCAAAAATATTATTGAAGTTATATTTGGTAGCCATATCCTTACTCATTATGCAGAAGTTCGGAAAATCCTCAGAATATGTACTTAAATCTTTAACTTCAATCTCATTTTTTTCAGAGTCAATAAATACTCGACTATTTTTATCTAATGTGTAAAAGTTGTTAAGTCCAAAATGAGTTTTTAGCTCATCTTTCCATTGACTCACAACCGATGCAGGGGTAAGTACAAGAATTCTTTTAGTTTGCAATTGCTTAATAGCATACGAAATACATGCACCGACTTCTAAGGTTTTACCCAAACCTACCTCATCAGCAAATAGCTTTCTCATTGGCCAAGCGGATAAAGTCTCTTGAACAGCGTTTGTTTGATGAGGATAAAGGGAAGATTTTGAAAGTGTATATTCAAGCCAAACCGGTGAGTCTAATAAGTCTGAATACACTTTGTCCAATGTTTCTGCATTTCTTAAATTGCTAAGAATAGCTTCGTAATCTTTTTCGCCAACTACTTTTATCAACTCGTTGCCGAGCTCGTATGTTGCATCTAGAACTTCTAAACCAGGAAATTGATTAGACCACTTTAAATTGTGATTATTGTATAGCTTATCGACTCTTTTTTTTGATAATAAGTTTAGCCAATCTCTTTCGATTGCTAGATTTTCTATATTATCGATAAATGCAGACCTAGTTGAATTCATTGATCCATGAGCTGCTATTTTTTGATCATCTTCGTCTCTAAATAAAAAAACTTTCTGATGTAATGCACCTTCTCCTTTTCTTAAACCGAACTTAACATTTAAAATCTTTTCTTTGATAAGGTAAGCGACAACTCTAATTTTGTCTTTCTGTAACTCACTTTCTAATGATTTAACACCGCTGATAATTAATTCTTCAAAATTTTTTATTATTTCATCAGAGGAATTAGAGGTTTCAGCAATATTTATTGCCTCTATAAGTGCTTTATCTTTGTTGTCTAATCCTGTTTTTGGAATTCCTATAATTAAATTTATAACACCGTTTGACTCTATAAAATTTTCTAATCCTTCTGAAATTTCAAGAAGACTATCTACGGTAAAATACCCTGCAGTTATGTTCAGCTCTGTTGCAATTTTTGTTGCAGGTTTTATTACCTTATCTAGTGCTTCTCTGGGATTATCGTATAAACCATCTTCACTTATATGAATCGTTTTTAAGCTCATCTATTTTTTGATTATTTCAACTAATTCTTTGTAAAGAGATGCTTTCTTTGCAGGCTTTGCACCCTCTAAATATTGAAAATTTATGTATCCTTCCATTTCATCAATAAACAATTCAGATTCTCTTTTTTTAAGAGTATATTTTTTATCCTCAGCTAATTTTCGAATTAATTTGTTAAACTCATCTCCTGCTTCCCATGAAGAGGAGTCTGAATTTAAAAATTCCCATATAACAACATCTAGCTCTTTTAGTTGCTGAATTTGTATTTCTAGCTGAGTCAGTTTTTTCTTAGTATTTTTTGAATCTTCTAAAAATTTGATAAAGAGGTTGTCAGTTACGTGTTCGGCTGTTGCATCATTTGTTCGTGCTGTAGCTAGTTGTTCAATAATTTTTTCTTCCTCATCAATTTCTAAGTATTGAAGAAGATAATTTAATTTAAGACTTCCGTGAGATTCTAATTCTATTTTTAATGTATCTTCTGGAATAAAGCACCAATATGAAACTTGATCAACATACCATTCAGGATATCCTGTAATTTCTGAAATATCATAAGACGATTTTTCTTTTGGCCATAATTTTTTTAATTCTGATAAAGATTTTATTGATTCCTTGACCCATTTATGATTTTTGTACAAACCTTTATCAATAATTTCTTGAGTTGCTTTAAACTGTTCTTTAAACGACAACATTAAGACTCAAGCTCCCAATACTCATTCGCAAACTCTGCTATTAATTTATACTCTATTTTTTTTGAATTTAAGAATTGTTTAATACAATCAAGATAAATTGATTTTACAAGACTGAACGCAAAATCATTACTTTTCATTTTAGAAAGCGCATTAGATAATATTTTATAATTTGGGTGGATTGAGTTAAAAATTATTCCTAGAGAATTGCCAGTAGGAACAATAAACCAAGGTGGTCTTCCTTCGTCTGGTGTTGCTGTAATTTTAATTTTAAATTTTTCTTTATTTATTTTAAAATTTTCTAAATCTATAACTTTTAATACATCGTCACTTTCATCTTCAGGAACAGCTGTAGGTTTCACGGGGGGTTTTTTTGGTGGTGCTGCTGAGGATGTTTTCTTTCCTTTGCTTAGAAGAGCCTGCTCTTCCTTTGATAATTTAAGGTTGAAGTTGCTTTTGTATCTCGCAATAAAATCTTTGTGTTCATCAGAATCTGGTTTTAAAGAAATTTCTGAAGTAAAGTCTCCTGACCAATCTGTGTATGTTTTAAACCACTTAGACTCTGCTCCAAAATTTTGCATTAAAGCTTTCCAGCCATCACTTTGCTTATCATATCCTCCTTTTTGAAAGTTAACAGGTAAATCAATATGTAAGTCACCATGAAGTTTTGCTGCCATTGCTCCCCAATTATAAAATTCTCTATTAGCAACTTCTATTAGTTGGCCTCGTCTATAGAGATTCAAACCACCATGAAAATTTCCCTGACCACCCTTGGCAGACAGACCTACATTACCAGTGATTTTTAGTTTTTTTTGTTCACCAGTTTTTCTTTCTTTCCATTTAAGTTCAAATTCAATTGGAACTATTGTCTCATCTATTACTGGTCTGTCATTAAAGAAACCCAGCTTAACGGGATCAATCTGCTCTTTATCACCGTTAAAAATTAAATTAATTTTCACCGGTTTTCCGTGTTCATTCTTGTTCAGAAAAAATCTCCAAGAATGTTGAAGATATCTTATAGTGTTGGCTTTATTAAATTCTGAATAGAAATTCTTAACTATGATTCTTGTTCCACTTTTTTGAAATAATTTCTTTTGTTGTGAATCAGGTTTGTAATCGGAAATATTAAATGCCTTGGTTTTTTTAAAATCTTCAACTGTTGTATGAGCCATAAAATGAGTTTTATTATCTTGAGTTGTGATAACTGTTAGCTCTGTACCGATAGTGAATGCTGCTCCTAACAGTCCAAATCCAAACATGCCCAAATACTTTTCTTTATTTTTTCCTTTCTTTTTTGGAGATTCCAAAAACGATGTAACTGCTTTTTCAAGAATTTCTTTATCCATTCCCATGGCATTGTCAGAAAGAATAAACTGAGCGTTTTGTAAGTCTTTATCTTGTTCTATTTGGACTTCAATAGCTAATTGATGGTCTTTTGAATTGATATCAAACCATGCATCGATTGAGTTTGCAATAAGCTCATTAGCTGCCTGCCAGTTTGCTAAGTTTGAACTAGCTAGAGATTCAAGAAAATCTTCACCGACACTAAGTTCTTTTTTTTCACTATCAGTCATTTTTCTTTCCTTTTTCATCATTCGTAGCGCTGATGATTTCAAAAATATTGTCTATATTGTCAATAATTGTTCTTTGCTTTTCTTCAAGAAGCCCATTCGCCCTTTCAATTTGTTCTTTGGCTTTTGAGTTAGCAATTCTTATAGCTCTCAAATTACTTATTGAGCCATATATTGTTTCAAGCTCTGATTTGATTGAACTAACATCAACTTTTTCTCTGCTGCCTGAGGTTGTAGAAATTTGGAGTGCCAATTGCCTTGCGAATACACAAGCTACTCGAAGTGCTGTATCGTCATCAGTGTTATCTTTGTCTAGTACAACAGCTATTTTATTCTCATCAACCATAAAAAATGGTGATGATGAAAGCTCTTTATATCTAGATACATTATCAAAAACCATAATTCCTATCTGGCTGTCTCTATTCTTCATTGCTAAATCCATGTATGTTTTAATTTTTGTAGTACTGTCAAAATTGCTTCCAGCTTTTGATTCAATTACTATATTTACTTTTTCATCAGAGTGACTAGAAATTTCAATAACATGGTCTCCTTTGTCGGAGTCAATTGTTCCTTGTTCACTAGAAACTCTTTGAACGAAATCGTTTGGACATACTTCAACAAGCTTTGCTTGAACGACTTCTTCGAACTCAACACCTTTTTGAGTAGATTTCTCTTTTAACTCTTTGGTTTTGTCTTCAATTCCTAGTGCTGTTGTTAAATCATTTACTTGAGTTGATATTTCCTCAATCTTTTTACTGAAAGTGTCGACAAGCTGTGTTTTTAATTCATAAATTTTAGATGATTCAACAGATGGATTTAAAGCCTCTTCAAATGAAATCTTTGATTGCTCTTTTGCTTCTGCAAGCACTTCCTTAATTTTGCTTATTGCAGACTCTGTTTTACCTGGATCAAGAAAATTATCGAACTCATCTTTTAGTTTCTGACTTAATTCAGAGCTGCTGTCATTCAATTCTTTTATGAAAGCTCCATCTTCATCGTCAAAGAAGTGATTAAATTCATCTTTAATTGAAGTAAGAGTAGTGTCTAATGTTTTATCCATGCTTTCAGACATTTCTTTAAACACTTGTTTTGTAAAATCTTTTTCAATTGAGTTTTTAAGAGTATTTAAAGTCTGAACACCAAGTGAAATGACTTCCATAACTGCTTGTTCTTTGTTTTCTGCATTAGCTACATACTGAGCAAAATCTTCATCATTAACTTCTAACTGGTTAATCGTTACTGTTGATTTCTTTACGTCAATTTTATTGAGTTGCTTTATATTATCTGCTTTTGCCATTATTTAATCCTATTTAAGCTATTTTTATTTATCAATTTATTTTTTATTGATTTCATATTTTTAAAACTTTCCACTCTTTGCTTTTATGGTGATTGAGAATGTCTGTGTTATGAGATATGACAGAATAGTCTTCTTTGCTATCAGGAGATGTGAAAAAACTAGTTGTGAATAAATATTCTCCACCGTAACCTGCGTTTTCTTTTTGAATATAAGAAGTTTGCGTAATTCTACTTTTAACTTTGTCTAAGTAAGGCTGAACAACATCGTAAAATCTTTCATCTTCTAAAGTAGCCCATTTTTTTCTCCAAGAAGATTTAGAGTCGTTGTTTTTTGAGTAGTTCTCAATTAAAGATCTAAACTCTACGAATTCGTTAGTTGTAAGAATTCTGTTTGATACAAAAAAAAGAAGAACTATAGGTGTTAACTCAATATTATTTAGTGGTTTATGTGGAACTAAAAACTCTATAATAGAACTCACTTCACTAGGATGTAAAAAAATATTACCATTATAAGGATTTTGTTTTACAAGCTGCAAACCATCTCTAAAGTTGCTTTGCCTCACAACAGTGGCCACATGTTTTAAATCACTATTATTCTGACCTCTATAAATAGTAAATTGAGCAGTAATATCAGCCATTACTCTGACTCCTGAGCAGACTCGTCTTCAGCTTGGTCTGTATTGTCAATAAATATTTGTGAATCTGAATTTTCTATTAAATCAATTTGCCAATCTTTCATGTTTGCATAAACTTCAATTCCAAAAAACTGATCTTCAATATTTTTTTGAAGCTTTTCTGAAATAGCAATTTTGTTTTTATTAAGTTCTCTAAACAAATTATCTATTATCTCACAAAGCTTTTCCGACATATTATTTAAGATTGGAAATGGTTCTTCCATCTGAGAGTGGAAGAGTTTTAAACCATGAGCAAGTTGTCTTGCTTCATTAAGATTATCACTTATATTTTCTAATTTCATAATATTTATTATAATTTTTATAATATATATGTCAAGTTTATTTTAATATTTTTTTTGATTTAGAAAGTGGTATAAGTTTCTACTTTTAAAATAATCTGCAGATGAAGACGAGATAAAACAAACGCTCATTAACTATCTTTTTTTAGGAGGCATCATTGGATGTGAAAAACTTTCAGATTTTGATATTTTTTGAAATAACTTTGCTGGAGCTCCTTTACTAACTTGCTTTCTGAGCTTTTGTTTATCTTTAGGTAGTTCAGAAATTAATGGTTTACCGTTTTCATCTTTTTGCTTTAATATTTTGTTTTGAAAATTTCCTAATTCAACAATAATTTCATTATGTTTAATTGACCATACTGATTGATAGACATATCTTATGTCTGCAATGGTAAAGTTTTTATTACAGAAATTTAGGGCTATAGTTGAGTGGGTCAATTTCTCAGTTAAATAGGTTAAAGCGTCTTGAAGAATTTCTTGATGATCAAAAGCCAGATTACCGTTTTCAATCTTTCCATTTATTACATCTTTGACCTTAAAAAATTTTGCGTCAATTGCATCTGTACCCGATATTGGGTTGTATCCTCTTGGAAGCATGACAAGAAATGCTTGTGAAATAATTTGTTTATGACTTCCAAAAGGAAGATTTTTGTCGAAGTTATAACTGTCTCTAGTTGGGTTTGAGTAAACATTTAATTGATGAGGCTTAATGCTCTTTTTGATTAAATCTAACCCAGCCTCTTCTTTTAATTCTCTTGTTACTGATTGAGTAGTAGTTTCTTGAGATCTCATAAAACCGCCGGGCAATGCCCAGTAGTTATAAAAAGGTCTTTTTTTACCACTTTTTTCAATCGCACCTCTTTTTATAAGAAGTACATTTAGTTCGTTTTCTAACATAGCAAAAACAACACCATCAACTGCGAATGATGGCCTGAAATGCTTATGATCTAGAATTGGAGTTGATTTGAGATTTACCATTATTGTATTATATTATAGAATTTATAATATATAAAATAGTTTTCATAATTAACTTGCTTTTTTAAATTCATTTATTTTCTCATTAATTACCTTTAGCTCAGGTTGATATAGGTGGTTGCTGTTCATAAGCTCATTAATTAAAGATACTAATTCCGGTAGTACTATTTTTTCCTTCTTCTCTATTTCAGATTGTGCTTTAGGACTTAAATTTTCTATATACTTTGTTGCTTCTTTGTATTTACCCATAAGCTTATATACCCTTACTGCGCTGATATAGAAATTGAGCAATTGGTTAATGTACAAAGAGACTTCATACTTTTTTGCTTTTTCTGTTGTTTCTGCCCAATTAATTAATATTTTTTTCGTAAGCAAATTTAGATCAAGTTCTTTATCTTTGTCATTTTTTAACAAAACTTTTTTAATTTTTTCAGTAATACTTAAAACCTTTTTAACCTGTTCTTTATTGGCAACTTTTTCAGACAAGAGGTTTGCATGCCAATCTAAAATTAATCTGTCAACAAGAGTAATAACTGAATTTAATTCATTAGCAAGTGGTTTGTAGTTTTTAAGTATTTTACTTACATAGTTTAATTTAATTTGAAATGTTGAGTTAGGTTGATAGTACTTCGTCATTTCGAAAAAAGTATCATACATTTGTTTTTCTTTTTTTGACCTATTGCTTGTATCTTCTGTAAAGTACTTTCCGTCAGGGTATTTAATTTCTAAAACACTACTGTAGAATTTTTCAAAAGATTCTATATTTTTATTATCAATTGATTTATTAAGTAAAAGTGAAACTGAGTGCTGAATTACTATATCGACTAGCTCGTTAAATAAGTCTTCTTCAATTTTTCCATCAAGTTTTTGCTGTTTAGCTTCATCAAAAAGAAGATACAAGCTTTCAGTGATTGAAGTTGGATTGTCAAGAATAGCTTTTTTAAATTGTGACATTTTAGTTCTAATGTAATCTTCTCTGTCGATAGTAAAGTCAATTGCGTTCAGTAAATCATTACTGTTTTGGTATGTATTAATTGTGTTATCCTCGATTGATATACCTGCATTGTTGTATAAGTTTTCTATTTCAGCTAACAAGTCTTCATTGTTGATATTGTGTCTTTTACTAAAATCATCCTCTAAGCTGTTGTCTAATAATATAAGTGTGTGGGTCGGCCTAGAAACTGCAACCATAATATTGTCTATTGTTGATCTAATTACAGAGTCATACTTCTTAGTAGATTTACTTTTCTTAATTAGTTCTTTTAACTCTACAAGCGTTTTGCCTAAGTCAACTACTGCTACTGTTGAAAAATCTAATCCTTTTACATCTTCTGCGTTAGAAAGTTTGATATTTTTAGAATTTTCATAAGATTTAATTCCGGTGTGAATAGCTATTCCTGATGGTAATTCATTAATCTTATTAATTAATCCTTTAAATTCTGATTCATTTTTTGCAGAGTAATATACAACTCGTCCATATTGATCTTCTGTATTTCCTGAGAACTCTTTTACTGAAGGTCTTTCTTTTTTATCAATATTGCTATAAAAATATCTCATAGCATAAAGAAAGTTTGAAATTTGGCTTGGAGATCTGAGACTCTCATCAAGATTTATGTGTTCAACAAAATTATTTGAATCAATATTTTCTACTTTAAAATTATTAACATCATAAATCATATTTTTAAATTCTGACCAAGTAAAATTCGTTGGACGAACAGTCTGTGCTTCATCTCCAGCAATTACAAAATGTGTCTCTATTTTACGATTTTTTTGAGTTATTTTTGAAAACAAGAATACAGCATAGCTTTCTAGTTTTGTTAAATCTTGTACCTCGTCAACCATGATCATATCAAGGCTAGTCAACACCTCTGGAAGCAGTATTTTGTTATCTTTAAGTTTTGTTACCAAATTAAAACACAAGGTCAAAGTAGGAAAAAGTTCTGTTGCTTTATCTTCCTCAAAAATTCTAGTTATCACATTTTTGGCCTGATCGTATTCCTTTGAATCAAGTGCTTTTTTTCTTTTTTTAAAATTATTAAAGACATACTCTCTGTGGTTGGATTCATTAAAGTTAAAGTCCTCATCTAAACTGCCGAACGCATATGCATAAACTTCTGTATAAAGTGCTTTAATATTATCTTTCCAATTTGAATAATTTACCTTTGCATCGCTTTCAAGAAAAGATTTAAAATTATTTTTGGAATACTCATAATTTGTCTCTTTTTTTTCCATGTAATACAACTGATCATTAATTTTTGCTAATTCACTAAAAAAATCATTGAAGGTCATTGCTCTACGTTTGTTGTTGTTTTTTTGCACATAGCCAAATGTTTTCTCTGCTAGATAAGTGAGGGAGTTGCTATAAGTCAAATACAGCTGCTTTTGATTCTTAAGAGCATCAGATTTTTTATGTAGAACAGTTGTTTTTCCCGTACCAGGCAATCCTTCAATTAAAGTAATATCATTCGTAGAGTAGACTGCATCAACCTGTTTTGGGGTTAAGTAGACTTCCGAATCTGCAACTTTCCGATTTTTAAGAGTATATTTTTTATATTTCTTAAAATCTCCATGAGTTAATTTTCTACTATTTAAATCATGGTGCCTAACTTCTCTGAAGTAGATTTCATTATCATTAAGACCTATTTTCTTCTTACCAAAAGAGTTTGTACCAATTGAAAGCCATAAATAGTGAGTTTTTCCGTTTGATCCCCTACTTAAAGGCGTTCTGAACCAGCCCTTACCAGCACCTTCTAAAGGATATAAGTTCTGCAAAGTACCATAATTTAAAAATTGATCAACACAGTATTCAAGCTTCTTTTTTATATTTATATCACTATCTTTTCCACCTTTTAAGTATCTTTCAACCTCAGGGTGAACAAAGATTGTCATGTCTTTATAGCTTTTATTTAGTGCATTCATAATATTTATTATATTATTTATAATAAATAAGTCAAGTATTTTTCAATTTTTTTTATTAAAATATCATTATGATATCAACCTATTTTTTGTCCTACTCGAGAAAAGACTCTGGCTTGGTTGATGAGTTTATTAAAACTTCTCAGCTTTTCAATTTCGATTTATGGATTGATAAAGAAGAACAAGAATATGGGCAAAAATGGAAAAATCAGCTTTATAAAGGAATTCTCTCATCTAATGGTGCAATTTTATTAATTAGTTCAAATTCACTTAAATCTGATGTAATTAATAATATAGAAATACCTTTTATTTTTGAACAGCAAAAAAACAGAGGTGATGAATTTAAAGTGTTTATTGTCATAATAGATTATGTTCCTGAAACATTATTAAATAACTATCAATCCACTAATGGTGAATATATTTTCAGAGATAGACATATAAAAAATGTAAGTGCTAACAAACTGGATTCTGAAAAACAACTACCTAGTGAAATGATGGTTGGAGCAAGGAAAAAATATTGGTATAGTCTTTGCGGTAAAATTTCTGAGGAAAATAAATCAGGAGAAGAAGTAGAAAAAATAGCAACAATCGACAAAGAACTATTAGATAATATTGATTTAGACAGTGATGGTCATATTACTAAAGAAGAATTTGACGCCCACATGAATCTTAAAAAAAAAGAAATCGAAAACTCTTTATTAAAATCATTTGTTGAAAAGTTTCTTCATAAAAATAAAGAATAAGTCACCCATTCCATTCAAAAATTTGTATACATTGTCAATTGAATAGCGGTTTCTGAAGTTTAAAATCAATAACACCATGAAAAAAAGGCTTTTTGTTTCGTACTCAAGAAAAGATTATGAACTTGTCAATGAATTTATAGAGAATACAAAACTGTTTAGTTTTGATGTATGGATTGATAAAAGAGATCAAGAATATGGTAAGAAATGGAGAGATAGTCTAACACAAGCAATTAGAGACAGTGATGGTGCAATATTATTCGTTACTATTAATTCCTTGAACTCTAGAGCTGTTAAAGAATTAGAGATACCAGAGTTTTTAAGTCAAAAAGATTTACGTGGTGAAGATTTTAAGCTTTATATAGTAATTCTTGATTACATACCAGAAAAACTACTCAATGAATTTCATACAGCTGATGATGAATATATTTTCAGAGAGAGACATATTAAAAATGTAAGTGCTAACAGGCTAGATTCTGAACAGAAACTCCCAAGTGAAATGATGTCTGGTGCAAGACAAAAATACTGGTATAAATTATGTGATGAAATATCAGAAGATATTGACAACTTAGCTGAAAAAAATAAACCTCAAAGAGTTTTAAACAAAACAAGAAAAAATATTGTAAAACGAGTTACGAAAGTTTCTATATTAACTTCTATTGTTTCTTTACTTCTTTATGGAGGCTATTTTGGGTTAAGCGAGTTGAACAATCAAGTTAATTCGACCTTACAAACCTTTAATCAAGCTATAGAGAGTATTTCGAGTGAAGATCAAAACATTATAGAACCTTCAATAAATGAGAGTGAAGAAAAACCAAAAATTGTTATTAGTAATGACGGTCAGGAAGAAAACTCAATAGACTCTAGTTCAAGCACCACTTCCTCTTCTTCTACAACAACCCTTCCTGCAACTACTTCTACTTCTTTAAATCCAACAAATAGTAACCCGCAAGTTCAACTAAGTGAGAAGTATGAACTAAATATATTAAACCAAACATATGAATGGTTAGATGAAATGTTTCTCAAATGGGTAAACACTGCACGGGTATATTCAGCAACACAATATGAAGAAGGTGTAGTACTATCGTTTACCCCTTTATATGATTTAAACGGTTACAAATTGTATTTGAATGGAGAAAACGTAGGATCTGTAAACTACTTTGGTTCTTGGTATACAAAATATAACAATGTCGTTCTTAAAAATTTAACTGAATCAAAATTCTACACTTTAGATATTTATTTAGTTGACAGGTATTACAGAGAATTTGGACCAATCACTTACGAATTTCAGTATGTGTGGAATAGCGATGATGAATTTCCTTATAACAATATAGAGTTCACAGAATTTAAAGAAGCCTCTTTAGGTGACTTGCCTAATAATGGTGGAGGTGATGGTAATGAAAAACCAGTATTGATTAGTGACTTAAATAGTATTGAGATTGCAACCTATGACCTTGGATCTAACTCAAATTCAAGATATCGAATAATAATTAGTAATTTGATATACGAAAAATTTACTCATTTTGTTGTTACAGAGGGAAATAGCATGATTTTTCTGAGCAATGTATTAGATTTTTATGTAACAGAAGAGATTTTTGATAAGTATATCAAAATTATCCCTTACAATAATATCTTCAATTTCTCTGATTCTATTGATATATTAATTACTAAATCTATGTTTGAAAATTAAAATAGAACTTACAATTTTTCTCTTATGTAATGTTTTTGACAAAGCCATTTTTTGTTAATTTTTTTAAAACCTATTGTATAGCAGCTTTTCTTAGTACAAGTTGGGATATTGTTTTGAGATTTTGGTTTTCCAATTATAAAACTTTCAACTGACTCTCCATGTTTTAAGGCAAGTTTTTTTTCTTTTAAAAAATGAGTTTCACAATATATTTTTTTACCTCTATATCCAAAGATATTTTCGTTCTGACATGTTTTTATTTCATTAGTTATTGATAAATAATTACAGACTCTCTTGGTGTTGTATAAAATATTGTGTTGACTCAGTGAGGCTCTAACTTTTCTACTGTATTTAACCATTATTACCTACTTCAGTCATGAATCTATGTTTGAAAATTAACAATAACAAAACCCATTTTTGTCTGATCTTGTCTTACAGAAAATACAAAAAACTCCCTCTTTTTTTCTTAATAAATTCTCCACTTGCTGATTTCTTTTTATCAATTTATTTTCTCTACTAGAAGCTTCTCTGTGTTTTCTTTCTAGGTTTGTTTCATGAATGCCTGTTTGCTTATAGTTTATTTTTCTTTCTTGTGACTCTTCTCTGTGTTTTCTTTCTAGGTTTGTTTCATGAATGCCTGTTTGCTTATAGTTTATTTTTCTTTGGTTATCACAAACATTTTTCCAATGATTAGTTGTTTGTTGCATTTTCTCTGATATTTCTGAATCTATTTTTGCATAATATTCTGCTTTAATATTTCTAATCTCTTCCTCTTTTTCAATTTTTTTTACAAATTTTTCCCAACTTTTTTCATTCATTACTACCTACTTCAGCCATGAATCTAAAAATTTCTTTTATTTGGTTAGTACTGTTGTTCTCAAATACAACAAATGTCGATATTTCTAGATGGTAAATGTCTCCTTGAAGTTCATTCGGAATATTAAAATAACAATTTAGTTCATTGACAGTTTGTGTATAAGTGTGTAACAAAATATCATTCTCAAGTATTTGAACTTGGCAACCAAAACTACTTAAAGTGTATCCGCTTTCAATAAATGGTGGGTTAAGTTCCAAATGTAATACATCAGTGAATGGATTCATGTCAATCCCTTTAAGAAGAGGCGGATCGTTTGTAACTCTAAATTCTATAAACTCAGTCTCTTTTCTGATGCCAAAGCCGCAGGTACCATCATCGACACTGCTTTGTGTACAGTCCTCAGGCATAATATCTAACTCATTTAATTCTTCAAATGAATATTTGATAATTTGCCAATCTTCTAAAGTTGAAAAGTCTAATTGAGCTAATTCTTCTGGCTCAAAATAAATATATCTACCTTCATTGGTAATCTCTTTAATAACACTTTTTACATCATGGTTTTGACAAGGAACCCCATTACAGAAGAAAAGATAGTTTTCATCTTCCTCATTAGTGGTGTCATGATTCCCAAGAGTAATGGTATTTAATTTTATTAATGATCTATCTACATTGTTCTCTTCAAGAAACTGCAGAGAACTAACCGAAGCAAAAATTGAAAATACTAAGATTGCATTTTTTAGCATATTTGATCTCCAAATACGTCACTGCATCCATCACACTCTTCTGGAATGAGTTCAATTTCTTCATCAGCAAGTCTGTATAGTTTGATGTTTTTATTGTGTTTAAAACATCTAACAATTAAGCAATTGCTCTCTATTTCAACACCAATGCCTAAATATCTTTTTTCTTCCAAAGGAATGCTTTTATTTTCTTGTAAACACTCCATGCAATTAATCCAGAAATTAGGATTTATTTCAAAATTCATTTAGACATGTTCCTTATCTGCTTTGTACCTTGAATTAATTTCACAGCCATAACAATTTAATTGAATTCTTCCATGTTCGCATTTAAGTCTTGGTTTCTCGCTTTTAATTTTTAGTTCAGTACTTGATTCAATGGCATCAGACAACAACCATAGAAAAAAACTTAACATTATGCTGCCTCCCTAACTGCTTTTACATATTGATCTCGTATTTTTTGCTTTTTCATATTTATTTCATGTCCAACATGAAAAGAAGGGCAAGTTAAACAGCTATAAGCAACTAGTCTTCTTTCTTCACTAGTCTTTCTTAAATTCATTGATCTAGCAACCTCTGATGCTTTTCTGTAAGTAAATTTCTTTTTTTTCGCACACCCTGTACACAAAAGACAGAAACATTTTTTATTTCTACCGTTTAGTTTTTTACATTTCATTATTTCTCCTATTCTTTATAAATTTTATAATAAATAGTTTATGAAATGTTGTCAAGTATTTCTTATAATTTTTATAATATTTAAAAATTAAAAAAATATATATATTTAATAAGTTTTATATTTAGTTTCAGTACTAAGTAACGCTATTGAGATCTTGTAGGTATATACAGTAGTCACATTCTTCGTTAAATGCAGGAATGATGTCGTTGTCCAAAAGTATTTTTATTTTTTCTATAGTTTTTTCAATCCAACTGGTGTCCCCTGTGTATTTGAGTACAGATACATTAAAGTGAACTTTATTATCAAAGCTTTCTTTTTGTTTGTCTCCATTGCAATAAACAAAGTATCCATCATCTGAAACATTGAATCCATTATTTCTTAATAGCCATTGATAAAAATCCATTTGTCTTCTATATCCTTTTTGCCAGTCTGCATCAATCGTTACTTCAGAATTTTTTGATGTTGCTTTGTAATCTACAACAACTATCTCTTTGTTTTTAGGGTCAAACCATAAATCATCTACAGCGCCTGTAAAAATTAGATTTGTCTTTTTGTGATGATAGGTGACTCCTTTAAAGTTTTCTCTCCACTCATCTAACTTTTCGTGTTGAAATGGTATTAACTCTCTATCAATTTGAGACATGTACGGATGAGGTTTAGCTTCTGCCCTATATAAATCAAACTCTTTTTTAAGTAGTTCATCTACAGCTGAGTTAATATTGAAAGGAAATCCTGGTGGATGTCCAACTCCAAGTCTTCTGTCGATATAAAAACACCGTTGGCAGTTAACAAAATTATCTACCTTAGATCTACTTAACTTAAAAGGCTTTTCGCTATCTGGATTGTATAAGTTTCTACTTCTTACTGCCATATATAAATCCTAGCATTGGGGCATAGTTGACTATGATCCATATTTGTTTAACTTGCAATATGTTTGTGCAAGTCTTGATTTGTAGAATTTTTCATATCTTTTAGATCCATTTGAACTAAAGAATTGAAATATTTTTTATATAAGTCATAATCTTTAATTAATGGAAAGTTCCATGCCTTTACTAAATTTCTAGGAGTAACTCCATAAAAACTAGAATCTTCATTTCTTCCTTCAACCTCTGGCATTACTAAAGACATTAAATCTAATACCAATTCTTTTGATGGAAATTCATTAACATAACCTACTGTCTTGTAATCACAAATAAATTTAAAAGCCATAAGATATGCAATTGTAATTTTTGAAAAATTACTATTGCCTTTTCTTCTTGTAGGAAATTGCCCTTTAAAACTCTTCGCCCTTCCTCCCGTCTGGTCAAAGTTAAAAGAGTCTAAATTTTTTAATAAATTTGCAAAATCTACACTTGTAGTACATAAAATATCAGATCTTGTAAATTTAACATTGAAATAGACTCTTTTTTCGTTTTCTAGAACTCCTAAAAATAATTTAGTTTCTAATTTTGTTTTTTGTAAAGAGTTAATTAAACCAAGCTCATTAAAAATTGCAGTATTTTTTAATCTTTCATTACTAGGTAAAGTAACATTTGTCTCTTCAGATTTTCTTTTGTTTGATAAGCTATCAACTCGTATTTGTATCATTTATTACCTTTCATAGTGAATAAAAAAAAATACCCCTTAAAAAAGGGTATTTTATATCTTTAAAATATGCCAACATTGTGTGACATAATAAACAAAAAAAACACGAACGAATCGTGTTTTTAGTATAAATATATTATACAGGATATAGTTCAAAAAGTCAAACTGAGTAAGTTTTAGAAAATTTTGGTGTCTTTTAGGTGTCTTTTAAATATTTAACAACACTTTTGCCAACATGATATGCAAGATTAACTGGAACTGCATTCCCAATCTGTTTGTATTGCGAACCTAGCGATCCTGAAAATTTCCAACTATCTGGAAATGTTTGAATACGAGCGGACTCTCTAATTGTTAGAGGTCTAGTTTCTATTGGGTGACACCTCTCTGTTTGACCCTGTGCAGGTGATGTCACTAGTGTTAAAGAAGGTTCTTTCATCGACAACCTTCTTGCAGTTCCTGTCTTACCACCACCAAGATAAAAGCTTCCTTTCATGTATTCTTTTTGAATTTCAATAGGTAAGTCTTTCCAATAACCGCCTTGTGGAACCATATCCATTATTTCTTTTTTTCTTTTGGGGTATTCTTGACCTTCAGAAGGGGGACAATCTTTAAGAGCAACTTCAAGCGGTACAAAGTAATCTAATTCTTCGGGATATTTGTAGGTGTTTGGCAAGTCTTTTCTAGTCGCAACTATAAAAACCCGCTCTCTTTTTTGCGGAACATTGAAGTATTGAGCTAATAATAATTTGTATTGAACATTGTATCCAAGATCTTCAAGGACTTTGACCATAGTTAAAAGGGTTTGCCCTTTATCATGGCTGATTAGTCCACGAACATTTTCGCCAATAGCAACTTTTGGATTAACTTCTTTTACTGATCTTGCGAAATCAAAAAACAATGTTCCTCTAGTATCTTCAAAACCCTTGCTTTTACCAGCATAGGAAAAAGCTTGGCAAGGGAAACCACCGGCAATTATGTCGATTTTATTTTTATATTTTTTAAAATCTACATTAGCAATATCATCACATATAATTTTTGTATTTTTGAAATTTGCATGTAAAGTTTCACAAGAATCTTTATCGATTTCTACAAGTAAATCAGAATTAATACCAGAGTTTTTTAAACCCAGAGCTAATCCTCCACAGCCAGAAAATAATTCAATTGAGGTGTACTGAGTTTTCGCAGATTTATTTATCTTATATTTAGCATTAGCTTTATCTAGATTCGTTGCTAAAGCATTTCTTACTTCATCTAAATGGTAAAATTTTTTACCACTAATTAATTGGACATCTATTTGTTTTTTTCTATTCAATTCAAATAGCCTATCTCTTGGTATTTTCAATGAATCAATGACTTCAGTTAATAAGACTTTTTCCATAAGTAAATTTTAGTTTACTAATATGACAATAATTTAAATCTTGTAAATCGATGATATTTCTTGGAAAACTTCGGCCAGGTCGTTAATTGTAAACTTATTATCTGAGACTTTTCTCCAAAGTTCATCGCCAACTAATATATCTTCTCTATCATAATTTGAAGCAAATCGAGAGTAATTTATATCATCTATCTTTTTACCTTCAGGGTTATATGGAATTGCGAAATAAGGGTTTACATTAGCATCAATGTCTTGACTAAATCTTAAACCTGCCCAAACTAGTGTTTTAGTTTTTAAAGTCTGAAAGCTTTTTATATTGTTTTTAACTGTTGTTATGTCTATTAATATCTCTTCACCTGATGGTTTCTTAATGTAAACATCAACAACACTAGAACGATGTTCTAATGGTTTTCCTGGGGTTGATAATTTTCTTATTGTTTCAATTTCCTTTTTTCTATCTGGAATATAGCTTTCTTTATTTTCAAGATCGCTTATAAAATTTTTGACATCTTGATTCAGCTCACCTAAAACTTTTTCTTGTGTTTCACATTCAAAACCAGCTTTGAGACTAAGTTTTTCACATGCTTGTTCGTATATACTCATTCCCCATGAAGTCATTATTGAAGTACTGAGTTTTGCTGATAGTGCTGCTTTTCTACCAAATAAACTCATAAAGAAAAAATGGACATCTCCTTTATCTATGTCATTTGAAAGTCTTTCTTTTCTATCTTCAAAATTTAACTTTTCAACAATTAAGTTTTTAAATTCGCTTTTCATTTCTTTTGACATAATGATCAAATTAATTATATCAGGGTGTCTTTTAGGTGTCTTTTGTGTTTTTTACAGGGTAGATTTCTAAAAAACCCTTGTGGACGCTAAAGGATTTGAGCCTGTGACTTCTTCCTTGTAAGGAAAGAACCAATTAATACTAGGTAGTATCACAAAGTATCAATTTATAAAGTCAATGAACTTAAGCTCTTTCAAAAAGATATCAGAAGTTATCAGAGAGTAGCTACCGTTTTAGAAAATTTGTGGGGTTTTTGTGGGGTTACAAAACAGTTGAGTTAAAAAATTTAAAATCTTTATCATTAAGAAAATAGTTATATTGAGTTGGTTCTAAATCTTTATCTTCTGGGAACCAGTTAAATCTTACAAAACAAACACCACCAGTACCTTTGTCTTCTTTAATAACAATTTCAGAAACTATAAATAGTGAATTCTGGTTGTTATTTTTTCTGTGTCCAATTACTTCATTTTTAGTTAAATTAACTTTGTTAAACTCTCCTTGTGTGCCTTTAACCTCAACATAAAGTATTTTTTCATTCATTTCACAGGTTAAGTCGTAAGTGCCATCAGATGTATCATTCACTTTCCAGCCAAGTGATTCATAATATTTGATCGCCAAATCCATTGCATATAGTTCAACAATTTTTTTTCTTTTAGAGTCAACATTTCTTTTTTTCTTTGACTTTTTATTTTCAGAACTTTTAATTGTTAATTTACTAGAGCTTTCAGAAAAGTTATCTTCAAATAAACCTAGTAGCTTAACTATATCTTTTGGAAATTTTGCAAAATAAGCTTGCGGAGGTTCAAGTTGATTGTTTTTTACAATAAATGGAGCATACAATGTTCCAAATTCTTCTTGTAGTGAACTAAGCGTGTCTTGAATTAAGCTTTGATTTTCTCTCATTTGTATAATCGTGAGGGGTTCGTTATATTCTGTAAAGTCTGTTAAATCTGCTTTAAAAATTTCTCTAAGGAATGGTTTTGATTCCGAAGCATATGATCCAAGAGGACCCCATACATCTCTATCTTCATAAGCATATGTCTGTACTTTTGAATATCCCACTATTCCTTGCTTGGTTTTTGAGTAGTGAAATACTACATCTCCTGGCTTAACCATTGCAACCAATGAATAATACGCATTTCTATTTCCATTAGTTTGAAATTGAGGAATCCAAATATTATCGCCTATAAACCCTCTTCTTTGTGATATCTCTAAAGACTTGTCCCTATTGGTTATTTCAAGCCAGAAGTACTCGCTCTCATCCCACCAGTAATTTTTAATTCCTAATTCTTCGGGGTTATCATAAATTTGCATAAAGTTATACTAACAAACATTTTTTTGTTTTTTTGTGGGGTTTTTGTGGGGTTTTTAACAGATAAATTTCTGAAAAACCCTTGTGGGCGCTACAGGATTTGAACCTGTGACTTCTTCCTTGTAAGGGAAGAACGATTAAATACTAG
>MDSW01103832.1_pt1 | contig 22580 bp, 10 predicted proteins | sample 811171 | NCBI WGS metagenome assembly MDSW01 (sample SAMN05326641, study PRJNA326480) | marine metagenome | isolation source: seawater | place: Atlantic Ocean: North West | collected 2012 | reverse complement strand
TGAGGGGGTCGAAGAAGGTGAGCGGGCGCGAAGGGTAAAGGTGAAGAAGGTGAACGAACGCGCGCGCGCGGCGGGGATGCGTCGCGAACCCGGGGTCGCGAGGCGCGCGCGCGCGTACCCCTCGAGAGCCCCGTCCTCGTGAAGAAGGCGACCGCGCGCTCGCCGCTCATGGCTTCGCCGTCGCCCGGGTTCCGCGCGTCGCGCCACCACGCGTCCAGGACACCGCTGGTGAGCCCGGCGGGGTAGCCCTTACGTCGCGCCCGCCGCGCCCCCTCGCGGTCCTTGCGCCGCCGCGCGCTCTCGCTCAGCGACGCGCGCCCGGAGACGTCCAGCGCCGCGCGATACATCGCGTCCATCGCGAGACCGCGCGTCAAGCGACCGGCGCGCGCGCGACGACGACGACGCGCGCGAGCGCCGCGCCCTTCGAATAAAACGCGAGCGAGGAAGGATCATACTGGTACTTGATAGAAGGAGGTTTTTTTTCCACATTTCGAAATACGGCGGGACTCGCGCTCGGTCTCCCCCTCCACTCCGCGCGTCACGTCGTCTCCCCCCACCCCCCTCCCACCCCCGCCCCCACTCCCCCCGAAGAGGCCGCTTCTTCGTCCTCGTCCCTCTGGTAGAACAGGATGTACCCGTGCTCGTTCCCCGCCGCGCGCTCGCTGGCGTTTCCGTATAACCTCGCGAGGTCGTCCTCGTCCGCGAGGTCCACGACGTCGTCGTCGTACGTCAGCCACTGCCCGTGCGACCGCACGAGGCACACGTAGTGCCCGTGGTTGGGCCCGCTGCCGAGGTGCACGACGACCGCGAAGAGGCGGTAGGTGGCGTCGTGCTCCGCGACGGGCGCGTCCGGGGCGAGGACTCGGTCGTCGAGCTTGAGCTCGCGGGGAAACGCGACGCGGTGCATCAGCTTGCTGTGCCTCCCCAGCGCCTCGACGTACTTGAACCGCTTGAGGTGGAGCGCGAGGACCCGGGGCGCGGTCTTCACGAGCATGCGCTTGTGTGCCTCCTGAAGGCCCCCGCACGCGTCGCACTGGAACTTGTCGCGGGCGTCCAGGAGCTCGTCGTCGCTGAACGCGCGGAGGCACGACGCGAGCGAGGAGTTCTGCTCGACGTCGAGGGAGAGGTCGAGGAAACACTCCTCGCGGCTCGTCACGTTCTCGCACCACAAACACTTCGTCTGGTTCGTGAGGTGGCCCTGAAACACGTCGTGGATCCAGGTCGTGATCGGGGGGGACCCACTGGGGCTCGGCGACGCGGGAGCTCCGGCGCCGCCCTCCTCCTTCTCGCGCGCCGCGCGCGCCTCGCGCTCCAAGATCTCGCAGCACTCGTTCAGGGTGAACATGAAAAACTCGTGCGCGTCCTGGTGCATGAAGGAGCGGAAGAGCTCGTTGTCGCGCTTGAGCCTCTGGATGAACCGCCGGGGCGCGAGGACGCCCGTGCGCTTCTTCTGCGACGAGATCTCGGAGAAGAGCTCGCCGAGGACGGTCAGGAGGTTCTCCTCGTGGTCCTTCGCGAGCGACGCGTGGTGCGCGATCAGGCGCTCGCGGAAGGGCTTGCAGAAGTACAGCGCCTGGAGCACGGAGTTGGCGTAGCAAGTGTTCCCGAAGTTCTCCAGGCCGTAGTACCGCTCCCCGTCGGGGATGTGGCCCTCGAACGTCTTCTCGAGCTTCGTCGAGCTGTTCCCCATCGCGACCGCCGGGGGGGTGAGACGCGCCGCGCGGGAACGACGAACGAATGAACGCCCCGGCGGGGTGCCCTAAAAAGTAGACTTTCGCGGTTGTCGCGGGGTTGATCGAAATGTCGCCCGCCCGGCTGGTCGCGAGAATGCGCTTCGGCGGTCCGATTGACGAACTTGGTTGCTGGTGTCTCGCGGCTCGGGTGGACGTCGCGTGCGTTCGCGCGATCGCTCGCCTCCGCAGTCCTCCGCGCGCGGCGTCGCGCGTTCGCGCGTCTCCGGCGTCGCGCGCTCACGAGCGCGCGACCGCGTCCCGCCGGTTCCGCGATGGTGGCCGGGTACATCATCGACGGTCTCACCGCGCTGCACCGGCGCCGAACCGGCGCCCTCCCGGCGCGCCGCGAGATGCCGCACAACTTCGTGCTGTGCCGCGTGCTCTCTCCCCGCGTGAAGTGGGCCTTCTGGCTGAGCAACGCCCCGTACTGGTACCTGTGCCACGACGTCGCCCGCCGCGCCCTCGCCGCGGACCCCGCCGCGCCCTGGCTCGAGTGCCTCCGCCCTCTGTGCGCGTCGAGCCTCATGCACGCCGCGTGCGTCGCCGTCATCGCCCTCGCGTCCACCGCGTTCCACGGCGCGCAGCTCGAGCTCGACGTCGCGTGCGCGTGCGCGTGCGGGTTCCGAAACTTTAAGGGGTTCGAGCTCGCGACGACGAGCGCGAACGGACGAGATCGAACCGGCGGCGGCGCGGTCGCGCGCGCCCCGGCGGCGGCGGAGGGGGACCGGCCGAAGAGACGAGGGCGGAGTAGCGCCGCCGCCGCCGCCGACGGCGGAGAACGTTCCGAAGCCGGGGGCGCGGCGACGACGCGACTCGAAACCTTCCCCTCACCTTCGCTCGCGAACGAGGCGTCGCGCGAGCCGACCACCCCGACCGCCTCCCGGGGTCGCCGCGCGCTCGTCTCGCGCCTTCTCCTGTGCGACGTCCTGTGTGCGAACGTCTACGTGCTCTTCTTGGCGTCGTGCCTGACGTTGGGGAGGGTGGCGAGGACGTCGCTCTGGCCGGTGGCGTGCATGTTCGTCGCCGCGCAGGCGAAGAGGAGGGGGCGGTACGGCGTCTACGTGTTCTTTCACTCGGCGTGGCACGTGGGGTCCGCGTGGGCGATTCACCGCTCGATCGGCGGGTGAGGGAGGGCGGGACGAGGCGCGGGGACGGGGGAGGGGGTGGGTGAAGGAGCTCTAGTTTTGGTGCGCACAGTCTGAAAATGCTTCACACAGTGTGCTGATGACAAATCAGCTTCACGATTTCGGGAGTTCCAAAACTCTGCTCGAGAACGACCCTCGGACGACTCGACCTTTCGTCGTCGCTCTTCGTCCGCCGCTCGCGCCGACCCTTGGACGCCGCGAGCGTTACGTTCTCGTTTTTCTAGGTCTCGGCGAGGACCCGCGCGCTCGAGTTCGCTCGTTCGCGCCCCCCGAGCGTGCGCGGGCCGCGGATTCGCCGACCGTTCCGACGCACGCGTCCGACGAAAAACGCGCGACGCGCGAGACACACGACCCGCGCGCGACGCGCCGCGTCCTCCGCGCGCGTCCTCCGCGCGCGCGCGCGCGAGACCTCTCGCGGCGAAGCCTCGCGCGTCCGCTCGCGAGGCGCGGCGCGCCCTCCGTCGGTCGCGTCGCGCGGCGCGGCGCGTCGGCCGTCTCGAGACGGGCGCTCGAGGCACGCGAACGCCCGCGTTCGTCCCAGGAAAGCCGGCGACCATGGGTTTCCGGTACGGCGACACCCTCGAGTTCGACCTCGCGGTCCTGCTCATCGTCGTCCTCGTCATGCCCGCGGCGGTGTTCCTGATGCAGTCCAAGCGCAAGCTCGCGCGCGTCGCCGCGTTCGCCCTGATGCTCCTCGCGGTCGCGTACGTCGGCGGGTTCGAACACTACCGCATCCGGAACCCGGACGTCACCGAGGGCGGCCTGAAGCGCGCGCTGCTCCCCGCCTCGGTCGTCGAGCTCCTGGACGTGGGCGACGTCCGATACCTCCCCATCGCCGCGGACGAGGCCACGGTCAGAGCCGCGATCCTGGAGCTCACGCGCGAGCCGACGACCGAGGGCGCCCGCGCGAACGCCGGCTTGCGCGAAGCGCCCGGGAAACGCGCGCGGAGGACCGGGCCGCGAGCCGAACGCGCCGTCGAAACGGCGAGCCTCGACGTTTCGCCCGCGAGGGATCCGGCGCCGACGAAGGAACGCGCCGCCGCCGCGCCGCCGCTCGCGGTGCACCTCTCGCACGAGGGCGCGGGCGACGGATTCTTCCGCGACGCGTTCAAAACGCTCGAGGCGAGGACGTGCGGCGAGAACCGCGCCGAACGCGAAGACGCCGGCGACGACGAAGGGAACGAACGCGACGAGAACGAACGCGACGACGCTCCAGCCGCCTCCGCCGACGCCTCCGCCTCCGCCTACGCCTCCGCCGACCCGCCCGCGAGCGCCTCGGCGTCCCCGGTTTCGGAGAGCGCGGTGCCTCGCGACGCCTCCCTCGCCGCGTCTCCGTCCGCCGCGGCGCGCTTGTCTTCCGCGGGCGGCTTTCCTCCTCGCTCGGAAACGAAAACGGGCCGGTGCGTGCTCTGGTGCGCCGGGACGAAGGACGAGTACCGCGAGGAGGTGGATTCGTTCACGTTCGAGCGCGCGACGCCCGACCGCATGAAGCTCCTCGGCCGCCCGTACCGCGCGGTTTTCGTCGTGCGCGACCCTCGCGACGTCGTCGCGGAGGCGTACCTGGACCACCTCTCGACGACGGAGGCGTGGGCTCGGCTGCGCCGCGACGACCTCGACGGGGCGAGTTTCCAGGAGAAGCTCTGCGCGATGTCCGCCGAGGAGGGCGTGGACCTCGAGATGGACCGCTTCGACGCGGAGATGTCCGGGTGGTGGGGGCGGCTCGGACCGAACCTCGAACGGCGCATCAACCGACTCGTGGGGGGGTCGGCGCGCGACAAAAAAGACGCGAAGACGGTCGGGGCCCAGACTTACGTCCCCCTGGGAGACATCGAGCCCGGCGCGGCGCCGTCGGACGACGTGAGCGCCAGGGGCGCGAGCGGGTTCGCGCACGCGCTCCGAGCCTTCGCGCGATCGCGAGACGAAGGCGTCCGGTTCGTGCGGTACGAAGACATCAGGACCGCGACGCCCGCGGGGTTTGAGCTCGTCGGCGCGTGGTTCGGCATGCGAGGCGCCGCGCTCGAGACCTTCGCCGCCGCGTGCGCCGAAGCGAGGGATAAAGCCGTCGCCGAAGAACGACGAGCGCCGCGAAAAACCGCCGCCGCGGGAACCGCCGAAATACAAAAACCCTCTCCCGACGCGCGCGCGTCTCGCGGCGCGGAAGCGGCGGGGGAACCGGCGCGCGACGAGTGCGGCGGCGGGGCGACGGGCGCGCGGTGTTCGGCGACGAGGCGAAAAGCGTCGCTCGCGCCGGGGGCGTGGCGGGACGTCTTCACGCCGCGCAACGCGGCGCGGTTCGAAAAGGCGCACGCGCCTCTGCTGCGAGGGTTAGGATACCCGCCCGCGGGGGACGGAGCGCCGCGAGGAGCGGCGGTGGAAACGGAGTGAACGCGGAGTGCGCGCGGAGCGTGATGAAAGCGTCGAAAGCGTCGAAAGCGGAGCGCGCGCGCGAGGACCGGTGACGACGCGGAGGCGGGAGCGGCGAATCATCCGTGGTAGTGCGCGCGGCGAGACTCGATGAGCATCGCGTCGGCGCGCGAGACGCGTCCGACGGAGAATCCGACGACGCGCGACGCGATGTCGTCTAGGCGCCCCGTCTCCCCTCCCCCCCTCGCCCTCACCTCGCCGCTTACGGTTTGACGTACGAGTAGATGAGCTCGACGCCGTTATTTTCCCGCAGCACGCGCAGCGCGTCCGGGTGCTTGGCGAGTTTCGCGCACGCGATGGCGGCGTTTTTCTGCGCCGCGCCCGTCCGCGAGCGACACGCGGCGAGAAGCGCGAGCATCACGGGCGGTTCCAACTTGGCGAGCGCGTCCAGCGTCGCCTCCCCGGCGACGGCGAGGTCGGAGACGCCCACCGCCGCGTTCCCGACGACGGCGTCCGCCAGACCCTCGAGGTCCGCGAGCGCGAGCGCGCGCGCGAACGCGGGCGCCGCGTGAACGGCGAGCCTCGCGCGCGTCTCGGGATCCTTGTTCGCGGACCCGAGCACCGCGAGCGCCTTGACGCACGAGTCGAACGCCGCGCGAGCGAACGTCGCCCTCGCCGCCGCCGCCGCCGCCGCCGCGGCCGTTCCCTCGCGTGCCCCGCCGCCCGCGCCTTCGCCCCCGCCCGCCGTCCCCGCCCCGAGCTCCGCCTCCCGAACGAACCTCGCCGCCGCCTCCGCGCCGCCGCGCTCGATCAGCGCGCGCGCCGAGTCCCGGTCGTACGCCAGCGACGCGAGCGTCCTCGCCGCGTGCGCCATCGCGGGCCACGCGTCGGCGTCGGCGTCTTTTGCGCGAGACCACCCGTCCAGCGCGGGGACGAGGCGCTCGAGCGCGCCCGCGTCGCGAAACGCCGCCCGCGCCGAGGGGTCCAGCGACGCCGCCGCGAGCGCCCCGAGCGTGTGCCGTCGGATCGCGAACCGGTCCGCGTCGGAGACGAGACGGACGCCGCCTTTTTCGCCGCCGCCCGGACCGGCCCTCGCCCCCTCGCGACCCGCGTCGAATCCGAGGCCGCCCCCGAGGCCGAGGCCCGCCGGCGCCGCCGCCGCCGCCGCGAGCGCCGCCTTCGAAGGCAAAAGGCGCGCGAGGTCGCGCGGCGCGCTCGTCGAGACCACCGACGCGAGCGTCGCCGCGTCCTCGCACAGGCACCGCACCAGCCCCGCCGCGGACGCGACGACGGAGGCGCGCGCCGAGCCGCGGAGAAGCCGCGCCGCGCTCGACGCGAGCGCGTCGCGTCGCCGACGATACGCCGCCTTCGCCTCCGGCGCCGTCGCGCACGCCGCGAGCAGCCTCGCCGCGTGCGCGGCGACGTCCTCCCGCGCGCGCGAATCCGATGGTGAATCCGCCGTCCCGGGGGAGGGCGCCGCGAGCGAGGCGACGAGGGCATCGAGGAACCCGGCGTCGGATTCGTCGCCCAGCGCCGCCGCGACGCGCGTCTTGGCGCTCGAAAACTCAGCGCACGCGAGCGCCGCCGACAGCGCCTCGCGCGCCGCTCGCGCCGCCGCGTCCGACGTCCCCACGCCGATTTTCGCGGCGCTCGCCGCCGCGACGACCGCGCGCGCGGAGTCCAGCCAAGTCCGGCCTCGCCCCGCCGTCGTCGCCCCGACCAGAGCGTCGACGTTCGCCTCGCACGACGCGCACGCCGCGGCGAGCGCGCGCGCGGGCCCGACCGCGCGCTTGAACGCGGCGTCGAACGCGGCGGGATCGAAATCGGAATCGGCGTGGGGGTCGGATCCCCGCCGCGCCCCCTCGAAAAAGGGCTCCGCCGCCTCCGCGAAACGCGCCTCGAGCTTCGCGAGGCCGACGCCGCCGCCCGCGCGCAGGAACACGCGACACGCCTCGCTCCCCTTCGCGAGCGCGGCGATGCGGTCGCACGGCTCGGGTCCGTCGGTTTCGGGTTTGGGGCCCGAGCTCGGGGCTTCTCCCTCGCCGACGCGGCGCAAGAGCGCCTCCAACTCGCGGAGCGTCGCGAGCTCCGTCCCCTCGAAGGACTCGTCCTTTCCGCGGCGCATCGATCGCTCGAGCTCCTTCTCCTTTCGCGCGTCCTCGAACTGGCGCGTGGCGCTCGCGAGCTGCTTCGCGATCTCCTCGCTCTCCGGGTCGCGCTCGCGGGCGAGGCGGAGGTCGGCGAGGGCGTCCTTGAGATGGCCGAGCGCGAGCCTCGCGGCGGCGCGGCGCTGGAGGCACTTCACCGCCGTCGGGTGCGCGGGGGTCTCGTGCAGGAACTCCGCCAGGTCGCACGCGCGGTCGCAGTGCTCGATCGTCTGCACGAAGCACCCGGACTTGAGCGCGGCCATGGCGGCGTTGCCGTGTAGCTCGATCGAGCGCTTGTCCGCCTCGAGGCCCGACTCGTACAGCTTGAGCGCCTCGGCGTACTGCCCCGCTTTGAACGCCGCGTTGCCCTCCTCGCGCTTGCGGTGCGCGGTCTGGCGCTGCTTCACGCGCTTGGTGTGGCGCGACTCGATGTCCGCCTCCATCGCCTTGAACGCGGGGTCGCCGGGCATGAACTGCATCCACGGGTCGTCCTCGTCGTCGCTCGGCGTCCACAGGTCCCACGCCGAGTAGTCCGTGGAGGCGACGGACCGACGCGCGAGATCCTCCTCGGAGAGCGTCGCGCGATGCGCGGCGTACAGCTCGCGCGCCTTCTCGCGACGCTCGCGCTCGCGCATCATGTCCTCCACCTTCTCCTTCACCTCCGCCTTCTTCTCGTCGGAGAGCGCGTCGTACCTGCTCTTCGCGTCGTCCTCGACCTTTGCCTTCGCCTTCTCCTCCGCGCGCGTCGCCTCCGCCTCCTTCTCCCTCAGGATCCGGTCGACGTATTCCGTGCTGATCGTGTCGCGCTTCAGACCGTCCACGAGACGCGTCACCTCGTCCACCTCCTCGAGAAAGTCATCGGCGTCCGCCATCCGGGCGGGCAGCGAACCTCGGCCGAACCCCGGAATCCCATCGGGGTTAGGGACCGTCATCGCGCGGAGCGTGTGCGAGCAGGAACGGAGAGCAAAGACGAACGTCTTCCACGGCCGGGTGCCAACTTCTTTCGTTGACTCAGTCGATACCAGCGCAATGTGTGCACCCCCCCCCTTTCCCAACCGCGAAAAAACAGCTGGAAGGGTTGCCAACTTTGATGACTGCCTTCACTCTGGAGCGCGCAGGCCGCCTTCGCGAGCGCGCCGCGAGACCGGAGTTCCTCCGCCGAGACTCGCTCGACGCCTTCGCGCGAGTATCCGAACTTGAACGCGCCGCGTTGCGTCGCAAGCGCGCGCACGCCTCAGTCTCCGGCCGCGTTCGGTTTTCCGCGGACCATGGGCAAAACGCGTGCGCCCGTCGACGCCTCGGCGCGGAACCGCGCCGCGGCGAAGGGCCCGGCGGTCCGCGCGACCGCGAGCAACTCGCGCGGCGCGACGATGACGAAGAATGCGAGAAAGGTCGGCAAGCTCAAGGCCGCGGACAAGCGCAGGTGCGTCTCCCCGTCCCGCGTCGTCGTCCGGTAAATTTTCCCCTCGGACGCGAGGAAGGGGGAAGGAACGGACCGCGCTTTTTCCTGACGCTCCCCCCTCCTTCGTCGCCCGCAGAAACATCGTGGCTCGTTCAAAGACGCTCCTCCGCCACCTTAAACTGGGGTACATGCGCGGCGTCTTCACGCACAGGTCGTATCGCGACAAGCTGCACGCGCAGTTGGCGAGTTTGTACGGCCCGACGTTCGAGGCGGATTCGTGGTGGTATCGCCACCCCGACGAGGGGAAGTTCTTTGCCGCCGTCTTCTCCATGGTCTCCGGCGCGCCCATCTCCCCCGAGCAGGCGAACGGCATCTTCTCGAAGGTCTCCCCGAAGAAAGTCACCGTCGACGTGAAGGCGATGAAGCGCATCGGCCTCACGGAAGCGAAGCTCGCGGCGCTGTTCGCGAAGACCCCGGGGGCTAGAGGCGTGGACGCGGGCGACGAAGGGTGCATCATCGTGGAGCCGGGTGAGGAGAAAACGGGGCCGGAGGGCGAGCAGGAGCCGAAGCCAGAGGCGCGAGAGGAGACGCCCCGACCCGACGGTAGCGACAGTGCAGGGTCGTCTCAGGAGGTCGTCGCGGACGTCGCCGAAGCCGCGATGGACGCGGAGGAGAGGGCGGCGGGCGGGGACGCGTTCGACGACGACGACGACGACAACGCCACCGTCGTCGCGGAGGATTTCAACGACGAGGTCTTGGACGAGGAGGACGACGCCGTCCCGGCGCTTCCCATGGGCCAGAGCCCCGTCGTTTGCGGGAAGAAGGATCGCGAGACGGCAGATTCCCAGACGCTGATTGAGGGGTTGGATTTCCTCGCGTCGCAGTCGATGGAGTTCCTCGCGACTGAGGCGGCGGATGACCCGCTCCAGAAGGAGCTCCTCGCGGCGCAGTACGCGTTCGAGAACGTCAACGCGATGAAGAAAAATCTCAGCATGGTCCAAGCGTCCGCCGCGGACGCGGTGACGGACCCCGACGCGCGGAGGGCGCTCGAGGGCCACCTCGAAGCCGCGCGGGCGATTCTCGACGAGCAAATCGGAAAGACGGAGTTTTGCTCCCTCTTCGCCTGGGAGTGACGATCGCGCGAGAGCGAACCTTAGCTAGCCATTAGAACGACGTCAACGCACGAACCCGCGCGCGCATCTCACGTTCGCGCAGCGTCCCTCTCGCGCGCGCCGCGTGGATTCCACCCACGCCAACGGCGCCGATCTCCTACGCCGATCTCAGCGCGACGTCCGCGACGACGGAGAAGTGGTCGCTCGGGAATTCCTCCGTGGGGAGTCCTCTTCCGCCCCCCTCCCCTCCCCCCCTCTCCGGCGGGAGCAACACCCGCGTGGGCCGGACCCCGCGCGTGTGGAACAGGTAATCCACCGTCCCGCGGAAGGCTCCGTGGTGGCTCGTCGCCGGCGGCTCCCTCCCGAGGACGCCCCGGTAGCAACTCGCGAGCTCGCCCCTCAGCGCGTGCTCGACTCGGCACCCGCGCGAGGCGACGCTTCGCGCGGGCGCGGCGCCTCCGCCCTCCGCCGCCGCCGCGGAACCCGGCACCCGGGTGCCGAACGCCGCGACGATCGCCTCATCGTCCCAGAAATACTCCCGGAGACGCGTCGCGGCGTCCCTGACGCCTCCCGCGACTCCTCCTCCTCCTCCGCCCCCGCCCCGCGCGGACGAGTCTCGGGCGATCTGCCGGTATTCCTCCCACTCCGCCCACTCGTCGTCGTCGCGGTCGAATCCCCCAGTCTCCATCATGAGGTGCCACTCCGCGATGGAGTCGGCGGCGTCGTCGGAGGCGAGGTTCAAGCACCCGGACATGGCCTTCCGGTCCACGCGCGAGACGTCGAGCTCGCCCATCAGCGCGAAATGGTACAGCGGGCTGTCCGGCTCGGCGTTGAAGTCGCCGGCGAGGAGCACCTCCGCGCGCGACGGGTCGCGGGGGTCTCCGCTTCTCATCGCCTCGGCCCTCTCGGCGAACACGCGGAGCTGGCCGAGCTTGACATCCCCGCGTTTCGGGTTGAAGAGCACGTGCACGCACCCGACCACGAGCGCCGGCGCGCGCGGATCCGCCCTCGGCCGCAGGCGCGCGATCGCGGCGGCGTTGTTCTTCAACCCGCGCGTCTCGAAATCGATCGTCTCCGTCGCCTCGCACGCGAACGCCTCCGCGCGCCAAAACACGCTCGAGCCGTCCGCCTTATCCCCGCTCCGCGGCGCGTGCGCGCCCTCGTACCCGTCCGCCGCGAGCCCGCGCCGGACGCCCTCGAAGTCCTCGCACTCCTGCAAGCACAGGACGTCCGGGCGCAGGGCGCGCACCTCGGCGAGGACGCCGCGGAGGCGCCGCGGCCAACCCAGCCACGCGTCGGGGACGCCGCGGTAGAGCTCGGGGTGGTTCCGCGAGTGCGACGCCGCGAGGACGTTGTAGCTCATGACGCGGTACGAGTCGCGGCGCGGCGGCGGCGCGGGAGGCTGGGAAGGCGCGGGGGGGGGGGGTTCCTGATGCGGGGGAGGTGGGGAGGGGTGCCAGCGCCGCGAGAAGACGCCGCGGCGCGCCGCCTCCTCCGGGGAGGCGTGGCGAAAGACGACGCGGCGGTCGCCGCGGCCGCCGCGCGCGCCGGAACGCGCGCCGCCCCGCGCGCCGCCCCGCGCGTCGCGGAAGCGCGGACGATCGTGGTCCATGGGCGCGGGCGCGCTCGCCGAGTCGGCGTCGTTCGCGGTGAACCGAATGTGCGTCGCGCGCGGCGCGTCCGCGCCGAGCGCGGGCCACTCGTCGTCCATCCCCGACAGATGTCCGAGGCGAAGGCGCGCGACGTGCAAGAGCGACCGCGCCCGTCTAGCCCGGCGAAGCATGCCAAACGAGCATCGCGCGCGCCCTCGTGTGGAGACCCGACCCGACCCTCACCCGGGACCTTCGCGCGGTGCCGAGGATCTCACGATCACAGTGGTTCAGCCTACGATGCCTGATGATGACGGATGCGTTGGCTGGACGACTGATCCTTTTTTATTCACAGACGGCGCCGGGGCGCCTGCGCGTGTGCGTACCCTCGCGCTCCCCCTCGCGCCGCGCGGTCGGCCACTGCGGTGAATCGGGTCAGATCGCGACGCGCTCGATCGAGCTCGCGCACGGGTCCTGGCGGCACGTCGGGCACAGAGTCCGCCTCTTCAGCCACTCGGTGATGCACGCCTTGTGAAACCCGTGCCCGCACGGAAGCCACACCGCCGCGAGTTCCTCCTTCTTCGCCTCGTCGACGTCCGTCGCGCTCGCGTCCGCGAGCGCCTCCACGCACACGACGCACGTGTCTCCCTCGAAGCACCGCGCCGGCGGCCGCGCGATCGCGTCGTGGACGATCTCGTTCGCCACCATCTCGTTTCCCACGCGCGCGCCGCCGCCGCCGCCGTCAGCGAGATCGGCGATGTCCCGCTGCGCCCGCCACTGCGTCGCCCCGACGACGAGGACCACGACGCCGACGTACACCCGCGACGACGCGGCGAGGACCAAGGAGAAGAGGCGATCCCACCCGACGCCGACCAGACCGAAGATCGGAGACAGAATGAGGGAGAAGAACGCCCCGAACAGCGCGGGCACGAGGGAGGCCTTGAGCGCGACGCGGGCGCCGATCTCCGCGCGCGCCGCCAGCGCCTCGCGCCTCGCCGCCGTCGCTCGACGCGTCCCCGCGTTCCCGGACCGGCCGACGCGAGCGACGACGTCGCTCACGTCCGTGAGCGCGCCCGCGAGGGTGACGGCGCCGTACACGAGCCACGCGAACCCTTCGTCGCGGAACATCGCGCGCGGCGACCCCGTCGCCACGACGGCGTCGACACTAAGCGCGGCGGCGACCAAAAACGCGCGCGCCTCTTCGGCGCGATCCAACAACGGAAGAAGCGCCGCGCCGAGGGCGTCGCCGGCGCGGGCCAGCGGCCCGGCGCATCGCCGAGCGATGTGTTCCGCCGGGACGCTCAGCGCGGACGCCGCGGCTTGCGCGAGGCGCTCCCCGAGGTTCGCGCGGTGCGCCTCGACGAGGGCGTACAACACGCTCGCCGAGGCGAGCGCGGCGAGCGCGGGCGACGCCCAGATGTCCTCGATCGCGCGGGAGAACGCGACCAACACCATCCGCCTGATTCTCTTGAAGACGGGCCAGACGTACGTGTCCATGAACGCGGCGAACGCGGCGCTGAGCTTGGCGGCGATCGCGGCGAAGAAGTTGTACAGGTGGCCGAGGACGAACGCGACCGCGCGATACGTCCAGATGACCGCGCGCCGCAAGACCGGGAGGAGGCTCGCGTCGAGGTGTAAAAACACGGCGAGGCCGACGGCGGCCAGGGGGGCGCCTACGGGGCGGAGCGGCGTGGGAATCTTGCGGCCGACGATCATGAGCGCGACGGACGCCGCCGCGACGGTCGCCGCCGCGAACGGCGCCGCGTGATACGCCGTCGGCTCCTTCGTCGCCGCGCTCGCAAACTCCCACGCGGCGACCGTCGCGAGAACCGGCTCGACGAAAGGAAACAGCATCTTCGCGCCCGGCACCAGGATTTTGTCGACGAGCGTATCGCGGACAAACCGGAACGTCGGAACGACGAGCGTATCGCGGACGAACCGGAACGTCGTCGCGAGCGCGCGCGTCATCGCGCGCGCGATCGCCGGGAGCACGTCGTGCAGGAACCGGTACAACGCCTTCTCCAAGGGCCAGAGCACGAACAGATCCAAGGGGTAGTAGACATGCCGCATGAACAAGTCGGTGAGGAGCCAGAGTGGATAACGAATCCCATCGAAGACGAGCGCGAAGACCTCGAACGCGGCGCTGGGAAGCTGAAGGAATTTGTCAAACAGGAATTTGAAAATCTTGAACTCGATCAGTTTCCGCGCGAAAAGGTCGACCGCCCCGAGCGGAGTCACGAGCTTCAACCCCGCGAGGTCGTACGCCAACTTGAAGAGGCCGTTCGTCGTGACGACGGCGACGATGCACCCCGCGCCGAAGAGCACCCATGAGCAGGTCGCCGACGCGGTCGTCCGCGGCGACATGACGAGCGCAAACGCCGCCGCCGCCAGGTACGCCGAGACGCCGTGAAAGAGTCGCCGCGCCACCGGCGCCGGCACGACTTGGTTGGAATACGCCAAGATGAAATTCGCGACCTGGGCGTAGAGGACGTGCGTGAGCGTGAACTGGCCCGAGGCGCCCCACCTGGCTCTGGCCAGCGCGTCCTCGAACATCCCCAAGGACGAGACGAAGAGCAGGGGCTTCACGAACAAGCCTTCTCGCCACACCCTCTCCACTCGGCTGCTCATCCCCAAGAGTTGGAGGAGTCCCGAGGCGACCGAGATGAGCAACACGACCGCGGCGGGAACGAAGAGGAAGGCGTACGTGCGCTGCACCGACCCAGCCGGAGCGAACGCGAAAAACGCCGCGGTCGCCGCTTGCCGCGCGCGCCCCGGGGGGGCGGGGGGCAGGTGCGGGGCGCCCCACCCAAACAGGGCCTGGGCGAGGGCGCGCGGGACGGAGAAGATGTCGGCGAGCGCCCCTACGACGACCTTGAGCGCGACCGTCACGCTCCCCCCGACCGCGAGGGCGACCGCGAGGGGCACGCACACGAGGAAGATGAACAGGGCGAACCACAGCCTCACTCCGGGATCGTCCCGAACGCGCGAAAACGTCCCCCGCGGGGGCCTCGGAGCGGGTCGGGGCCGAACGCGCCGGGGACGAGGGGACGGCGGGGATGCGTCGGCGGGAGCGCTTCCGCCGCGATCATCGACAGCGGTCGCGGCGACGCGAGCGACCGCATCGTCCCCTTCGCCGGGTGTGGAGCCATTCCTGTGCCGAAGCTCCGACATGTGCTCGCCCCCGTGCGTTGCGCGGGATGCGTCGCGCGCTTCGGTTCGACCGACGTCAAAATGGTGGACAACAGCTCGCAGTCGCCGAGATTTTTTTAGAAGTGGCGCGTCGCGATGCAATCCGAGAGAACGCCCGTAGAGTCGTCACACACACACCTGCGGTGGTGCTCGTGAAACCTCGCGGTCCTTTCAAAACAAAAAATCCCCAGTCTCGGAACGCGTTCCCGATCGGCGCGTTTGACCCACTTCAAACCCAGTTCCACCGCGCGTCGATCCTCCGGGGAAAGCTTTGGGAGGAGAGAACGAGAGGGAGAAGGATGTGCGCGTCCCGCGTCCTCCGCCGGCTCGGAGTGATCGCGAACCGAGCGAAATCCGGGGCGTCCTCTCGAACGACCCGGGGCGTTGGACGCGCGAGGCGAGTCGATGTCGCAAGGAGACTGCCTCCTTTGAGATGGACTTCGCTCAGAGGAGGTAATTAAATCCTTGCGTCGTTCGGGGGGGGGGGCGGGGGGGCGCCGGCGATCCGGTCCGCGGGGCGCGGGGTCGCGGCGCTCCGCGCGTCGCGTCTTCGTCTTCGTCTTCGTCTTCGCGTCCCATCGCGTCGCGTCGTGTTTCTGTGGAAATTTCGTTCGGATCTCTATTCCAAACCGTACTCCGTCGAAGCGTCCGCTTCTTCGCCCCCAACCTTGGACGCCGCCGAGGCCGCCGTCGCGCCCCTCGTCGCCGCCGCCGTCTTCGCCCGCGCGCGTTAGTTGCCCTCCTTCGCCTTGGCGGCCATGATACCCTTGACGCCCTTGAGGCGACCGGTGCGGCGGGCGGCGATGAGACCGGCCTTGGCGCCCGGGGGCTTGTTGCGGCGGACGGTGGAGGCGTGGCCGATGTGCTGGTGGTTACCACCACCGTGAGGGTGCTCCACGGGGTTCATCGCCACGCCGCGCACCTTGGGCCAGCTGTTGCGCTTCACCTTGAACTTGTGGTAGTTGGCGCCCGCCTTGAGCATGGGCTTGTCGCAGCGGCCGCCGCCGGCGATCTGGCCGACGGTGGCGCGGCAGCCGGACGGGATCGTCTTCTTGGAGCCCGAGGGGAGCTTGATGCGCGAAAACCCGGTGTCGGGGTTGTGCGAGATGAGGATGCAGTACTCGCCGGAAGCCTTGGCGAGGACGCCGCGGTCGCCGAGCTTCGCCTCGACGTTGCAGATGATGGACCCCTCGGGCATGTTGCCCACGGGGAGGATGTTGCCCACCACGAGCTGCGCCTTCTTCCCCGCGTAGAGAAACTGCCCCGTGTACGTCCCCTCCGCCGCCACGAAGAGCTCCTTCTGGTGCTGGTAGCGCTTCGAGTTGCGGAACGTCACCTGGTGGTTCGTGGTTCGGGGGGAGAGGTCGGGAGAGGTCGGGAGAGGTCAGCGACGGAGGGGGAGGAGCGGTGCGACGAGGCGCCGGCGACGAAGAGAGGGGGGGAAGAAGCGGCGCGGACGGGCGCCGCGCGGTGCATCTTTTTTTTTCCTCGTCCGCGACGCCGCGAGGGTTCGGGCGCGAACGCTCGCGCTCGGGTTCGGTTTCGCCGCGCGCCGGGAACGGGGGGCGGACGCCGCGCGACGCGCACCTTGGCGAGAGGAGCGCCGCGTCCGGGATCGTGGATGATGTCGGTGACGACACCCTTGGTGTACCCGTGACGCTCGGCGTAGTCCTGGGGTGGGAGGGAAGGGCGAAGGGAGGGTCAGGCTCGTGCCGGGATTCGCGTGATGAGCGAAAGCCCTAATAACTCTTGGGGAGAGGGAAGGCGGTGCGATCCCGCGTACGTACCGCCTGGCGGTGCTGAGCAACACCCTTACGCTTGGAGGTGTTCGAGGTGAAAATCGACCCCGCACCCTTACGCTGTCCCCTGATGATGCGCCCCATCCTGAGAGCGTCGAGAAGGGAGGTGGTGGGGGAGGGTGGCGGAGCCGTCAGCGATGCGCTCCGCTTGGGACGGCAAAAAAGACGAGCCCCGTCACGGAAGTCGCCGGAAGAGCGGCGTGCGAACCGACGCGAGAGAGACGACGCGCGCCGCGAACGCGGGAACGTAGGCGGACGACGTCGCGGCGGGGGCACGAGGCGCACCTGGCGGCTTGCGATACGACTTCCGGGCCGTACGCGCTAGACAAAGAGGGCGACGCGCGCGCTCGGGTTCGCTGTTTTGTCGATGGGCAGAAAAAATAGGGTCTGTCGAATCTGACTGGAGGCCCGAGGGTCTAATAAACCGGGCGCAGCTTGTCTTCGATACCATTTCTTCTCTTCCCTCGGTTTCGTCGCGGCGCCTTTTCCGCGGTGACCGTTAGACTTTCGTCGCAGAAGCCCCGCGCGCGACGATGGCCGCGCCGACCCCCTCCCGGGGGAAGGCGACCGGTCCGTCGCCCGCGCCCGCGACGACGCCCGAGTCATCCGGCGCGCGCGACGACGCGGACGCGGTGGTGTTCGAGGGCACCCCAGAGAACGACGACGCGCCTCCCGTCGCCGCGGGCTTCGGATCGCCCGACTCGACCGCGGGAGGCGCGCGGGTCTCGGAGTCGCCGGAGACGAACGGGGACGAGTGCGCGGTCGTCGCGCCGTCCGAGACGATCGTCTCGCCGCACAGGACGCAGGGCGAGCCCGGGCACGTCGCGAAGGTGGTGGACTGGGTGGAGAACGACCTCGTCCCGCCCGCGCGAAGCCCCGGGTCTCCGGGCGGCGACGCCTCGGCGAAGATGGCGAGCAAGAAACGCCGCGGCGTCTCCGGCGTCGCCGCGAGCGTCGCGGGAGGGTTCGCCAGCGCCACCTCGGGCGCGCTCCAGCGCATGCGCGCCGCGCGAAACGCGCCGGAGACGCCGGTGGCGGCGCGCAAGCCGGCGGTCAGGCGGAGCCTCGTGGACGCGGATCGAGCGCACCAGGAGGAGGAGCTCGCCATGGCGCGACGCATGAGCCCCCTCTCGCTCGACGACGACGACGACGACGACCGTCCGAGGAGGAGTCCCGCGTCGCCGCTCGAGCCCGAGCCCGACGCCTCCCCCGCGATCGCGGTCGCGGTCGACCACTACGACTTCGACGCGTTCGTGGAGAGTGAGGCGCGCGAGCGCGCCGAGCGCGAGGCCTCCCTCGCGCGGCGCATGAGCCCCCTGTCCGCGGTCTGGGCGGCGGGCGACGAGGGCTCCCCCGCCGCGGGCGAGAGCCCCGCGACGGCAGCCAGCCCCGAGACCCTCGCCGACGCGTTCGCCTCGGACGATAAGGAAAACACCGGCGCGTCGCGCGAGTCGCGCGGCGTGACGTTCGCGGCGACCCCGGACGAGGTTCGCGTCGACGTCGTCGAGACGGAGAGGGAGAAGGACGCGGGCTACGCCGCCGCCGTCGTCGCGCGGCGGACGCCCAACGCGCACGGCGCCCTCTTCGCGTCCGCCCTCGGGAGCCCCGGCGCGGCCCATCCCTCGCCGCTCGCCCCGACCCAACCCGGCGCGGCCCCGGCGCTTCGCGAGAGGAGCGCGAACGTCGTCGTCGTCGACGCGGACGGCGGGGCGACGAAGAAGCCGACGGCGTCGTTCGGGGAGACCCCGGTGTTCTCCTCGTTCGACTCCGACCTGTCCGCGTCCGCGCAGAGGCGCGTGATGCGGACGCCGCTGCCGATCAGCAAGAGCGTGCTCGAGCGCATCGACGCGCTCGGGCCGGAGATGCAGCCGATGCAGAAGTACATCTTGTTGATGGGCATCGCGTTGGACTTTTACGCCAAGACGCAGCTCGTGCGCGAGCTCCGGCGCTTCGCGACGCAGGGCAGCGGCGTCGGGTGGGCGTGGTTCTCGATGGTGTTCATCTTCTTCCTCCTCAGCGGCTCGTGCACGTGCGCGTACTGGCTCTTGCACTACCCGATGCCGAGCGAGGCGGAGATGCGGGCGATGCGCGACGCCGGGTCGCAGCAGACGAAGGTTTTCGGGTTCACGAAGCTGGATTTCAAGAAGATGGTCCGTAACCTCGGCGCGATCTGCGCGATGTGCCAGCTCGGCACCGCGTTCGCGGCGTGGAGGGCGCTTCGCACGAACGACCTCAGGCAGAGGAAGGCGGAGATGGACCTCCGCGGGATGCAGCTCGTGGACACGGTGTTTCTGATCCTCCCCGTGGCGACGCTCCAGGCGTACGTCGGGATGGCGTGTTCGTCGCCCGACGCGTACTGTCGCGGCCGCTCGGGGTTCGACGTCCTCCTCTTCCTCGCCGTCTTCGGCGCCATCACCTCCGCGACGCTGTGCTTCGTCTCCCTGGACCTGCACGAGAAGCCCCCGAACATGACGTGGAGGGAGTACTGGAGGGCGCACAAGGCGCACCTCAGCGAGATGGCGGCGAAGACGGCGTTTCGCTTCCTCGAGCTCTCGGCGCGCATCTCGCTCGTCGCGCTCTTCGCCGCCGCGAGGGGCGGGTGGGTGTTTTTCGTCCTCTTCATGCACGCCTTCCTGGTCCTGGTCGGCCTCAAGTACTGGCCGAAGATCGTCACCGGCGGCGTCCCCGACCGGGACGTGTGGGCGAAGATCTGCCGGACGAAGGAGGTGAAGCTCTTCGGCGGGCGCGTGTTCAAACTGCCGCTCCTGGACGACTCCAAGCTCCTCGCCGCGACGATGATCTGGCCGCCGTCGATGTTCGTCGCCAACGCGACGGACAAGCACGGCGAGTTCTGGTGGCGGAGCAAGAGCTGCCCGCGCAAATCGTTCCTCAGCGTGGACAGGCACGACGCCGTGTTCCCCATGCCCCTGTTCGTCACGCTGCAGGTGTTCGAGGCGATGCTCATGCTCCTCATCGTCGGCGCCGTCTTGAACGAATACCCGCACTACCGCGCGTACTTCCTCATCGTCGTCCTCATCAACGTCGCGTGGCTGACGGCGGCCCTCTCCTGGGTCTCCGCCGCCGCGGTCTGGAACCCGTTCCTCCCGGAGGGGCCCCCGCTCGGATTTAAGCGCGGCGACCGCGGGAGCGGCGCGCCGGGAACCGCGGGGCGGTCCGAGACGGCGAAGGACCGAAGGGACGAAACCGGAGCGCTCGGCGCGACCAAGGGGAGCGCGGCGCGCGGAAGGGACCCCGCGGTGGCCAAGTCCATGGGCGCGACCGGGATCTTCTCCCCGTGCGCGAGCGACCGCGGGCGCACGCCGGGGAAGGGCGCCGCGAGCGGAGGGAGGCACGCCCACGGGGGTGGAGGGAGGCATTTCCACGGGGGTGGAGGGAGGCACGCCCACGGGGGTGTCGCTCGCTCGCTCGCCGTCGCGGGGGCGCGCGCGTTCGCGCGACCGCTCGACCGGGGGGGCGAGGGGGGCCCGAGCCCGAAGCCCTCGCCGAGCGCCGCGGAGGCCGCGACGACGAGCGCGAGCGCGACGACGACGCGCGATCCCGCGGGAGGAGGAGGCGCGCCGGCGACGAGGGCGCTCGCGACGGACTTCGCGGCGGCGGCGAACCGACAGAGCGGCGCGACGGCGACGGACGCGACGGCGACGGAGTATTCCGCGGATTCCGAACCCGCGCGCGCGCGTCGCCCGCCGGCGTCGCCCGCGCCCGCGACGATCGCCGCGACCGTCACGGCGACCGTCACGGCGCCGCCTCCGCCCGACGGCGGCCGCGCCCGCGAGCCGCTCCGCGCCCCCGAGCAGCCCTTCGCGCCCGACGCGCTCCCGCCGCGCGCGGGCGGGGTTTCCCCCTTACCCGCTGAGGCGTCGCGGGGGGCTCGGCGGGACTCCGCCGGGCCTCGGCGGGAATCCGGGGGACTCTTCGGCCGCCCCGGGGTGCTCACGGACTCGAGGAGGACGTCCGCGGAGGACGTCCCGAACGCGCGCGCGCACGAGCCGTACGCGTACCGGTACGGAGGCGACGGGGGCGAGGCGGACGAGGCGGACTGACCGAGAGAGACTGACCGAGAGAGACGGACCGAGAGCGACTGACCGAGCGACCGAGGACTGACGAGCGACGGGCGCCCGAGCGAGAGAGACGAGACTCGGAGGCGAGACTCGTTTCCGCGCGAGGTTCGTTCGACGCGTCCCTCACCTTTTACACGCGTGAAGCACGATATTTTCTTCTCATTCTCACCGGTAGAGCATGCGCCCCCTCGGGTGTTCGCCGTCGCCGTACGCGCGCACGGCGTTCTTCGCGCGAATCGACACGGCGCGCCTCGCGTTTCCGAACTCGTCCGTCTCCGAAAACCATTTCTCGCTCCTCAATTGGTTCTTTGTTTTTTCGACGAGGCCGAGGCGTTCCGCTTCGCGCGCCGCGCGTTCGAGCTTGGTCGCGAGCGCGCCGAAGTTCACGAGCGCGTGCGTCGCGAGGAAGGTCCCCGCGAACGCCGCCCCCACGGAGACGCCCGCGGCGAGACGAGCGGCGCGCCCGAGCGCCGCGTAAAAGCCCGACGCCGCCGCGACCCCGGGCTTCGCCGCTTCGGCGGCGGCGGCCGGCGGCCCTCTCTTCGTCCCCCCGAGCCCCGCGAGCCCCGCGAGCGCCGCGCCCGCGCCGCACGCGCCCGCGTAGGGCGCGTACTCGACCCACCAGCTCCCCGCGCCCACCTCCGCGCACTCCCTCGGCGTTTTCGCGAGGCACTCGTCGTACGCCGCTCGGCTCGCTCGCGACGGCGCGTCGTCCCAGAGCTTTTTAATTCCCTCGACGTGCCCCGCCCCGACGACGCCGACGATTTTTTTCGCTCGGTCCTGGCGCTGGAGCGAGTGCGCGAGGACCAGGTCCCGGTCGCGCTTCACGCTCTGCTCCACCGCCCACGACGCGTCGTACGTCGCTCCCCGAGAAGACGCGGCGGCGCCCGAGACTCGGCCTCCCGCTCTCTCTCCCCACGGCGCGTGTTCCTCCAGAAACGCGCGACTCCGCGCGAGCTCCACGACTTTGGCGCCGCACCTCCGCGCGGTCGCGACGTCCTCCGGCCGCGGGTCCGCGAAGAGCGCGAGCTGCCACGCGCTGGCGACCGCGGCGTCGACGTCGCACCCGGCCTTCGCGAGGAGCTCGCGGACGTGGCGCGGCGTCGGCGCGGGCGCGGGGCGGCGCTCGCCGTCGGGGTACAGCATCGTCGGGCGCGCGCTCGCGCTCGCGAGCGAGGAGGAGGAGGAGGAGGAGGGCGCGTCGTTCGCGCCGCCGCGTCCCCTCGCGCCGCTCTCGTCGATCGATCTCGCCGCCCTCGTCGCCTCCGCCTCCTCCTCCTCGATCGACGGCTCGCCCGCGGCTCGCCTCCTCGCGTTTTCCCTGGACCTGAGCCTGCCCCTCGCGCGGATTCGCTCCCACGTCCTCGCCGCCGTGGTTCTCGCGTCGAGGTCGCCGAGGACGACGGCGGCGCCCACCTCCGCGGCGGCGTCGACCGCGGCGAGGAACTCCGCGCCGGGCTGCGAGCCGAGGACCGCGCCCGCGGCGGCGTACCCGAGCCCGCCGGCGACGTTGACGAGGTCGCCGGACAGGACGACGCGGAGGGCGTCGAGGTGGGTCGCGACCTTCCTCGCCGCGCGCGCGGCGGGGAAGGGATGCTGCGCGTCCTCGACGAGGTGCGCGAGCCGCCGCGGGTCGAGCTCGAGGACGACGACGTCCGGTTCGGCGGCCAGGATGAGCCGCCGCGTCTCGTCCGCGCTCGCGGCGGAGATGTGCGCGGTGCCGATGACGAACACGGGCGCGGACGTCGTCGGGTGCGTCAGCCGCTCCGCGCACGCCTCGGGGGGGGGCGACGCGCGCTCGGCGTCGCGCTCGGCGTCGCCTTCGAACGCGAGGCGAATCACGGACGCCCCGCCGTGGGTTCGCTCGATCGTGACCCCCTCGGGCATCGACGGCGGGGGAGGCGGCGAGTCCGCGTCCGAGGGGTCGTCCATCTCGCGAGCGTCCGGAGGCAGAGGGACGCGCGCGCGCGAGGCGACGTGGTCGTCGGGCTCTCCGATATAAACGCGAGGGGCGAAAAAAC
>MDSW01048660.1_pt1 | contig 22597 bp, 10 predicted proteins | sample 811171 | NCBI WGS metagenome assembly MDSW01 (sample SAMN05326641, study PRJNA326480) | marine metagenome | isolation source: seawater | place: Atlantic Ocean: North West | collected 2012 | reverse complement strand
CTTCTCGACCTCGCGCTCGGGGATGCCTCCGAGCTCGAAGATGAGGCGACCGGTGGTCGTCGACTTACCAGAGTCGACGTGACCGCAGATCACGATGGAGAGGTGCTCCTTGCCGTCGGTAGCCATTGTGCTGAGTGTCTGGGCGAGGCGACGGCGCGGGAGAAGGGCGGCGCGGGGGAAGATAAAGAAGATGACCATCAGCCAGCGTCCGCGGGGTGGGGACGAGGGGCCACGACGCGCGCGAGGCGCGGGGAGGGTCGCGGGGGGGAGCGGGACGACGCGCGGGAGCGATTTCGAGGCGACGCGCGCGGCGATCGCGCGAGATCGGCGCGCGTCGTCGCCCCGAAGCGTTTCGCGCCGACGTTCCGCAGCCGCAATCCATCGCGCGCGCGGAAAAACGCGCGGACGGACGCGGCGACATCGCGACCGCGACCGCGATCGCGCGAACGCGCGGCGAGAGCGAGGAGCGAGGAGGAAAACGAAGAAACGGGCGCGCGAGACGTCGCAGATCGCGCACCTCGTGCGTGTCGCGTGCGATGCGGTGCGGGAAAAGAGCGCGCCGTCGCGGCGGCCGACGGTGAAGAAAGAACGCTCCGAGCGACGGACGGCGCAGATTCGTCGTCGTCGTCTCGCGATCGATTTCATCGACGAAATGGCTTCTTTTCCTTTCAAGGAAGCCGGTTCATCGGTCCCTTTCGCGTGACCGATGGAACCGAACGGTGTTGTTACGACGAGTACGATGGATCGCGAGCCAGCACGCGAAGGGACCAGATAATCGTCGGACTTGCCGCTCGCGCGGACGTCGCCGCAGCGGCGGGCGGGGTGTCGCGCGCGCGATGGGAGGCAAAGGCTCAAAATGCTGCAAGAACTCGGAGAGTGATCCGCTGATCGACGCGAGCGGCAGGAGCGTCAGGAGCGTCTCCTCGGACGGCGGGCACACCCCCGAGAGGAGGTCGCCGAGCCCGTCGTCGAACATGTCGATGGGACGCCGGCACGCGCACCCGCCGCGTCGCGGCAGTCAGGACGACGCGGACGCCGACCCCGCGTTCCGAACGCCGCCGCGGCGGAGGCGGAAGCGCGACAAGGACGACCCACCGGACGACCCGAACCCCGCCATCTTCTACGCGTCGTCCACGAAATTGTCCAAGCCGCGACGCAAGACGAGCGTCCGCGGCGAGCTCGAGGAGCGCGCGCGCGCGAACGCGGAGCTCGAGGCGATGGAGGAAGGCGCCGCGTCGCAGTCGCTGCACGAGGAGGAGGAGGACGAGGAGGGGGAGGAAGGGGACGGGCGCGGCGTGACCGGGACGATTGTGTCGTTCTCGCCGTCCGCGGCGACGTCCGGGTCCCCGAACTCGCGCGACGGGCAATCCGCGGCGGGGAGCTCGCGCGGAAGACGACGGACGCGCGCGGGGGAGGAGCTCGTGTTGCTGCATTCTCACGGCGGATCCTACGGCGCCGCGGACGACGACGACAGCCCGTCGTCTACCAAGGCGTCGCACGGGGGTAGAACGCGCTCGCCGAAGCGCGGCGTCGCGGAGCGCGGAAAAGCCGCCGCCGCCGCGTTCTGGTGGAAGAGAAACGCGTGCGTCGTCGGCGCGTGCGTCGTCTTCGCGCTCGTCGTCGCGCTCGCGGTCGTCCTGGCGATGACGCTCGGCGTCGTCGGCGTGGACGCGAGCGGTGGCGGTGGACGCGGCGCGGGGTGGGGGGGGGGCGGGACAGCCGCGGAGGGCGCGGCGGCTTCGAACCCCGACGGGATAGGCACGCGTATAGAAGTTAGAGCTCCCGTCGGCGGCGGCGGTTGACTTCTTCTTCTTCTTCTCCTTCTCACTGTAAGGTTATGTTCATACAACACGATGCTATCACGTCATCACTCCGCCACCGTCGGCATCGGCTCGAGCGGGTCTAGGATCTTGATCAGCGGGTGGCTCTTCTTGCTCTGCTTGCAGATGTCCATGGCGGTGTGGCCGTCGCTGTTTTTTATGGACGCGTCGGCGCCCGCGGCGATCAGAAGTTCAACTTCCTCCTTGTTCCCGACCGTGCACGCGTACATGAGCGCGGTCCACCCGTCGCTATCCGTCGCGTTCAGGTCCACCTTCTTCTCGATGAGGTACTTCAAAACGCTGACGTGGCAGTGCACGGCCGCGGACATCGCCGCGGTGCCGCCGTCCGCGTCTTTCAGGTTGAGCAGGGACGGTCCGCGGTTCATCGCCTTTAGGTAGGGTCGTTCAAACAAAATATACATGGTCACGAGCTGATAGACATGTCATTAGAGATTCATCGTAAAGTGCGTGTTACTGACGGAACAGTCGGATGAAACGGGTCAAGCGAAGAAGAGCTCGAGAAGAGAGGGTGAGCTCGAACCAAACCTTCAGAATATCTTCGGAGCCGTTCCCCGCGGCGAGCATCGCCGCGGTCTTGCCCGCGTTCTGTCGAGGTTTGCGAGGTTTGAGGCGAGGGACGTCTTAGTCGCGATGGTGATGAATGCGCGCGGTCGCGTCGAGGGCGAACGGGACGTCGCGGAGGCGACGCGCGCGCGTTCCCGGAAGGGGTCCGACGGATCGGCACGCGCGAATTGTTAGATAAATCCCGACACGGTTGGGAAAAGCGCGATCGCGCGATCGCGGAGAACGCGCGCGGCGCGACGGCGTCTTGGTGAATCTCCCGAGATCGCGCGAGATTCACGCTGGCGACGCGCGCGAGGAGACGATCCGCGGTGGTGAAGCGCGCAGACGCGCGCGCGCACCTCGCCGTTGGCTTGGATGTTCATGTCCGCGCCCGCGTCGAGAAGTTCGATGCACTTCGACACGTCTCCCGCCGCGGCAGCGGCTTGCAGGGCGGTGAGCCCGGAAAACGTGTCGTGGTCGTCGACCCCCATCTGGCCTGATGTAAGTGGTCGTGCGGAAGCGGGTGGTGGATGTTGGGAGGTTGGGGAACGGACACCAAGGGTGCGATCCTCAAAGCGCGTCGAGATGTGCCTGCGGGTGCTCAATAAAGCGTCCAGCTGACGCGGACGAGAATGGATTTTTTCAGATCAAATTTGATCGAACCAACTTTTCCTAATAAGCTGATGCATCCTGAAACGCCTCGTCTCCCGCACTCGAGCGCTCGAACGTGAACCCCACGTTCGCGTCGACGCTGTCGCCGACGCCGAGGACATCGTCGCCGTCCTCGTTCGTCTCCCGCGCGTACGCCGCGAGCGCGGTCAGCGGTCGAACGGACCCCACACGACCCGCGTCGCCGACGACGCGGCTCCTCGGCGCCCGCGCCGGCGCCGACGCGGCCAATCCTTCTCCTCCGTCGAACGGCGGCTCGCTCGCCCAGCGCTCGGTCGGTCGGTTCCTCGCCGCCATCGCGGCGGCTTTCTTCGTCATTCGGACGACGGGTGCGGGAGCGCCGTAGCGCGCGGGCGAGCTCCGCGCCGGCGCCGGCGCCGCCGGCGCCGGCGTCTCTCTGTTTCGCGTCTTGCGCGACAGAAACTTCGCCAGCTTCTCGCTCGCCGTCGTCCGCGGACGCGAGGACGCCCGTCGCGCGGACGGCGCAGCGACGATGTCGTCGACGGCGTCGTCGTCCTCCGCGTCGTCCTCGTCCGCGTCGATGGACGCGTAGTGGTCCCACGCGCGCGCGGGGGACGCGGACTCCGCGCGTCGGTCTCCGTCCCGATCCCGACGACGTCCCGGTTCCGAGCGCGTCGGCGTCGTCGTCGTCGGCGTCGTCGTCCCGCCGCGTCGACGCTCGATGCGCTCTTCCGCGCGCCGTCCAACCTCGCGCAGGCGCCCGCCGCCGCCACCGAGACCGACGCCGATCGGGATGCGATCGCCGCTCGATCGCCGGAAATCGCGGGGAGAGCGGCGCGTCCCGGACCCGGAGCCGCTCGGTCGGAGCGCGGGCGTCGTCGGCGCGGATTTCGAACCGCCGCCGCCGCCGCCGCCGCTCGCCCTTCGCGCGGCGCGCGCGGGCGCGGGCGCGTTCTCGTCGTTCCCGCCATCGACCATCGCCTCGGGGGGCGTCGCCTTCAGCGCGTCGTGCGCCTCCCTCGCCGCCGCCGCGGTGCTCTTCGCGAGGCTCCTGAGCCTGCGAGACACGGACGGCGGGAGCCAGCGCGCGTCCTCGGGGTCCAGACGCAACGCGTGCAACAACCTCTCCGACTTCGTCTCTTCCTCGCCCCCGCCCCCGGCTTTGACCGTGAACAAGTGCGTCCCGACGCCCTCGCTGCCCTCGTCCTTGGCGCGAGGAGCGAGACACTCCTCCCCGAACAGCGCGGGGGTGGACAGCACCCCGAGCGCGATCTCCGTGACCTTCCCAAGCCGCGGATCGCCGTCGCGGATCGCGCCGCCGCCGCGCCCGGTATTTTTCCTCAACGCGAGCGGCTCGCGGTCGATCCCCGCCCACGGCGCGGAGCTCGACGAGCGCGCGCTGCCGCGACCGTCGAGGTACACGCCGTCCACGTACGTCGCGGATCGCGCGTACACGCGCGCGGTCCCGGACACGATGAAGAAGACGCCCTTGGGGGCGTCGCCTGATTTCACGACGACGTCGCCGGGCGCGACGCGCGTCGCCGTCAGCTTCTCCGCGAGCGCGAGAAGGTCCGCGTCGGAGACCCTGTCGCGAGGGAACAGATCCGTCGTGCGGAGAAACTCGCGCGTTTTCTGCGCCGCGGAAGCCTCGACGACGCCGAGGATCGCGTCGTACTTCCACTTTCGAAGCGTGAGGAGGACGACGTCCGCGAGCGCGACGGCGGTGGCGCCGCGAGCCTCCTCGCCCTTCGGCCGCGTCACCGCGCCCTCGCCGAAGCACTCGCCGAATTTCACCCGCCGCGCGAGCCGTCCCGCGCGTCTCGGCGCGCCGAGCCTGACGCACTCCTCCTCGTCGCCAGCCTTGGTCGCGACCGCGTCGACTTCCTTCTCTCGCATCGAACGACGCCGCGGCTTCGCGTCCTCGCCCGCGCCCGCGCTCGCCGTCGCCGGCCGCGCGCGCGCCCGAACCGCGCCGCGCCCGTACCCGCTCGAGCTCGCCTTCTCCGTCGCGAACGCCGTCTTCGGTCGCCGCGATAACACGATCGGGTCCCACAGCAGATCGCTCGTCTCCAACCCCGCGGCTCCTTTCGGGTTATCCCTGAGCTGAAACAGCCCCACCTCGCCGCCGACGACGACACACATCTCCTCCCCGCGCTCGCCCTCGCGCGCGATGACCGCGCCCGCCGGGTGCATCTCCGCGGAACACCCCGCGAACACCGCGGGAAGGTGCGCGGCGCAGCCCTCCAGCGCGGGCATCCCGATCGCAGCCTCGCACGCGGCGCGCTCGTACGACGGATCGATCAGCGTCTTCCCCTCCGCTCGCGCGTTGAAAAAGGCTAGCAGCGCCCTCGTCTTGTGTTCGTCGTCTTCGAGGTTGGCCTGCACCTCCGCGCGGACCCACGCGGCGCGGGTCCGAGCGGCGTCGCGCGCGCGCTTCGCCGCGAGGACGCGCGGGTCGATCTCTTCGTCGTCCGAGTCCGAGTCCTTGGACTTGGACGCGGACGCGCGAAGCGACGCCGTGGACTTGCGAATCTCTTCCTGGAAAAACTGCTCCAGGCGTCGCTGCTTCCGCGCCGCTCTCTTGTCCTCCGCGGGCGTCGTCGACCGCGCCGCGGGGGACTTCGCGATCGACGACGCGCGCGACGGGACGCCAACCTCGACGGAAGACCGCGCCGGGGACCTCGCTCGCGACGGGACGTATTCGCCGTCGACGGACGACCGCGCCGCGCCGACGCGCGACGCTCGCGGATTCACGATCGAGACGTCGCCCGCCGCGGACCCGTCCCCTCGCGACGACCTCAACGACGCCGCCTTCGACGCGCGCGACGAGCGCGCCGAGGAGCGCGCCGACGACCGATCGACAGCGCCGCGAGACCTCCCCCCGGGCGTCGGCGCCGCGTTCTTGAGGCGCACGACGCTCACCTTGGCGTCGTTCGCTCTCGCCTTGGCCCTCGCGTATCGCGCCTCCGCCTTCGCGAGCGCGCTGTCCGCCTCGTTCGCGATCTTCATCGCCTCTCGAATCTCGCGCTCCGCCGGCGTGAGCGCGTCCTCGCGCGTCGGCTCGAAGCTTCTCCTGATCGCGTCGCTCTCCTCTCGCCACGACGCTCTTCGCTCGTCCTCGAAGCCTCTGAACAGCTCCGCGGAGGCGCGCAGCGCGTCGTCGGCGCGCCCGATGGAGCCCCGGCCCGCGCCGCCGCCGCCCCCGCCGCCGTATTCTCCGGACTGGCGCGCGCGTAATTCGCGCTCGCGTTCCAACCGCACGACGTGGCTCGCCTCGCCCGGGAACTTCGCGCTCCAGCCCGCTCGCAACGCCGCCTCCCTCGCCGCCGTCCGCTCGGCCCGCTCCGATTCCTCCGCGTCGAGCTTCGCCGCGAGCCGCCGCGCCGCGAGCTTGACCGCCTCGCGCGCGTCGAGTCGCGCGTGCGCGTGAGTCGCGCTCGGCGGCGTCGCGCCCGCGGTCCGCGGGCGGTTCGGCTGCCCGCCCTTCGACGCGGACGACGGCGCGCGCGCGCGGTCGGCGGCGGCGACGGCTCGGATCGCGTCTCGCTCCGCCTCGGCGGCCATCTCAGCCTTCAGAAGCTTCCTCTCGTGCGTCGCGTGACGCTTCGACGCGATCGCGGCGAACGCCTCGCGCTGTTCCTTCACGCGCTCCGGCGCGCTCTCCCGCGCCGCCGCTCTCGCTCGACGCTCCTCCGCGCGCGCGGACTTCACCCTCGCCCTCGCCTCCGTCGCGCCGCGCTCGGCGCGCGTCCTCGCCTCTTCGCCGTCTCGCTCCGACCGCTCCCGCGTCTCTTCCGCTCGCGCTCGCTTCATGGCCGCGACGTCGCGCCGCGCGATCCTCCCGCGTTGGATGCGTTGCACGCGAATCGCCGCGGCGTGTCGCTCCGCGGCTATTCGCGCGCCTCGCGGGGGGGGCGCGGCGGACGCGGGATCCCGCCTCGGCTTCCTCGTCGCGGACCAGTGCGTCCGAGGCTTCTCCGGGCTGACGTCCGCGATCTGGAGCATCGGCGGCGATGCCGGCGGCGGAGGCGACGGCGCGCGAGGCAGCCGTCTCGTCGGCGAGCGCTCCGAGAGGTCCGGACGAGGGCCGTTCTATACGAGCGAATGTCGGGGTGGAGTTGAAAGGCGTCAGCTGGCGTTGAAAGGCGCCGAGGGTGGGGATTGAAAGCGAGGGGTGGGCGGAGAGATACGCCGGGAAAATTCCTTAAGGATCGGCGTTCACCACGCGAACGCGGTCGTATGGGGACCAGTGTATAGGACGCACCTGAGACGCGAACGCCGCGGCGAACTCCTCCAGAGACAGCGACCGGTCGTCGTTCACGTCCAGGGCGCGGAAGAACGCCTCGATCGCGTCGCGGGTGCCGTCCTCCTGCCGGACGCGCGTCGGGAGGTTCAGCTTCGCGGCGATCGCGGGCGAGAACCTGAGGGCGATGATGAGTTCGCGCACGTTCACGGCGCCGTCGCCGCCGCGGTCCAGCGTTTTGAACATCTCTAGGCACTCGGGGTCGAGATCTCGGACCGCGGGGGATGACGACGACGCCGTCTCGGTCTCGCGCGGCGGCGGCGTCGGCGCGCGGACGAGCGCGCGCGACGGCGTGGACGACGACGACCGCGTCATCACCGGCTCCTCGTAGCCGCTCGACGCCTCGGAGGAGGAGACGGAGACGACGTCGTCGTCGTCGCGCGCGCGCCTCGAACGCGTTCGATTCCTCGGACGGCTCGCGGTACAGCCGCGCGTGATGTGCGTCCTCCGAGGGCGAGTCCATCTGCGTCATCGCGTGCGCGTGGAAGTCGTGCGGGGTCACGCGCGAGAGGTCCAGCTTCGGGATCGCGGGCGGGAGCGGCATCGTCCCCGCGCGGCCGAGCGGAGCGTCCGACGACGACGACGACGACGACGACGACGTCGACGACGCGCGTCGTGCCGTCCGACGAATCTCGCGCGTTCCCGCGTCCACGCGCGCCCGAGCGCTCCCCCCACGCGCGACCTCGCCGCGTCCGCGCGTCGCGAGGATACGACGCCGGTCGCGCGTGCCTTCGCCGGGCGTCGCGCGTCTCGGCGCCCTGGCTTCTGAAGGCCAGGGGCGGCTCGAGCACTTTTGAATTGAGCGCGTACGTAGAAAGGCGTTATTTCTCGTCGGACGGTCAAAGGCCTGCCGATACCGGTCGAGCCGGTCAAGCTTGATCGGCATGCGACGATGAACGCTATCGGGTTCTTTTCGGGGTGCCGCCGCGTTCGCGCGCGGGCGCGGGTGTCGCAGCGAGGACGCGAACGCCGGGAACTATCGGCCAGAACTACGACGAACGATGATACGGTGTCGCCGACGACGCGGGAGCGCTCGAAACCGAAGAGTCGAGAAGACGCGCGTGATTACAGCGCACGCGCGGAACGATCTCGCGCGCGTCGCGTCGCGTCGTCGCGTCAATCACATCAGGCGAGCGCCTCGGCTCTCTGGTTCACCTTCCACCGCGCGTAATCCCCCGCGATCGTCGCGTTCAAGCTCCCTTGCAGGTTCGATATCACCGTGTCGTTGATGAGGTTCACCGCGTCGTCCAACCCGGGCACGATCGCGACCACGTCGTTCACGTCCGCGGTGAGGTTCACGGTGATCTTTCCGAGCACCTTCCTCCCCGCCGAGTTCGCCGTCCTCGCCGGCTTCAGCGCGCCGTCCATGACGAGCCACACCTTCCCGTTCACGCCGAACTCGTCAGGGAGGCCTTCGATCGTGAGGTCCTCCGCGGTAAGGTGCAGGCCGTCCTTCTTCGGCGTGAGCCTGAGCGTACAGAACACCGTGGCTTTGAAGTTGAAGAACTCGAACGGTCTCAGCCGCACCCTCCACGCGGTGTCGTCGAGCTTCTCTCTGCGGTCCTCGTCCGGGAACGTCACGCAGATGATGCGCTCGCCGTCGCTGATGTACGACGCGAAGTCGTGCGCGTCGTCCTCGTCCTTGATCGTCAGCGTCATGGACTTGCTGCTGCGCCACCGCTTCCGGACGTCCGCGCGGACGACGAGCGATCTTCCGCGGTCGGAGGCGCGCGCGCGAGGGGGCGCGGGCGCGCGCGCGAGCGCGGCGACGCCTCTGGCGCCGCCGCCGCTCGCGAACGCGGCGCGCCGGGACGACGTCGTCGTGGACGCGGCGGCGGAGGAGGTCACGCGCGCGGACAGCATCGTGCCGTGCGAGCGCGAGCGCGACCGCCGGTCTGATTGATGACTTGGCAGCACGACCGCCGCAGCGCGGCGCGGCGTCGGGTCTCATCATCGCGAAAGGACGCGCGCTTGCTCGTCGGATCAAATCGTTCATCTCAGTGCGCGCGCTTGATCGGGCCGAGCGTGAACGACCGGTGAACGAAACTCTCACTTAAGTTTTGAATCAAAAGCAGCGGCCCACTGCCTACTCGTACACCTCGCGTCTACCTTCACCCCCACGCGTTTCAACTCGAGCGCGCGTCGCGTCGCGTCTCGACGCCAACCGCGCGCGCTCACCCCTCGTCTCGTCGCCCTATTCTCCACGCCGCGCGACGCGACCGACCGTCGCCCGTCGCGTAAAAATATTATCTCTCCATCCATCCTTCGCCGCGAAAGTCGCCTCGATAAATCACTTCCCGATCGCGGCGTAGTACAGCTCGATGTAATCCAGCGCTGGTCGGTTCCACGACCAGTCCTGCCTCATGATCCGCTCCTGCAATGAGCGGAACCACTTCTTGTCGTTGTAGTACGAGTCCAGCGCGCGATCGAGCGCGTACTCGAGCCCCTGCGTGTCCGTCATGTCGAACGAAAACCCGTTGGTCTGGTCGCCCGTCGCCTTGTAATCCGTGCTCCCGTCCACCTCCCACGCCGCGCGCTCCTTGTCGTTGTCGAGGTCGAACACGGTGTCTCGCAGCCCGCCGGTCGCGCGCACGACCGGGACGGCGCCGTAGCGCATGGAGATCATCTGCGTCAGACCGCACGGCTCGAACATGGACGGGACGAGGATGAAATCCGCGGCGGCGTACACCAAGTGCGACAGCGGCTCGTCGAACGCGAAGCAAAACGCCGCGTTGGGCCCGCCCATGCTCCCGGCGAGCGCGTTGAAGTCGCCCTGGACCCTCGGGTCCGGCGCGGAGCCGAGGAGGACGAACTGCGCGCCTCTCTTCAGCGAGTGCCCGATCGAGTGCTTGATCAGGTCGAGGCCCTTCTGCGCCGTCAGACGCGAGACGACGCCGACGAGCGGCTGGTCCGCGCCCCAGGTGAGCCCGAGCCTGCCTTGGATCTCCTCGCGCGCGCGTCGCTTCCCCGCCTCGTGCGTGTCCGCGTTGTAGTTCATCGGAAGGAACTGATCGGTGTCCGGGTCCCAAATCTCCGGGTCGATGCCGTTCCTCACGCCGTGGAACTTGCCGTACGCCGTCGCGCCGCTCACCGCGGGGTGACCGCTCACCTCCCCCGCGTACGACGGCGAAACCGTCGTCGTGACCTGGCTCGCGGCGCTCGCCATACCAATCTTAGCCTGGCCGTAGTTCATGTTGTGGATCGTGAAGACCACGTTCGGTTTCCACAGGCCGTACTGGTGGTAGTTGCCCCAGAACGCGCCCGCGACCTCCGCGGTGGACCAGTCGTGGCAGTGCAGAATGTCCGGCTGGCGACCCGTCTGGAGAAGGAACTCGAGCGCGGCGTTGCAGAAAAAGTCAAATCTCTGCCCATCGTCGTTCCAGCCGTACACCGCGTCCTTCGCGAACATCCCGTTCGAGGGCTGGATGAAAAACACCTGGATGTTCTCGACGATGCACCGCGACACGGTGATCCCGCACCCGCCCCAGTCAAAGTTAGTCTCGTACTCCATGTGCTGGAGCATCGGGCTCGCGCCGAAGAACTGGTAGTGCGGTAGGATGATCTCGACGAGGTTCCCTTGGTCCGCCACCGCGCGCGCGAGCGCGGTGATGACGTCGCCGAGGCCGCCAACCTTCGCGATCGGCGCCATCTCCACGGAGACGTGCATGACGTGCAGCGGCGGCCGCTCCGTCGTGGACCCCTCGATAGGGACGTGGTAATCCCTGCCAAAGTGGTTGTCGTACGTCGCGCCCTCTCCGACGCCGTCGCTGAAGACGAAGTCCATCATCCACGCGTCCTCGGGCACTTTCACCTTGAACTCCACGAGCGCCTCCGTGCCGACGCCGGCGGCGGCGGACGGAATCATCGCCGTCTCCGGGATGTTATCCGCGTGCGTCCAGCGGTTGAACCCGCCGGTGATGTACACCGTCTCCGCCTCGCTCAAGTTGGTGTTCCCGGGGTTGTACTTGATCGTGACCTCGTCCCCGGCGTTCACGATCGTTGGCTCGCACGTCATGATGTGCTGCTGCTGCTTCACCGTGACCATGCGCGCTTTCCGTCGCTTCTCCGCGCGTTCAACCTTTCTCGCCGCCTCCCAAATTTTCCTGTTTTCCGCGTCGATGATCCGTTGCTCCGCGAGCTTCTTGATGCGCTTCTGAACCCTCGCGTCCCAGTCCTTCTCCGTCGCGCCGCCGAAGGTGTCCACGAGGAGGCGGTAGTCGTTCCCGTCGTTGTTGTCCCAGTTTTCCTTCTTCTCGTCCGAGATGACGAAATCCAGGGTGTACGCCGTCGGCGGCACCAAGAAAGACGCGCCGTACCAGTAGTTGTCATCGTCCACGCGCTCCGTCTTCACCGGCTCGAGAATGAGCTCCGCCTCCGTGCCCATCGCGAACTTGTTCGTGCCGATGTGCGCGATGAGCTTCCCGCTCGGGCCGCCGATCGGGTTGTGCGCTTTGTTGAAGAGCAAGTACGCCATCTTCCCCGCCTCGAGGTTATCGTGCGTCCTCACGATGCACCTCCCGTACATGTGAATCTCCCCGTCCGCGACGTTTTCTCTTCGCGAGCCCTCTTCGTACCGCTCCGTCTCGATCTCCTTGGACGCGATCGCGAAGTCTTCGTCGTACTCCTTTTTCTCCTTCATGAGCGTGACTATCTCCTCTCGCGACTTGCCGAAGTGCACGTCCGCGTACCAGTTGTCCTTGTTGTTGTTATCCCACTGCCCGTCCGCCTCCAGGACGAAGTTTAAACCGTACGCGAGCTCGGGGACTTCGAGCTCGGTGTAGAAGCACCCCTTGGCGACGTCGCCGACGGGCTTCATGCTCGTGTCGAAGTTTTCGAGCTTCCAGTCGTTGTACCCGGCGGTGATGCGAACGTTGTGCTTATCCTTGAGGATGCCGCTGTTCCAGGTGTTGATGTAAATCTTCGCCGGTTTCCCCGCGACCAGTCGGTCCGGCACGGTGAAGAAGAGGACGTCCGTGGGGCCCGCCGCGACGTGCTCCGCGGGCGTCTTCGCGACGAGCTTCTCCGCGTTATTGACGTAATCCTTCTCCGCCTTGGCCGCCGCCTTCGCGGCTTTCTTCTCCTCCTTGATCCTCTTCTCCTCCGCTTCCGCGGCGAGCCTCGCGAGCTCAGCCTCCTTCGCAGCCTCCGCGGCGGCGTTCTCCGCGGCGAGCGCCGCGGCGATCTCCTCGGGGGTGAGGACGACCGAGTTGGGGTCAAACGCCGCGGTGGGATCGACGACGGTCGGGTCAGCCGCGGGCGCGGCCGCCGCGGGAGCCGGATCGACGACGGTCGGGTCAGCCGCGGGCGCGGCCGCCGCGGCCGCCGCAGGAGCCGCCGGCGGTACGACCACCCCCGGCGGCGGCGGCGCCTGCGGGAGCTTCCGCTTGGGGATGAACGTCTCCGTCATGTTCGGCGGCGCCGAGTTGACGCCCGTCGCCGGCGGCGTCAGTCGGCTCGCGTGCTGCGCCGGCTCCGCGGGGGCCGCCGCGGGGGCCGCCGCGGCCGCGTCCGCACCGGGCGGCGCGGGCGGCGGCGGCGGCGGCGGCGGCGGCGGGACCGGCGGCGGCGGGACCGGCGGGATCGGGGTCTCGCCCGCGGCGGCGGCGTACGCCGCCTGCGCCGCGGCGAGTTTCGCCTTTTGCTCCTCGATCGCGCGGTCGAGCTCGTCGCCGGTCATCGTCGACGGGTCGATGCCGCCGCTCTCCTCGGCGTTGGCGGTGACCGCGCGTCGCGCCGCGCGCCTGCGGGGAGACGATCGGGGGGCGGGGGCGGGGGGGGGCGCGCGGGGGGGGAGGCGCGGAGGTCAGATCGCGTGCGGGCATTTTATTGGCGCGCGGAGGATAGAGCGGTGCGCGGATCGCGACGCGCGCGACGCTTCCGACGCGGCGGGCGGCGCCGCGACGCGCGCGACGCTCGGGTTCGCGCTCGCGGTGTCGACGACGTGATCCTCGAGCGACTCGCGCGCGAGAGATCGCGCGAGCGCGTCTCGCATCGCGCCCGCGACGCCCGCGCGCGCGGCGTCGTCGTGGTGGGTGGGACGGGCGGGAGGACGCACCGCGTGTTCGCGCCAAGGGCGACCTTCGCGCGAAGAGGAGCGACGCCGCGCGTGACGCCGCCGCGTCGGGAGGACGCCGCGAGCGCGGGCGCGGGGCGCGCCGCGGGGATCGCCGCGTTGTGCATCGCGAACGCCATCACGTCTCGCGCGATCGGACGCGCGTTCGAAGCTCGGTCGACGCGCGCGCGAAGCTTCGAGCGATGCGAAGCTCGCGAGCGAGATAAAAATGTGGTCTCGAGGACCCGCGCGCGCGTGGAGGCTGCGACGGCGTCCTTCGCTCGTTCGACTCGCGAACGCGCGCGAACTTTTTGAGGAGAGCGCGTGTCAAGCAACGCGCGATGTCGCGATCGCGCGTGTTCGTCGCTACGCACGAACGCGCCGGAATGACGGAAGGTGCGCACCGGGGTTCGCTCACAAACAACGGTTCGGCGACTCTCAAAAGTTGCACAAGCGACGGAGATTTTTTCTCGTTTTTTTCTCGATAAGGAAGAGGCTCACGTGGACGACAACTGGCATTTCGGCGAAAGGTTACGACGGTCGTAGCTAAACTTTTAAACCGTGCTTTTTGAGTCGAATTCTCCATACTTGGACCTACGTGGCTCGCGGGGTCATCCTCGGTCAATTATCCTTTGAAAATCGCGATAAATTATTGTTTGATCGACACATCGATCAACGCTGAAAGTAAAAAAGTGAAATGGTATGAGCGCGATTTTCAGACTATTCCTCATACACAAACGAGTACGTGCTGTGGTCGCCGAGACCGACTCCCGACGTATGGCCGTTTCTGCCGGGGGCGAAGCGACTGATGCGACGCGCGTGCGCGGCGCTGCGTCGTGCCGCGCTGCTCGCACCACCGCGCGTCGCGCGCCCGCGTCTTCTGTCGTCGTCCTCCTCCTCGCGCCGCGACCGAGTCTGGCACGTCCCGAACGACCCCCCCGACGGCGTAGGAGGCGCCGATCTCGGAAGGCGGAGGGCGTCGCCGATGCCGCCCCGCGCGCCCTCCCCCGCCCCCGCCGCGGGGGCGCGGTCCTCCCCCGCCGCCGCCGCCGCGTCCTCCTCCTCCTCCCGCTCCGACGCGAGCACCAGCGTAGACGACGCGACCTCGCGCCTGCGCGCGTACTGGTCGCGCGAGCTCGCGCGCGGGACCGCGGACGCGCCGCCGAGCGCGCGCGATCGCGCGGCGGTGCTCGTCCCTCTGTCGCGCGCGCCGAGCGACGGCGCCGTCACCGCGCTCCTGTGCACGCGCTCGAGCGCGCTGTCGTCGCACGCGGGCGAGGTGTGCCTCCCCGGCGGGAAGAACGACGCGTTTGAGACCGACGTCGAGGCGGCGCTGCGGGAGGCGCGCGAGGAGGTGGGTCTGACGCGCGACGACGCCGTCGTGCTCGCGTCGCTGCCGCCGATGTTGTCCAAGGGACGCGTCTCCGTGCGACCGGTCGTCGCGCGCGTGCGCGACGGGTTCGAGCCGATCCCGAACGACGACGAAGTCGCGGAGGTATTCACCGTGCGCCTCGAACGGTTCTTGAGCGGTGGGGACGGGTACGCGTACGACGACTGGGAGTTCACGCCGGGGAGGACGATTCGCGTGCATCACTTCGACAGCATCAAAGACGAGGAGAGCGGCGCGACGCACCACGTCTGGGGGCTCACCGCGGTCGTGCTGATCCGAACCGCGGAGATCGCGTTCGGGAGGAGGGCGGCGTTTCCGCTGCGGCCGGACGGGCCGGGGGGGACGGACATCGCGCTGCTTGCCACGTCGGACGGAGGGATCAGCGCGTTCGGCGAGAGAGCGGGCGAGGGCGAGCGCGGCGACGGCGACGACGGAGACGGGACGCGGACGCGGACGCCGAGCCGGCTGTGAAGCGGCGCGACGGACGACGACGACGACGCGAGACGTGTTTATAGGTTACCGTAGCCCTACGAGACTCGCGCGATAGACTAGCTAGCTAGACGATCGAGGTTTCTCATGTTGTTAGGTTCTCGACGCGCGCGCGCACCGTAAAACAATCGTAAATTTCAACACCCCCTAAAGAAACGACTTTCTCAACCAAAAGAATCAGCATACAGACGCGCGCGCGCTCTGCGCTCATCACCACTGTGCCGGCTCGCAGTGCGGCGGGTCGATTTTCGCCCACTCGAACACCTTCTCCCACTTCAGCGCGGCGTTGTACCAAGACAAATCCTGCGACATCGCCTGGATCTGCATCGCGCGCCACATCTCCGGGTTCTCGTGGTACAGCTTGCACGCGTTCGAGACGCAGTTGTAAAACGTCCGCGTGTCCATGCCCGTGAACAGCCACCCCGTGCCCGGTCCGAGGTCGCTCTCGTCCACGGCCGCCGCGACCGCGAGCTGCGGATCCGGGTCCGCGTACGGGTTCGCCCTCGTGATCGTGTCGTTCAGTCCACCGGTGGCGTGACCGATCGGCAGAGTCCCGTAACGCATCGCGTACAGCTGGTTCAAACCGCACGGCTCGAACCGCGACGGCATGAGGAGGATGTCGCACCCCGCGGTGATCCGGTGCGACATCGCGACGGAGAACCCAACCCACCCGCGGAACTTCTCGGAGTACGTCCCTTCCGCCCACTGCATGAACTCCTCGAGCTCGGGTAAACCGCTTCCGAGCATCACGAGCTGCACGTCTTCGTTCATGAGCTCGTGGATCGCGTCGCGGATCAGATCCGGGCCCTTCTGCCAGTCCAGACGTCCGATGAATCCCATCAGAGGCACGTCGTCTCTCACTTCGAATCCCATCTCTCGCTGCAACCCTCGCTTGCACTCGAGCTTCCCGGAGAAGTCGCTCACGTCGAACGGCGCGTCCGTGTACGGGTCTGTCATCGGGTTCCACTCGTCCATGTCGATCCCGTTCACGACGCCGTCCAACCGGTGCGACCGCTCTTGAAGCATCACCTCCAGGCCCTTCCCTCCGAGCGGGGTTTGAATCTCCTGCGCGTACCCTTCGCTGACGGTCAACACGCGGTCGCTCGTCGCGATCGCGCCCTTCAGGATGTTCACCACGAGCCCCAAGTCGAGCTCGTGCGCGCGCTGTTCCTCCGGGTACTGGTACTCGAGGCACGAGTACCAGTCCGACGGCACGCCGAGGTTGTTAAACGTCGTGTTCGGCTCCGTGCCCTGATGCATGATGTTGTGGATCGTCGTGATCGTCCGGCAGTTGTTGTACGTCCCGTACGGGCGGTACTTGGACGCGACGAGAAGCGGGACGAGGCCCGCGTGCCAGTCGTTCGCGACGAAGACGACCTCGTCGCCGTACGTCCCTTTGCCCTCGCCAAAGTCAATCACGAGCGGGGCTTCGCACGCCGCGTGCGACAGCAACGTGAACCTGAACTGGTTATCGCCGTACACGCCGTACGAGTCCCCGTACAGACCACCGATGCGCTCGTAGCACGCGTGCTTCACGAAGACAAAGTCGACGCCGTCGTAGATCTGGTGGAAGAAGCCAACCTCGTGCGCGGCGTCGAAGCACCCGACCGTGGTGTTGGAGCACGTGTCAAACGCGCCGTGGTAGAGTTCGTCCTCTTTCTTCCCGAGCTTGTACATCGGGGACACGACCATGACGCGGTGCCCGCGCTTGACGAGCTCGCGAGGGAGCGAGCCGCACACGTCCGCGAGGCCGCCGGTTTTGGACCACGGCGCGACCTCGGAGGACACGAACACGATCGACATCGGGTTCTCGGTCTTTTCAAACACCGGCGGCGGGCGCGGCGTCACGCCCGTGCCGACCGGAGCCTCGGGGCCGCGCATCGCAGACTCCGCCAACTCTTTCGCTTTCGCGGCGGCGACCTTCTCGTACTCCATGAACTGCTCTCTCAGGTCGCCCGTGCCGACGTACGCGTTGCCGAGGCCGAGCGTGCTTCCCTCGAGCGCGCCTTTGCCTTCGAGGAACTCGAGGTTGTTCACCTTTTTCTTGACCTCGCGCTCGGCGATGACGCCGCCGAGGTCGGACTTGAGCCGCGCGTTTTGCTTCTTGAGCTCCTCGATCTGCTGCGCGATCAGGTCGGCTGTGAGGGGAGGACGCGCGCGGGGGGGGATGGGGGGCGAGGCGTCAGATGCGAGAACTGGGAAGGAAGTTGGCATCGGAATGCGCGTCGCGCGCCGCGCCGTCGATGGATACTTGTTATCCGTCGTAGTGCGCGGAATTGCCATCGCGCGTTCGACGCGTGAGAAGAGGGAAAGATCGAAATTTCTCGCGCGCGCGCACCTTGCGCGTCCATGTCCATGTCCGTGGACTCCGCGACGACGCCGCGGCGCGGTTTCACCACGCGCCGGACGCCGCCGCTGCCGTGCATCTTGTGAATAGAGCCGCTCGACGACGCCTTCTTCGAGGAGAGGCATCTCGCCGGGAGCGCGGCCGCGCGGCACGACGTCGCGGCGGCGTACATCGCTCTCGTGCCCGCGAGTCGCGACGGTCGAGCGATCGAACGACGGAGCTGCGTCGAGTGCGTCACGCGCGTGCGGGAGCGCGCGAGGTGTGAGACGCGGAGCCCGCGACGCGCTCGAGTAGAAAATGCCAGGCGAGACGGACGAGCCACCGCCGAGCCACAACCTCAGCCACCCACGTGCCTCGAGTGGCAGCCATGCATGATTCGGTTCAAGTGGCGGCTTGGCGGCCATCGGTCGTAAGTGCCAAGTGCGTCCGATCAAACGCGTTTCATAGGGAAGCGCACCGATGAAAGATTGGAATTTCGTCGGAGGGCGCTTTTTCGTTTGGTTTTTGAAGCGAAAAGAAAAGCTTCGAGAAAAGAAAGGTGCCCGCCCGCCTTGCTTGCGCTTCCGATCTCTTCTCCATTCGTCAAGGCACGGCTCCACGGAGTACGCACGCGAGACTAGCAAAGATGGCCGCTCAGACCCCGACTTTCAAGCTCATCCTCGTCGGTGACGGTGGTACCGGTGCGTCTCGCGCTCGTCCCGTCGACGCGCCGCGCGCGACGAACCGCGGCGGGTGCCAGATTCTTTCTCCTTCCCCCTACTTTTTTCAAGATCTGACGCGCTCGCCGCCGCCCTCGAACGCGCGATCGGTTCGCTGACCACCCTCCCCCCCGCTTCGAATTCACAGGCAAGACCACGTTCGTCAAGCGCCACTTGACCGGCGAGTTCGAGAAGAAGTACTTGCGTGCGTCCCCGCCCGAGATCGCCCGCGCCCCGCGCGGCGCCGCGCGCGAACCTTTTCCCCGCCGAGCCGCGTCACCGCGCGATCGATCGTCCGGTCGATCGATCCGTCCGAAACCGTTCGCCTCCGTTCGCGCACGCTGACACGTCGTCCCCCCCCCCACACGCGCGCGCGCGCGCCGCGTCCGTCGACCAACCGACCGCAGCCACCGTCGGCGTCGCCGTGCACCCGCTCGAGTTCACGACCAACTGCGGCCCGATCCGCTTCGACTGCTGGGACACCGCGGGCCAGGAAAAGTTTGGCGGCTTGCGCGATGGGTACTACATCCACGGCCAGTGCGCGATCATCATGTTCGACGTGACGTCGCGGACGACGTACAAGAACGTTCCGACGTGGCACCGCGACATCACGCGCGTGTGCGAGGACATCCCGATCGTGTTGTGCGGCAACAAGGTGGACGTCCGCAACCGTCAGGTCAGGGCGAAGACGATCACGTTTCACCGCAAGAAGAACCTGCAGTACTACGAACTCTCCGCCAAGTCCAACTACAACTTCGAGAAGCCGTTCCTGTACCTCGCGCGCAAGCTCGCGGGCGATCCGAACCTGCAGTTCGTGGAGTCCGTCGCGCTCGCGCCCCCCGAGGTCATGATCGACCCCGCGGAGCTCGCCAAGTACGAAGCCGAGCTCGCGTCGGCGGCGGCGCAGCCGCTCCCGGACGAGGACGACGAGCTCAACGACGCGTGATCGAAAAGCGACGACGCGTGAGCGCGCGGAGGATAGCGATCGCGGAGGAAAAGAAGGAGAAGGATGCGACGAACGTCGAGGGGTTTCGAGCTGGCCGGAACCCCGCGCGCGTCGCGGGTGGATGGAGGATCAGGGCGCGAGGGTTCGCGCTGTGAGGCGGCGGCGGAGGAGAAGAGAGGACGGGAAAAGGACGCGCGCCGGGGCGCGCGCGGAGGATTGGATTTAGACGCGGAGAGGAAAGGTTTCCGTCGACGCGTAGACGCGGCACCGCGCATTTGAGGTGTGATGAAACATTCGCGCGCACGTTACATGACATGACTTCACATCGCGCGACGAAGGCGCTCGCGTGTCGTATATAAAACTAACCTGCGTGAGCGACGCGTGACGCGTCGGTTAGCACTCGAGCCGCGCGTCCAGGTTCCCCGCGCTCGACGACGGCGTCAACGGCGCGACGGAGACGTCCTTCAGCTTCCTCCACTTCGACTGCTTCCCTCCCTTCCCCGCGCCGCGAGAGAGCTTATTCGTCATCTCCAACGCCGCCTTCGTCGCGTCGTCCAATCCCGCGTGGCACGTCACGCAGTAACACTTGCTCTCCGGGTCGCACCGGCCTCTCCCTCCGTGCGGCGACACCGCCGTGTGCGTCTGACAGTACGCCCTCTGACACAGCCCGCAGAAATGCTTCTTCATCTTCATCTTTATGTCCCCCATGACGCTCCAGCGGTCCCATCGCGCGTCGCACCCGACGGCGCAGCACCGCCCTTTCTTTTTAGGCTCGCTCTCGGGGACGGGCGGCGACGACGGCGTCGCCGTCGCCGCGCGGGAGCCGGGGGACTCGACGACGTCTTCGCGCCGCGTCGATCCGCCCCCGCCGCCGCCGCCGCCGTCGGAGTCGCGCGAGTTCAGGGACGCGAGCGAGTTACCTCGCGACATCTGCGGCGCGACGCCCGCGGCGACCGCGGCCTTCAGCGCTTCGTCCAGGAACTCCGGCCGGCGCGACGAAGGCGGAGGCCGGCCGCCGTTCGCCGCCGGCGGCGGCGACGACGGCGCCGCCGCGTTCGTCCTCTCCCCACCCTCCCCCTCCACCCTCTCGCCGTTCCCACCCCCGCCGCGTCTTCCCTTGATGTTCAAAACGAAGCACATCCCTCTCCACACCGCCGCGCGCATCGTCCCCGGCCCGCCGACGAACGCCGCGCCGCTCAGGAGGAACCGCGACGCCAACCCGATCACGAGAAACGTCGACGCGATCGACGCGTACGCCCCGCCCGCGGCCTCGAGGACGTCGTCGTCCCCCAACCGGCCCGCTTTCGCCCCAGCGCCGCCGCTTTCGGAGGCGTCCTCGCGCCTCTTCGCGGAGGACTCGTGATGCGCGGCCGGTCGCACGAACGCCGGCTTCGAGACGACGCGTTTTTCGCTCGCGCCGTGCGCGCCCCACGCGATCACCTCGAAGCGATGCGCCGCGGCGATCTTCGCGCTCGAAAACACGTAGTGCGTCTCGTCCGCGGCGACGATACCGTCCGTGTGCCAATTCGGGTCGTTCCCGGCTTGGACTTTGACGACGTAGAGATGCGTCGGCGGGGTCCCGAGGCGCGCGGGGGGTCGCCAGCGGATCGCGACGGCGGACGCGTTCACGGCGGACGTCTTCAAATCTCGCGGCTCGCTCGGGACCGCGCCGAGGCCGAGGATCTGCCGCTTCAGCGCGCGGACGAATTGCCCGCGGTGCAGCGCGCTCGATATCCCCAAGTCCTCCCTGAGCGCTTTCGCGTCGTCCGCGATGAGCGCGGGGAAGTCGAGCGCCGTCACCGCGTTGTCCCTGAAGGCGTCCGCGTACCGCGGGAACGACAGCCCGTGCCTCACCCATCGCTCCACGTTGTGCGGCACGAGAAGCGCGTTCGACGGGTTCGTGAGGTGATCCACGAGCTCGTCTTCGCTTATGCCGTCGCCGCGGTCGGCGCCGTCGATCTTCTTCGTCGTCGCCCTCACCGCGTCGCGGATCTCGCGCTCGGTGTCGAAGTCGTCGCCGCCGACGCCGCGGATCGCGTCCGTGAGCTCCGCGCGCTCGATCTGCCCGTCGTCGTCCTTGTCTAGCGCGCGGAAGAAGGACCGGAACGACCTTCGATGCGCCGCCGTCGCCGCGCGCGGGTCGTCGCGCGCGGGCGCCGCGGCGACGACGCGCGCCGCGAGGACGGCGAGGAGGAGGAGAAGGAGAAGGCGCGTCGACGAATTCGTCGTCGACGTTCTCATGGTTTCGACGCGCGCGCGTTCGCGCCTCCTTCCGACCATCCGGCGCGTTCCAGTCGCCGCGCTCCTCGCGCCGCGCCGCGCGCGTCCGCCCGCAGATCGACGCGGCGCGAGCGGAGACGAGCCGTCCGCGGACCGCGCGCGCCGTGTGCTCTGCGCCCCGCGCCCCGTCGAAGGGCACTCAGGGAAAACGGAGACGTGTGCGGACGAATCCTCGCGAGCGATCAGATGAGTCATCACGCTGCGTGCCCGGCCTCGCGCTCGCCCGGCGTTTCCTTCTCGTCGACGACGAGACAGCGCGCTCGTCACACGCGCAGCGCGCGCGCGGACGATGACGACGTGAAAGAAGCGCGCGTCTCGAGTAGAGTGGGCGCGATCCTCGTCGCGCGCGTCGCGAGCACGCACTCGCGCGAGCCCGCGAGGTGGAGGACTCTTTTCCATTGAGAATTGTTGTTGAATTCAGACCACTTGTTCGGATGTCAGACCAAGACGGAAGCAGCGGCCCGCCGTCCGCGGGCTACCCCGCCGCCGCCTCGTCTCCCGCGTCCGCGGCGCGCCCGACGCACCGGCGCGTGCGCTCCATCGGCGGACGCGACGACGGCATCCCCGCGGTTCCGCCGCGGTCGCCGCGGTCGTCCGCGATCGCCCCCGGGGATCGGTGGCGCGACGTCCCGCCGGGATCGCCGACCGCCGCGAGCCCGCGGCACGGCCGCACGGCCTCGACGTCCAGCCTCGGCGGGACCCCGCGGAACGGCTCGTTCGCGGACTTGAGCGAGCTCCTCGCGGCGAACCGACCGAGCGCGGGCGTTAACGCGCGGCATCGACGCACGGGCAGCCGCGGCTCCGTCGCGGAGACCGTGTCGTCCATGTGCAGCGACGACGCGCGGACGATCAGAAGCGGGTTTTACCTCGCTCCCGCGCCGACGAAACCGCGGCGGTGGACGAAAGGCGACGCCCTCGGGGCCGGGTCGTTCGGGAGGGTGTTCCTCGGGTTGAACAGCGAGACGGGGGAGCTCTTCGCGGTGAAGGAAGTCGCGGTGACGGACGCGACGGCGACGAGCGACGACGACGACGACGGCGGCGGCGGCGGCGGCGGCGGCGGCGGCGGCGGCGGCGGCGG
>MDSW01137162.1_pt1 | contig 22603 bp, 17 predicted proteins | sample 811171 | NCBI WGS metagenome assembly MDSW01 (sample SAMN05326641, study PRJNA326480) | marine metagenome | isolation source: seawater | place: Atlantic Ocean: North West | collected 2012 | reverse complement strand
TGGGCGGAGAGATGCGCCGGGAAGTAAAGTCCTTAAGGATCGGCGTTCACCACGCCGACGCGGTCGTATGGGGACCAGTGTGAGGAGAACGCGCCTGAGAGATGGATCTGCCTCGGCTCCGACTCGCGTCGCGTGCTCCACACCTCCGCGCTCGGGTCGTCGCGCTGCCACATCTCGTAGTGCGCGTAGCACGTGCTTCCCTCGGGCGGCGCGCGCGCGCCCGGGGCCGCGGCGCGGATGAGCTGCTTCGAGACGCCCGGCGCGGCGGCGTCGCATCGGACGCGACGCGACGTGCAGAGCGTCGCGGCGTTCGCGTCGTGCGCCGGGCGTTTCCACTCGCCGACGAGCGGGGGCGCGGGGTCGTCGAGGGCGGGGTGCCATCGCGCGCGCTCGGCGTCGGCGGAGGACGTGGGCGGCGGCGGTTCAGGCGGCGGCGGTTCAGGCGGCGACGCCGCGGGGGCGTCGTCGTCGCCGCCCATCGCGAGTGGCGACGGCGCGTCCGAGAAAACGAACTTTTAGGAAAACGAACTTATTTCATGTCAGAGCAGAGCGCGCGACGCGGCGGCGGGAGAGCCGCGGCGCCATGGCGGGGTTCCCGCCCGCGGCGCAGCCGGACATCATCCGCGCGCATCAGAAGGACGAGGTCTACGTCCGGGTGCGCGCCGCGCCCGAGCCGACCGCCCGCCCGCCTTGGCTCGGCGTTGTTGGTTTTTCCTCCTCCGCTGCGCGCGATCGATCCGATCCTTCTTCTCTCGTCTCACGTCCCTCCTCCCCCGTGGATCCCTCCCCTCTGGGCCCCAGATGCTGCGCGACGCGATGCTCGACGCCGCGCGGCGGCTCGTGAGCGCGCGAACCGTCGTCCGGCACCAGCAGAAGATCGGTCTCCTCGCGCGGCTGTGGTACCACGCGCTCACTACCGGGCTCGGGACGCAGACGCTCGGGGAGGAGTACTGCGACCTTCATCAGACGGACGCGATCGGCGCGGCGCCGTCCTCGTTCCGACGCGTCGCGCTCGTGTTGTTGGAGGCGCTGGCGCCGGTGGTGTTGAAGAGGGCGCGCGCGCGCGCGCGGCGCGTCGCGACGCGGCGCGAGAACGACGACGACGACGGAGACGAAAACGAAAACGAAAACGAGGGCGGGGCTGGAGACGTCTCCGCGGACGAGCGCCGATCGCGCGCGGCGGACGCGGCGACCGCGCGCGCGGCGGCGTCGTCGGCGTCGCCCTCGCCCTCGTCCTCGTCCACGCCGGCGGCGGCCGCGTCGGGCGCGGCGAGAGAGGCGCGATGGACCTGGACCCCCCCGAACGCGCGCGCGCTCCTCGCGAGAGCCCTGAGGCGCGCGGCGAGGGCGGCGGACGACGCCGCCGTGGCGGTGTTTCACCCGCCGGCGACGCGGGCGGACGGCGCGGACGAGGATCCGACGGCGCTGATCGACGGGTTTCTGCCTCGAGCGCATCTCGCGGCGTTTTACCTGTGGGGGACGTATTATGCGTTTGCGAAACGGATTGCGGGGGTGCGTTACGTGTTCGTCGGGCAGGAAGGCCCGGAGGGACGGCCGAGGTACGGCGTCCTCGGCGTGTTTCTCGCCGCGCGGTTAGCCGCCGCCGCCGCCGCCGCCGCGGCGGCGGCGAGCGCCGCTGGAGGATCGAGCGGCGCGGCGTTTCGCATCATGGACGAGCACGGGAACGACGTCGAGGTGGAAGACGAACCGGCGCTGACGGCGACGCCCGCGGGGGGCGGCGAAGAGGGCGTCGACGGCGTCGGGATTAAAAAATGCGCGCTGTGCCTGTCCTCGCACCGCGCGCCGACGGCGACGGCGTGCGGGCACGTCTTCTGCTGGCACTGCGTCGCCGCGTGGTGCGCGAGGTCGCACCAGCCGGAGTGTCCGATGTGCCGCGCGCCGTGCAAACCGCAAGAGCTCGTGCGGCTGGCCAACTACTTTTAGCCTCTTCGCGTCTGATAGCGAGATAGTCGCGATTATTACGGAAGTACCGACTCCAAAAAATACTACTGTATGTCGTCACCGAGGGAAGTACAAAGGACACACGCTCACGCCGCCGCCTTCCCAGCACACCGCCAGCGTGCTCGACGCCTCCTCCCCGCCGTCTCCGCCGCCCCCGCCCCTCCCGCCGCCCGGCCCCGCCATCGCCACCGCGCGCGCGGGCCCGCCGACGCCGAGCCGCATCCCGACGTCGCGAACCCCCGGCGCGGAGACGTATCCCAACAGCGACGCGCGCACCACGGGCCGCGTCGTCGTCGCGTACAGCGCGACGCGCCCGGGCTCGCGCGCGCCGCCGTCGTCGTCGCGTCGCGGCGCGGACGCGTCGAGGACGACGGCGAGCCGCGAGCTAGACGGGTCCCAGGTCATGTCGGCGACGTCGACGCCGCCGCCGCCGCCGGCGTCGTCGCGCGCCGGCGCTCCGCCGTCGTCTCGAGTCGTCTCGGTCAGCCGCGGCAAGTCCACGGGCAGGAGCTGCGCGAGGAGGCTCGGCGCGCCGGAGGGGGGGAAGTGCGCGGCCGTGAGCGAGCCGCCGCCGCCGGAGACGGCGAGCAGGAGCACCGCGCCGCCGGCGTCGCCGTCGCCGTCGCCGCTTCGGCCCCAAGCCGCCGCCGTCACCCGTCTGTCCTCTCCGCCCGTGTCCCACTTCGCGGCGCTCCACCCTCGCGTCTCCCACACCGTGAACCCGCCGCGCGGGTGCGACGCGAACAGGTACCCGCCGCACGGCGACCACAGCAGCTTCGCCACGCCCGCGAAGCCGGACGAGACGCGCGCGCACCGACCGGTGCCCACGTCCCAGACGGCGACGTACCGGCGATCCGCGCTCCCCGCGGCGAGGAGCGCGCCGCGCGGGTGCCACGTCAGCGTGTCGTACGGCACGCCGCCGCCGAACGGGGAGTCGAACAGGCCTTGAGACGACGACGACGACGACGACGACGACGACGCGCCTTTTGACATGTTAACGGCGCCGCGGCGGGCGTTTTTGTTTTGGTTTCGGGAGGCGCCGCGCCCGTCGGAAACGCTCGAAAACGCCGACGCCGGGCTGAGCGTCGCCAACGCCGTCGCGAGAGACGGCACCTTCACCATCCGCTTCACGAACGCGAAGACGCGCTTGAGACCCTCCGTGGACGCCGCCTTGTACGGGTCGTTCGCGTCGTCGTCCTCCAGCGGCGCGTCCTCGCGAAGATGCCGCAGCCGCCACTCGGGCGCGCCGCCGATGCGGCCCCTCCCGGCGACGCCGCTCACGGCGCCGCCGCCGCCGCCGCACTCGCTCGGCTCGTGCGACCAAACGCAGACGCCGTGCGCGCCCGCGACGGCGAGCGTCGCGCCCGCCATCGGGCGCCACGCGAGCGCGCGCGCGCCCTGATGCAGCGAGTGGCGCAGCACGCTCGGCGCAGCTGTCTTCTTGGGGCTTCTTCTTCCGTCGCCGCCGCCGCCGTCGTCGTCGGCGCCGCGCCCATCGATTCCCGCCGGGTCCGCGTGCACGAGGACGCGGCCGCTGCCGTCCACGGTCGCGAGTCTCGGCTGATGCGCGTGCCACGCCACGGGCGCGGTGAGGCCGTCCGCGACGGGCGGCGACGGCGGGAACGCGGCGCCGAGGAAGACCGCGGCGAGCCATCCTCTCGCGCGCGTCGGCGCGTCCGTCGTCGCGAACGTCGCCGGCGTCGGCTTCGTCGCGGGAGGGATCGCGCGTCCAGCCTCGGGGAGTTGGATCGGCGTCGTCGCCTCGAAGGAGTGCTCTGCGCGCTTCTTCCCCGCGCCGATCGCGCTGCGGAGCGTCAGCGCGCTGCGGATCTCGCACAGCGCGTCCGAGGACGGCGCCATCTGTCTCTCCGAGGATCGCGCGAAGGAGATCTCGCGCCGCGCTTCGGTGGTTTCCCCCTCGACGCACGCGCGCGCTCGTCTCGCCGCGGCTCCCGACGACGATCGCGAGGCGCCGTTCGAACGACGGCGTCGGGGGCGATCTGTTCGCGCGACGGACTCACGGCGACGGAAGCGGCGACGCCCGCGCGCGGTCGCGTCGTGCGGCGCGGCGTGTGGGCGAGGCGCGCGGGCGCGACCACGATTTCGAACGGCTCGTTCAGTTCATCAGCTCGCGCGCACAGCCTCGCTCGTCATTGTCGTCAGCGTCACAGCGTGCTTCCGCCGCGCCACGAACCGTCGCGCCGCACTCCGCGACGCCCCGCGGCGTGATGCTCGCGGCGTCGCTTGATCTCTCCGCGTCCTCGCTCGCTCGGCACGGCGCGCGCGTCCTCCTCTCCCGCCACCGCCGCGCGATCGCGTCCTCGCGCGCGTCCTCGCCCGCGACACGCCTCTCGCGCCGAGCCACGACGACGACGACGACGGTCGTCACCGCGATGGCGTCGAAGGCGACGACGCCGCCGAACGACGCGCCGTCGCCGTCGCCGCCGCTCGTCCTCGACGCGCACCTGCACGTGTGGCCCACCCCTACCTCCTACGCGTACGTCGAGGGGAAAGAGCCGCCCGCGTCGCTCGCGACGACCGCGACCGCGGAGGCGCTCGTGAGCGCGATGGACGACGCGGGAATCCACGGCGCGCTCATCGTTCAACCCATCAACCTCCTCCACGACCACGCCTACGTCGCGGACGTCGTCCGAAGGTACCCCGGGCGATTCGTCGCGTGCGCGCTCGCGGACCCGACCCGAGGCATCGCCGGCGTGAACGACCTCTCGCGTCTGCTCCACGCCGGAGACGCGCCGGGGAACGCGTCGACGGGGACGTACCGCGCGGTGCGGTTCAACCCGGGGCTGTGGCCGGAGGTGCGTTCTATACACTGGTCCCCATACGACCGCGTCGGCGTGGTGAACGCCGATCCTTAAGGACTTTTGCCGGCGTGTCTCTGCGCCCACCCCCCGCTTTCAATCCCCGCCCTCGACGCCTTTCAACTCCATCTGACGCCTATGAACACCACCCCGCCATCGCCTTGTATGGAACGACCCTGAGGGAGCTCGCATGACGGACGAGGTCGGGGTAGCGATGTTCGAGCTGTGCGGCGAGCGGAGAGCGCCGGTCGGATTTATGTGCTTCCACGGCTTGCACCTGCACGTCGAGGACATCAAGGAGCTCATGCGCGCGTCGCCGCGGACGCCGGTGATGATCGACCACTTCGGGTTCTGCAAGGGCGTCGACGATCCGAACTGGAAGGCGCTGTTGGAGCTCGCGAAATTCCCGCAGGTGGGCGTCAAGGCGAGCGCGCAGTTCCGCGTGCTGCCGCTCGACGCGAGCGACGAGGACAAAGAGTGGCCGTACCCGACGACGGGCGCGCAGCTGCGGCAGCTCATCGACGCGTTCGGCGTGGAGCGCGTGTTGTGGGGGAGCGATTTCCCGTACGTGACGCGGGAGTGCGGGTACGCCGAGGCGGCGACGATTCTGGAAAACTGCGGCGCCGGCGTGACGCCGGAGGAGAAGGCGTTGCTCATGGGCGGGAACTTGCAGCGGACGTTCCCGGGGGGGTGGTACTGAAGCGAGGGCGATCAAAGCGGGGTCGATATGTTACGATCCACGGTTAAAACGAAACGGTTCATACAGTCATCAGTAGGGTTAAAGTCAATCGTTCACGATCGCGTCAGAAGCCGCTTCAGCTCAGCGACGCGAAGAGTTCCTTCCACTTTCGCCTCTCGCCAGCCGCGCCGGGCGCGTTCGCCGCCTCGAACGTCAACACGTCCCCCGGCTTCGGCGGCGCGCCCAAACACCGCACCGTCACCTCCGCGAGGTCCTCCAGGCTCAGCTCGCCCACCTCCCCGCCGCTCTGCGTGAACGCGATCGGCTGCTTCCCCCCCGGCGACGCGCGCGTCTTCCCGGCGCGAACGATCGTCAGCGGCGTCTTCGATTCAACACAGCTCGCGGCGAACGCGTCCTCGCGCGTGCGGTCCCGCCGCGTCGCCTCCTCGTCCCCGAACAGCCCGCCGATCACGCCGTCGAGGACACCAGCGCCCTTCGCCGCGGAGGACACCAGCACCACGTGCTTCACCTTGTCGTCCCTCGCGACCGCGGTCGGGAGCGCGCCCACTTTCGAGACGCACACGACGCATCGCGCGCCTCGTCGCAGCGCCGCGGTCATCGCGTCGGCGTCGTCGACGGCCATCTCCGCGGGCGCCGCGGTGACGTACGGCCCGAACCGCGTCGCGGCGAGCTCGGGCGCGATGCCGAGGACGACGACGTCTTGCTTCGCGACGATGAGCTGCATGACGACGGCCTCGCCGAGCGCGGTGTCGGCGCCGGCGACGAGGACGGAGCGACGAGGCTTGGCGTCGAACGCGCGCAGCGTCGCCTCGTCGAAGCCAATGGATCCTGACGCGCGCGCGTCGGCGTCCGCGACGTCCGAGGACGGGGCCTTTCTCTCGACGCGCTCCTCCCCGGGCGCGCCCACGGAGGAGTCCGAGCCGTACCATCTGCGGAGCTTCGGGCCGCCCTCCATGACGTCGAGCATCTCGTCGAACAGGCCCTTCTTCTTCGCGTCGCAACGCAGCGAGGAGGCGCGATCGCGGTGGTGGTGAAGCAGGTGATGGTGATGATGACGACGACGACGACGCGACGACGCGCTCGCGCTCGCGCTCGCGCTCTGTCGAGCGAGAGGACGCGACGCCGCCGTCGCCGCGCGAGCGGTGAGACGCCGCGACGACGGCGCGGACGTCGACGCGGTGACGGTCGCGTGAGCGGCGGACATCGCGCGCGTCGAGCGTGCGCGTCGTTATCATCGCGACGTGGCGTCGACGGGTGGTGTCGAGAGCTCGAGACGACAATGCGCGGTCGGTCGGCCTCTCGGGTCAATGCGCCGATGAAAAGTGGGCAACGGCGGCGGCGAACGAATGCATTGCCGTTCGCCACATCGCCCTCGCGCGCGACCCACGCGGCGCGAGTCGTCCGCGAGTCGTCCCGGCGCGCGTCCTCCTCCTCCGCAAAGGCGAGAGACGCGCGTCGCGCGGCGGCGCGCATCGCTCGCGGGTCGTCGATCGCGCGCGGCGTTCGCGTCGCGCCGTCGACCGATCGCGCATCCTTCGTCCGCCGCCAAAACTTCGCGTCGCCGTCGCCGTCGCGGAGGTCGCGATGGGGAAGATCCGCGTCAAGTCGCACGTCCAGCAGGAGCGGAACATGTCCGGGACCGCGAAGAAGTTCCCCGGTCCCGCGCCTGAGATCAACAAGCCGAAGCGCGCGACGCCGTACGTCCCCAAGCTCCCGAAGGACGGCGGCGGCGGCGCGGGCGCGTCGTCGTCGTCGAACGGCGCGAATCCGTTCGCGCGGCAGCTCGCGAGCGGGGACAAGGAGGTGCGCGACGCGACGTTCGCGGCGCTCGCGAAGTGGTTGAACGCGAGGAAAGACGTCCCGATGCTCGACATGAAGAAGATATGGAAAGGTCTCTTCTACGCGATGTGGCACGCGGACGGGTGGGACGTCCAGGAGGAGCTCGCCGAGCGCATGGGCGAGGCCGTGCACGAGATGAAGCACAAAGTCGCGCTGTGTTACCTCGGCGTGTTTTACATCACCGCGCGAAGGGAGTGGATCGGGATCGATCGTCACCGGATGGACAAGTACCTACGGCTCGTGCGTCGCATGACGTCGCACGCGCTCAGGTACTGCGCGAACCGCGACTGGGCGGAGGGCGCGACGTCGGACGTGTCGCAGATGTTTACGCGCGCGGCGATGGCGCCGGCGTCGGCGCCAAACGTGCCGAGCGAACGCGGCGTCGTCGACGTCGGCCTGCGCCTGCACCTCGCGGAGGTTTTCGTGCCGGAGTTGCGCAAGGTGGCCGCGGGGCAGGACTACGTCGAGGTCGGGTGCGACCCGGAGAAGGAGAACGAAGGGAACGGCGGCGCGCCGATCACGGTGTTTCGAGGCGGGAAGAAGCCGACAGAGAAGAAGGGCGTCCCCGGCGCGTTCGGCAGGGAAAAGCGGCCGGACACCAAGTCGAAGGATAAGAAAACGAAGGACGCGAAGAAGGACTTAGGCCCGAAGAAGCGCGACCCGAAACCGGTGCCGCCGTCCTCCGTCGCGCTCTTGCTCGCGCCGTTCAGCGCGGTCCTCGCGGTGGACTCGCACAGGGCGTTGCACGAGCGCGTCGTGTCCGAGGTTTTCGAAGCCGCGCTCGAGGGCGCGGACGGCGGCGTCGCGACGCGGATGATGGACGACCCGGCGTCGGACGAGGACGACCGCGCGGAGTGCGCGGCCGCGATCATGGTGCGCCTGGACGCGGAGACTCTGAGGAAGATGTCGCGGGAATTCATCGACGTCGGCGCGGAGCCGGGCGTCGGGGATTTGCAGCGGGAGAGTTTATACGCGTTGCACACGATGTTTAAGAGAGCCGCGCGAGTCGCGAAGGCGGCGGTGGAGGAGAAGGCTGCGGGAGGGAGCGCCGTCGTCGCGGAGGGGGTGGTGGAGAAGAAGCAGAAGAACAAGGTCGTCGCGATGGAGGAATCCGAGGAGGAGGAGGAGGAGTCCGAGGCGTCCGAGGAGGAGGAGGATGCGTCCGAGGAGGAGGAGGAGGAGGAGTCCGAGGAGGAGGCGGCGGCGGAGGCGGAGGCGGACGACAGCTTCCACACCGCCGACGGAGAGGACGACGACGAGGAAGACGACGAGGAGGACGATGACGACGACGACGAGATGGACGAGGACGACGAGGAAGAAGAACCCGAAAGTGCCCCGTCCACGCGTCGACTCGGAGCGAAAGACGACGACGAAGACGCCACGGACGACTCCGACTCGGACTCGGACTCGGAAGAAGAAGAAGAAGAAGAAGAGCTCGACGAGTTCGAAGAAGCGGACGAGTTCGAGGACGACGGCATGGACGTCGACGTCGGCGAGGAGGTTGAGGAGGAGGACGAGGAGGAGGAGGAGGAGGAGGAGGACGACTCCGAGGAGGACTCCATGGACGACACCTCGGACCAGGACGAGTCGAGCGAGGAGGAGTCGGAGGGCGACGTCAGCGGAAGCGAATCCGACGGCGACGGCGGAGAAGCCGCGATCGCCGCCGCGACCGCCGCCGCGGAGAGAAAGGCGCTGCGCAAGGCTGAGCGCTGGGCTGCCGCCGTCGGATCCCCCGCGCCGGCGTCGAACTCGAAGCACGGCCACGGCGGCGGCGGCGGCGCGTCGGCGCTCGCCCGAAGAGCCGTCGGCGCCGTCGGCGGCTTGTTCGGCGGCGGGTCCGTGTCCGGGTCGGCCGCGGCGATGGCGTCGCCGTCGCCGTCCAAGCGCGTGGCGTGGAACTTGAAGCGGAACACGCGGCACACGCCCACGGGGCCGCCGAACCCGGTCAAGGGCGCGAGCTTGAGATCGCTGCTGTCGTCGACGCCGAAGAAGGGTCTGCTGCGGCCGATTCACGCCGCCGCCGCCGCGGGAATGGCGGCGCGCGCGGCGCCGGGGAGCGCGCCCGCGAAGAGCGCGAGAGGGAACGGCGGGCTCGGGGGGGGGAAGCAGGGGAAGGGGGGCGGGAACCGCCGCAAGAGCGGGTTCTTTTGACCGCCGCGACGCGTAGTTAGTGTAACAGACGCTCGCGTTCGCCTCGTCTCATTATTCGCGTCTTTTCTCACTCCGTCACATCACTCGTCATCGTCAGAAGGTCGGAGCCGCCGCGCCCGCGCGGCGGCGGCGGCTTTTTCGGCGATCCGCGCCGACGACCGCCCCCCACAAGCGTCGCGCGCGACCGAGACGCGACGCGCGCGAGAGCGGAAGGCGCCGGCCCGCTTCCTTCTCATCAATCCTCTCGTCCGCGCGTCATGGTGAAGGCGTACCTTCGCTACGAGCAAGCGCGCTCGTTCGGCGTCGTTGCGTCCCCGGACTGCGCTCCCGTGTACGACGCCGGCGGTAAGAATCTCGTCTGCGCCGCGCTCGAGCGTCTCGCGGTGTGGGACGTCCGACGCGGCATCCTCGCGAGCTCGCTCGTCCCGCCGCCGCGCGAGAGCGGCGCGCTTCCCGCGGTGACGCGCATCGCGCGCGCGCCGGGGAGCGACGTCGTCGCCGCGGGCGCGAGCGACGGATCGATCCGCCTGTGGAATCTCGTGGACGGCAGCACGGACGTCCTCTTGAAAGGGCACAAGAGCGAGGTCACCGCGCTGCGGTTTTCGCGCGACGGCTCCCTGCTCGTGTCCGGCGGGAAGGACACGAACGTCGTCGTGTGGGACGTCGTCGCGGAGGCGGGTCTGTGCCGCCTCAGAGGGCACAAGGGGCAAGTCACGGACGCGTGTTTCGTCGACGGCGACAATAATGCCGACACACGAGGCGCGTCCGCCTCGGGGCGGCGGCTCGTGACGTGCAGCAAAGACGCGACCGTGCGCGTGTGGGATCTCGACACGCAGCACTGCGCGCAGACGGTCTCCGCGCTGGGCGCGGAGGCGTGGTCGCTGGACGTGGACGCGCGAGGCGCGAGGCTCGCGGTCGGGACCTCGGACGACCGGCTCCACCTCTTCGCCGTCGCCGGCGGAAAAAGCACGCCGACTCCGAAGGGCTCGGACTCCGACGAGAACACCGACCTCGTCGCCGCCGAGACCGAGACCGAGACCGCGACCGCGAATAGGAACGAACCTAAGGCGCCGCTGACGCGCGAGCAGATCGCGTCGAGCATCGAGGACGCGTCCAGGACGTTGACGCCGATGGGGCACCTACCGCGCGCGGACAAGTCGCGCGCTTCGCTCGTGCGATTCGACGACGACGGCGAACTCCTCGGCGTCCAGACCGTCGGTCGCGCGGTGGAGATGTACCGCGTGCGAAACGACGCGGAGATGGCGAAGCGGCGCAAGAGGAAGGCGAAGCGCAAGCGCGAGAAGGGTCGCGACGGCGGCGGCGGCGACGACGACGCGAACGAAAACGAAAACGTCGCCGCGGACGAGCTCGAGCTCGCGGCGGTCGTGCGCACGAAGGCGAAGACCAGGGGGTTCGCGTTCGCGCCGAGATCGCGCCGCGGTCGCCCTGGCGTCCGCGCCGTCGTCGCGGTGCTGCTCGATAACAACGCCGTGGAGGAGTGGGAGCTGGAGGCGGCGGACGACGCCGCCGCGAACGACGCGGCGACGGCGTCCGCCTCCAAGTTCGCCGAGCCGACGAGATCGCGCGCGCTCGAGGCTGCGGGGCATCGCTCGGATATCCGCGCGGTCGCGCTGTCGTCCGACGACGCGACGCTCGTGAGCTGCTCCGCGAAGGGCGCGAAGGTGTGGGACCCGAGCCGCGGCGCGTGCCTTCGGTCCGTGGACGGAGGGTACGGGCTGTGCGTCGCGTTCGCGCCCGCGGGAAGGCACGTCGTCGTCGGGACAAAGTCCGGCGCGTTAGAGCTCGTGGACGTGCAGGCGGGCGCGCGGTTGAGAGGCGCGCCGGACGCGCACGAGGGCGCGGTGTGGGGCGTGTCGACGCTCCCGGACGGCAGCGGGTTCGTGAGCTGCTCGGCGGACAAGACGGTCAAGTTTTGGGAGTGGCGTCTCGTCGACGTCGACGACGACGACGACGGAGAGACCGGCGGCGACGGCGACGGCGTCGCGCCCGGCGCGGGGCCGGGGCGTCGCGAGCTCGGCGTCGCGCACGTTCGAACGCTGCAGATGAGCGAGGACGTGCTCTCCGTGCGCGTGACGAAGGACGGGAAGCTCCTGTCCGTGTCGCTGCTGGACAACACCCTGAAGGTTTTTTTCGTCGACACGCTCAAGTTTTTCCTGTCGCTGTACGGGCACCGTCTCCCCGCGCTGTGCCACGACGTCAGCGACGACGGCGCGCTGCTCGCGTCCGGGGGCGCGGACAAGAACATACGCATATGGGGCATGGATTTCGGCGACTGCCACAAGTCGGTGTTCGCGCACGGGGACTCGGTGACGGCCATCGCGTTCGTGCCGAAGACGCACTACATGTTCAGCACCGGTAAGGACCGCGCGGTGAAGTACTGGGACGCGGACAAGTTCGAGCCGCTGCTCACGCTCCAGGGGCATCACGGCGAGGCGTGGTGCGTCGCGGTGAGCGCGCGGGGCGACTTTTGCGTCACCGCCGGACACGATCGCGCGATTCGAGTCTGGGAGAGGACGGACGAGCCGTTCTTCGTGGACGAGGAGAAGGAACGGCGGTTGGAGTCGCTTCTGGAAGAGGGCGGCGGAAACGGCGCGGACGACGACGACGACGACGACCGCGTCGCGGCGGCGGCGCGCGAGCGCGCGGCGGCGCGCGGCGCTTCAGCCCCCGCGGGCGCGGAGGCGGGGATGGCGGGTCGGAAGACGCTCGAGACGTTGAGCGCGGCGGATGCCATCGTCGACGCGTTGGACGTCGCCGGGCACGAGCGCGAGCGCATCGACGCGGAGGTGCGACGGCGGAAGCGCGCCGACGACGGCGATGACGACGAGGACGACGGCGAGGACGACGGCGATGAGGCGGACGAGATCGAGGGAGGCGGCGGCGACTTTCCGTCGTTCGAGCCCGAGGACTTTAGCGACGACGACGAACTTCGCGCGGCGAACGCGGAGACTTTTGGGGAGGAGAGGGACGACGGCGACGCCGTCGCGGACGCGGTCGTCCTTGGTAACGCGAACGCGCTCGGGTTGAAAGGCACGGACGTGTATCCGCCCGGGCTCATGCCGAACCCGCTGCTCATGGGTCAAACCCCGGAGCGGTACGCGCTCGCGGCGATCGAGAAGGTGCGCGCGGCGGATTTAGAGCAGGCGATTCTCGCGTTGCCGTTTTCGAGCGCGCTCGCGCTGCTGGACTACCTCGCCGGGTGGTTACACGCCGGCGAGAATATCGAGCTGACGTGTCGCCTCGCCGCGCTCATCGTGCGGTTACACTACGTCCAGCTCGGTGCCACGTCGGCCGCGCGAGGGGTGTTACTGAAAGTACGGCCGCTGTTACGGAAGCGCGCGGAGGAAATCAGGGACGTGTTCGGGTTTAACCTCGCCGGGTTGGGGATGCTCGAGGCGCACCTGAAAGAAGGCGCGGAGGGCGACGACGGCGGCGGCGACGACGAGGACGACGATGACGTCAAGGGCGTGTGGAAGAACAACGACGTCTTAGACGACGAGGACGTCGGAAGGGAAGCGAAGAAGGAGAGCGGCGGCGAGAAGAAAAAGAAGAAACGCTCGTCGGCGAAACGCGCCGCCGACGACGACTGATGACTCGCCGACCGCGCGGCGAGGTGTTCGCGTTCGTAATACGACGATAATATGTCAACCCAAGCACCCTCTAGAGTTCTCTTCTCTCATCTTCTCTTCTCCCTCCTCGGCGAGGTGTTCGCGTTCGTAATACGACGATAATATGTCAACCCAAGCACCCTCTAGAGTTCTCTTCTCTCATCTTCTCTTCTCCCTCCTCCTCGTCTCCCTCCTCACGCGGACAACACCCGGACGCGCCCGTTCACGATCTCGATCACCTGCGGGGTGTTCCCGTAGATCCCCCGCGACGCGCCGACGTCGGCGCGCCACACCTTCCCGCCGCACCCCGAGTTGACGCCCTTCTGCTGCGGCGTGTGCCCGATCACGATCCGCTTCGCCCCCGTCGCGTCTAACGCCTTCTCTAACCGTCGACACGCCGCGGCTTCGCTCGTCTGCCCCGCGTCCGCGCCGCCGTACTCCCTGGTCCACACCACGCCCTTTTCCTCCAAGACGTGTTTCGGCGGCTGCGCGCGCGAGCCCGCCATCCATTGCGACACCTCGGCGTTGATGCGCGCGAACCCGTACTCCACGTGGCTCTCGTCGATCCCCGCGTGCGCGAAGACGGTATCGTCCACCTGCAGCACCGTGGGGTTGGACGCCATCTTGACCGCCATCTCGCCGCCCGGGATAAAGAGCGCGCGGCGAGCGAGGAGACCGGCGTACGTCTGCGGGTTGACCCCTTCGGGCGTCTCCGGCGGCGGCTCGACGTTCTCCTCGCCGAGCTTAGCGATCTGCGCGAGGCGTTTCTTCTCCGTGTACCTCGCGCACTCGCCGTACGCGCCTTTGGTGACGTACCGGAAGTCGCCCAGGACGTTCATGATCTCGTGGTTGCCGTTGATGACGATGAAATCGCCGCCCGCAGCTCTCGCGTCCTTGGCGAGCGCGCGAAACTTTCGCATAATGGCGAGCTCGTTATCCCCGCGGTCTAGGATGTCCCCCACCTGCACGACGACGGTGTCCCCGCCGCACCACTTGCCCGTCTTGTCCATGACCTTCGCGCACTCGAGCGCTTTCATCGCCTGGGGGAAGTCGCCGTGGACGTCGCCGACGGCGACGAGGCGGCGGCCGTCGAGGCTCAGCTTCGTGATGGGTTTCGGCACCGAGACGCCGCCGGTTGATCCGTCGGAGGATCCGCCCGCGCGACTCTTGGGCTGCTTCTTCGCGTGCGCGACCCGCGCGGCGAGAAACGCGGGCGCGACCGCCGCGGTGGACGCGAGGAGGACGCGTCGCGCGAGCGCGGGGCTCGTCGCGGACGCGGCCGCGCCGCCGGACGCGGCGGCGGCGACGGCGACGAGCGCGCGCGACGGACGCTCGGCGGCGATCCGACGACGCTGTTGACGCGAGGACGACGACGAGCGCGACGGACCGCGTCCGAGGCCGAAGAAGCCGCCGCCGTTGGGGAGGAACGCGGACATCGGTATCGCGCGTCGGCCGGCAGTGCGGGGGGGATCGAAGGACCGAACGCGGCTGCCGCGCGCCGGCGCGTGTGGCCGGCGGGTACGTCTCGATGGTTTCGAAAACCTCAGCGTCTGAAGAAATTTTTTCAACGTCGCGTCCGCGTTCCGTCGGCCAGATCCTCGCGCGCGAAGGCAGCATGGGCGACTTCTTCTCCCCCCTCGAGGAGGACATCGTCTCGCGCGTCGAAGCCGACGAGGACGCGGAGGCGAGGGCGGAGAGAGCGCGAGCCGCGGCCGGGGACCACCCGAGGGTCTTCGCGCTGGTGCGATCCCGATCTGATCCGATCCTCGCGTCGCCGCCTCTCCCTCCGCGTCCCGACAGCCTCGCCGTCCGCCGTCCCTCCCTCCCTCCCTCCCTCCCTCGCGCCGCCCGCGACGCCATCTCTTCCGCCACTCCACTCCGCGCGCTGACCCGACGCCGTCGCTCCGCGACCCGCGCTCCCGCAGTGGAACGCGTCCGCGCGCGCGAAGATCGCGTCCGCGGGCGCGCTGCGACCGAACGTCCTCCTCGTCGCCGCGGGCCCGCTCGCGTGCCGACTCGTCGAGCGCGACGGCGCCGCGGCGATCGACCTCGACCTCAAACCTCTGGGCGCGATCACGACGTCCGCGGTCAGCGCGCGCGGGCTCGCCGCGTCGCCGTCTCCGACGGACCCGACGACGGTCGTCTACGACGTCGGCGTCGCGGGCGCGCGCGTTGGCGCGGGGGGCGGACATCCGTCATCAGGCGGCGGAGAAAAAGAAAAAGAAAAAGAAGACGTGGCGGGCGGCGTCGTCCTCGTCTGTGCGCGCGTCGACGTCCCGATCGACGACCAGCGCGAATGGGCGACGCGCGTCTTCGCGGACGCCGCGCCGGCGAAGGTCGTGGTCCTCTGCGCGGTGGACGAGCACGACGTCGATTACGGCGCGGACGGACGCCGCGAGGCGTACGCGCTGGACGGGACGGCGACCGCGCGGGGAGAGGAAAAAGACGGAGGACGGATGACGGATGACGGAACGTCGACGGACGCGACGCGTCCGCGTCCGCGTCCGCGTCCGCTGCCGTGCGGCGCGCTGCTGTCGGGTCTCGGCGCCGCCGTCGCCGCGCGGTGTGAGCTCGCGGGGACGCCGTGTCGCGTCGTCGCGATGCCCGCGCCGAGCGGCGGCGGCGTCGGATCGGGGCCGGGGTTCGGGGGCGGGTTCGACGGCGCGGCCGCGGCGGACGCGTTGAGAGCGGTCGGGGAGGCGTGCGGGTTGACGCTGGAGGCGCGCGCGGGCGGTCCGGGGGCGGTCGTCGTCGGGGACGCCATGCGCGTGTTCACGTGACGCGATCGAACGAGAGGTCGATCGTCGCGAGCGAGCGAGCGCGTCGGGCGTGCCTACGATGCAATAAAGATAACAACCAAAAACAAAAACCAACCAGATGATCCATGCAGTGGTGGTGACGCTCGCATCAGCGGCGTTACCTTCTGTCACCGGCCGTCCGCCCCCGCGGCGGCGCCGGTTCCCCACGGCGGATTGTAGTCCGACGGGGATACTAGCACCGGCCACGCCGGACCGGTCGTGAGCCGCTTCTGAATCGCCCAGATGTCCATGAATATCGCCTGCTGCGTCTTCAGAAACGCGTCCTTCTTCACGACGTTGCAGTGACACTCGATCCGCACGCGCAGAGACCCGTCCGAGGCGTCCTTCATCAGCGTCCGCATGTGCACGCGAATCGGCCGCGAGTTCGACTCGATGTCCGGGTGATTCCGGAGATACTCCGCGATCTCCTCCGTGAGCCGAGGTATGCACTCCGCGTCGTCGTACCTCACCCTGAGCTCCCCACCGATGACCCGCTGCGTCTGCCGCGATATGTTGATCACGGATGAGCCGAGAAAGAAACCGTTCGGCACCGTCGTCGGACGCGTGTCTTTCGGGATGAGCGTGGTCTGGTACCACCCGATCTCTTTCACGAGGTAACCGCCGACGTCCGGCTCGTTCGTGCCTCGGAACCGTCCGTTCACGGGCATGAGGTAAACTTTCTCTCCGGGGCTGAACGGCTTCATGACCGCGAGCATGACGCCGCCGAGGTAGTTGCTTATGAGATCCTTCGCGGCTAAACCGAACGTCAGACCGCCGATGCCTCCGAACCCGAGCAACGACTTCGGCGGGAGACCGAAGAGCAACGCGGCGACGAGAACGGTCGTGAACGTGATGACGCCCATCGCGAATCTGGTGAGAAGAAGCTCGGTCGACGTGTTCGTGACCCCGAACTTCGATCGCAGCACCCTTGGGAAGTACTCGTTCGCGGAGAGACCCGCGATGCATCCGGCGGCGAGCGCGTACATCCCTCGGTCGAACTGATTCACGAAAATTTGCGGTAAACCGACGCTGAGCTCGAGCAGACGTCCGATCCACGCGAGGTTGTCGAACATATACAGCGTCACCCACAGCGCGAAGATGACCTTCATGGGCCCGTGCACGAAGTGCCAGTACGACTCCTCGAACGGCGTCGGGGGCTCGTCGTCGGGCTTGAGCGTGTTTTGCAAAAACGCGTGGAACGCTTTCCTTCGCTTCTCGTCCGAAAGCCAGTGCCAAACGAATATGAGCCACACGTCCTCGGCGTGCCACGGGTCGTTGATGTTCTCGTCGCACTTTTCCAGAAAGCCCTTCACGCCCACGAGCGCCCTCTTGCTCGCGCTGTCGATCGCCTCGCTCGCGGACGGCGGCAGCGAGAAGAGGTTGGGGGAGAACGACTGCGACGACTGCGACGCCGCCGCCGCCGCCGCGGCGACGACCGGGGCCTTCCTCGCGCGCGCGGCGTTCGCGTTCATCGGAACGGACGCGCTCGCGATCCCGAGGCCGATCCCGGCGGCGATCATCGCGATCTTATTCCGGCGGCGGCGGGGGGAAGGACGCGGCGGCGGCGGCGGCGGCGGCGGCGACGACGACGACGACGACGCGTCCTCCTCGAGGATCGAATGCGGTCGCACCGGCGCGACGACATCGTTTCGTTCTACTTCCACGTCCGAAGTGACCGCCGCGTCGTCGAGGTCCGCGCTCGATGACGACGCGACCGCGGCGATACCGCGGCGACCGGGGATCGCGCGCGGGGAACGCGCGGCGGATACCGCCCGCGTCGCGGGGGCAGGATTCGGATTCGGATTATTGTTAGCGATCACCGCGCCGGGAGGAGAAAATGTTCGCGGGCGCTCGATTCGCGCGCGACGGCGTCGCGCGCCGACGCTCGCGACCGCGACGCGCGGCGCGCCGACGCCGAGGGCGATCGACGAGGTCATCGCGACGACGCGACGGCGGGCGGCGTCGACGCGGACGCGCGCGCGGCGACGCGTCGACAGTGAGTGAAGCCCCCGGTTCGGCGCGTCCGACGTTCACGAACTGCGTGAGCACTCTCGCGTCGAGATGATGACTCATCAGAAAAAGCGCGACCCGATCCTGTCCCAGCGCCGCGACGCCACACGCCGCGGCACGATGGCCGCCGTCCGATGCGCGTTCCTCCCCGCGACGACGAAGGGCGTCCGATGCCCGAACGCAAACCTCGCGCGCGCGCGACGCGACGCGACGACGCCGCGACCGGTCGTCGTCGCTCCGCGCCGCGGCGGCGGGGACGGAAACGACCACGACGGCGTCGACGACGGCCGTCGTCGTCGACGCGGCGTCGGCGTCGTCGCGCGCGGGAAGAAGAAGAAAGGCTTCGCGGAGCTCTTGGGCGGGGAGGACGAGCCCGTCGTCGTCGCCAAGTCGAAGTCCTCGACCGAGTTGAGCGCGTCCGAGCGGTGCCCGTGCGGCGGCGGCGCGGAGGGAGCGCCGTACGCGCGATGCTGCAAACCCTTCCACAAGAACGAATCCTACCCGGACGACTGCGTGACGTTGATGCGGTCGCGGTTCTCCGCGTACGCCAAGGGCGAGGGCGAGTACGTCGTCAAGACCACGCACCCGGAGAATCCCATCTTCCGCGACGGCGCGAAAGCGGAGAGCGGGAAGGTGGTGTCGTCGCTCGCGGAGGACGTGCGCATGACGTGCAAAAAGGTGAAATTTTACGGCCTCGAGATCGTCACCGATCGCGCGGGGAAAAACGCCGAGGAGCACTTGGTCGGGTTCAAGTACAAGTGCAGGGTCGTCGGTCAGAAAGGGTTTAAAGAGGGCGCGGAGGAGAATCACTCGGAGCTGAGCACGTTTCGAAAGGGCGCGGAGGACGGGAAGTGGCTCTTCTTGGACGGGATAACCGGCGCGGTGGAGGACGAGTAAAATGCGATGTTGAATGATCTAAATCTTTCCGGAACCAAACAGAACCAAACGTGGAAAACCAAAACCAAAACCAAAACCAAACGCCGCCGGCCGCGGACGTCGTCCGCCATCCTACGCCTCCTCCTCCGCCCTTCGCTTCTCCCCCCTTCCCGTCTGCATCGCGTCGTCGTCGTCGTCGCCACCGCCGCCGCCGCCGCCGGTGTAGTACGCGTCCAAGACGTCGTCGTATTTCCCGAGGTCGCTCCCGGGCGAGCCGACGTCGACCGGGCCGCCGCCGCCGCCGCCGCTTCGCGCGCCGGGCCCGCCGAAGACGAGCGGCGTCGCCGCCTTCAAGAACGCGTCCGTGACCGTCTTCCTCGCGGCCAACTTCGCCATCGGCACGTCTCGCTCGTGCCGAATCGCCTCCCTCGCGGCGTACTCCCTGATCGTCGCCGCGGCGTCCTCCGCCTCGAACGCGTACCGCTCGTCGTCGTCGTCGTCGTCGTCGTCGTCGTCGACGTTCTGAAACCAGCGACTCGGCGGCGTCGTCGTCGTCGCGGTCGTCGTCGTCGCGGTCGTCGTCGTCGCGTCCATCACCCCCTCCGGCGGCTCCTCCGTCACCGCGACGCCCGCGACCGCGTCGACGGACCCGGACCCTCTCTGCCCGACCGCGCCTCCCTCCAACCATCCCGGGATCGGCTGCGCGTTCGCGCGCAGCCACGCGAGGTAGCTCCCCGCGCCGCCTCCGTGCGCGCGCTCCCAGTCGTCGACGTGCGCGCGGCACACCGCGTTCCACTCGCACGGGCCCGTCTCGCGATCGCACGGCGCGGCAGCCTCGGTCGCGGAGATGTCATGATCATCTCCACGTCGATCCGCGCCCGTCGTCATCGCGCGGACGTCGTCCGCGTCGTCGTCGTCCGCTGAGACGTCGTCGTCGTCCGCTGAGACGTCGTCGTCGTCCAACATGACGCTCTCAGGCGCGAGCTGCGCGCCACCGAAGAGCGCGTCGTGCGCGTCGCCGGGCGCGAGGACGTCGTACGCGCCCATCATCTCGTCCGGGTCGAGGTCGATCGTCGAGGACTCGTCCAGGTCGACGCTCATGACGGCCGGGGCGGGCGGTGGAAGGGGGGGTGGGGAGCGAGGCGCGGATCGTTGTGATTGTTTGAATGAACGCGCGCGAACAGTTTTTCGGGAGGGTGCGGGTGGGCACCTCAGCGCTCATCAGATTCGTCTCCCCGCCGGCGCGTCGTCGTCGTCGTCGGTCGTCATGACGACGTCCTGGCTGACGCTCGACCGGTGCGCGAACTGCGGCAGCCAGGACGCGTCGTGCAAGAAATGCGGCGCGTGCCTCGCGGTCGCGTACTGCGACCGCGAGTGCCAGTCCACGCATCGCGCGCTCCATCGCGAGGAGTGCGACGCGGTCGTCGCGATGCGGCGCGCGGACGACGACGCGCGCGCGTTCACGCTCGCGATGCAGCGCGCGGAGCGCGAGGTGCACTCCGGTCGCCACGTCGCGCTGTACGAGCGCGCTATGATGCACGGCGTCCGCGCGGTCGACGCGTACAAGTCGCTCGGCCCTCGCGCGTTCGCGCGAACAGCGAGCGCGCTCGTGAACCTCGCCGAGTGCTCGCACCAGCTCGGCCGCGTCGCCGAGGCGCTCGATCGCGCGCGCCGCGCGGAGGCGGCCGCGAACGACGACGTCGACGTCGACGCGCCGCCGCCGCTGTGGTTGCGCGTCCACGCGAACGACATCTCCGCGCCGCGCGGGTGGAAGGGGGGCGACGTCGCGCAGGTGCTGCATCTCTTCGCGCTCGCGCACGCGATGCACGGCAAGGTGCTGTGCTCGCCGGGCGGCTTTCAGGTATCGGCTCTGCACTGCACTGACGAACCACGTTTCTCATCACACATCGCCCGGTCACGACGCTCCACTCGATCGCGCGGTGGGTACCGGATCCCTCTCGACTGACCAACCTTTCGCACAACCCGTTACATCGATCGCCCTCACCGCAGGCGCGCGGCGGCGACGCGTCGTCGTGGTTTCGCGAGTGCGCGTGGCGGCTGCGCGACGCCGCGGAACAGGTGCGTCCCATACACTGGTTCCCATACGACCGCGTCGGCGTGGTGAACGCCGATCCTTAAGGACTTTGCCCGGCGCATCTCTCCGCCCACCCCACGCTTTCAATCCCCGACCTCGATGCCTTTCAACTCCACCTGACGCCTTTCAACTCCACCCCGACTTGGAACAGTTCTCGATGCTCGCGCGCGCGGGGTACCCGAACCTGCGCGCGAACGCGGTGGACGCGATGTTTCACTTCGCGGACGCGTGCGCGCGCGCGGCGAGGATGAACGCGGGCGCGGGCGCGGGCGCGAGGGCGGAGGACGTGATCGACGCGCGAGACGCGACGCGGCGGCCGCCTTCGAGCGACGAAGCGAAGAATAACGACCCGGACGCGGACGCGGACGCGGACGCGGACGCGGACCCGCCGTCGTTTCTGGACGGCATCGGGGAGGACGCCGCGGGGACGTTCGAGGGCGTCATCGCGCACGTGGTGGACGCGGCGCTCCAGTACGCGCGCGAGGACGTCGGCGAGGAGGGGGCGGAGCGGTTGGAACACGCGTACGCGGCGGCGGCGTACGCGACGCGAGGGCTGCCGAGAATGCGGTGCGTTCTATACACTGGTCCCCATACGACCCCGTCGGCGTGGTGAACGCCGATCCTTAAGGACTTTTGCCGGCGTGTCTCTCCTCCCATCCCCCGGTTTCAATCCCCGCCCGCGTTGCCTTTCAACTCCAACTGACGCCTTTCAACTCCACCCCGACTTTCGCTTGTATGGAACGACCCTGAGGCTCGTCTCCGCCGGGTACTTGGAGACCGCGCTGGAGTTGGTGGACGCGCGGGCGACGCGCGGCGTGGGGGGGTTGGAAAACGTCGAAAACGCACGGTGGACGCGCGTTAGACTGTTGTGCCAGCTCGCGCTCGTCTTGGACGGCGGCGTCGAGTACGTCCCGCCGCGCGGCCGCGACGGCGAAGCCGCGGACGCGGACGTCGACTCGGGTGCGTTCACTTTTGCAAACGTTTTTCATTCATCATCGCTCGGTTTCAACACTTGATCGCGTGGGTCCCTTTCAACTGACCGATGAACATTTTTTGCATGGAACGTCCCTCAGCCGCGGCGACCGCCGCGGCGACGGAGGACCCCACGTCGCTCGAGTCGCGCTACGTGTTCTCGCGGCGCGCGGACCGCGCGCGCGCGCGGCTGTTCGACGCCCTGCGCGCGGTAAACAGGGACGTGTCGGAGGAGTGCGCGATTTGCTTGGACCCGCTCGACGTGCGAACCGGCGCGTGCGTCGAGGTGCTTCAGGTATGCTTTCGCTTTCAACATTATTATTTGATCGAACCCCCCTTTCAACTGACCGATGGGACGACCCGCAGTGTTACCACGCGTTCCACCGGAAGTGCGTTCTGGACTACTTCCACACCGCGAGCGTCTCGAACAGCGCGGCGATGACGAGCACGGGGGATCCGGACCGCGTCACGCTCGCGTGCCCGGCGTGTAAGTCGCCCATGGGGGTGAGGGTTTGCGCGTCCCCGGAGAAGCCGACGGCGGCGGAGCGGTCCGACGACGCGGTCGACTGACTGATGGAAAATAAAAAATGGCCGTTTAACGAAACGCTTGGAAGCGCGTCCCTTCGACGCGTCCCCGCTCCCTCATCCGCGACGTCTCCGCGCGCCGCGTCACCTCCCCCCGCGCGCCGTCGCCGTCGCCTCGACCGCGCGCGCGCCCGCGCTCCGCCACCCCCTCCGTCTCCCACCCCCCC
>MDSW01061118.1_pt1 | contig 22607 bp, 18 predicted proteins | sample 811171 | NCBI WGS metagenome assembly MDSW01 (sample SAMN05326641, study PRJNA326480) | marine metagenome | isolation source: seawater | place: Atlantic Ocean: North West | collected 2012 | reverse complement strand
TTAATCACACTAAAGTTGACTTAAACTGGTTTTTTGACCAATGGCTTGAAACTACAAAAACTATAGATTATAAAATTAAATCTGTTAAAAAAACAGATAAAGAATATGAATACAACATTACATTTGAAAGAAAAGGAGAAATGCAAATGCCTATAGACTTTACAGTAATTGCAAAAGATGGTTCAAAGTACAACTATCACATACCAAATACTTGGTTTATTAAGAAAACTGACGCAACTATACTAACAAAATGGTATGGTTGGGGTAAATTATATAAAGATTACACCGCAACACTTAACATACCTAGTGGTATTTCAGACGTAATAATTGACCCTAGTAACAGAATGGCTGATAAATACATGATCAACAATAGCTACAAAGCTCCTCTAGATATAAACTTTGACTCTAAAGTTTACAATATGTCTGACTGGAAAAAATATCAGATATTCATCAGACCAGATGTGTGGTATAATGGTTTTGATGGATTAAAGATAGGTATGCATACTAATGGAAACTACCTAAGATACCATCATAACATTGAGACAAACTTTTGGGTAAATACAGGTATAGGACAACTTGATAGTTTTGACAAAAATCAAAGTTTTAATGATTTCTCTTACAGAATAAAATACCGCACAGGACTGGACAAATACAGCAAACACACTTCATTACATTTACAATCATCAAAATTAGATGGAATATTATACAATAATATAAAAATAAAAAAACAAGATTATAGCCAAAAAAACACAATGTACATTGAATTATCTTCTTCAATGATAAATGAAAATAATTTAAATTATTTACTATACCCAAATGAATGGAGCATACACTCTTATAACAATAGTTCTTGGAATAATCAATTATCAATAGGTTTAAGAAAAAATATAAACAATAAAAAAATAGGTAAAGGTAAATTAGAATTTAGATTAACGAGCTCAAGCTTAGGAAGCAACTATAACTTTGCTAAATTTCAAATAACATCAATAACATCTAAAAGAATAAAATCAAATAACTTAAGAACAAGATTATTTGCACAATATTCAAATTCTGTATGGAACAGACATATATGGCCAAATGAATCAATGTTATACTTAGCGGGAGCAAGTCCAGAAGAACTAATAAATAACAAATACACAAGATCAATAGGATTCATACCTGAAAACTGGACAGGATATGGAGAAAACACAAATCATTTCCACATGGGAGGAGGATTAAACCTGAGAGGTTATAGTGGTTATTTAGCACCTGAAATTGACAACAATGGCAATTATCAAAATTTATATAAAGGAACAAACGGATATTCAATAAACTTAGAGCTAGATATAAAAAAACTAGAGTTTAATTTTAAAAACTTATCTTTGACAACATACTTATTTTACGATGCTGGTGCTCTTTACAGTGGAAGCAATCTAATTCACGATAATTTTAATATTAATTTTAACGAAATCATAAAAGACATAAAAATGGATGCTGGTATAGGAACAATATTAAAAATTAAAGGATTTAGACCTTTAAATACTGTTAAACCAATTAACGTAAGAATAGACTTCCCTTTATTCTTGAATAAAATACCAAATATAGAAGAAGATTATTTTAAATTCAGATGGGTTATAGGTCTAAATAGAAGCTTTTAAGTATAATCATATTTCTAATTTATTAAAAGTATTTAATATATTATTATAAATATTTACAGGAGAAGAACTCTGGAAATAATCTTCATTTATAATTGGTTTGTTAGATATAATACTAAATAATATATCAGATAAATCTTTATTACTATTATATTGATACATGTATTTTTTTTGATGTTTATTTAATTTATACTCTGAAGGAACAATTCCAATTTTACGATAATGAATAATATCTCCAACACTACCAGAAAATTTAGTTTTACCATACTCCTCTTTATAAATAGTATACTTAGTTTTAATATTAATTGGCGCTATAATACAATCTGTCTTTAACATTAAATTATCAAATTCTGACTGAGGTATTCTTTTTTTAAAGAAACGAAAAGTGAAATATTTATTTTCTAATTTTTTAAATTTCTTAATAATATTTTTAGCATATGTACCTTTAGGTCTACCTGCAAAAGTCAAAAAAACATTTGTTTTCAATCTAGGTATTAGATTTTGAAAAGATTTAAGTAAGAAATCATAATCTCTTCTTTTTGATTCTATTGTTCCATTAACAGTAAAAAAATAGTTATTTCTTTCAGGTAATTTTACAGGAATATCCAAATTAGAACAAGTGGTAGGTATACTCAAACAAGTTCTATAATGTTTTAAAATACTTTTGTTACGAGCATATTCTTCTATTTCTGGACTATTAAAATTCAAATAACTCATTTTATTAATACATTTTCTCCTATAATACCAGTCTAATTTTAAAATAGTAAGTCTCACTATATGTGAAATATCTTTAAATAAAAAATAAGGTGTAATTTTAAATTTCAAATTACTCAAAGGATTCAAATAACTATTTGAATTATGGATTCTCAAAACAGTTGGCACTTTAAAATTAATTTTTGAAAAAATTCTAAAATTAGAAGCCAAAGTATTAAAAAGTATTATATCACAAGAATTTATTTCATGTAAGTTTTTATAAATAAACTTACTCATGCTCTCACCCTCTGAAAATGTAATCCATTTATATTTATTGTAATCACCAGAACTGTTTATTTCTAATTCTATTGATTTTTTAGTGATAATCTTAATTTCAATATTAGAAAAAGAAAACACTTTACACAAAGTGTTTAAACATTCAACATGATAGTCTAATTCTATTATAGCTATTTTATTAATCATCAAATACTGATAAATCTATATTTTTTAATTTACTTGATATAATATTTTTTTGTTCTGAATCAAACATTTCATTGTACTTGTTAGAAAAACTTAAATCATTTGAATTTTTACTCTTCCACTTTTCTTCAGTATTAATTAACTTAGCAGCATGTTTTTTATAATCTAAAACTCTATTATCATACTCTATATTTAATTTAGAAAATAAATTCAAAAGAGTTTTTTTAGGTTCTTTTATTATTGATTCATATCTGACAAAAATATGATTTTTAGAATATTTATTTGACTTAGAAATTTTAATTTCTTTTTTATATCTATTAATGCAATCTGATAACTTTTTTTGTCTAAAATGTTGAGGATATTTATTACTAGCTTCAAAAAGTGAAGCAACATTATCTTTACCATTTCTTATAACATGTATAAAAGTTGCTTTTTCATCAACACTACAAATTAAATCAGTGTAATATAAATGCATGGGTGTTTTTTCAACCCAAATTTGTTTTTCAGCATCATTTGATATTAAATCCAGAACATTTAACACTTTCTTGACCCATTTTTTTTTAGAAAAAGTATATTTTGGAACAAAACTAACATTATTGTCAAAATTATTTTTCTTTAAATAAGAAAGAACATTTTGGTTTTCTTTTTTATAAACAAAAGAAAAAAAACGTATTATTTTATTTTTTGAAAACTTTGTGAAAAAATGAGTTTCAGGAAAAGAATTTATCAAAGGATGAGCAGCTAACATACTCTGCAATAAAGTTGTACCTGAACGAGCTACTCCAACTATAAATATTCTTTTCATACGAATAATATATAATTAAATAAATTAAGATAAAAGAATTTAAAAATATTTATTAAAAATAAAGTATTAAGATTATTGATTAAATTTGTAATCTAATTTTAACATTATGAAAAAAGAAAATATTTTAATTTTAGCGGCTCATCCAGATGACGGAGAATTTGGATGTGGTGCATCTATACATAGATTATCAAAAAAATATGAAATTCACTATGCTGCATTTTCTCCATGTATTAAATCTTTGCCAAAGGGTTCAAAAGATACAATTATGTTTGAAGAACTTAAAAAAGCAGCTAAACATTTAAATATAAAAATAAAGAATATCAAATTTTTCAATTATCCTGTAAGAGATTTTTTCAAACACAGACAAGATATACTGGAAGACATGATTAAACTAAGGAAACAGATAAAACCAAAACAAATTTTTTTACCAAATTCAAACGACAGACACCAAGACCATCAAGTTATACATAATGAAGGTGTTAGAGCTTTTAAAAACAATAACATATTGGGATATGAATTGCCTTGGAATAACATTAAATCAATAAATAATTATTTTATTGAAATTTCAGAAAAAAACCTAACAGCAAAATGGAAAGCTATAAACGAATATAAATCTCAAAATTTCAGAAAATATAAATCTTTTGATTTATTCAAGGGTTTAGCTTTAGTAAGAGGTGTTCAAATTAACAAAAAGTATGCTGAAAGTTTTGAGTTAATTAAATGGAATATTTGATTTGTAAATCTTGAATACTCCAATCAGGATTATAAGGAATTACATCATATAACTTTTTAGCTATATCATAAATAATAAAAGAATTTCTATTAGAATCAATTGTTATAAATATACCATTGTGAAAACGAGTATTTTGCAACCATTCCATGTCTTTTAAATCTTTATTTTTTTGTGGCAAGTTTGTAAATGAAACAGAATATTGGAAATTATCATCTTTTATAACAACTGAACCAGCAGAAGTACTTGTAGCCATAATAAAATCTGAATAAGCAAAACCTCCATGTGGAGTTTTCAAATCTTTAATAATTAAATCTAAAACATTTTTTTCTTTATCGAGATAATATATACTCCCTAAATGGAAAAAAGTCAAAATAATATTATTATTATAATCATAAGATGCATTATTTATAAAAGCAGCTCTTTTAGCTGTAGGTAAAACATTCAAAGATGGATCCTCAATAAATAAAAAGTTTTTATTTTCTTTTTTAAATTCTTCAGACTCTCTTTTATCTCTAGTTAAAAAAAGGTCTGAACCATCATCATTTTTACCTACGTTAAAACCATTTTCCCAAGCAAACCATTCCCAAGAAAGATTAAGGTTGTTAATATTGTATTCAAAAATTGCATCAAAACCAGAAGAACAAACTAAGAGTTTTTCATTACTGACATCTAAAGAATGAATATAACTAAACCATTTATTATTAATCACATATTCTTTGTCTCCTGAAATGAAAATTTTATTTTCACTAGAAAAAATAAGTTTTTCATTGTATAAACAAAGACCCCTGGGCTCTAAAACATTATGTAGTATTTTAGAATCTTTTATTGAACCTTTTGATAAAACTATTTTTGCAATACCTCCTTCAGAAGGAGGTCTTCTTTCAACGCTACCCACTCTACTTCTTTTTCTAGATTCTATATAACGTTTTCTAATAGATGACAAATCAAAACTCTTAATAGAGATGTACATTTCTATAGTATTATAAAAATTACTATTTTTCTCAAATTTAGAAATATCATAATTAATTTTTTTCATCATAAACCTTGTTTAAAACTTTAGCTAAATTACCTGTTAATTTAAATCTTGAAAAATTAGATATGTCACTTTTTTTATGAATAAATTTATTATGATTTTTTTTCCACAAACTATAATAACGCATTATTGTTTTTTTTATTCCTTCTTTGTCATCATAAGACGACATTTTGTCTCTATTAACTTTGTTAATTATATGTGAGGCTTCTCCATCAATAGGCCCAATAGACAACATAGGTGACAAAGATGCTAAATACTCAAAAAGCTTACCCGTGACAATAAGTTTTTGAGTTTTTGATTTAGGTATAACAAAAATCAAAAGATTAGAATTAATCATTTTAGAAACAGCTACATCGTGAGAGCTGAAATTATTAATTATTAATTGAGACTTAATTTTTTTTGTTTTTATATAATCTACAGTTCCTGCATCAACATTTCCTGTAAATTCAATTAACAGATCATTAATGTCTATTTTATTTTCATTCACCAACTCTTCTAATCCTTCCCATAAATTATAAATATTTTGATTTGGTTTAAAATTACCAACATAAGACATAGTGAACTTATCTGTATGTAATTTATTAATATTTTTAATATCAGATATATCATATCCATTATAAATGACATCTATAGATTTATTCCTGTCTAAAAACTCCTGTTTCATGCCATTAGCTACTACTACTACTGAATCTGAATTACTCAGAACAGAATCTTCATACATTTTGTCTATTTTTTTTGTCCTTTTGGTTCTAGGTAAATATTCATTATAATAAACACTTGTCCAAGGATCTCTGAAATCAGAAACCCAAGGTATTTTGTATTTTCTTTTAATCTCTAAACCAATTAAATGAACACTCATTGGAGGACCAGTTGTTATGAAAGCATCTATTTTATTTTCTTTCAATATAGTATCTATCTCTTTTAAAGCATATTTCAACCAACCTTTACGAGCATCTGGAATAAAAAAATTGGCTCTAATAAATAATGACAATTTCTGAAACAAAGATTTTTTTTTATTTAAACCTATCATTCCCATTGAAATATTATTAGATTTTTTGCCTTTTAAAAAATTATAAATTTTAAAAGGCTCTCTAGTTTTAGTCTTATATACGTTTGTTTCTTTATTAATGTCATTTAACAAAGTTTCGTCATAAGAAGGGTGAGCTCCATTATCAACTGTCAAAATAATAGGATTCCAATTATACTCCTTTAAATATTTACTGAACTTTAAATATCTCTGAACTCCTGGACTTGAACCTGGAGGCCAATAATATGTAAGTATTAAAACGTTCTTCAATTTTTATTTTGAAATTCTTTAAACAAAACACCTATCAATAAAATGAATAAAAAAGAAGATGAAGCATAAGATACTTTTCTGCCATTTTTTATTTTCTGAGGTTCAAATTTAAATTCTATTTTATGTTTTCCTGCTGGTATCAGCATGCCCCTTAAAACATAGTTAACTCTAAAATAATCTGACTTTTCACCATTTAAATAAACATTCCAACCTTTATCATAAAATATTTCTGAAAAAACTGTAAGTTCATTTTGTGAACTAACAAAATCATAAACAAGATGATTTGCTTTATAACTAACTAAATTAATTTCAGAATTAACATCATCTATATGATTTGCAAATCCCTTTAAATATTCTTCGTCTTTTGTAGAAATAATTACAGTTTCATTTGTTTTAATAGATTTCAATAAATTTATTTCATCATCCGCATTTTGAGCAACTTTAAAATCATTTACAAACCAGGCATTACCTAAATGTCTATCATTTAACAAAGGTATATCATTGTAATTATTAATTACATATTTAACATTTAACATATTTAAAACTTCCATATTAGGTTGTGAACTAGAAAGATGATAATCTATTAACTCTTGATATCTCCTTAATTTAGCACCATGATAACCACCAATATTTTTATGAAAATAAGAAGTCCTAGCACTAGCATCTAAACGTTCTAAAGTAGAATAAACCCTATAATGTAAATCTTTATCTTTTAATATTAAATCATCTGCTTTTGTTATTTGAAAAGGCCTATCCATTTTCTTTTTACCAACAAAATCATCTGTGTCCAAATACCTTTTATTAATACTCCACATATCAAATAGTATTAACAGACCAATGCCTACAATTAAATAATTAACTTTAATATTTTTTTTATAAAAAAGATAAAACAAACCAAAACAAAAAGAAATAAAAACTAAAGACCTAAATGCATCTTTTTTAGCTAATGCTATTCTATCTAACTCTAAAGAGCTTATAAGACCCAAATAATCTGCGGGTATATTGTTGTCTTTTAATGAAGAGAAGTCAACAAGCAAAGAAGGTAAAACAAAAAATAATGCACAAATACCTCCTGATATATAAAAAGATTTCTTTATTAAATTAAAATTAAAATTATTTTTTGTGAACAAAATAAAATTTAAACAATAACAAGCTAACAAAGGAATTAATAATTCAGCAATAACTAAAATAGTAGAAACTGCTCTGAATTTATTATAACCTGGAAAATATTCTAAAAATAAATCTGTCAAAAACATAAAGTTTTTACCCCAAGCCAACATAACTGATAAAATAATAGAAATTAATATCCAGGTTTTAAAATTACCTTTTAAAACAAACAAGCTAATTACAAATAAAAAAAACACAACACTTCCAATATAAACAGGACCAGAAGTGAATGGTTGGTCTCCCCAATAAGTAGAAGTGAAATTTTGTAATTGCATTGCATCTTGCTGAGATCTAACTTTAGTTCTAAAAAATTTCATTGTATTTGATTCATTATCTGCTAAAAAAGATTCGCTACTAGAGCCTCCATATAAGTTTGGTATTATTAAATTAAAAGACTCTTTAACACCATAACTCCACTGAGTAGCATAATCTTTATCTAATCCCGAAGTTCTATTTTCTTTTTGAGTTGATAAATCTGATGAACCTCTGATTGTATATTCACCATATTCATATGTTGAAGATATTCTATCAACGTTAGTCAAAAAACCTAAAAAAGCCGCAAACAACAACACAAAGACTTGTTTAATAAACAAAGAGAAATTTTTATTTTTAATACTATTAAAAAGGAACACAAAACCTATAACAATAAGAATCATAATCAAATAGTATGTTATTTGTAAATGATTTGCATATAAAATCAAAGAAACAAAAAGAGCTGTCAAAGTACCACCTAACAATAACTTATTCCTATAAGTCATTAAAACACTTGCTAAAATAGGAGCCATATAACCTATTGCATGTGCTTTCGTATTATGCCCAGCTTCTAATATTATAAAAAAATACGAAGACATGGCGAAAGCCAATGCTCCCATAATGGATAATCTGTAATCAATACTAAGAGAAATTAAAAGAAAATAAAAACCTAACATATAAAGAAAAACAAATCCAGCTGGTTTTGGTAAAAAACCCTTAAATAATTTATCAAAATATTTCAATAAATTACCTTTCCACTGAACTGCAATCTGATAAGCAGGCATACCTGAAAACATTGAATTTGTCCATAAAGGGTCTTCGTTATAAGATTTTCTATGATCAAAAATCTCTTTTGACATGCCTTTATAGTTAACTTTGTCACTCTGATATAACACCTTTTGATCTGGACTAAATAAAGGACCGAAATAAATGATATTAAATACAATAAAAAATAAAATTGATATAATATGTTTTTTGTGTTTTTCCATTTATTCAATTTCTTCAAAATCATCAAAATCATCAGATGATTCTTTTTTATTATGATCTTTTTTTTTGTTAAACTTATTAAGTCTTTTATTTATATAAACTTTTATCAGAAAAGGTATTATAAATCTAAAGAAAAACTTAAGAAGATAATATACTAAAAATAAAGTGAAAAGAAATTTTAAAAAACCCATTTTACTTACTTAAATATAAATTTCTTTCGGAATAAACTTTCTTGAAAAAAGGGTCTTCTAAGTCTTTAATAAAATATATACTCTCTCCGGTTGATTTCATTTGAGGACCTAACTCTTTGTTAACGTTTTGAAATTTATTAAAAGAAAAAACTGGTAGTTTAATTGCAAAACCTTTTTTATTAGGATTAAATTTAAAATCTTTTACTTTTTTTTCTCCTAACATAACTTTAGTAGCATAATTAGGATAAGGCTCATTGTAAGCTTTTGCTATAAAAGGAACTGTTCTAGATGACCTTGGATTAGCTTCTATTACATAAACCTTTTCATCCTTAATAGCAAATTGTATATTAATCAATCCCACTGTTCCTAGTGCTACAGCTATTTTTTTAGTATATTCTTCTATTTGAGATATAATCTTTTCAGATAAACTAAAAGTAGGTAATACAGCTGATGAATCTCCTGAGTGTATACCGCAAGGCTCTATGTGTTCCATTACACCTATTATATAAACATCCTCTCCATCACATATAGCATCAGCTTCAGCTTCAATAGCTTTATCTAAAAAATGGTCTAACAAAACTCTATTACCTGGTATGTCTTTAAGTAAATTAACAATATGCTTCTCTAACTCTTTTTCATTAATAACTATTTTCATTCCCTGACCACCAAGAACATAAGAAGGCCTAACTAAAATAGGAAAGTCTAAATCTTTTGAAATCTCTATTGCTTTATCAGCATTCTGAGCAACTCCAAATTTAGGATACGGTATATTATTATCCTTTAACAAAGTTGAAAAACGCCCTCTATCTTCTGCTAAATCTAAAGATTTATAATCAGTGCCAAATAAAGGAATCCCATATCTATCTAGTTTTTCAGATAATTTTAAAGCTGTTTGTCCTCCTAACTGTACTATAACTCCGTCTGGGTTTTCAAACTTAATAATATCAAAAATATGTTCCCAAAATATAGGTTCAAAATAAAGCTTGTCAGCTGTATCAAAATCTGTTGAAACAGTTTCTGGATTACAATTAATCATTATAGTTTCATAACCACATTCTTTAGCGGCTAAAATACCATGCACACAAGAATAATCAAATTCTATACCTTGACCTATCCTGTTAGGACCTGAACCTAAAACTAAAACTTTCTTTTTACCTTTAGAGGCGAAAGCATCATTATCGCTTTTCAAATTATCATTTACATCTAAATTCTCTTCGAAAGTAGAATAGTAATAAGGTGTTTTTGCTTCAAATTCTGCAGCACATGTATCTACAAGCTTAAAAACCCTATTAATACCATAATCTATTCTTTTTTTATGAACTTGACTTTCAAGACATCCTAATAAATAAGCTATTTGTCTATCCGCATAACCCTTTTTCTTAGCTTCAAAAAGTAATTCTTTTTCAACATTATCAATATTATATGTTGAAATATTTTTCTCTAAATCAACTAATTCTTGAATCTGATTCAAAAACCAAATATCTATTTTAGTAATATTATATATAGTTTTCAAGGGGATCCCTAGCTGTATAGCATCATAAACCCTAAAAACACGATTCCAGCTGGCGTGTTCTAATTCATAAAGTATTTTTTCTTGATTAGTTTCGTGTTTACCATCAGCTCCAAGACCATTTCTTTTAATTTCAAGTGACTGACAGGCTTTTTGTAAAGCTTCTTGAAAAGATCTACCTATCGCCATAACTTCACCAACTGATTTCATCTGTAATCCTAATCTTCTATCAGAACCTTCAAATTTATCGAAATTCCATCTAGGTATTTTAACAATAACATAATCCAAAGTAGGTTCAAAAAACGCTGAAGTAGATTTTGTAATTTGATTACTTAGCTCGTCTAAAGTATAACCTATTGCTAACTTTGATGCTATTTTAGCAATTGGATAGCCAGTAGCTTTAGATGCTAAAGCAGAAGACCTAGAAACTCTAGGATTAATTTCTATAGCTATAATATCTTCTTTTTCATCAGGACTAACAGCAAACTGAACATTACAACCTCCAGCAAAATCACCTATAGCTCTCATCATCTTTATAGCCATATCTCTCATCCTTTGATAAGTTTTATCAGAAAGAGTCATTGCCGGAGCAACAGTTATTGAATCTCCTGTATGTATACCCATAGGGTCCATATTCTCAATAGAACATATAATTATAACATTATCATTTTTATCTCTTAATAACTCTAATTCATATTCCTTCCAGCCAACAACAGCTTTATCTATTAAAACTTCATGTATAGGAGATTCATGCAAACCTCTAGATAATAAATCTTCAAATTCATCCTTTGTATACACAAAAGAAGCTCCAGAACCACCTAATGTAAATGAAGGTCTAATTACTAAAGGAAAACCTAACTCCTGAGCAATAGCTTTACCCTCTAAAAAAGATGTTGCTATTTTAGCTGGCGCAACAGGAATGTCTATATCTCCCATCAATTGTCTAAATTCTTCTCTGTTTTCAGTAATATTTATAGCGTCTATATCTACACCTATAATTTCAACATTATATTTTTCCCATAAACCTTTATTCCCTGCATCTATACAAAGATTTAAAGCTGTTTGCCCACCCATTGTTGGCAAAACTGCATCTATTTTTCTTTCTGATAAAATCTTTTCAATAGACTCAACATTTAAAGGAAGTAAGTATATATGGTCAGCTATTACATTATCTGTCATAATTGTAGCAGGATTTGAATTAATCAAAGAAACCTCGATTCCTTCTTCCCTTAAAGAACGAGAAGCTTGAGATCCAGAATAATCAAATTCGCAAGCCTGACCTATAACAATTGGTCCACTACCTATAATTAAAATTGATTTAATGTCTTTATTCAGTGGCATTTACAAAAAATATTTAATTTATATCAAAAAAAAAGGTGTCCTTAACACCTTTATTTTCTTTTTATCTCATCAGAGACACTTAGCCTCTTTCTGCCTTTTTTACGTCTTGATGAAAGTACATTTTTACCACCAACAGATGACATCCTTTCCATAAAGCCGTGTTTATTTCTTCTTTTTCTATTAGATGGTTGAAAAGTTCTTTTTACCATTTTATTATTTTTTTAGCAAGCAAATTTAATTTTTTAATCATAAAAAAACTACTTCTTTACAATTTTTTCTACAACTATTTTATTATCATAATATATTTTCAAAAAATATAATCCTGATTTTAAAAATTCAGTATTAATATTATCTGAATTAACATACAAATTAATGATTTTACCATCAATATTATAAAGCTCTATTAAATTAAATTCATTATCACTTTTAATATTAAAATAATCAATAAAAGGATTAGGGTATATTGTTATGTTGTCATTTTGTAAATCATTTGATACAGAACTAATATTATTAAAATCAAAAACAAATAATCCATTTTGCATATCAGAAATCAATATTTTACCTGAATTAAAAAAAGGATAAATACCCCAAGCTCCTTTGTAATTATTATAAATTGAATCTTCACATGTATCATACATTCCTATTAATTGAGGATTATAAGGGTCTGAAATATCATGTATTACTAAACCATCATAATAATGTGAAGTGTATAATATATCATCTACGATAATTTGATTATGAGCTATTGAATTTGGGTTTACATCAGAATTAAACAATGAAACAACTGTAATGTTATTTAAATCAGAAACATCTAATAATTTCATTTTATAACCATGATTTTCGTCAGCCATAACATAGAAATCATGAGATTTATGCAACCATCCTGAATGATTATAGCCTTCGTCGGGATAATCATCAAAAACAGCTAAAGTGTTATAATTCCCATTTTGATTTAAATTAGTAAAATCAATAACTCTTAAGCCTTGACTACCACAATTAGCATAACCAGTATCATTTTCTACATAAATATCGTGTACGTGACCAACATCATCATATTCGTATATCAAAGTGGGATTTACTGGATTAGAAATATCATAAATACTCATTGCTGCATTTTCATTAGCGCAAGCATATAATCTAGCTTTTAATGTGTCTATAAAAATATTATGAGAAGTTCTAAATAAAACATTAGAGTCATAAACAACATTAATACTGTTAGGTAAATCAGATATATCCACTATTTGTAACGTGCTAGAAGAATAACCTTCGTCACAAACAATATACAGATATCCGTTATAATCATGATAATCTCTATGAATAACACCTGTTCCTTGATAACCTCCTGCTACAAAAGCAATTTCTTGTGCATTTTGGATGTCAGTTACATCTATAAAATGAGTTCCGTCAGTTGAACCTATAATTGCAATTTCATGATCATTAACCTCTACTCCCCAAATTTCATTATAAGTATTATCATAAGCACTAGAACCAACTAAACTATTATCTTGCCAGTTATACAATAAATTTATTTGACCATATGTGAATGAATATAAAAAAACACAAACGTTGAAAAATAATATTCTCATTACTTTAGACCTTTTTTAGTCTTCTTGTCAACAATAGGTAATATTTTCTTTGAAATCTGAAACATAACAGATCCTCTACTAGTATATCTTTGAAAACCTTGATCTGATAGAAGTGATAAATCAACTTTTAATCTTATAGTACTTTTTCTAGAAATATCAAATAAAGGTAAACTTACACCTGTACCTAAAACATAATAATCATAACTTACATCATCAGATTCAATATAAGACACAGTTTGATAACCTTTACCTAAACTAAACTGAATCCACTCAGAAAGAAGCAAAACCCCCTGCACCTCATAAAAAGTATTACGATTTCCTATTTGAGAAAAAGAGTAATCTATATCAAATATTTTATTATCTCTTAAATAACTAATTATATCAGGAGTATTATTACCATAATTAATCATAATACCTAAAACATTTGAGACACTGATTTCTTTATCATTTTTATTAAAAACTGGCTTTGCTGATGTTTTATTACGTAAACCAATAACACCCTGACACATCCAGTTTTCAGAAGAAGAAGGCAAGTTGTTTAATGGATTACTTATGGAAAAATCATCTGGGTCAAGATTTACAAAGTTAGAATAGTCTGTGTGTATACCTCCTCCAAGCCTAAACAACAATCTTCTTGCACTAACATTTCTAGTTGAATCTCTTGTGTTTTTCTTTAATGTTTTTTTATTTTTTTTATTATAATCTTCCAGATATTTTGATATATCTTGTTTTAGTTTTTTATATTCTTCAATTTTTTTTGGTTTTTTTTCATCTAATTCCAATTCTTCAGCCAGTCTTAAAACTGTTTTTATTTTAGAATAAGATTCTTTTGGATTCTCTTTATAATCTTGTGCATCTTGATAAAGGATTCTCATTTTTTCTCTCTTAGCTTCTTTTTCTCTTGACTGCAATTTTTCATCACATAATGCGTATTTTTTATTGCAAGTATCATCTTCATAATCTGATCTAAAATTACAAGCTTGCTCATAATATTTTTTTGCTTCAAAATAATCTTTCCTTTCAAAAAGCTCGTTACCTTTAGAAATAGACATCTCATAAACTTTACTTTTTGCTTGTTTAATCTTTTCCTGAATTTCATTTGCTTTTTGAGTATTGACAACAACATATATAAGAGCATCTTTATAATAACCAATAGCTTTCTTTACTTCATCTAAACTTGGATTAGTTGCCATAATATTATCTCCTTTTAACTGATAGGAAAGTAATTTTTCACTTCTAGAATCCTTTCCTTTTAGTTTAGTGTCTAAAGAATATACATCGTTAATAACAATTGCTAAATTATCAGCACTAATACCTTTTTCTTTATCATAAGTTTTAAGTAAGGCATTATAACCAATAAGTTTATTTAAATCTTCTAACATTTCATCAATATCATCTGCAGCTGAAGAAATATTATTGTTATTAATAAGACTAAGTGTTGGCTGAATTTTACCTTTCAATTGTGAATAAATACCATCAATTTCGGCATCATAATATGACAACACTAAGTCTTTTTTAACATAAATAATGGCATGACCTTTTTTTTGGTAATAAGTATAATCATAGGTAGAGTTAATTACAGCACCTTTGATTTCCTGCTTTAAGTTACTCTTAATTTCTTGAAGCACAGTGATTTCTCCGTCTTTATCTTTTTGTTTTTCTTCTATTTGAAAAGTAGACTCTGTAGTAGAAAAAAATGATTCTACAAGTGATGTATGACAATTATTCTTTAATTTTTCTTTAAAAGAAGTTCTATTAAAATCTCTATTACTACATTTTTCAGAATAATAACCTATTAAATATCCTTCTATCTTTAAAGAATCTCTTTTCTCTATACTAATCCAATCCTTGTATTCAGATTGACAAAAAACAAAGCCATTGCTGAAAATCAAAAAAAACAGTACAAAAAAATACTTTGTCTTAGAAACTTTCATTATACATTTTCAAAAGATCTTGAACATTAAAAGATTCTGAATTTAAACTATTGCTGAATATTTTGTCAACTGGTATTTCAATAACAGAATAATAATAATACAGCTTACCATCTGAAGTCATCTCGCCACAAGGATAATTTGCGAAACCAGAAAGATTTTTAGTTGTAAGTTCAATCTTAGACAAAACTTCTTGCTGATAATCAAAATTAACATTATCATTTGAAGATTGTGACTCTTCAGCTTTGAAATAAGTTTCAACCATTCTCAACACCCTCTCCTGTAAATCAGCAGCAGCATTAGCCTTAGCTGTTTTAGTAGCAAGATTCATGCTTGGACTTTTACCCACACCCATCCCTCTAAAATACTTGCCAGTATTACTATCTTTACCCATACAAGGAACGTCAACTTTCTTTTGTTTAGTTAGTTGCTGATCCTGAGGATTTAAGTTTTTAGTTAAAGAGCAGCTTGAAATAGCTAAAATAATAATAGAAAAGAAAAATATATTAAAAAATGATTTCATAATAAATAATACTTGTTTAGGTCGCTAATATAATGATTTTTAAGTAGTTATCTGAGAAATAATATGACAAAAAATATTAGATAATTTTTGTTTATTTAATTCAGCAACTTCCATGATTTCTTCGTGTGTAACTTTTTTGATTTTACCGGGAACACCCAAATCAGTTATAACAGACACACCAAAACACTTCAAACCCATATGATTCGCAACGATTACCTCTGGTGCCGTAGACATACCTACAGCATCACCTCCAATAGCCCTAATATAACTATACTCAGCTAAAGTCTCTAAAGTAGGACCAGTTAAAGACACATAAACACCTGACTGTAAATTTAAATTGTTTTGTGTAGAATAGTCAAGAGCCATATTTATAATACTTTTACTGTAAGCCTCACTCATATCTGGGAAACGAGGACCTAACTCTTCATAATTTTTACCAATTAAAGGGTTTGGTATTAAATTAATATGATCTTTAATTACCATAATATCTCCTACTTCAAATTCAGGATTAACACCTCCACTAGCATTTGAAACAAAAAGATATTCAATCCCTAAAAACTTTAAAACTCTAATAGGAAATACAACTTCCTGTATAGAATAACCTTCGTAAAAATGAAATCTACCTTGCATAGCCACAACATTGACACCAGATATTTTACCAAAAATCAACTTACCCTTATGACCTTTTACAGTTGATAAAGGAAAATTAGGTATTTGACTATAATCTATAGAATCCGCATCTTCTATAGAATCAACTAAATCACCTAAACCTGTACCTAATACTATACCTATTATAGGGGAATTATCAAATTTACTTTTTATAAAATCTGCAGATTCTTTTATTTTACTTAACATAATCAAATATTAGTTTAGACATTTTTTTTTCATTATCAAATTTAAAAGAAATTGGTAAAAAATAGATAGGAATACCCGCTAACTTATTTTTAAATTTACTATTACTTAACTTAACATAATCTTTTTCTGTAGTAATTATCACTTTACTGTTGCTTCTCAAAGAATTATATTTATTTAATATTTTATCTATATCCGATAATTTGTAATTGTGATGATCTTTAAAGTTAATACAAGAAAATGATTTAAAATTAAGTTTTAAAAAATCATTAAAATAGTGAGGCTTGGCTATTCCACTAATAGCTAAACAATCAAAATTGTATATATTTTTTTTCAACAATTTACCTTTAAAATCATAAAAATTCATATAATCTATATTACTATGAAAAACATGTTGTTTGCTGGAATTTTTTAAGGATATATTAGATGAAGACTTTGTGTATATAATCATATGAGCTCTATTTGATCTATAAAGAGGCTCTCTTAATTTACCAAATGGAAAAACACTATCATAGTAATCTTTTTCGTCAATTAATAAAATATTCAAATCAACCTTCAAAGATCTTTTTTGATAACCATCATCTAACAATATTACATCTACTTCTTTATAATTTGAAGTAATTATATTTAAACCTTTAATTTTATCTCTACAAGCAAAAACTAAACAACCAGGATATTTGTTTTTTATTTGGACAACCTCATCACCATAAACAAAAGGATTATCTCCAACTTTTAATTCATGAAATTTTTTATTTTTACTTTTATAACCCCTGCAAAGCAAAGCAACTTTATATTTCTTAGACAACAATTTAATAATATATTCTTCTACAGGTGTTTTCCCAGCACCACCCATTGAAAGATTACCTATTGATATAATTTTTTTAGAAAATGATTTTGAACTCAGTATTCCTAAATCAAATAACAAGTTTCTAAGCTCTATAAAAACTACAGAATAAAAAAGCAATATTTTTAATAAAAAAAAACAAATATTTTTTATCATCATCCAAATTTAAAATAAATAGTTTCTATTTATTACTTTTGAAATATGAAAATAAAAGAAATTATAAATTTTATCGAAAATTTCGCTCCTATATTCTTACAAGAAGAATATGACAACTGTGGATTAACAATTGGAGACAGAAACACAAAAATCAAAAAAATACTAATATGCCTTGATGTAACATTGGAGGTCATGGAAGAAGCAAAAAAAAATAATTGTAATTTAATAATATCTCACCATCCTGTTATTTTTAAAGAAATAAAAAAAATAAACAATAATGATTTAACTGAAAAAATAATTAACAGGGCCATTAAAAACAATATATGTCTCTACGCTCTACACACAAACTTAGACAACATAATAGGAGGAGTTAATTCTATGATTTGTGAAAAATTAAAAATAAAAAATAACAAAATATTATTGCCCAAAAAAAACACCCTAAATAAAATTATTACATTTTGCCCTTCAAGATATACAAACAAAATACAAAAGTCTTTATCAGAAGCAGGTGCTGGAATGATAGGCAACTATGACTCTTGCGGTTTTGTGTCTTCAGGATTAGGTTCATTTAGACCATTAAAAGAAAGTAATCCTTTTGTTGGTGAAAAAGACAAAATAAACCAAGAAAAAGAAGACAGAATAGAAATGTTGTTTTCTAAACATAAAGAAAAAGACATCATAGAATCATTACTAAAAACACACCCTTATGAAGAAGTAGCTTATTATATTCAGGAATGCAAAAATATAAACAAAGATTTTGGATCAGGCATGATAGGTGAATTAGAGTCAGAAACTAACACTAAAGATTTTATGAAATTTATTAAAAAAACAATGAAAAGCAAATGTTTAAGACATACAGAGATAATAAATAAAAAAATAAAAAAAATAGCTGTTTGTGGAGGAAGCGGAGCTTTCTTAATAGAAGAAGCAATAAAACAAAAAGCAGATGTTTTTATAACTGGAGAAATAAAATATCATGATTATTTTAAAGCAAATAATAAAATATTGTTAGTTGATATTGGTCATTTTGAAAGTGAAAGATATACAACTAATTTAATATATAGAGTTATTAAGAAAAATTTTTCTAAATTAGCGATCCTAAAATCAAATATAGATACTAACCCTATAAGACACCTTATTTAATATGAACAAAACGATTTCACAAATAGAAGAAAAATTAAAAAGCATTTATGAGCTACAAAAAATAGATTCTCAAATAGATGAAATAAAAACTTACAGAGGTGAATTACCTTTAGAAGTGGAACACTTATCTGAACAGGTAGAAGAAGTAAATACTCAATTAGAGTTATTAAAAGGTAAAATTGAAGAAAATGAACAAAACATATCAGATCAAAAAAATATAGCAAAAGACGCTAAAGAGAAATTAAAGAAATATAAAACACAAATAGATAATGTGAAAAACAATAGGGAATATAACTCTATAAACAAAGAAATAGAATTTGAAGAGTTATCTATTGAGTTAAGTAAAAAGAAAATAAAAGAAAGCGAAGAAAAAATAGAATTAATTGGTGTTGATGTAAAGACAGTCAGTAAAGAATTAAAAGAAAAGAAAACTGTCTTTAAAGAGAAAAAAAAGGAACTTGAAGACATAATATCAAGCACAGAAAAAGATGAAGCTAAACTTGTCAGTAAATCAAATAAAATATCAAAATCAATTGATGAAAGATTATTAAAAGGATATCACAAAATAAGAAAAGCATCAAAAAACGGATTAGCTGTAGTAAAAATAACTCGTAATTCTTGCGGAGGATGTTACGCTGTTATACCTCCACAAAGAAAATCTGAAGTCGATTCATGTAAAAAAATAATTACATGTGAAAACTGTGGAAGAATATTAGTAAAAGATGAATTTTAATTAGGTATTCTCCAACCTAAAGTAAAAATAAAATCCTGACTATTTCTTGAAATATTAGCTGGACTTGTATAATTACTATTATAAAGGTAAACATCCTGAGATGTGAATCTATTCACAAAAGCAATATCAAAATATCTGAATTTAGAATTAAAACCTAAACCAAAAGAATAGTTATAGTTTTCAATCATGGAAAGATCATTATAAGGGTTACCATAACTAGCAAAACCTCCTCTAACTTTAAAGCCCTTTACATTAAACTCAATACCTATTTTTGTATTAAGAGCACTAGACAAATAATTACTTATAGAGTCATTTTCGTAATCAAAACTATCATAAGAATCATGTAAAGATGATTTAGAGTAATTAATTGACTCTATGTCACAACTTAAAACAACAAATTTATTTACAAAAGAGGAACTAATAATAAGTTTAGCAGGCGTTCTTAGTTTATAGTCATAATAACCTAAAGGAGAATAATCTGAATAAGAAATATTATCAAAATTTGAATTAATTCTAGTCTCCCAAATATCCTCAAGATCATAATAAGTTTTTGAGTGATAAGAAAAACCTAATTTAAAATTATCTGTGAGTCTAATTATACTCCCCAATTTAAAATTAAAACCAGCACCAGATGTATGTAAATCACTATTAAATGAAAAATTATTCAAAGAAGACAAAGAATCACTAAATCCTCCTTCAAAATAACTGTCATACTGCTTATAGTCAATAATAGATATACCTAAACCTAAACCAAAGTAAAAACGATCTAAATAAGAATTAGAAACACTAAATACTAACTCATTCAAACTCCCACTTGTCTCTCTATTTAAAGCTTGACTTGAACCAGGATTACTAATACTAGAAGAATAAGACCCATTATCATACATGTAATAGTTAGTATTAGTATCTATAGTATTATCAGATAAATCTATTAAATCTGTCCAAAAAGCTAAAGACTCATAAAAAGGATTTAAATCATTGATTAAAGAACCTGAAGCATAATCTTGAAAAACATCAATCAAAGAAGACTGAGAGTTGAAACCAGAAACAAGATCAGTAGATGCAAAATCCATTAACTTATTATATGTGACACCAATATTCAATCTTTTATCTTTATCTGTATTATCAGAAAAAACTAGTCCAAAATTAGGCAAATTTAAATAGTGTTTATAAGAGTCCTTATCAACAGAACCATAATAATCAGACTCAGAATAAACAGTACCATATAGAATAGAAAAATTATAATTTTGAGAATTAAAAATTGCTAATCCAGCTGGATTAATACTACCACAAGACATATCAGCACCTAAAGCGCCAAAGGCTCCTGACATACCTAAAGAACGAGCAGTTCCAAAACTATAATTTCGAGAATATCTTAAAGCGTCTTCAAAGGATTGAGAAAACAGAGAAAAGGAAAAGAAAATGAGAAAAATTAGAAAAAAATATTTTTTCATAAAGTTATTTAGGTCTTCTGTTTGACTTTATACTTTTTGAACTACCTGAATTTTTTTTAAAACCTGTACTATTACCTTTGTTTTGAAATTTTGAATTATTAAACTTAACAGGTTTCTTAGTATTCCCGTTACCATTAAACTTTTCATTTATTTTATTAACGTTTCCATTATTGTTTTGAAAATTGTAATTATTGATTTTTAAAGGTTTTTTAACATTACCTCTAATAATATTATTAGAGCCTTTCAAAGGACTACGTTCATAGGAATTATTCATGTAAATATTATTTAAAGAATTATTATTTACAGAATTATTATTCAAAGGCCTGTTATTGTTAGGCCTAGGGCCATAATAGGTATTGTTTGAATTAGAAATAGAACCATATGTGTTATTATTATTGTAGTGATGATGGTGATTATAGTGGTGATTATGAGACCACCAATACGCGTGATGATAGTTATTCCAACTATAAGGGTAATAACCACTCCAATAATTAAAATATGGTGAATGCCAATAACTATTCCAGTAATTACCATGACCATAAAAATGAGTTACTGGATGGTAATTATTCCAACCATAATTATATGAACTATAATACCAAGGACTATAGTAACGAAAAGTTAAAGAAGGATAATAAAATCTTTTTATACGAGAATAATATTCATAATCTGAATAATCATTATTATCAAAACTTGATTCATCATAAACTAATTCATCTTTATCAAATTCATCTGAACTATAATACACCTCATCATAACCGGATGTTACAACGATACAAGATGAAAATGAAAAAATAAGAAGACTAAAAAAAATAAATCTGAACATATTATTATATTTACACATCATTTGATGAAAACAAATATTAATTTTATTATTATAACGAATATAATACATTTATATTATAATGGCTAAAAATTTCACAAAGAGAGAAGAGGATTACTCTAAATGGTATAATGAGCTAGTAATAAAAGCTGACTTAGCAGAAAATTCTAGTGTTAGAGGATGTATGGTAATAAAACCTTATGGTTTTGCTGTATGGGAAGCAATGAAAGAAAAACTTGATAGTATGTTTAAGGAGACTGGACATGTAAATGCTTATTTTCCTTTATTTATTCCAAAATCATATCTAAACAAAGAAGCTCAACATGTAGAGGGTTTCGCAAAAGAATGTGCAGTAATCACTCATTACAGGTTAAAAAATGATGAAAAAACAAAAGAATTAGTAGTAGATGAAAACGCTAAACTAGAAGAAGAACTAATAGTT
>MDSW01101351.1_pt1 | contig 22625 bp, 12 predicted proteins | sample 811171 | NCBI WGS metagenome assembly MDSW01 (sample SAMN05326641, study PRJNA326480) | marine metagenome | isolation source: seawater | place: Atlantic Ocean: North West | collected 2012 | reverse complement strand
GGGTTTGGGGGGGGGGGGCGGTGGGGTGAGTGAGCCGCTCGACGCGTCGTCGGGGAGACGCGATCTCGCCGAACCCTAAAAAAAGCGACGCGAAAAAAACGCTTCGATTTTTTTCCGCTTCCAACAGAATTAAGATTGCCGCGAATTCGTGGTGTCGGAGCGCGCGACGGAGGCGCCCGCGTGCGCACGTCGATCTCTCGGATCGCGCCGGTGAGGTCGCGTCGGTTGGAAACAGGTTCGGGGGAGTCAACGCACCTGGCACCGGAGGTGTCGCGCATGACGCGGCACGACGTGATGGTTCCGAACTCAGCGAAGAGCTCGCGGAGCTTGGCGTCGTCGACGGTGTCCTCGAGGTTCTTGATGTAGAGGTTGGCGCCGGCCATCTTCTCCATGCGTTCGCGACGCTCGGCGTCGAACTTCGCCTTGAGCTCAGCCTCGCGCTCCGCCTTCTTCTGCGCCCTGCAGACGATCCACGCCTTGTCCTCGACCTTGTCGTACCCGTCGAGCTCCTCGACGGCCTTCTTCGCCGCGTCGGTATCCTCGAAGCACACGAAGCCGAAGCCCTTGGACTTCCCCTCGGCGTCCTTCATCACGACGACGGAGGTGAGCGTGCCGTGCTTCTCGAACACCTCGCGGAGCATGTCCTCGGTGACGGACTCGTGCAGGTTCTTGACGTAGACGTTGTTGAACGTGCTCGGCCCGCCGCCGCGCTCGCCGCGTCGCTGGAACGGACCGACGTACACCTGCTTGTCGTTCATCAACATCCCGTTCACCTTGCTGATGGCGCCCTCCGCAGCCTCCGCGGTGTCGAACTGGACGAAACCGTAACCCTTGCTCTGGCCCTGCATGTCCGTCGCGACTTTCGCGGAGACGATGTTGCCGAACTGCGAGAAGGTGTCGTAGAGGGCCTTGTTGTCGATCTCCTTGTCGAGGTTCTTGATGAAGATGTTGCCGACGCCGGACTTGCGAAGCGCGGGATCTCGCTGCGAGTACATGATGCGAATCGGCTTGCCGTTCACGACCTGGAAGTTCAGGACGTCGATGGCGCGCGCGGCATCGGGCCCCTGCTGAAAGTTCACGTACGCGTACCCGAGCGAGCGGCGCGTGATGAGGTCGCGGCAGACGCGGATGGACACCACCGGACCGATGGTGGAGAACAACTCGTACAATTGCGCTTCCGTCGACTCCGGAGAGAGGTCGCCGCAATAAAGGCTCGTCGCGGAGAGGCCGGAGGCGGGCGCCGCGGACGCGGCGGGCGCGGCGGGAGCGGCGGGAGCGGCGGGAGCGGCGGCCATGTTCTTCTTTTTTTTTTGTTTTTTTTGGGTTGAAGGCTCGGCGACCGTGAGAGGTGCGCGCGGAAGAGAGGGAGAGGAGGCCGATGGGATGCGGCTTTTTAGTGGCGCCGCCGCCGCAAGACGGAGCTCGCTTCGCGCCCTCTCGTTCCTGGGATCCTGCGCGGCGGCCAGAAAAATGAGGCGACGCAGAACGAACAAAATGTCAGACTGTTTATGCGCTTGAAGTGAAGAAGATTTTTCAGCTCATCTACAATTCCAGTCTTCAAGTTTGGTAAATCTAAGTCTCTGGTCGATGGTGGAGTTTGGGAGAGATCTCAGAGAACTTGGATTGGGTAGGCCACGCTGCTCAAGCCACTCGCGCGCGCCCCCCCCGGGCGTCGCGATGTCGGCGTCGGCGTCGTTGTCGGCGGATGGGAGCGCCGCCGGCGCCCCCCCCGGCAGCGGCGCGACGCCGCTCCGGCGCGAGCGCGGGGTGGTGGTGTCTCGCGGCACGGACATGCCCCCACCTCCGCCTCGCCCCTCGAGCGCGCGCCGGCGCCAGGTGGTGCTCGACGAGGACGAGTACGTCGCGCGCCTGGACGCCATCATCACGCGCGACTACTTCCCCGACGTCCCGCTCCTGAAGGACCGCCTGGCGCTCCTGGAGGCGGTCAACAGCGGGGACCCCGCGCGAGTGCGCGAGGCGCAGCGCGCGGCGCAGCGCCGACTCCGCGACGCGCGCGTCGTGGACACGCCGACGTTCGGGGATGGCAGCGGCGGGACCGGCACCGCGCTCACCTCGCCGAGCGTCCGCGTCGGCGAGGAGCCTTGGTCCCCCGACCGCGCGCCGCGCCGAGACGAGGCGTTATGGGACGCCCCCGGCGCCTCGCGCGGGGCCCGTCCTCCGGGGACGTCTTCGCGTCGTCGGGGGGACGACGACGACGACGATGACCTCCGCTCGACGATGGACGCGACGGCCGCCTCCGCCGCCTTCGCCGCGGACGCCCGGCTCGGCGTCGACGGATTCCTCGCCAAGTACACGAGCGAGGACAACGCGAGCTTCTCCGAGATCCTGGAGCGCCAGAACAAGAGGCGTCGGCTGATCGCCGCGCGGTCGTTTCCGGGCGTCGTCGCAAACGCGCCGGCGCTCCCCGCGGGCCCGGCCGAGGAGGATCCTTATCCCCGCGGCATGGCGGACGGCGGGACGTCCACGCACCTCACCTTCCCCGTGGAGAAGACGAAGAACGACATGTTCTTCCGCCGAGACGCCCCGACGCTCGGGCGCGAGCGCGGGGCGGACGGCCGCGGCCCGCCCAAGGCCACGACCGCGCGCAACACGCGATTCCGAATCGACGATTCCGACGCGGCGGCGGCGGCACGATTCGGAGGCGACGGGACCCCGGGCGGCGGGCGCGACGGCGCGGCGCCCGAGAACCACCCGTACGCGCCGGTCGCGACGCCCTCGATCGAGCCCGGGGTGGACGACTCGCCGTTCATGACGTGGGGCGTGGTGGAATCCACCCCGATTCGCCTCGACGCGGCGTCGTCCGACGCGCCGGGGGGGCCGGCGGCGGCGGCGACCCCGGGTCGCTTCCGAATGGGTCCGCGGGACGGGCGCGAGGGAACGCTCCGAAGAATCACGCGGGGGAGCGGGCTCGAGGCGACGCCGGCGAGGGCGGGCGCGAGAGGCGAGGGCGCGGCGGGGATGTCCGACGCGGCGAGGTCGTTGGCGCGGCGCGTCTCGCGCGCGACGCCGACGCGGGGCTCGGGGCGCGGCGACGGGGCGTGGGGCGACGCGCTCAGGCGGGCCTACGACGGGACGCCGAGGCGCGACGGAGGGACGCCCAGGCGCGACGGAGGGACGCCCAGTCGCGACGGAGGGACGCCCGCGCGAGGAGGGACGCCCGCGCGGAGACGGTGAGACCCGGCGGGCGAGGGTACTTTCGATCTTAGGAGGTGATTTTTTTGGGCTATAAATACGTGTAGTTTTAGATTAGTAGAAACCCCCCCGCGATTCCGGACCCGCGTTCCCCTCACACCACCTCCTCGAGCGGGAACGCGCTCGACAGCAGCGGCGGGATCTCGTGCGGGTTCACGAACCTGTCCCCGAGAGCGACGGACCCCGACTTCACGAGCTTGACCGAGCTCTCGAGGAAGTTCTGGTTGACGTTGATCTCGTACCCGAAAAAGTCCCTCAGTTTCTCCATCGTCATCGCCTGCTTCTCCGGCGAGTCCAGGTGCTCCTCGTACACCAGGTGCACGTACTTCCGGTCCCTCTTCTCCATCTCGTCGTGGAAGAACGTGATCCAGTCGTGCCTCTGGTCGAACATCACCTTGAACCTGGGGAAGTTGAACATCACCTTCGCCGGCGGCGGCTCCACGCGCGTCTCCGCCGGGTTGTACGAATCCGCAAACGTCATCCACCGCCCCGTCTCCTGCGCCGCCGTCAGCGACGCGAACTGCGCCAAGATGTTCGCGCGCTCCAGGAAGATGACGTTCGCGTGCGGGAACGAATCCAACAGGTTGCTCGCGACGCGCTTGGACATGAGCGAGTCCTTCGGGTCGTTGTTCCACCCCACCTTGACGAGAACGTACTGGTACCCCGCGCTCGCCACCTTTTGCAAAACCTCATCCACGAAGAGCGCGGGCTTGTCCAGCGCGTGGTCGAACGTCGACTCCTTGACCCCGAGACTCAAGAGCCTGGGCTTCATGTCGTTCACGACCCAGTCCTGGTGCATCGTGGTCTCGCTCCACAGGTCGCCGAGGTCGAAGAACCGGTTGTACAGCGGGATGTCCGAGTGCAGCCCGCTCTCGTCTTCCCACACCACCGTGTCCTCGTCCGCGTCAAATGCCTGCCTCAGCATCTCGGACATGAGCGTCGAGCCGGATCGAGCGGTCGTGGCGAGCAGGATGAGCTGCGCGCGGTTCGAACCCGCGCCGAGGAGCTCCTGCCGCCGCTTCACGAGCTTCTTCGTGAGCTTCTCCGCGTTGGGCGCGTCCGACCACCGCACCTGGTCGAGCGTGAAGTCGAAGATGAACGACGCCGGGTCGTGCACGTACCGCATCGTCCAGTCCACGAGCTTCTCGCTCCGCGCCGCGGGCTTGCAGTTAATCCACGACTTCCCCAGGCTGAAGTGGTCCACCGCCGTCGCCTCCGGGTACTCCCGCATCATATCGTGGCACGGCACCTTCACCCGCCACATGTCGCCGTTGTCCTCCTTCACCAAAACCGAGTGCTTCTGTTCCACCTTGCCCCCCACCGTCTCGTCGTTCCCCACGCGCTCCAGGCACCGGTCCATCTGGTCCTGCCCGCACAGCAGCGGGTACGCGGTATCGCGATCGAGAATCACCGCGCTGTCGAAGTGCAGCACCTTGAGCGTGAGGAACATCGGTCCGGTCCACGCGTTCGCGACGCAGTGCTCCTCAAACGGGATCTCGTTGAGGTACTGCTCGTTCGCGATGAGCGACGCGAACAGCGGCGAGTGCTTCTTCAGGGCGCCCATGAACCCCGCGGAGGCGAAACGCTTATCCCCACCCGGGTCCGCGACCAGGAACACCTCCTTGTTCAGCGACGCGGCGACGGTGAAGAGCTCCGTCGGGTCGCGCAGGAGTTCGATGTTCGTGTCCATGTACAAACCGCCGAAGTGGTACAAGATCTCGAACTTCATCAAGTCCCCGATCATCGAGAAGACGTTCTCGCCGGACTTGTCGTGGTACCGCAGCGCCCTGCGAATCGTGCTGTAGGTGTACGGGAAGTTCTGCCGCGTGATGTCCTCGCTGCGCCAGAGCTTGAGCTTCCACCCGGCCTCGTGCAGGAGCTCCTGGTTGCGATGAAGAAACACCCGCTTCACGTTCGGGAGCTTGGAGCCGAGCCAGATGACGTGCCCCACGGGCTCCACCTCCAAGGTCACGCGCACGCCGCCGAGGTGCTGCAGCGCGAACGCGTCGTCGCCGCCACCGCGCCACCCGCTCGTGTTCAGCGCGACCAAGATCCCGGCGAGCGCGAGGCACAGGGTGGAGACCAACGCGGCGACGCGCGCCATTCCCCAACCCCGGGAACCACCTCGGGCGCCCTCGCGCCGCGCCCCGCGCCCGCCCGCCTCGATGGCTTCCACGACCGCCTCAGCGCCCGCGGTGGCGTTCGTGGCGATACTCTCGGTGGTGGCGGGTAAGAGCGCGACGCGCTCCGCCTTCGCGGACGCCGCCATGGCCGCGCGCGCTCGGAAACACCCCGGAGCGGCGCGAACCGAGAAACAGACGATCAGACCGCGAGTGCCGGCCCGACGAATTCGCGCAGGGGCTCGCGCGACCCGCGATCCCACCTAGGTGCCACGAGCCTAGAACCTCGCCCGCAGCTTCGATCCGCGCGTCACGAGCCGAAGTCGTGCCTCCGCGGTCTCCTACGCGACGCGTACGCGCGCGCGCTCCTGTGCCCGACCCCGCGGCGCGACGACCCGCAACAGGTGGGGAAACTTCGGGTGGTCCGCTCGCCAGAAATCTTGGGTGGTTACGACGCGGCGGCGATCGCGGATTTACTCAGAAAACGACGGTCTGACGTCCCCAACAAATTCATTCAAGAAGAAAATTCGCGCGTTTTCCAGTTGGGAATGTGGTGGGATGAACCTCCCACGCCTTTTTGTCTGCTCTCCGCCGCGGCTCCGTCGTCGCGCGGTTTCAGCACACGCGGTCGGTTGCGCCCTCCCTCCCGGCTTTTCGTTCTCCGGATCAGCGGAACTCGATGGAGACGAGGGGCACGTCGACGTCCTCTCCCTCCTCGTCCTCGCACGCGACGACGACGTCGAAGTGCTTGCGGTTTTCCGGGATCTGCAGCTTCGCGACCGTCTGCACGAGGTCGCTGACCTTCTTATCCATCCGCTCCTTGTGCTTGGGGAAGATGTTGTTGTAGATGAGGCTCTGGCCGCAGCTCACGCTGTACGCGATGAGCCCTTTGTTCTCGAAGTAGTCCAGGAGCTCCTTGACCGTGAAGTCGCCCTTCAAGATCCACCGGTCCCACAGGCTCCACTTCATGTCCTTGAACGCGAACTCCTTCGGCGCGATCGGCTCCGCCATGGCGAACAGGGGCAGAGCGAGGTTCGCGAACGTGTTGCGGTACGCCTCGATCTTCGCGTCGTTGAAGACCTTGTACAGCTCCAGGCAGACCAGTCCGGTGGCCATCGCGGTGGTCGTCGCGATCGCGGGGATGATCCTCCCCGCGATGAACTTCGCCTTGAGTTTATCCACCTCCGGGATGTCGTAGTTCCTCGCGCGCATGTTCGACAGGCCCGCGATGGCGTCCATGTGGAAGTTCGTGTCGTCGTCCTTCTCGAACTCGATCACCCCCAGGCGGTACGATGCGTCGAACCCGGCGCGGACGCGATCGAGCTTCCCGAGCAAATCCTCGATGATCGCCTCGTCGTCCGTCCCGTGATCGCTCGCCGCCTCCGTCGCCTTCGGGTCCGTCTCGATCTTCACCCCGTCCCTGGGCTTGAACGCCTCGACCGCGACGGCGTCGATCGCCGCGGACAGCTTCTGGTCGTCCCCGGCCCAGTCGGGCCTCGCGACGCCGTGCACCTCCGCCTTGAGGTTCGCCATCGCGCGAATCAACGCGAGGTGCGCCGCGTCGCCCGAGCTGAACGTCACGACCCTGGGGAAACGCTTCGGGGCGCTCCAGAACGGACTCCCGGTGCTCGTGACCGCGTCCTCGGGGAACGTGAACGTGAGCTGCGCGATTTTATCGTGGAACGCCTCCTGGAACCGCCGCCGCGCCCACGCGACGCACTCGTCGTACGTCGCGCACCGGGATTTGAGCAGACACTCGGACACCTTCTCGAGGTTCTCCCTGGCGCTGGCGTCCCCCGCGGCGCGGCACGCGTTCGCGTACTCCTCGGGCTTCGCGAGGAACGCGTTCGCCTCCGCCGGGGACTTCTCGTACAGACCCTCGAACTCGGACCGGGCCCAGGTCAGGCAGTGGTCGATGTTATGCGGGAACGAGTGCAACGTGCACATGGGCGCGGACTTCTCCGGCGGGTCGCGGCTCGCGCCGTAGTTCTCCGTCTTGTGCGGAATCACCATCTGTGTGTTGCACTTCGTGCCCAGGGTCCCGGACTCCAGGAGCGGCTTGCCGAAGTACACGCACCGCTGGTCCACGTACAGGCGCGCGTTGACGTTGTCGAGGGCGTTGACGACGACGTCCAGGTTCTGCCAGAACGCGTCGTCGAACACGTCCTCCGTCTCGGGGCTGACGCGATTCTGCATCGGCTCGACGTTCAGAGCGGCGTTGATCGCCCTCGCCGCGTTCGACGCGCACGTCGACTTCGCCTGCCCGATGTTCCAGTCGCGGAAAAGGAACTGGCGGCTGAGGTTGGACTTCTCGATGACGTCGTCGTCCGTGACGGCGACGGAGCCCTTCTCGCCGCACGAGAGGCCCATGAGCGCAAAGTTCTTGATGAACTCGCACCCGAGCGCGCCCGCGCCGACGAGGAAGACGCGCTTCGCCTCCATCGCCCTCTGCGCGGTGCGACCGAAGCAAGCGATCTGAGCGTCGTACCTCGAGCCCTCGGGCGAGAGTTCCGCCTCCGTGAGCTTCTCGGGCTCGGGAAGAGACTCCACGCTGTCGAAGTAGAACCACTGGTGCAGCGGCGTGAACTTCCCAGTGCACGCCTTGACCACCTCCTGCCCGATCACGCCGCCGAACATCGCGCACATGGGCGAGATGTACCCCGACGAAACCTTCGCGAGCGTCGTCAGAACGCCGTTCGCGTCCACGTCTTCCACCTTCACCGCCTCCGCCGCGCCCGCGTTGAGCTCCTTCGCGATCGCGACCACCGCCTCCGCGTCGGCGGCGGAGCCGGGCGCGGGCGCCGCGCCGCCGTTTCGCGCCGCGTACGCGTCGAGCGCGCGGAATCCGAGGTGCAGGATCGGCGAGCGGTCGAACTTGGCGAAGTCGCTCAGCAGGAACTCCCCGGGCTCGTCCATCGCCTCCTTCAGCGGCTTGAACGCGAGCTGCTTCTGCTCCTTGACCTGCGTGACGATGCCGCCGCCGACGTACGCGCCGAAGTCGGTCGCGTCGCAATCCGCGAGCTCAAACGAGTGCGCCTTGACGTTCTTCACCGTCCGCGGCTTCCCGTCGTTGAGCTCCGTCATCCCGCGCACCTCCGCGAACGTCACGCGCTGCCCGTCCTGGAGCTCCACGCGCTCATCGTCCACGCACGTCACGAGCGGCGTGGCGTCGTTGGAGATGGAGGCGACGATGCACGTCAGGGGCTCCTCGCCGTCCAAATCGTGCACGTCGAAGGCGGGGCCGAAGTCGCAAAACAAAGAGCCGAAGACGCCCCGGACCTCGCCGCGGATGAACTTCACGCCGTTCGCGCGGCACATCTCGTCGACCGCGATCGAGCGCTCGAGGGAGGATTCCGTGCACACGACGACCTAGAGTGCGATGGGTTCAGGGTGTAGGGTCGAGGGCGACGCGTGAGCGGAGGTTCGGTCGAGACGCGAAAACGAAAAAACGACCGTCGGAGTGTGCGCTTTTCCGCGATCGGGATCGCTTAGGGATGACGGCGGCGCGGCGCCCGCCCGGGGCGGACCCCGGGCGCGTCGCGCGATCTGACGCACCTGGTGCTTCTTGACGAGGTCCTCGGTGACGTCGTCGGTGACGACGGTGACCTCGACCGCGGGGTTGAGCTCCTGGAGCTTCGCGGCGCACGCCTCGGCGCGATTCTTCCCGACGTCCGCCTCGGCGAGGTAAAAGTTGGCGCCCAGATCGGCGATCGCGCACGCCTCGGTCTCCTGAAGGGTGACCGCCTTGACGCCGGCGAGGATCACGTTCTTGGCTGCGCGTCGCGAGAGGGGCGGGGAGAGCGGGTCAGGGGGATCCGGCCGGGCGCGCGGGAGGAATCATCGCGAGAGGCGCGCGGTCGGGGCGGGACGACCCCGCGGGGCGAGGCTGGGGAGACGACGCGGCCGTTTGAGATCTCGGAGACATCGCGGCGGTTCGCGAGGCGTCATCGCGCGGGGGGCGGCGCGGTGCGGGAGCGCACCGATCTCAGCGCCCAGGCCCTTCAAACCGCAGACGAGCACGGAGGCGCCGGCGAGCCTCCGCATGGACTCGCGGCCGTACACCGCCAGCTGGCGGGAGTGCAGGTCCTCGTCGATCTCAGCCGTCCCCGTCATGGCGTCGTCTCCGGTCTCCTTGCGCTGTTTCTTCGCGAGCGCGGCGTCGTCTGTGTCTTGTGCGTTCGAGGCTCTCTTGGAAGCGGCAGATGACATGAACTGTTCGCGCGTCGCGTGGACCCAACCGACGAACGAGCGGCGTGCGCGCGACGGTCCGTGCGGAGTTCGTGAGGTTGTGCGCGCGATCACGACTCGAGGCCCGACTGAAAAGGCTCCTTTGAGGGGAAAGTTTGGTTCCAGCGGAGACGCCACGCGCTTTTTCACCCTGCGCCGAGCCGTTCGGAGCTTGCGGCGGCAAGCGCACTCCGGAGCGCGCGGGGGTTCTCACCTCGGCCACGCTCGGTCGTCCGCGTCACCGCCGCGTCCTCACCCTTGCGTCGCGCGCGCCGAGCGTGCGCGAACGGTCGGCCGAGGACAGCCCTGACCGCGCCGTCACCCAAACCTCACCCTCTCCGCCGCTTTTTCGGCGATGTTCGCGACGCTCGCGTCCGTCCCCTCCCTCGCGCGATGGCGCCTTCCGCGCGTCTCGACGCGCTCCGACGACGCGCCGTCGCGGCGCGCGAGCCGCGTCGCGCCCGCGCGCGCGATCATCGAGCGCTCGGCAACCGAGGAGGGCACCGACGAGGGTGTGGGGGAGGTGGCGCGGGAGCGCACGGAGGATTTGGACGCCGCGGCGGGGTCGTCCTCGTCCGGCGCCGCCGCCGCGAGCGATCGATCGCGGCGCGCGAGTAAGATGCCCAACTGCTTCGCGGACACCACCGCGATCGATGACGAGCTGAGCAACCGGTGGATCGACCTGGACCCCGCGGGGTACTTCCTCGTCGCCGTCGACGAAGAGGAAGGGACAATTCGCGCCGCGCACTTCAAGAACGTCATCAACGAGGACGGCAAAGCGTGCGACCCGGTGACGGGCGAGGTCATTCCGTGCGACGGGAGCTACAAACCCACCGCGAACGCGACGTTCGAGGGGCGGACGGCGAAGGAGCTGTCTGTGAAGATTCTGGAGGAGGAGGAGGGGAAGGGGACCGTGACGATGCTCGTGCACGCAAACTACCTCGGCCGGGAGTTTCAAAGAGCGGAGCAGTGTCTCGCCGAGGGAAGGGAGTACGTGCAGGACTAGTCAGCGGCGGCGGGCGGCGTGCCAGTAGTAGAGTGCGCGCGAGTGGGTCGTGATCGTCGATATCGACTGTAGGATAGCGATGCGTTTCTCTCCTTCGCGGCGTTCGAACCTTCTTCTTCTACATTTTGCGCCGGGTGCGTCGTTAGAGGAAATAATCGGGGCACCTCTTGGCGCTGCTCTGCTCCTCCCCCCTCCTCGGCGCGGGATCGTACTGCAAGAACTCCGTGTTCATGTTATCGTCCACCTCCATGATGCTCGCCTGGTTCCCGCACCTGTAGCAGTAGTTCGGCGCGGAGAAGATGGTCACGAGCGCCTGGTCGTGGTGGTGCAGGTACCCCTCCATGACGAGCTGGTGCGCCCTGGCGATCATCTTCAGCCCGTTCGCGCGGTTGAACTGCTCCGTGATGTCCTGCCCGAACGTGTACCCCGCCCCGCGCGGGCTCATCCCCCACCCCGCGCGATCGTCCGGGTCGCTCCACACCAGGTCGCACACCGGCCCCTCGTGCGGCACCTCCTGGAACCGGTCGATCTTTCGCACGTCGTCCAGGGAATCCACCGACGGCGACAGCCCCCCGTGCGGGCAGAAGATCTGGTTCTCCACCACCGCGGTCAGCGGCATGTAGTCGAACAGATCCGTGAACGCCTTCCAGATCCCCGCGTGGCCGTATTTGCGCAGGCACTCGTCGTAGAAGCCGTACACCTGCGTGATCTGCCGCGACTCGTGGTTGCCCCGGATGATGGTCACCCGGTCGGGGTACCGCACCTTCAGCGCGACGACCAGGGTGACCGTCTCCACGCTGTAGTACCCGCGGTCGACGTAGTCACCGAGGAAGAGGTAGTTCGTGTCGGGGGCGTGGCCGCCGAGCTTGAACATCTCGAGCATGTCGTGGAACTGCCCGTGGATGTCCCCGACGACCGTCACCGGCGCGCGGACGCTGTGCACGTTCGACTCCTCGCTGATCAGACTCCGCGCGCGCTCGCACAGCTGCAGGACCTCCTTCTCGGGCAGGAACTTCTGCTCCATCAGCGTCGCCACCATCGAGTCGTACACGGGGTACTCCTCGCCGTCCAGACGACCCATCGCGACCGGAACGAGACCTCACGGGGAGCGTCGCCGCCTTTTCCCTCCTTTTTATTCAAGTTTGCCCCCTCCGGCGAGGCGGGGCGCGCGAAGACGCGACCGGATCGAACGCGCCGAACGCGCCGACGAGAGCGACGCTCGTCCCGCTCGATTCCACGAGGCGCGCGGAACGTACCGAGCGCGCGTGTTGGGCGCGGCTGTGGCCGGCTCCGCTCGCGGGTCGCGCGGGGGGCGACTGCGCGCGCGCGATCTCGGCGCCAGTCAAAGAGGTTCAAAGCAGCCAACGGGCCGGATCAAGGAGGGCGGCGACGATACGATCATAAACAGACGGTCGTTTCTGAGTCTTTTCGCCCCTTCGATCGGAACCGCGGCGCGGGTCTGCTCGATCCCTCCGCCGCTTTTTGTGCTCCGCCCGCGTCGGCGCCCTTCGCGGAGAGAAAGTTTCCGATCCCCCGGTCGCGGGCGGCGCAGAGTCAGCGGCGCGCTCGCTCCTCCGCGCGGCTCGCGCGCACGGCACGCCCGGTTTCCACCCCTCGCGATGCCTCCGAAACGCGCCGCGGGGATGGTGCGCTCGAAGAAGCGCCCTCACGAGGCCCCGACGAAGGGCCGCAAGGTGTTCGCCGGGGCGCGCCAGAAGGTGCGTCGGGGCGGCGGCGGCGGTTCCGCGGGCGGTTCCGACGACGACGACCCCGACGGCGACGAGATGATGGAGGGCGCCCTGGACGGCGTCGGCGACGACGATCGCGACGGGGCGCCGTCGCGGCGCGAGGGCGAGGACGACGGCGAGGACTCGGACGAGGCGGCGCGGGAGACGGCGGACGAGAAGCGCCTGCGGCTGGCCAAGTCGTACCTCGACAAGCTCCGCGCCGAGGAGGCGGCGGCGGCGTCCGAGGAGGAGGACGAGGACGACGAGGACAACCTCCGGAACATGGACTCCCACGACCGGCTCGCGAACAGGCTCAAGGACGAGGCCCTGCGCGTGAGCGGACGCGTCCGCCGCGAGATCGCGCACGCCCTCGTCCCCCCGAGGCGCCTCCTCGACTCGGACGACGACGCGTCGGGCGACGACGAGGGGGACGACCGCGCCGGGGTCGTCTGGAAAGGCCACCGGCTCTCCGTCACCGGTCTCGCCCTGACCGCGGATGACTCCACCGCCTATTCCGTCTCGAAGGAGGGCGGGATCTGCCGGTGGGACGTGGAGACGGGCGCGCGGACGAAGTTCCCCCGCGCGCCGCCGGCGACGGTGGATCCGACGAGAGGCGGCGGCGGGCCGATGGCGCCCCCGCGGTGCGGCGCCGCGGGGTTGCTCTGCTGCGCGGTCGCGCAGGACCGCAACCTGCTGTGCACCGCGGGCGCGGATAAGCGCGTGCACGTGTGGGACACGCGCTCGCAGAAGCACGTGCAGGAGTTGGCGTCGCACCGCGGCGCGGTGACGAGCCTCGCGATCCGCGAGGGCACGGGGCAGCTCTTCAGCGTCTCCGAGGACCGCACGCTCAAGGTGTGGAGCTTGGACGACATGGCGTACGTGGACACGCTGTTCGGGCACCAGTCCGACGTCGCGTGCGTCGCGGGGCAGAGGCGCGAACGCGTCGTGACCGTGGGGAGGGACCGGACGTGCCGGTTCTGGAAAGTCGCGGAGGACTCGCAGCTCATCTTCCGCCCGGCCCCGGGCGACGGCGCGTTGGAGTCGTGCGCGTTCGCGTCCAACGATACCTGGATCACGGGGTCGGACGACGGAACCGTCGCGCTGTGGAGCACGACGAAAAAACGAGCCGTCATGAGCTGGAAAGGAATCCACGGCTTCGGAGGAGCCGCGGCCCGGGGAAGAGAGGACGCGGGCGCGGAGGAAGACGCGGAGGCGGGCGCGGAGGAAGACGCGGAGGAAGACGCGAAGGGGGGCATCCGGGCCCCGAAATTTTTCGACGAGGGCGAAATCGCTCGCGCGCTTCGCGCGCGCGCGTTCGCGCAGGAGCTCAGCGGCGTCCCCACGGACTCGGCGTCCCTCGGCGTCTCGGGCGTCGGGAACGCGGGGCGGTGGGTGAACGCCGTGGCGTGCGCGCGCGGCGCGGACGTGTGCGCGAGCGGCGCGGGCGACGGCGCGATTCGCCTGTGGCGCGTCGGCGAGGACGCCGGGCGGCAGCTCGCGCCGCTGTGGTGCCTCCCCGCGCGCGGGTTCGTGAACGCGTTGGCGGTGGCGTCCAGCGGAAGGTTCGTCCTCGCTGGAATGGGGCAGGAGCCGAGGGGGGGGAGGTGGGCCAGGGACGCGCACGCGAAAAACGGCGTGCTCATGCACAGGCTCAGGCTGGACGACGACGCGTGAAGAGAGAGGATGCGTACGCGCAGCGGGCCACATACCCGCGATTTTCAATATTATTGCGCCACTTGGCATCATCACGGGAAAAAAAACAAACTGACGCTAAACGCCTTCCGCGGCTCGGTGGGATCGCGTCCCAACAGAACGCGCGGCACGTCGCGCGTCTTTTCGTCGCCCTCGCGTCGTCCATGACGCACCCGCGCGACGCCGCCGCGGCCTCGCTCGCGTCGTATCGCGACGCGATCATCGCGCGCGCGCGCGAGGTCGGTCGCCTCTCTCCCGGAGATGGGCGTTTTTTCCACGGGCGCGCGTTCCTCGGCGTGGACGACGACGACGCGCCTTCCTCCGCGTCCCCCGCGTCCGTCCCTCCCCTCCCGCGCGTCACCTGGCACTCTCCGCGCGTCCCTCGTCCGGATCACGACGCCCCCCCCTGGCTCACGGCGTCCGAATACGAGGACGAGCCCGCGGTCGCGACCGCGAAGGCGAGGCAACTCGCGCGGATGCTCCTCGCGAGCCGGTTCACCGTCCTCTACACCGGCGCCGGCATCAGCGCGTCGGTCGTCGGCCAGGCGGCTCGGAGCGGGCGGAACAAGCGCGGGTGGAAAGGCAAGGGCCACGAGGCCGAGCCGACGCCGACGCACTTCGCGCTCGCGCGCCTGTGCGAGCTCGGGCTCGTCCGGGCCTGGGTCCAGCAGAACCACGACGGGCTGCCGCAGAAAGCCGGCGCGCCTCAGGAGCTCGTGAACGAGATCCACGGCTCGTGGTTCGACCCGTCCAACCCGGTCGTGAAGTATCACGGGACGCTCGCGGCCGCGAACCTCCGCGCGATGGACGCCGCGATCGCGCGGGCCGACCTCGCGCTCGTCATCGGCACGAGTCTGAGCGGCCTGAACGCGGACCGCGTCGCGACGGAGACGGCGTCGAAGCTCGACGCGAAGCTCGCCATGGGCGCCGTCGTCGTCAACCTGCAGCAGACTCCCGAGGACGGCGCCGCGACGCTTCGCGCGTTCGGCGCGTCGGACGACGTCACGCGCGAAACCCTCGGGTTCATCGAGGAGGCGCTCGGGCGCGAGAGACGGAGAGTTGACTCACCGTCGCGGACCCTGATCGGGACCGTGATCGGACACCCGGCGGCGACGCGAGCGTTGGTTCCGTACGACCGCGACGGGCGGAGGCTCCCGCGAGACGCGAGGCGATACATGTGGCTGGACCTCGCCGACGGCGCGGAGGTGCACGTCACGCCGGGGCACAACATCGCCGGCGCGAAGCAGCCGGCGTACGAGCGCATCCAACGGGACGGCGGGCGGGGGAGCGGAAAGGTCGCGGGGTACTGCGCGAGGGAACGCGCGTTCCGGATCGAGCTCCGGGGGGCGACGATGCGGCTCGGGGCGTGGTGGGTGGACGCCGCGGCGAGGGGCGCGGTGGACGTCCTGCCCGTCGTCAACGCCCACCCGGAGTTCGAGGATACCCCGCCGACGAGGCGCGGGGGAGTGATGCAGTGCCTGTACGACATAGTCCGCGAGCCGCGATGAGATAGATGGCATACGTACCCTTTTTATGTATTCATCGCATCGCGTCTCACGCGCGCTCGAGCTTCTCCCTCTCCTCCGCCTCGGCGACGCGCCCGGCGGCCTGGTCCAACAACACCGCGCCGAACCTGAGCGCGGCGGCCCTGACGCCCGGCTCGAGCTCGGGCGCCATGTCCGCGAGCTCGCGGAGGAGGTCCAGGTCGACGGGCGCGTCCGGGACGCGCGGCGCGGGCACCTCCCCGACGACCGGAAGCTCGATCCACGCCGTCGCCGCGGACGAGTCCGAGTCCTTCTTCGAGGCGCCGCCGAAGCTCGAGACGAGCTCGCCGAGCTCCGCGGCCACGCGCAGGGTCTCGCGGTCGGACTCCGTCTGCCTCGTCGCCGCGGAGATCGGGGCGAGGAGCTCGAGCGCGGTCGGCACGGGCGGTCGCGCGGGGCCCATCGCCTCCGCCGCCGCCTGCTGCGCCTCGGCGAGGCCCATCACGAGCGCCGACGCCGGCGCCGCGGCGACCGACGCCGCCGCCTCGGACGCCGCCGCGCCCGCGTACCGCGCCATCTCGCGGAGCAGAATGTCCTGCACGGGACCGCCCGCGGGGTCGAACGCCAGGCGAAGCGCCTCGCGCGCGCCCTTGGAGAGCTTCTTGGGCCTCACCTCGGGAGACCCGCCCGCGACGGCGGTTTCTTCGGTGTCGGCGGGGGCGCGGCGGTCGTCGTCGACGGTGAAGTCGGAGTAGTTCCCGAACGCCTTGGCGAGCTGCTTGACGCGCCGGACGCTGAGCTGCGCCTTCGGGCCGCTCTTGCCGTACAGCAGCTGCTCGAGCGCGGCGCGCGTCTCCGGGGCGTCGTCCGTCAGAAGCCGCCGCGCGACGTACGGGTAGCACTCGTTCGCGATGGAGTAATTTTTGTCCGACGCGAGGCCGATGCCTTCCAACACGCTGAAGCTCCGGAGGATGTACCCGAAGTACGACGGGATCTGGAAGATGTTCCCGTACTTCTCCTGGATCCCCTCGAGGTCGCGCGTGAGCTGCCCGACCTTCGACTCCGCGCCCCCGGACGCCTCCAGGAACTTCTCCCGCCGCACCTTCATGTCCTTGACGCCCTTGAGCTCCTTGCGAATCTCCTTGATCTTCGCCTCGTCGGGTAACCCGAGCTCCTGCCGGAACCCCTCCGCGCCCCCGCCCTTGGCCAGCGCGGAGAACAGCAGCCCGATCGCGCTCGCCACGCCCGCGTCCTCCATCGCCTCGCGCTTACCCGCGGGGATGAACCCCATCGCGTCGAGGTCCGCGGGAACCCGGTCGAAATCCTTCGAGACCAGGTGCGCGATGAACGCGAGGATGCTGTTGCTCAGCTCGGGGCTCACGGGCGTGACGAGGCCCCAGTCCAGGATGCACAGCTTCCCGTCGCTCGTGCGGAACAGGTTCCCCGGGTGCGGGTCCGCGTGCAGAACCCCTATGTCCAGCAGCATGGCGAGGTACGACGCGAGCGCGACCGCGCACAGCCGCGGGACGTCGCCCTCCTCGCTCGTGTCGAGCCTCTGCCCGTCGATCCACCCGGTGGTGAGCACCCTCCGGGTCGACGCGCGCGCCACCACCGGCGCCGCCGTCACCACCCCGGCGAGGTCCGGGCGACTCTCCATCGCGAGCCTGAACCGCTCCCCGTTCGCCGCCTCGCGGCCGTAATCCAGCTCCTCCACGAACCGCCGCCCCCACTCGTCGACCAGGCCCTCCAGGTCGGTGTTGAGTCCCTTGAACCGCCGCCACGGCTCGGCGAAGGCGCGGATGATGCCGACGTCGAGCGAGATGGCGGCCAGCGCCCCGGGCCGCTGCACCTTCACCGCGACGGACTCCGTCTCCCCCGTCGCGGCGTCGACGATCGTCCCGCGGTACACCTGGCCGAGGCTCGCGCTCGCGATCGGCGGGGCGTCGCCGAGGTTCAGCGCCCGCGACCCCGACGCGCCCAGCTCCTGGTCCAAGATGCGCCGAGCCAACGCGTCGTCGAACGGAGGCACCGCGTCCTGGAGCGTCCGGAGCTCCATCACGTACGGCGCGGGCAGGAGGTCCTGGCGCGAGCTCAGGACCTGGCCGAGCTTGACGTACGTCGGGCCCAAGGACACGAGCAGGTCCTTGAGCTGCGCCGCGCGTCGCGCGTCCGTCTCCGCCTTTTTACTCTCGCTCGGCTCGTCGCCCAGGATCTTCTTGTCGAGCCACAGAGACGCGCCGAACGCGCCGAGCAGAGACCCCGAGCGGAGGCCCCGCCGCAGAAGCGTCAGCGGGCGCCGCTTGAAGTACTCCTGAATCGCCTTCGGGTCGTACTCGCGGAGCTCCGCGGGCTCGTCCTCGCCCTCCGCCGCGGCGAGCGCGGCCCACTCGTCCATGCCTCGCGCGGCGGAGCCGGAGGCGGAAGGGGAGGGGAGGATCGATCGCCCCCCGAGCGCGGCGACGAGGAAGAACGCGACGAGCGCGGGGTGCTCCGGGATGTCCCCCGCGGCGTCGAGGACCTCGGGGGGGATCGCCGCGAGCGCGGCGTGGGCGGCGTCCGAGAGGCTCGCGCGGAGGGACTCGGGGAGGAACCGCGCGGCGGCGTCCGCGGCGCGGGTCGCGGCGACGGAGACGCCCGAGGTGGACGCCTCGCCCGCGCGCGCCAGGGCGTCGCTCGCGGAGGCGACGCCCGCGTCGAACGCGCGCCACATCCCGCGCGAGAGCTCGAGCTCCGTGGACTTCACCTCGCTCGCGAAGCGCGTCGCGTCCGCCGCGCTCGGAAGCGCGCCGAACAGGCCCCCGCCCGAGGCGCGAACGCGCGTGCAGGCGCGAGCGCGGGACCCCAAGCGTCGGACGCGTCCGGGACGCGGCGCGGCGCCGAAAACGCGCCGCGCGGCGAGCGAGGAGGCGCGAGGGAGGGAGCCGGCGCCGGACGCGGGCGTCGGCGCGCGCAGCGCGGCGGCGGCGCCCATCCCGCCCATCGCGAAGGGCGTCCGTGCGCGCGTGTGTGAAGTGGTCGAAAGCGCGGATGGGTAGAAACGAGCGGCCGCGCGACGTGGCAGTCGCCGGCGCGTCGTCCGACGGCCGCCAACTGTTGCCCGCTAAAAGTCGGATCGCGGTCCTTCTACAAGGACTCCCATCACGTGTAGTCATGAATAAATACAGGTATGTAATTGTAGTCAGTAATAAATGTCATGGAACAACGGTGAACGACCTGTGAGAGGAGGGGTGGGGTTCGTCCTGCACTCGGATCGTCTCACTGTCGCGCGCGTCTCGGAGGTGCCGTCCAATTCGCGCTCCCCTCGCCGCGGCGACGATGGCGGACAGCCTCGTGGACTTGGGCCTCCAGGACGCGCTGCGTTACGTCCACGTGAACATCCTCCCCTCCATCGTGCTCGTGACGCGCGACGTCGCCCACGTCGTCGTCGTCGCCGTCGCGTGCGTCCTGTTCGCCTGGGACCTCGCCTCGTCCTCCCCGTCCGTCCTGGGCGCGGGGTGGATCTTCGCCAAGGCCTTCGCGGCGCTGCTGGCGTTCCAGCTCGTCTTCGCGCGCGTCGTCGACCCGTTCGTGTACGCGAAGACGCGCGAGTACGTCGACCTCGGCAAGCGCCGCCACATCAACGCCGACGCGGGGACGCGCGCCGCGGCGGGAGGATTCGCGGGAGGCTCGCTCTTCTCCCCGCCCGGATCTCGCGCCCCCGGATCTCGTCCGACGACGACGCTCGAGGACCCGCTCGCGGCGAAGCGCGCCGCGAGGTCCGCCGCCGCCATCGCCGCCCACGGGACCCCCGCGGGAACCCCCGCGCGCATCCCCGGCGGCGGCGTTCCAGGCCTCGACCCCGCCGCGGCGGACCGGTCCCCGGGCTCCCCGACCGCCTTCGCGCCGCCCGCGTTCCTCCCCCCCGGCCCGCGGTGCAGCGCCGGCCTCCGCGCCGCCGCGTCGCCCGGCGCCCGCGGCCTCCCCATGGGCGCGCTGCGCGACGGCGCGAGGGTGTGCGTGGAAATCCGCGGCGGCGGCGGCGGCGGCGGCCGGGGCGGCGACGGGTCGGACGGGTGGTCGGAGGGGTTCTTGTGCGTGCACCCGCACAAGACGTACGAGACGACGGGCGCGATGGGCGCGCTGCAGTGGGGCGGGCACCAGATTGTCGCCGCCAGCCGCGCGGCGACGGCGGCGATGTGCCGCGGCGAGACGCTCATCTTAGGCGCGGGGGGGCGAGAGAGTAATGGTGGCGGCGGTAAGGAGAACGTGAGGGACCTGGCGAACGCGCTTGGTGGTCCGCGGCTGCTCGCGTCTCCCGAGGCGCACGAGCGCGACGCAGCTCGTTTCGTCTTCAAGCTGCACCTCTTCGGCACCGGGCGCGACGCGACGCTTCGGAGCGAGTCCACCGGGACGCTCGTCACCACCTTCGTGACGGGCGTTCGGTTCGAGCGGCGGCGGGTCGTGGCGTGGCACCGCCAGCGCTCGAGCAAGCTCCTCACCGCGGGCGTGAGCATGTTCACGCCGCCGGAGGGGGGCGCGTGGGAGGAATTCGCGCTGCAGCCCGTGCGGCGCTCGGCGTCGTCGGGCGCGCTCGAGCCCGACGAGGGCGAGGACGCGGCGACGGAGTTCGCGGTGTGCAGGCCGAGGGAGATGACGTTCTGGAAACACGACGCGGGGGGGGACGGGATGCTCGCGTTCACGAGGGATCTGAGCGAGGCGTCCGTGTTCAGGCTGCACGACGCGGACGGGGGGGAGTTCGGAGGAGAACAAGACAAGTGGGAGTGAGGAGGAGGAGACGCGTACTGTTTTTCATTTTTACGGTGAAATATAAAAATGTAAACCGGTGAAATCCGTCGTCTCGTCTCACTCGATCCGGATGTTCCTCATCCGCGCGACCGCCCTCGCGACGTCCTGGTCCACGCCCTCGTCTTTCGCGATGATGGCGTATGAGTCCCTCGGCGCGGCGCAGCACGCGGCGTACGCGACGAGCTGCGGCGGCGGCTCGAGCGACAACGCGGCGACGACGTTGACGAAGTACTCGACGTCGGCGCCCATCTGCGCGGCGCCGGGCTCCGCGAGCGCCTCCACCCCCCGCGCGTGCGCCAGCAACAGCCCCGCCGCCGCCTCCGCGACGTCCGCCATCCACTCCCCCGCGTCGATCGACCCCGACGATTCCCCCGGAGGAACCCCGCCTTCTTCCTCCCGAGCGAGGCTGAGGCTGAGGCTCTCCTCTTCCCGCGCCTCCGCGATCGCCTCCAGGAGCTGCGGCAGGCTGAGCAGGTACTCGCCCGCGTTGGTCATGCGCGCCTGCGGGTGCGCGCCGAACGAGGGGAGGTCCGCGGCGTACTTCTCCGCCGCCTCTCCCTCGGGCGCGCGGCGGTGCCACGCCCCGCGCGAGCTCGCCAACGCCGCGAACTCGCGCCGCACCGTGGACAGCGCCGCGTCGAGCGCGAACCGCCGCGTCGCGCGCGTCAGCGCCGCCGCCCCCTCCCGCGCCGCCGGGAACGGCGACGCCGCCGCCGCCTTTTCCGCCGCCGCCGCGGATCCGGATCCGCCTCCCCCGGGCGCGAAGCGTTCGAGCGTCTCCCGGAGCGCTTTTCTCTTGGCGTCGGGCGCGTTCGCACGCGCCGCGAGCTCGGGGACGAGATCCTCCGCGGACGAGGGCTCGAGTCCGTCGGACCCTTCGCGTTCGCGTTCGCGTTCCGAGAGGCGGCGGAGCGCGTCGAGGTGGCGCGCCTCGGTCCGAACCAACAGCGAACTAATCGCGTCGGAGACGCGGAGGAGCTCGAGCGCCGCGCGGATCCCCTCCTCGCCGACGACCGAGATCGACGAGATCGCCTCGCCGGCGTCCTCGTCCGAGAGTTTACCGCCCCGGTTTAGAACCTTCGCCCGGAGTTTCTCGTCGACGAGTGTCTCGATCCCCGCGGCGAATCGCGCGAACGCGGCGTCCACCGCGTCGAGCATCGCGGGCGCCTCGACGCCGGCGGTGAGCGCCTCGCATCGCGCGAGCGGCGCCTCGAACGCCGCGGAGGCGCGCGCGATCGTCGCCAGCGCGTCCCGCACGAACCCCTCGACGTCCCCCGAGACGCCGTTTTCGAGCGCCAGCAGCAGCGCCCCGACGTCCTCCGCGAGCTGTTTCCCCTCGAGCTCGCCGTACCTCTCGCGCACGGCGTCGAAGGGCGCGAGCGACGCGACGAGCGCGGCGCCGGCGAGGCGCGCGCCCGCCGCGTCGGCGACGCCTCGCGCCGCGCGAGCCGCGCCCTCGCCCGCGGCGCTCGAGACGGAGACGAACGACGCCACGCGTCCGCTCGCCATCCGCGCCGAGAACGAGCGCTTCGTCTTCTCGCTGAGCGCGATCCACGCGTGAGCGACCAGCGCGCCGCCCTCCTCCCCGAACGCGCGCGTCGCGAACCGCGCCTCCCCGGCGAGCGTCGACGCCACCCGCTCGAAGTACCCCGGAAGCCAAGCCGCGAATCGTTCCGCCTTTACTAAAGATTTGGCGTCGGACGTTTCAACGTTCTGCTCAACGATATCGTCGAACGCCCGCCACTCGCGCATCAGCGGCGTAATAACGCGCACCTCCGCGTACGTCTCCTCGAGCGCGGCGGTCGGGACGCCGGCGACGCGGAGGACGTCTCGCGTCTCCTCGGCTCGCGTCGCGTCCGACTTTTCGAGCGCGTCGACGAGCTCCGGCCGAGCCGCGCGCTCCATCTTCTTCTCCAGCTCGGCCACCTTCTCCGGCGCGCCCGCGAACTCGGGGACGCCGCCGACGATCTCCAGGCCGCGGCGCATGGACGAGAGCACGTCCGCCATGTGGCGCACGTTGCCCGCCGCGAAGACGTCGTCGCACGAGCGCACGAGCTCGGCGAACCCCGCGGCGTGCCGCACCGCGTCGCGCGCCTCCGTCATGCGCGCCTTGACGTCGTCCACGGACGAGAGCAACCTGACCGTCTCGAGGCTCGGGCGCTCGACGTCGTCCAGGCGTCTCAGGATGCCCTCGATCTTCCCTCGCAGACGCGTCGCGTCGAGCTCGACGCGGTCGATCTCCGCCACCGCGCGCGGGATGCGACGCAAACCCGCGAGGGATTGGTCCTCGAGCGCCGACGAGATGTCCTCGGCCACCAGCTGAAGCTTCATCTCCGTCTCGCTCAGGTGGCGGTCAGTGCTCACGTCCGCG
>MDSW01009151.1_pt1 | contig 22627 bp, 17 predicted proteins | sample 811171 | NCBI WGS metagenome assembly MDSW01 (sample SAMN05326641, study PRJNA326480) | marine metagenome | isolation source: seawater | place: Atlantic Ocean: North West | collected 2012 | reverse complement strand
CCCCCGCCGTCGCCCCCGTCGCCGCCGCCGTCGCCGCCGCCGCCGCCGTCGCCGTCGCCAGCACCAAGTTTTTCCTCGCCGCGTGCGACATCCGACTCGCCGCGCTGAGCTCGCGCGCGCGCATCCGCTCGTCGCCGTCGCACACCTTCACGGTGAAGCACGCGTGGTACGCCATCGGTTCCCCCGGGTACGCGAGGTAATCCGACCCGAACTTGACCCCCGCGGTCATCGTCAACCCGCGCGCGTGCAGATCGGAAAACACCGCGAACCGGCGCCGCTGCGCGTCCGTCCGCGGGTAGCTCCACTCCGGGGACGACGCGTCCGGCCCCGCGTCGGCGTCGTCCGGCGCGTCCGAGGGCGCGCGCAGTGGGATCTCCACGAACGACGTGTTCAGGACGCGCTCCCACCCCGCGTCCGCGTCCGACGCGAGGCTCTTTGTCGTCTTCAGACGCTTCTGATTGTGGAAACCGCCCTTGGGCTTGACGCCCCAGCCTTTGTTCGCGACGGTCGGTCTCTTCGCCGCGGGCGGCGGCGGCGCGCGTTCCGCCGCGGTCGCCGCGGCCGCGACCGCGTCGCGCGCGACGTACAGCGTGACCCACCCTCTGTGAAGCGCGAGCGTGACTTCCTCCGGGGACAGACGCGCGGGGAGACCGTGCACGGAATCTTGCTGCCTAAACCCGGGCAGGCCGCCGACGAGCGCGCCGACGACGCGATGCCGCGTCCGCAGCCTGTGGTACTCCTCCGCGGACCACACGAGCCCGGTGTCGTCGTCGCTGACCTGAACGCGGATCGGTCCGTCCGCCGTCGCCATGACCGCCCGCCGCGCGCCGCGAGAGTGAGACGACCGACGCGGCTCGGAGGCCTAACAACGATGACAATGGAAGTCGGCGGCGACGAGGAGTCGAGTTTCGCACGGTACTGTAACAGCGGCGGCGGACGCGAAGTTCGCGGAGTGTTCGTTCTCGCGTGTTGATTGATTACGTCTTTCTTCTGAGGTGCCATCTCCTCCCGGGCTATCGCACACACCCCCCCGAACGCGTCAGTCCTGGGGCGGGAACCGCTTGTCCGTGCTCCAGTCGAACCACTCCGCGCCCGTCCACTCCAGCGCCCGGCGAATCCGCGAGGGGTCGTACCGTTCGTACCCGCCCTCGCCGACGGGCGCTTTCAGAAACGCCACCTGAACGTCCGTTACCGTCTTCGATATGACGTACCCGGTCCACCACCCGTCGGCGTACGGGCCCTCGATGAACGCCCCGGTCGGCCATTCCTTCTTCTGGTCCCCAGGGTTGTACCCCGGCGGCCGCGTCGCCGGCCGCACGCGCGCGCGGGGGACGAGCCGAGACGTGTACTCTTCGATCAACGGCGCCACCGACTTCGCCGTCTTGATCGCTTCCCTCGCCGCCTTCTCCGCGGCCGGCGGCGCCTTCTTCCCCGAGGCCGCGTCCGCCGCCTTCTTCGCGCCTTTTTTCTTCGCGTGTGTCGCGCTGATCGGGATCCACTCTTTGAGCATCCCGTCCTTCTCGTCCTCCGTGGCTTGCATGTCCTTGTACTCCATGTAGACCAACGCGACGCCCTTGCACTCCGCGAGGTCCAACACGACGCAGTCGAACCACGAGCCGCGATATCCTTCCTCGTACGACGTCACCTCGACGCGCTGTCCAATCTTGAACGCGTACGCGGCGCCCGCCTCGCCGGTCGTCGTCGTCCTCGCCGCCGCCGCCGCGTCGTCGCGCGCGCGCTTCGTCCCCGCCGTCGCCGTCGCCGCCGCCGCCGGGCCGACGCGACGTTTGACGCTCGCGTCCGCGCTCGATCGAATCTCGAACAAGTACCCCGCGATCGAGATCGTGTCGTTCACCGCGAGCCGTTGCTTCGCCCCGAGCGGCGTCTTCTGGCCGTTCACGTACACGCGGCTCTCCTCCCCGGAGGACGTGTCCGTGACGAACAGCTCGCCCGACGGCTTGTCGTAGCGAATCACCGCGTGCTCGGTGCTGATCGCCTCCCCGGACTCGCCGGACGGCTGCTCGCCCGCCATCGGCGCCGGCTGCCCGAGCTCCTCGATCCGGATGTCCGCCTCCTCGCCTGCGGGAGGGAGATGAGGGGGGGTGCGGGGGAGGGGAGGGCGTGAGCGTCGCGTCGCGTCCGACGGCGGGGTGGTTTGAAAAAAAAAAAAGCGAGCGCGTCGCGATCGCGATCGCGCGCGCGGCGGTCGCGCGAGATCGGGCGCGCACCTTTGCCGATGACCGTCGCGGTGTTCGTCAGCGCGTACAGCTCCGTGGACGCGTCGATGTGGATGTGCGGGTACCGCACGTTGTCGATCCCGATCGACAGCGAGAACGGCGTCGGGGCATCGACGCCCATGGCGACGACGACGACGGTTCGGTTCAAATCGACGCGCCCGCGGGTCCGCGGATCTCGGACGCGGCGAGCGCGGCGCGACCGCGGGGTCGCGTTCGGTCGAGGCCGGCCTTCGCGGCGCGAGACGCCGCCCGCCGCGGTCGGATCGCGCGCTCGCGGCAGCGTCCCGCTCGCGCGGATGTGACGACGACGACGGCGCCCGCGAGCTCAAGAAGACGAGACGTCGCAATCGAACGCGACGTGTACAGGTAACAGCTTGCGCTTAGACGAACCCGAACGACGTTCATTCGCGAACGCTTCCTATTCAACGCTACGAGCTACCAGAGATCAGCGCCTCCGGCGCTTCGGCCGTCCGCCCTCTTCTTCGTTCCCCTCCGCCGCCGTCTCCGTCTCCTTCGCCGTCTCCTCGCCCTCCCTCGCTCGCTTCTCCGCCTCGAGCTTCTTGATGGCGAAGTCGAGCTCGGCGTTCTTTCGGCACCCCTCGTAAAACTCGCGCTCGAGCTTCTGGAGCTTCTCCCCGACCGCGGTCTGTCTCAGTTTTCGTCGCGCGTTGAGCTCCGCGGTCGCCGCCTTTTGCTCCGCGATCTCGCGGTCGACCCTGACGCGACGAGGACGGGAGAGATGGGGACGGGCGGTGAGAACGGGAATCGATCGATCGGCGGGAGGAGGAGGAGTTTTTTTTTCTCGAGGGGGAGATCGAAATTTAGGGTTCCCCAGCGCTCGCGCGATCGCGCCTCGCCCCGAATGAAACGAACATCAGACGCCGCGCGCGCGCACCTCTTGATCGCCGCCTCCAGGCTCGCGTTGTACGCCCTCCACTGGTTCGGCCCGTACTTCAGCATGAGCTCCAGGTTCTGTATCCGCAACGTCTGATGCTCGAGCTGCGCCTTCGCGTTCTTGACCGCAGCCTCCCACGCCTCCGGGTCGTCCCTCTTGCTCTTCGGCGGCGGCGGGAGCGAGTACCGCGTCGAGTCCGGCGGAGGCATCTTCATGATCCCTTTCTCCACCCTCTCCATCTCTTTTTTAATCATCGGGCAGTCCTTATACGTCATCTCGTACGCGGGCTTCATCTCGGCCAGGTAATCCTTCGGGCGCTTCGTCATTCGACGCATCTCCTCCTGGACCATGCGATCCGCGAGCGGGCGCCAGTCGGGGGGGAGGACGTCCGCGTACGGAAGCGCGTCGATTAAGGGATTATGTTTCCTGATGCCCTCGGCATCGTCGAGGAGCATCGGCGTCGACGACATGGTCGCGGTCCGTCGCGCGCGCGCGAGTGACGAAGATTCGCGTTTCCCGCGCGGAGTGCAAGTCGTCGCGTGCAGCTGACAAGTCGCCGCTGTGAAAAAATTAAATTACACCGACGCGCGCTTCGTCAACGTCAACAACAGCCGCTCGCTGTCGTTGTGCCTCCCCTCTCCCGCGCGCGTCTTCAGATCATCCACCGGCGTCGGGTCCCCCTCCAGCCCAGCCTTCTCCGCGGCGACCCAGAAGTGATTCAACGTTCCCCAGCAGCAGTCGCCGCGGTCCTCGAAGACGACGAAAATCTTCGTCCGCCCCGGCGCCGCGAGCGCCGACATCGTGTCCGCCAACATCTGCATCTCCCCTCTGCTCTGCGAGTAGCACACGTCGCTGCCTATGATCATGTGCGGCGCCTCACCGCCCGGGAGCGTCTTCAGCAGCGCCTCCGCGACCTCCGCCGCGGTCGGCGTCCCCTCCAGCTCCTCGTCCACGTCCGACTCGGATTCCGATTCCGATTCCGATTTCGATTTCGATTTCGATTCGTCCGCCGTCGCCGGCGCCGCCGCCGCGCCCCTCCCCCGCCGCCGCCTCCACCCCGCGCGTCGCCACCACAGCTCGTGCACGGTCGCGTTCTCGAGCCCGGACGCGCGAACGTTCCGCTCCGCCGCCGCGGTCGTCGCGTCCGTGATGGCCACGCGCTTCGCCCCCAGCGCCGCGCACGCGAGCCCCGCGAGTCCGAGCCCCGCGCCGAGCTCGACGACGACGGTGTGCGGCGTCACCGCGCCGTCGGTCGCCGCGTCGATCGCGGCCGCGTCGCCGTCGACGCCGCCGACGACGGACGCGCACTCCTCTTCCTCTCTCTTCCTCCTCCACGCCGCCGTCGCGTCGCACAGGATGTCCGCGAGGGTGTACGCGCACGGCCAGATGACCGTGCTCGTGCCCGGGAGGAACGACCTGCTCGTGCTGCCGTCCTGGCGCACGGCGACGACGACGCCGTCCCCGAGCGCGGCGTGCTCGAACGTCAGCGACGGCGAGCGCTGGTCGACGCCGTGGATCTTGAAGAGCGCCGCGGCCTCCTTCGCGGCGACGTCGTCGGCGTCGTCGGACATGACCGGCGCGCGTCGCACGCGGCGGCGCGCGCGCGGAACTGATGACCCGATGAAGAAAGCTCGGCGTCGCGTCGGCGCGCCGTCACGTCGGTTTCGGACGCGACGAGAAGACCCGAGCCCGACGCGAGGCATCGCGCAGTGCGCCCCGCGCGAGCGCCTTCCTCCTCCCCCGCGGCGCCGATGCCGACCCCGGAGGAGACGCTCGCGGCGTGCGCGGAAGTCCTCGCCGGCTTGGACGCCGACACGATCGAGTACGTCGCCGGCGGCGTCGAGGACGCGCTCAACGAGTTCGACGAGTTCGAAGATTTAGTCGCGGGGTTCGCGAGGGACGAGCTCTGCGGCGGCGACGACGCGCGCGCGTCCGCGTTGGCGCGCGAGCTGTGGGAGAAACTCAAGGGAGGAGGAGGAGGAGGAGGAGGAGGAGGGGATGCCGCTTCCGCCGCGGCGGCCGCGGAGAAGCGCGCGCCGATATCCCTCGGCGGCGGCGTCTCCAAGCTCGAGGCGCGGACGATGCGCGATACCGAGGCGCTGCGCTCGCAGTTCGCCGCGCAGGAGATCACATACGACCACGCGCCGTCGGAGGGCGGCGCCGCCGGAGCGAGCGCGAAGGAGCGCGCGCGAGCGGAGCAGAAACAGCGGTACCTTGCGGCCGAGGCGGCCGCGCAGGCGGCGGAGCTCGCCGCGGAGCTGGAGGCGGCGCGAACGCGCGCGGCGCGGCTGCGTCTCTCCGGCGACGCGACCGGCTCGCGGCTCGCGACGATCGAGCTCGGGCCGTTCACGCTGCCGAACCCCGGCGGGGGCGCGGACCTCCTCGAGAGCGCGTCGCTGACGCTCGCGCCGGGGCACAGGTACGGGCTCATCGGACGGAACGGCAAGGGCAAGTCGACGCTGCTGAAGTTTTTGGCGTCTAGGCGCGTCGGCGGGTTAGACCCGTCGACCTCGGTGCACTACGTCTCTCAGGAGGTGTCCCTGACGGAAGCGCAGGAGGGATCCAAGCCCGTGGACTTGGTCGTCGAGGCGGACGTCGAGCGACGCCTCCTGCTCGCGGAGGCGAAAACGCTAGAGGATAAGGCGTCATCACGTTCCGGCGGCGGCGAAGACGACGCGAGCGAAGACCAAAAACGTCTCGCGGACGTCCACGAACGACTCCTCCAGTGCGACGCGGACGGCGCGCCCGGCCGCGCCGCCGCGCTCCTCCACGCGCTCGGGTTCCCGGAGCACCTCTCTGGGAGAGAGATGCGCGCGCTGTCCGGGGGATGGCGCGTCCGAGCCGCGCTCGCGGCGGCGCTCTTCGCGAAACCAGGTGCGTTCTATACAAAAGTTTTTCACCCGTCGCCCGGTTTCAACATTTGATCGCGTCTCCTTTCAACTGACTGGTGAACTTTTTTAGACGTCCTGCTTCTCGACGAGCCGACGAATCACCTCTCCATCGCCGCGGTGCTGTGGCTCTCGAGAGAGCTCAGCGCGTCGCCGACGTGGCGGACGCGCGTCGTCGTCGTCGTGTCGCACGACCGGCACTTTCTAGACGCGGCGACGACGGATTCGCTGCACATCAGCGGCGTGGCGAAGCGGCTCACGGCGCATCGGATGAATTACAGCGCCTGGGCGGATAAGAGAGAGGAGCAACAGAGAGCGCTTCGTAAACGCGTCGCGACGAGGGAGGAGAAGAAGGAGAAGCTCGCCGCGTACGCCGGGCACGGGTTTAAGTACGGCGGGTCGTCCTCGCAGATCAACATGATGACGCGTAAAGCGAACGAGGCGGCGAAATTGGACGAGGAAGCCGCCGCGGAGGCGCGCGAGCTCGCGGACCTCAGCGAAGACGCGGAGCTGCCGCTGACGCTCGCCGCGGGGGGCGAGTTACGCGGACCGATCGCGACGCTCGAGTCCGTGGCGTTCAAGTACCCGGGAGCGACGAACACCGAGCTCTTCGCGGACGTCGACATGTCTCTGGACAGCGCGTCGAGGGTGTGCCTCCTCGGCGAAAACGGCGACGGGAAGACGACGCTCGTGAAGGTCATGCTCGGCGTACTCGCGCCGACGCGAGGGAAAGTCACGACCAACCCCGGCGCGAGGATCGCGCTCGTGAACCAGCACCACGCGGATCAGCTCGAGTACGACAAGACGCCGCTCGCGTTCATGCTCGAGAAGTTCCCCGGAGACGGGAGCGCGACGCGCGAGCGGGAGCTGCGGTCGCACCTCGCGTCCTGCGGCGTCGACGCCGCGCAGCAGCTCGTCCCCGCGGGCGCGCTGAGCGGCGGGCAACGCAGCCGCGTCGCGCTCGCGGCGACGTCGTACTCGCGGCCGCACTTGCTGATTCTCGACGAGCCGACGAACAATTTGGACCTGGAGGCGGTGGCGGCGCTCGCGGACGCGGTTGAAAACTTTCGAGGCGGCGTCGTTCTCGTCTCGCACGATCAGTACTTCGTGCGGAGGGTCGCGCGGGAGGTGTACGTGGTCGGGAAGGGGAGGGTTCGGAGAGAAGAGAGCTTCGACAGTTACCGCGCCGCGATGGAGAAGAAGCTCGCGGCGGCGAGCAAGTGACGAGGCGAGGCGCGTCCTTTCGATTTAGCTCATCATCGCGCCGTAACGAAAGATATAGCGACTACTTATAGGCGCGGCGAGCGAAGGCATCGCGCGACGTGCGGCGCGCGATTTACCACTCGAAGTCCGCGGCCGGGTTCTCCTCGTCCTCGTCATCCTCCTCGTCGTTGAAGAGGCCGCGCTCGCGGAGGTACTGAATCGCCGCCGCGAGCGTGTTGTCCTTCATCTTGAGGTAGAAGAAGCCCTTGTCCGTGTCCTCGACCGCGGTGCACGTCGCCCACGCGTCCGTGGACGCGTCGTCGGGGGTCCCGCCGACGCCGCCGCCGAGGTCGGTCTCGCACACGGACTTCATCCACTCGATCGCGTTGATCTTCTCCTTGTGTTCCTCCGTGACGTACGCGACCATGGCGATCTTCTTCTCCGGTTCGTTCTCGGAGATGATGAGCTTAGAGATGTGGCCGGAGCACCCTTTGCGCTCCTCCGGGTCTTCCGGGTCCGGGACGGCGTTCATGCCCTCCATCGCGGCTTCGAGGAGGATGATGTCCCCCGCGGAGTTTTGCATGCGCGTGCAGAAGCACGTGAGACCGGACGTGTCCGCGGCGCCCTCGATCTCGACGCCCTTCTTGCCGCCCTCCTTGAACGCCTTGGCGACGACCTTGTCCTTTTTGCCAGCCGCGAGCGCGGCGTCGCGCTTGGGGAATTCCTGACGCGGCGAAGCGACGCGACGCGAGCGCGCGAGGGAGGAGAGGGATGCGGGAGGGGGACGCGGACGGTCAGCTCGGAAGAGCGCGCGCGCGTCGACGCGACGGGCGGAGGGGCGCGACGCGAACTTCCGCGTCGATCGGGGGGGGGGTCCGACGTCGATCGATCGCGGCCGGCGCGGACGATCGACCGATCGCGGCGACGCCGCGCGCGCGCGGGGTCGCGACGACGCGATCACCCCGCGGCGGACTCGCGCGATGCGTGAAGCGCTCGACGCACCTTGGTGGGCTCGGGCATCGTGAGTGTGTGAGGCGTCGACGTGCGGGTGCGCGGGCGTGAAAGACCGAGCGCGGACGGCGCTTCGCCGCCGCCAAGAGCGGGCAGGAATCGTCGTCTCTCGACCGTCGGCTCGGTCGACCGAGAGCTCGCTTTCGGCGGTTTCAAACGCGCGCGCGTTTGAAACCGCCGTTTGACCGGTGTTGATCGCGCGTCAGCATCGCTCACGCGCGCCGCGTCATCGACAGATGCGAAACGCGATGCGAGCGTTTGAACGCGGCTCGCCGCGGACACTTCCGCGGTCGCCCGGCGCCATGCCCGACGCGCTCTCGCCCGACGAGCTCAAGGCTGAGCTCGAGAACCTCACGAGACTCGCGGGGGTGAACCTCTCCCCCGAGGTGTTCGACGTCCTCCTCGAGCTCACGCGCATGGACGTCGTCCCCACGGCGACCGCGCAAGTGCTCAAGTCGCTGTGCACGAAATCGCAGCTCCGCGCGAGCTACGGCGGGAAGTGATGATGACAGGAGGGGGACTGAAGCGACGACGACGACGACGACGACGAGGAGGAGGAGGACGACGGCGGCGAGGAACGGACGTCGCCGTCGAAGGAAAAGGCGGGACGGGGAGGGGACGCGGTAGGTAGCCATCACGTAGCGACGGGTAGACGATGTCACGCGAGGAGAGCGAACAGAAAAGTCGCAGTCGCGCGTCGAAGATACGCGCCAGCCTGTCTCTCGAGATTCGCCATTCGCACCATGCGCGCGCTGTCCTCCTCGCCCGTCCTCACGTCCCGGGGTTCGCTCGCGAACGCGCGCGCCCTCGCGCGCGCCCCACGCGCGGCGTCCAACGCGTCGCGCGGTCGCGACCTCGCGGCGATCACGCGCGCGGGCTGGTTCGAGAACGACAAGGACAAGGCTGGTCGAGACACGACCTGGGAGGCGCAGCAGGAGATATTGCGGAAGCGCCGACGCGGCGTGAACGTCGAGTCCGAGATCTCGTCGCGGCGCAAGAAAGTCAGCGGGTTCCTCAAAGGGACGCTCTCGAAGGAGGAGACGGAGGCGATCAACAAGAAGAACCGCGACAAGGCGAACGAGCTGTCGAAGGAGGCGTTCAAGGGGCAGAAGGGATGGATATCCATCCCCGGCATGGCGATCGGCATGCCCGAGTTCGACGGCGGCGAGCGGTTCGACCTGCGCGGGCCGTACGCGGACGAGGGGTGGGTCGACCCTGACGACGAGGGCATCTCGAACCCGTTCAAAGGGCTGTTCGGGGGTGGGAAGAAGAAGAAAGAAGAGGAGAAGCCGAAGCCGAAGCCGAAGAAGAAGGGCTTCTTCGGGCGGTGACGACGACGACGCGACTCTCGTCGCGGGCGTACCGTAACAACTTATCCTATAGTCGACGATCTATCTCGTATCCACGCGCGCGCGCGCGACGAACCCAAAACACAACTACGGCGTTAGCTAGCTAGAATCTCATCTCGTCGTCGCGTCTACGGCCTCCCGCGCGAGTCTGTGACGCGCGCCGACGACGACGCGCGTCACAAGTCACCGCCGCGCTCGTACTGAAGTATCGTCACGATGATGACGACGACCATCGCGCACATCATGATCGCGCCCATCACCACCGGCCCCGTCGGGTCGTGAAACGCCACCGTCCTCCGCGCCGCGATGGCCCGCCCGCGCCACACGAACGTCCACGTCGCGTACGCGCACAAGCACACGCTCGCGCTGAGCATCGTCATCGCGATCACCAGCGGCGCGGTGCTTCGATCGTTCCCGTGAACGTCCTTATGCGGCGCCCCGGACGGAGACCCTCCGAGGTGGACGCCCACGAGCGCGGCGCCGATCGTGCCGATGAGCACCGCGGTGTGGAGCCAAGAGAGAAACGTCCGCTCGTTGGCGAAGAACGTCTTCGGCTCGACGCGCATCGGCACGCTGCGCGGGACCGAAGGCGCGCGACCGCCGCCGGCGCCGGCGCGACCGCCGCCGGCGCCGCCGCCGGGGAGCCGTCTGAAGAAGCGCTTGACGTCCGCGAAGAACCCGGCGCCGCGGCGACCGGCGGCTTCGCGCATGCCCTCCGCCTCCGCGCGCGCGTCGCCGATGAGGTCCAAGACCACGTGCCGCGAAGCGTCGCGCCCTTCCAAGTCGCGCGCGAGGAGCAACGGGTGCGTCAGCTCGCCGTCCTCGTCGCTCCCTCGGCTCCCTCGCCGCTTGCCGGCGTCCGTCCTCGCGTCCGCCGCCGCGGCCGCGGCCGCGCCCGTCGCGGCGTCGCCGGCGCCCGGGCGGGGGACGCGCGCGGCGCCCGTCTCCACGCTCGCCGAGTGCTGCAGCGAATCCCGCAAGCTCACGTCGTCGACCCAGTACGGCACCTCTTGCGCGGTGTCCGGAAACAAGACCGCGCAGCCGTGCATAAATTTGGAAAACTTGTGCACCTCTGTCAGCGCGCCGCTCGCGACAAGCTCGTTGACCCAGTCCGGCGCGGCGACGCCCTCGCCGAGCGCGAGCTTAATCTCGAGCACCGCGTGAGGAAACCGCGTCACCTCCGTTCGGTGCAACGGCACGCTCGGGTCGCGGTACCACCGCTCCAACGCCGTGCACGACGGCCCTCCCGCGGGATTCTCCACGAGCATCGCGAGGGACGTGTCCAGCGAGCAACGCACGCTCGCGTCGTACGGCACCTGAAACGCGGTCCGCATGTACACCGTGCGAAGCGTCGGCTGCAGCTGCTTGCTCTCGATCGCTCTCTGCACCTCCGTGAACAGCGTCTTGATCTTCTTCAGCTCCGCGCCGGACGTTGGTCGCTCGCGATCGTTCTTCGCGTGCTGCGCGCGAAGCCGCGACTCCTCCTTCTCCCACGTGTGCTTACATTGGAGATACGGCACGATGTACGCCGCCGGAAGCGCGAATCGCTCCTTGACGCTCTCCTCCCCGGTCCAGCTCTCCCGGTGCGTCTTCCTCTCGACGTACACCGACCCCGTCGGCGCGGGGCCGTACCAGCGCAGCCGAATGGCGATCGCGCGCGGCGCCTTCTTCAGTCTCGCGTGGTACAGCTCCAAGTGCACGTTGTCCAGGTACACCGAGTTGGTCATCTGGCTGTCCGCGTGCGAGGGCAACGTCAGCCCCGCGAAGCCCGGCGCGACGCCGTCGCCGCTCTCGCCCGCGGCGGCTTCCACCAGTCCCTTCACGCGCTCGCGCTCGACGAGAAACACGGGCAAGTGCTGCGCGATGTTCTGCTTCACGCCGCTGACGTCCTCGGGCGATACCCAGTACTTCCGCGTCGTTCGGACAAAGTCCTGCGCGCCGTCGCGCTCGCTCGCCTTCTTCTTCTTCCCGTTCGCCTTCCGCGTCCGGTCGCCGCGCAGAAGCTCGAACAGGTCCGACATCTGCACGACGAAGACGCTCGAGTGATCCGCGCGAATCCACGGCAGCTGATGCAGACGTTCGAGGTAGTACCGACAGCACACCGTGTGGGGGCAGAGTTTGTCGTGTTTCTTCAAAATTTTGTAGCACGCCATCATGTTCAGGTTCGCAAACTTCTCGATGCGAAGGAACTCGTCCTGGACGCGCTGCAGGCGTTCTCGCAGCGCGTCGACGACGCGCGTCGCTTCCTCGACCACGTCGCCGCTGAGCGTGCTGAAGGGCGACCCCTGGTCCTGGTCTTCGCCGCTCGACGCCGACGCGGACCCGGACCCGTTCTCGCCGCCCTCCGCGGCGGCAGCGGCGACGACGGAGGACACGGACTCGAGCGACGCGATCGAGGAGGTCTTCGACCCGCACGTCGCCGCGATCGTCGGGAGGTCGCGCCTGTGGACGAACGATCGATGACGTGCGACGATGAGCGATGGATCGGCGGTCGAAGAGGAGAAGCGAGGGAGGCGACGACGACGACGGAATAAAATAAACGTACGACGACGAGACGGGACGGGAAGGCGCAGAGTCGCGCGAGATCGGCATGTCGCGCGTCGCACCTCACGGCGTCGTCGATCTCCGCCGCGCAGCTCGCGACGTCGTCCTTGAGCCTGGAGAGCGTGCTCGTGACGAAGTCCCGAACGCGATCCATGTCGTCGTCCAGCAGTTCGAAGAACCGCGTCTCCGTCGCCTGCGCGCTCGCGTTCCCCTGCGGCTTGCGCGGCGATAAAGTGAGCGAGAACTGCGCGAGCGATTTCGGCGGGGTGAACCTCTCCGCCCCCGCGTCGTCCCCGAGCGCGGCGGCCTCATCCCGAGACGCGACGATCGCCTTCAGGACCTTCTTCAGGGCGTTATACCTCACGTAGTGCTCCTTCCATTCCCTCACCGCGTTCTCATCGAGGTATTGCCCGAACTTCATCTCAGATCGCGCTCTCGGAACTGACGCTTTCGAAAGGGCATCACCGCGTTGTGGCCACGGAATATTCCATTTCCGCGCCAACTTAACTTTCTGACGTATTCGTACGTTAAATATACATATGCGCAAACAGTCAGGAGAGTGACGCCAAAAGTACAAGTCGGAGATCTGACGCGCGAAACGAAAAAGGTTCTGTTCGCGCGCCGAGCGTCGAGCAGAGCTCGAGCTATCTCGACGAGACAGTGTTCGCGGCAGCGCGCGGACGAACGACGATGCGGACGACGACGCGCGCGGCGGCGGTTCTCTTCGCCGCGCTCCTCGCGGTCGCGTCCGCGCCGACGCCCTGCGCCGCGCTCGCGCGCGCGTCGCGCGGGGCGACGGCCGCGCTGTCCCCGCGCTCCCCGACGACGTCGACGATCTCGAAGAAGAAGAAGCCCCGCCCGCTCCCCGTCCCCTCGGGCGTGCACATCGCGCTCGGTGCGAACGACGACGAGATGACGATCACGTGGCAGACGTCGAGCTCCGCCGGAAGCGTCGTGCAGTACGCCCCGTTCGGAGGGGGGAACGAAGAACTCGTCCTGAGCGCGACGGGGGAGGAGCGCGCGTTCGTGGACGGCGGGAACGCCTCGGGGACGAGACTCATCCATCACGCGACGCTGCGCGAGCTCCGCCCGGGAGAGAAGATCGCGTACCGCGTCGGCGACCCGGTGTCGCGCGCGTGGAGCGAGCGGTTCTGGTTCTTCCACAAGCGCTCGCCGGAGCAGATACGAGCCGGCCCGCCGCTGCGGATGATCGCCGTGTGCGACGTCGGGCACTCCGACTCCACCGGCGTGTTAGATCTCGTCCGCGCGGAGGTGCACGGCGTCGACGGCGCCGACGCGGACGTCGCGGAGGCGCGTCCCGACCTCCTCGTGCACTGCGGCGACTTCGCGTACGATCTGGACAGTCGCGACGGGCGCACGGGCGACCGATACATGGACGACATCCAGCCCATCGCGGCGTACGTGCCGTACATGGTATCCCCGGGGAACCACGAGCGCGCGTACAACTTTTCGCACTACAAGGCGCGGTTCCGCATGCCCGGCGTCGGCGCGGAGACGGAGACGCAGAACCACTACTACTCGCTCGACATCGGACCGGTGCACTTGGTGGCGTGGAACTCGGAGGTGTTCTTCTGGGGCGAGTACTTCGACGCGGCGTACGTGAACAAGATGTACGACTGGCTCGAGGCGGATTTAGCGGCGGCGAACGCGAACCGAGCGAAGACGCCGTGGATCGTCGTCCACGGCCACAGGCCGATGTACTGCGCGAAAGCGACGAAGGGGTACGCGTACGCCGCGGAGGAGGAGAGTCGACGAGGGGGATGGTTCACGCGTGCGATAACGTCCGGGAAGAGGGCGTTAGGTTTAGGAAAGAAACACAACCACGCGGACGATAAGCCGACGTGCTCGTGGACGAACGAAGCCGTCCGAAGAGGCATCCCTTCGTGGTGCGAGGACGAATACAGAGACGGAGCGCTCGGCGCGTGCGGCGCGAGAGAGGCGACGGAATTCCTGGGAGAGGCGTCGGCGTCGGCGTCGGCGTCGGAATCGCAGCGGTCGATATTCCCGATCGAGGAGCTCTTCTACGACCACGGCGTCGACTTGCACTTCAACGGGCACGAGCACGACTACGTGCGGTATTACCCCGCGTATCGCGACGAAGTCGCGGGCGGAGAGAACGTCACGTTCGAGCGGTACGTGAACCCCCACGCGACGGTGCACATCACCACCGGCAGCGGCGGGAACGAAGAGATGGACAGCGGCGCGAAGTTCCCGAACCCGCCGAGCCGGGGAAGGTGCACGCACGACGACGCCGCGGCGTGGTGCGCGTTTCAGAGCGGGTGGGGCCCGAAGAAGAAGAGCGGACGCAGCGCGGATTTCACGTACGGCGTCGTCTCCGTCGACGGCGACGGAACGTCGCTGGAGTGGCGGCAGTACAGCGCGTACGACAAGGGGCTCGAGATCGATCGGTTCAGGATCGAGACGAGCGCGCACGGGCCGTTCAAGGACAGGATTAGGAGGGGGGGGGGGACGACGGTCGACGCGGCGGCGCGTCCCTGAGACGTCGTCTAGCCAGCCGGGGACGCGCGAGCGCGGCGAGGCGGCGAGGCGGCGATCGCGATCGATACCGCAGCACGCATTATGATATCACACGCATCACGACGCACGCAAACACGCCGCGCTCACGCGCCCATGTTCTGCGGAATCCACAGCGCGCACCCGCCCTCCGTGCACGCGCTCGCCGCGAGCATCATCCCCGGCGCCCACCGAATCGAGCTCGGGATCCCCGCGTGCCTCGACCCCCACACCGCCACCTTCCCCCCCGTCTTCGCGCTCCACACGTGCACGCGGCTGTCCGCGCCCCCGGACAACACGTACTGCCCGTCCGGGGTCCAGCACGCCTCGAGGTTGTTCCCGGACGCCCCCGCGGCGTCCTTCCCCTGCCCCATCCCGCCCGTCTCCGCGCCGACGTTGATGCGCATAGTCTCGTCGCCTTCGAACGCGTTGAGCACGTACATGACCCCTCCGGCGACGCACAGCAGAAACTCCCCGTCCGGCGAGAACTTCGCGCACGTGACCCGCGGCGCGTGCCCGGTGACCCTGTCCTTCGCGCCCACTCGAAACGTCGTGAACGGCCCCTGGTCGTACCCTCGCGCATCGTACAGCTTCACCTCGCCGTCGTCCGTCGCGGCGGCGAAGATGAGCCCCTGCGCGTCGCACGCCACCGACGGCGTCGTCGCGCATCGGATCACGCCGTTGCAGACGTTCGTGCGCAGGTCCCACAGGCGCACGGTGCGGTCCTTGGCCGCGCTGAGGAACTGGTCGGTCTTCGCGGACATCGCGACGGAGACGACCTGGTCGGCGTGCCCGACGAAGTACCGCAGGTACGTGTTGTCGTGGAGCGAGTGGTATCGCAGCGCGTGATCCTTCTGCGGCTGCGCCGACGCGGTCTTCACCTTGGACGCGTACACGACCGCCTGGGACGCGTGCGTGAAGGTGACGCACGAGCAGCCGTACTTTTTGGAGTAGAGCGTCTTCAGGAGCTGCCCGGTGTTCGTGCGGTACAGGTGCAGCGCGTCGTCGTCGCCTGCGCGGGGGAGGAGGGATCGGGATCGGATCGCGACGGGTCGGTGAATGGATTCGAGGGCGGCGCGCGGGGCGCGGGGGGGATCGCGCGACGGGAGGGACCGCGCGCGTGGACGTCGCGCGCGCGCGAAGGCGCCGTCGTCGCGATCGCGGGGATGAACCCGCGGCGCGATCGGACGATCGCGCGCGCGGGAGCGGGAAGTCTCGACGCGCGCCGCGCGGGTCGAGGCGAGCGGCGAAAAGCGGAGCGAGATCCGCGGACGCACCGACGGTGACCATCACGTCCTCGGTGTGATGGAAATCGAGCGAGTTGATGGGGCCCGTGTGGTCTCGAAAGAACCGGCCGGGCGCCATCGACTTGATCTGCTGCTCGTCCAGGAGCACCATCGCGCTCGTCGCGCGCGCGAGAGGGCGGCGGAGATGAGATGAAGTGGCCGCGGCGAAATCGTCGCCGCGGTTTTGCAGGCGAGAGGACGAAGGACGAGTCGGCGGTTTTCGGAGTGACCGACGACGGACGCCGGCGAGGAGAGAACCTCATCGCGCGCGCGAGAGGGAAAGAGTCTCGGCGTTTCTGTTTAATACGTGCATTGCAAAAGCCGCGGACGCCATCGCGGCGATGGCGTCCGCGGCGTGTTGGCTCTCGTTATCATACAAGCGGAGGTCGCGTCCGATCCGTCCCTCGACGGATCCGTCCGATCCGATCGGGGCGATCCGTCCGATGCGTCCACGCACTCGATCCGCGTCCGCCGTCCCTCTCCTCCGGGATTCTCTCCTCTCCTCCACCGCACCGCGCGTCTCTTAATCCTTGGACTTCTTCTTGCCGACGCGGTACGACCCGGTCACGATCGCGTGATCCCGCTCGTACGGCTCCAACGTCAGCTGCTCCGCGGGCTTGAACTGCTCCTGCTGCAGCTTCTTCACTTCGCGCGCGAAAACCGCCTCCGCCGGCACCGTGGAGTCGATGCAGTTCGCCTTGATGGAGATGATAAAGTTCCCGCCCGTTTTCAAGAAGTACTGCGCGTTGAGCGCGACGATTCTCGCCTGGTCCGGTTGCGCGACGTCCGCGAAGATCGTGTCCACCATGCCGACGAGCATGCGGTACCGCATCGGGTGCCTCGCGTCCTCGATGATTGGAATGACGTTGGTGCGCTTCTTCGCCATGTTCACCAAGTCGCGGCCGGGGCGGTGAGAGAACTCCACGGCGTAGACGCACCCGGTCGGGCCGACGACGTCGGAGCAGTGCGACACCGTCGTCCCCGCGGCGGCGCCGAGGTACAGAAGCTTCGTCCCGGGTTTGATGTGCACGTTGTCGAGGCCGCCGAGGATGCCCGCGGCGACTTTCGACCGAAACGGGTTCCACACGCGGTACTCCGTCTTCGTGCCGTCCTCCTCGTCCACGGAGATTCTCTTCTCGCCGTACACGGACTCGCCGACGACGAGGTTCTTCGTGACGAGCGCGTCTTCTTTCCCGCGCGCGACGAAGATGCCCTCGTGGCGGTGCTTCTCGACGACGACCTTCGCGCCGCCCTTCATGCCGCCTCTGCCGCCTCTGCCGCCGCGGCCGCCGCGGCCGCCGCCTCTGCCGCCGCGGCCGCCATCGCGGCCGCCTCTGCCGCCGCCGCGTCCGCCGCGTCCGCCATCGCGGCCGCCTGACGATGAGAGGGAGAGAAGAGAGCGAGGGGACGGGCGACGGTCGTTTGGTGAGATAAACGATCGGGGACGGATGGTGGATTGTCGTTTGCGAATTCGTCCGTCGCGACTCCCGCGGGAATGAATTTCCGTGACGAAGCGTGCGCGCGGTGGGCCGCGCGCGACGCGCGCAACGCGCGCGCGACGATCGCGCGCGCAATTCCGAGATCACGAGAGGGATGAAGACGCACCGCGACCGCCGCGACCGCCGGGGGAGAAGCCACCGCGGCCACCGCCTCTGCCGCCGGGGCTGAAACCTACGGGATGATCGAAGGGAAGACGCGCGAGAGGAGGGAGAATTCGTTCGGTCAGACGGCGGCGGGGCGGCGGGTTCGAGCGTCGCGCGGCGAGGTCCGAGGGGGCGCGAACGACGCGCGCGATCGCGTCGGCGTCATCGCGCGCGCACGATGACGCGCGACGCGTCGCCACGCGCGCGCGACGGCGCGTCCAACGCGACCTCGCGCGTTCCCGGACGCCGCCGAGGACGCGCGTTCGTTCGCTTTTTTTTTTGCGGCGAATCGACAGATTCGCTCTCGGCTCCGGAAACGTCGCGCGGGGGGGACACGCACCGCCTCTGCCGCCGCGTCCAGCAGGAGGTCGCATCTTTACAGGTGTCCGGTGAGCGTAGACGCGCTCCGGAGTACCGAGATTACTCGCCGGCCGACGTGTGAACGCGGTCGATGAAGTGAACGGGGACGCGATTTTCCGCGGAGAGAGAAGGTTTGGCTGGCTGGTCGAGCAGAGAGCGCACTCGAAAAATAAATCATCTTCCGACGTCGACGGCGACCCGTCCGCCGTCGTCCTAGTAGCTAGGCTAGCACCCGCCGCCCTCGCTTCTTTCCTCTAACTAATCGCCCAAGTACGCGACCGCGTCGATCTCTATCTTCGCGTTCAGCGGCAGCGTCTTCACGGTGAAGCACGCCCGCGCGGGCGGGTCGTTCGGGAACCGAGCGCCGTAGATCGCGTTCACCTTCGCGAAGTCGTCCATGTCCGCGAGGAGTATCGTCGTCTTCACGACCGCGTCGAAGTCCGCCCCCGCGGCTTTCAGGATCTCCCCCATGTTCTTCATGACCTGCTCCGTCTGCGACTCGACGTCGTCGCCCGCGAAGTCCTTCGTCCCGGGGACGAGGCCGATCTGTCCGCTGACGTAGAGCGCGTCCCCGGCGCGGACGGCTTGGCTGTACGGGCCGAGCGCCGCGGGGGCCTTGTCCGTGGCGACGACGCTCTTGGACATCGCGCGCGCGGCGACGACGCGCTTGGCGGGCGCGCGGAGCGTCGCCGGCGCGCGGAGCGCGCCGGCGACGCGGCCGAGGGACGTGAGCGAGCGAGCGGCGGCCATCGGGGTGGTGTCGTAGAAAGTGATTATTCTGTGACGGAGAGCGGCCGCCGGTGGGCCGCGGCCGGCGCGCCGCGCGACGAGACCTCCGGTCGCGCCTGGTTTTTGCGGCCGAGTTTCCGCGCTGAGGCGCGCACAGCGAACGCCGCACCCGACGCGGCCGGCCGTCTGAACCGCGCCCACCGCGGGTTCAGAGACCTTCACTCTAAAGGTCCTCGCGACGCGCGCGCGCTCCGCGATCGCTCGCGCGCTCGAGGCGCGTCCGCGGGGGGCGCCATGAAGATGCCCACGTTCGAGAAGAATCCAAAGGAGAAGGCGTTCTCCGGGTTCGGAAAGTCGATGCTCAAGGCGATGGGGTGGAGCGAGGGCGAGGGCTTAGGGAAACAGCGCGACGGCATCAAGGAACACGTCAAGGTGAAGCAGAGAGAGTTCAACATCGGTCTCGGCGCGGAGAAGGAGCGGTACAAGTGGGAGGAGAAGTGGTGGGAGAATCACTACGAGGGCGCCGCCGCCAAAATCGCCGCCGCGTGCGCGGACGCGGGCGTCGCGGTCGACGACGGCGGCTCCGACGGCTCGGACAGCGACAGCGACAGCGACGCCGACAGCGACAGCGAGATGGCTCGGAACTTGAAGCACTGCGCCGTGGACGCGACCGGGAAGAAGATCGTCGCCGCGGGCAAGGTCAAGGGCCGCGACGGCATCTACTACAGCGGGCGAGAGTCCGACCTGAAGCTCGCGAAGGACCTCGCGAAGGGCGGCGGGAAGGGCGACGGCGGGTTCTTCGGAAGAGCGAAAGGGAAGCTCGCGCGCATCGCGGAGGCGGAGAAGGCGTTCATGGACAAGTACGGGGGGGTCCAGGAGGGCGACGCCGCGAGAGAGCGCGCCGCGCGCGGGGACGACGCGTCGTCCTCCGGCGGGGGATCCCCCGACGCGAAGAAGGCGAAGACGAGTCGGACGAAGGCGTCGAAGAGGGACAAAAAAAAAGCCGCCGCGAACGACGAGGCCGAGGCGGCGAAGAAGGCGGCGAAGAAGGCGGACAAGAAGTCGAAGAAATCCGCGCCGAGGACGCCGTCACCCGATCCGGAACCCGAGCCGCTGACCGGGGAGGCGTACGAGGGGAAACCGAGCGCCAGCACGCTGTCGTTGTCGTGGTGGCAAAACGCCAAGTTCACGTGGGGCGGCGTCGTCGGGAGCAAACGCGAGCGCGACCTGGACGATCGATCCGCGGTGAAGCGCGAGCGAGGGTTCACGGAGGACGACCAGGAAGCGCTGTTCAACCTCGCGCACGACGGGAAGGTGGAGAAGAGATCGAAGAGGGGCTTGGGCGGTAAGGGCGTCATCAAGACGGAGCACACGGGGACGAAGCGGAGGTTCGACGACGACGGCGAGCTCGACGCGGCGCCGGGGACGGGGAAGTCCGCGAAGGAGCCCGCCGCGGTCGTCGTCAAGGAGAAGAGAGAGAAGAAGGAGAAGAAGGAGAAGAAGAGCAAGAAGGAGAAGAAGAGCAAGAAGGAGAAGTCGCCCAAGGTGGACCTCGCGAGAGCGCCGGCGAAGCGAGCGAAGCGGAACTCGTACCTCGACAAGATAAACGACCTCGCCGCGGTGAACCGCGCCGGCGGGGCGAGGGTGCCGGGCAAGTGAAGCGCGGTGGCGACGACGACGACGAGGGAGGGAGGGAGGGAGCCGGCGAGCGGCGCGCGTCGGTTAGCATCATGTCGTGTCGTATGAGTGCGACGTCGTCGCGGCGCGCTCGCGTTCCGTCCGCCGCCTCGCCTCGCCTGGCTCGTCGGGCGCTGTGTTCCCCCAGCCGTGATCAGCCGCAGCAGCCATCGCTCAGATCATTTGAAAACGAACGCGTGCACTCGAGAGCGCGCCGCGGGCAGGGTGATACCGTCCGTCGCCGCGCGTCCGACGCCCCCCCCCCACATGAAGCGGGCCCGCGAGGAGGTCGACGAGCTCGACGATCGACCGCGGAAGACAGAGGAGTCCCCGCCGAAGCGCTTCCGCGCGCGAGTCGTCAGGCTCGTGCAGAGGCTCCTGACGTCGTACTTCCGCTCGGGCGCGGCGATCGCGCCGCGGTCGCCCGCGCCGGAGCCGGAGCCGCGGCGCGCGCTGGAGTACGACAACTCCGACGGCGAAGAGGACTGGGGCGGGGAGGAGCGGGAGGGGACGTTCAAGTCGGTCGCGGACGACGCGTCGGAGGAGGCGCGGTTCGGACGGTAGACTTTTAAGATCCACGCAGTCCGAGGCGGGACGACGATGAAGCGCGGAAGAGCCGCGACGGGGAGCACGCCGCAGCGAAGCGGGTCATCGTTCGTGGACTGCCCGCTCTGCGCGAAGTCGTTCCACTCCGCGCTGATCGCCGCGCACGTCGACGGTTGCCTCGGCGTCGTCGCCGCGGAGGAGCCGCCGAAGGAGGAGGAGGCGACGACGCTCGGAGGAAAACCGAAAGATGAACAGACGAAGGCGCCGGCGGACCCTTCCCCGCCGCCGCCCGCCGACGCGCCCGCGCCCGCGCCGTCCGCGTTCGCGGCGATGATGAGAGCGCAGCGAGGCGCGAGCTGCAAGCGCGTCTTCACGGCGTGGATCGACGCGGCGACCGACGCGTGGCGGTGGGTCGTCGAGCCCGGCGCCGCGCCCGGCGCCGCCGCGGAGGCGGCGGGGTTCGACGCGAGCGGCGCGAGGGGCGGCGGCGGGCTGTTCACCGCGGTCGTGAAGTTCAAGGAGAAGACGACGGAGGGAGAGCCGTGCGAGACGACGCTGACGCTCGTCACGGACGTCCAGCCCGCGAGCGCGGGGGAGGCGGAGGCGGAGCTCCGCGCCGCCGCGCGACCTCCGTCGGATGGCTCGCGGGGGCCCTCGGACGGCGCGCCGCACCTCTCCCCCGGGGTGCTCAAGTCCGCGCTCCAGAAGAACATACGGCGCGGGCGGATCGTCTCCGCGGCGCGGTGCGCGAGGCTTCTGCTCCTTCAGTCCCCGTCCGAGGCGCTCAGAAGGCTGCCCGTGATCGCGCTCGAAGACGCCGTCGCGCATCCCGCGACGCCGCTCGTCGCGTGGCTCGCCGCGGCGCACAGCAAAGGGTACGCGCTGCCTCGAAGCGCGCGCGATGTCGTCGTGCGCTACGCCGCGGAGCTCGCGGCGTGCGATGGGAAGGACGTCGACGTCGTCGGGGAGGACGCGTTTGACGAGAAAGAGAACGGCGCGGCGGCGGCGGCGACGGCGACGACGACGACGAGCGAGCTGTGCAACCTCGCGGTGGCGTGTCGAGGCTTGGACGCGTCGCGCCAGTCCGGGATGATCGTCGCGCTGTGCGTCCGCGCGCACTTCGGGGGGATGAAAGGCGACGTGGACATGCTCCGCGCGAGCGCGGCGACGTGGCGCGCGAGGTTCGTGGAAGAGAACGCCGAAGCGAAGGAGTCGAACGGATCGCGCGCGGGCGCGGGCCCCTCGTGGTCGTCCGCGCTCGACGCGCTCTTCGCGTCCGCGGCGGAGAAAGCGTCCGCGGCGCTCGCCCTCGCGGCGCGGCGCGCGTCCTCAGACGCCGCCGCCGCCGCCGCCGTCCCGGCTCTCGCGTCGGCCGCGCCCGTGGACGCGGGCGCGTTGACGCGAAAAGACGTCCCGCCCGCGGCGATTGACTTTCACGTCTCGGACGTCGTCGAGGACGCGTGTCGATCGCCGCGCGCGAGCGTCGCGCTGACCGAGGCGCTCGATCACGGGCTCGACCGCGCGCTCGGGGAAGATCTCCCCGCGCTCGTGCGGTCGGTGATATGGTCGCGGTGCTCGTCCGTCACGGACAAGAGCGCGTGGTCGAGAGCTTGGGCGGGGGCGGGGGCGGAGGTGAGACTGCTTCCCATACGACCCCGTTCGCGTGGTGCACGCCGTTCCTTAAGGACTTTTCCCGTCGTCACTCTTCACCCGCGCTTCCCTTT
>MDSW01131404.1_pt1 | contig 22632 bp, 24 predicted proteins | sample 811171 | NCBI WGS metagenome assembly MDSW01 (sample SAMN05326641, study PRJNA326480) | marine metagenome | isolation source: seawater | place: Atlantic Ocean: North West | collected 2012 | reverse complement strand
TTCTTTTGATCCATTTTTATGTATTACAAAAAAATCAAAATTTTTTTTAATTTGTTTAAAAATTTTTTTAAAATAATCCAAAGAGTAAAAATAATCTTGATTGGCTTTTTTTTGTTTCATAAAGTGTAAATATAAATTTATAAATGTTAAAAAATCCTGGTAATTATCAGAAATAGAGACGCTCAAATCGTTTTTTTTAGCTTTTAAAATTTTGTTTTTTATTGATGAATTGTAATCTTCTGAAATATTATTCTCCAAATTGAGAGTTTTATAAACAATATCTCCCTCATATGAAATATTAAGGTTATTATCATTAATTTTACCATGCAAATTAGTAAATGGGTCAAATCTAATTAGACATGCAATAATATTTTTTTTTAAACAATATTCTTTCAAAAGTTCAATTGCATTACTTAAAAATGTTTGATCCTCAGAATTGGAAATAGGTCCAGAATAACCATAAGGGCTTTCAATATCATAAAAATCTTTAAAACCATCTAAATTTATTTTTTTTTTTAAATAGGGCATGAAAAAAAAATTATTTTTTTCCTCAATAAACATGCATTCCAAAAGAACATTTTTATCGGTATATAATTTTAAATATTCAATTTCTTTATAGGCTTTTAAACCTGAAAATTTTTCTAACATTAAAAGCTTTTTTTCCCATAACTTTTTTTTTTCTGGGGTGATGATTTCAAATTTCATAAACTAATTTAAATTTCTATTTGTTATTGGTTGATCTTTTTTGAGATTTATTTTAGTTTTTTTTCCAATAATTTTACCTATTTCATAAGGATGAAATTCTTTGAATGGTCTTTTATAGTCTATGAGCTTTTTTTCAAGTATTGTCCCTTTTTTAATAAATTTTTTAGCCACTAAACCTCTTCTAATTGAAAAAATATTTTTTTGTTCACTTTTTGTAATTTCCTTTTTTTCTGAACCCAAAACTTGTTCAATATTTTTAATAGATTTTATAAAATTGGTTAATTCATTTGAATTTAATGAGGCGTTATGATCAGGACCTCTCATTTTTTTATTTATTGTAAAATGCTTCTCAATAAATCTTGCTCCTAAAGTTATAGATGCTAAAGCAGCCTCATTTCCTTCTGAATGATCAGAGAGACCTATCTGACATTTAAATTTTTTTTTATATGTTTTTAAAACATTAATATTCATTTCATTTAGTGGAGCAGGATATTCAGACGTACACTGCATTAAAACTAATTTTTTATTATATTTTTTTATTTGTCTAACTGCTCTTTCAACATCTTTAATATTGCCTATTCCAGTGGATAACAAAGTGACTTTTTTCTTTTTAGCTATTTCTTTTAAAAATTCTAAATTTGTGAGTTCTGTAGAGCTAATTTTTAAAAATGATACTTTTAGTGATTTGACCAAAAAATTTAAGCTTTCAGTTCCATCTGGTGTAGATATAAATATTATTTTTTTTTTTTCACAATATTTTTTAATTTTTTTGAATTCCCCAAATGTTAATGCAAGTTTTTTTGTTAGTTCAGATCTTTTGAGTTTGAAACTTTTACTCTCTTTTATATAATCAGGGTTTACAGCAAAATCTCCTGTTAACTCTCCGGGTAAAAATGTTTGGAATTTGACAGCATCAGCACCAGCTTTTTTTGCAATATCAACTAATTTAAAAGCATTTTTGAGTATTCCATTGTGATTAACACCGGCTTCCGCAATTATAAAAACCTTATTTTTATTTTTTTTCATAAAATTTTTTTATTAAAATCTTTTTTAAATTTCGTTTTTTTATTATTGCGAAAATTTTGGAAATTGTATTTTTTTTAAAATAAAGATTTTTAAATTTAATTTTTTCCTTAATATTCCTCTTAAAAATAATTTTTTTAATCAAAAATTTTAAATTAGCTATATCACCTTTAGAATTATAAATATTATCAGAAAAATATCTTCCTTTTTGTCTATCACCTATGTTTATACTTCTTAAGTTCAAACTTGGGGTTTCAATTATTCCACTTGAAGAATTTCCTATCATTAGTGAGATTTGGTTTAGAGTTGATAAAAAGAGTTTTTTGCCTAACGACTCAATATATATTGATCTATTAGAATTTTTTTTAATAAAAGATCTTATAATTCTTTGAATATCGGAATATCCCTTATCATGATTTGGTGACGTAAAAATAATTCTTAACCTTTTGAAATATTGTAAAACTGAAATTAAATTTTTAAAATTATTTAAACTTTTTTTTGGGTTTAATGTTTCTGGATGATAAGATACTAGAATAGTTTTTTCATCTATTTTAAACCTCAAAACTTTTTGTAATTTGTTCTTAGAAATTAATTCTTCGTTGATTATTTTTTCCACTCCTATTGATCCAGTCACAAAAATATTTTTAGGAGTTTCTCCCATTGAAATAAGTCTTTTTTTACATTTTGAAGTTGAAACAAAATGAATATGAGCTATTTTTGAAACTGCATGTCTAATTGAATTATCCCATGCTCCTTCGGTAAGTTGACCTCCTGCATAATGGAATATCGGAATATTTCTAAGAAGTGCAACATTAGCTGCGGGTAACATTTCGTATCTATCTCCTGGCAAAAATATTGCATCAGGTTTTTTTTCGCTTATAAAATTATCTATTCCTTTAACAATATTATTTAGATTGTATGATGAATTTTTTTTATAATTACATCTTATTACCTTATTAATTTTAATCTTATCATTAATTATTTCTTTAACTGTGTTTCCAAATTTTTTACTAGTATGGCTACTAGTAACAACAAAAAAATATTTCAAATTTTTATCTTTTTTAATTTTTTGGATTATTGGTGAAACCAAACCGTAATCTGACCTTGTTGTGGAAAAAAATAATATTTTTCTCATATAATTTTAATTTTTTGATCTAAATACCTTTGTTTGCCTATAGTATTTCTTTCAATTTTTTTAACCTTTTGAATTTTAATTATAAAATTCGGTAGAATCTTTTTTAATTTTTTAGATATAGTATTTAAAACTTCTCTTTCATTTTTTGTTTTTAAATATAATTGAACCTGAATAATAATTTTCCCTTTTTGATATTGTACTACCTTATAGTTTTCAATTTTTTTCCAATCCATATCGTTATAATTAAATATTGCCGGGGCTAGTGGGATTAAATTCGATTTTTTATCTAAAACGTAATCTTGTAACCTACCTTCTACCTGGTCCACAAAAAAATAGTTTCTTTTACACTTACATTTTTTTTTTCCTATAGAAGCTACATCACCAGTCTTGTATCTTATCATTGGCATCATATAATTATTAAAACCAGTTGCTGTAATTATGCCTTTTGATTTTTCTTTTTTTAAATTATTATTTTTAGAGTCCAATATTTCAATAATGCCATTTTGAGGCATAAAATGCATTTTATTCGAAAATTCGCAGTTAAATCCAACCAAGGCTCCTTCAGTGTGACCATAAATATTTATCAATCTACATTTGAATATTTTTTCTATAAATTTTCTCTGACCAAAAGTTAAATACTCTCCATCCACAAAAATATTTTCTAATTTTAAATTAAATTTGATTTGCTCCTTTAAAATCAAAGAAGCCATTAAGAACATTATTGACGATCTTGAATGAATGTATTCTGGTTGAAAATCCTGTAGAACTTTTACATATGATTTAATGCTTGATGAATTTATATGGAAAGCCGACATGATAAGTTGTTTTTGATTTTTTTTATACCAATATTTTTTTTTTCTTAAAATTTGTTGAGGTATTTTATCTCCATAGAGTCTCACGCTTTTATTTTTTTTAATATTTTTTTTAAAAATCGATAGATAATGGAATGTGTTAGCTTTATCATTTATTTGAAAATTTAAATCTGATAAAATTGTTAATGGGTTGCCTGTACTACCACCTGTTGTCCTACTAAAGGTATTATCCTTTTTCATCTTGACTGATAAGAATTTCTTATAATTGTTTTTAATAAAGTTTTTATCTATTACTGGAAATTTTTTTAAATCATCTAAAGTTTTAATTTTAAAGTTTTTTCTTCCAGAAAAATAATCTTTATAAAAAGGAACATTTTTTTTAACGTAGTTATATAGTTTTCTTAAATTATATAATTGATTTTTTTCGTGTTGGTATTTTGACCATTTTTGACTTTTATTTAAGAAGAAAAGCCTTTTTCTAAATTTTGGATAGTTGTAAATTTTATTCACTATCACTTAAACTTTCTTACTAATAACAACCCACTCTTTTATAAAGTCTTTCATATTGTTGGTGGTTCTGATTTCCAACTCGATATTAAGAATTTTAAAATTTGATGAATAAATTTTTTTTATCTCTGATAAAGATGAGATTCTAAAAGTTCCATATCCTTTTTTTATAAAATGCACATTCAAATTTTTTTTTTTTCTGTTTTTTCTAATAAAATGATTTCCAACAGTATTTTTTGCAAAAGTTTTTGAAAAAAAATATCCTCCTTTTTTTAGTACCCTATTTACCTCAGATAAAATTTTTTTTGTATCTTTTAAAGAATTAGCATACAAGCACTCACAATCAATTATGTAATCAAAAAAATTATTTTGATAAGGTAATTTAATTATGTCACCCTGTACTAATTTGATAAATTTTTTTTTTCGTTTTAAATTTTTATTTGCTATTTTAAGTGCTACTTTACTTCCATCAATTCCAAAAACTTTTAGTTTTTTTTCAATAAAAAAATTTAAGTTTGCTCCCGTGCCTACGCCCAATTCTAAAACTCTTTTGTTTTTTAAATTAAAGTTTTTAGATAAAAATCTTACTAATGATAAATCAGGGTATTTTCCCCATTTATATTTTTTAAAGATTTTATCCCAACCTGAATTCCACATTTAATTAGTAAATTTAATTTGATAAATTTTTTAGATTACCAAGATCTAACCACGACTTTCTTGGAATTATAAAAATTCCTACTTTTTTTTTATTAATTTTTGCATCACTAATAAGATCAGTCATATTATAAACTTTGTCCTTTTTAGGAATTAAAGAAATTAATTTAGATTTGAGTAAATAAGTTCCAACGTTAACCAAATATGAATTTTTTGGCTTTTCATTAATTTTTTTTAAAATATTTACTTTTTCAGTTTCAACCACACCATAAGGAATTTGAAAAGGTATCTTAGCACATATTATTGTAAGATCGTTAGTCTCTCTTTTGTGATATTTTAGTATCTTGTTTAAATCACAATTTAATATCGTATCGCAATTTGTAATTAAAATATCTCTGGTTTTATTTCTCATCAACTTTAGAGAGCCTGCTGTACCTAAAGGTTTATTTTCCTCTACATATTTTAAATTAATCGGTAATTTTTTTTCTTTAAAAAACGCTTTTATTAAATATGATTTATAATTTAAAGAGCAAATAAAATTGGATATCTTATACTTTAAAAAATTTTTAATTACGTGTTCGATTATTGGCATCCCTTTATAAAATAATAATGGCTTAGGTAAAATACTTGTAAAAGGTCTTAACCTTGTGCCCTTTCCTCCAGCCATAATCATTACATTTATGGGGGGTAATTTTTTCTTGATTAATTTTTTCTTTCTACTAATTAAATCTTTTTCAAAAAGAATATTTCTTAATTTTTTTTGAGAATCAACAACAGGAATTAAATCAATATTTTTTTTGAGAAAAATATTTTTAATTTGACCTTTTTTAAACTTATTTTCAAACAAATAGACACTTTTTTTATTATAAATTGAATTAATATTTGAATTTAGTTTTTTCTTCTTAATTAGCGCTCTTCTAATATCTCCATTGCTCAAAACTCCTAAAAATAAAAAGCTGCTATCAACAACAACTAAAGACTTGTAGCCGAATTTATTCATTTTTTTTACTGCAGAATTTAAAGTGGTACTTTTAAAAATACACAGATGTTTAATTTTTTTTTGAATATTCATTTTTTAAATTTAAGATGCTTAAACCAGGCCTTTGTAGCTTTTCTTATCTTTTTAGGTGTCCATAAGGGAGCTTTTTTCCAATTACTAGTATCTTTTAATAAAAATGATACTCCCTCGATTAAAGAAGTTTTTGGCTTCCATTTAATGGCTTTTTTTATCTTGTTAATACTTGCCAAAGATCTAAATGGTTCTCCGGGTCTTATTGGTATTTTTACCCTTTTACTGCTAATTAATTTTGCTAAATCATTAACCTTATGTTCTTTACCGCTTGCTAAGTTAAAAATCGAGTTTGACTTTTTGCTTTTTGCAGCCTTAATCATTGCATCAATTAAATCTTTTATAAAAACGAAGTCTCTTGTTTGATTTCCGCTACCTACAATTGTTAGAGGTTTATTGTTTAGTTTTTGAGCCAAAAAAACACCTAGCGCTGCACCATAAGCTCCTGTGGTTCTGGATCTTGGACCATAAACATTAAAAAACCTTAAAGATATATTGGGCATATTATAAACTTTTCCCCAATGCATAACCAGTTCTTCACCTAAAAACTTAGATAAAGCATATGGGTGTTGCGGATCAATTTTATCTTTTTCAGTAGTTGGGAATTTTTTAGGAACTCCATAGCAACTTGCAGAAGCTGCATAAATAAATTTTTTTATTTTTTTATTTCTAAATAATTCTAAAATATTTAAAGTTCCGTTAACATTAGTATCAATATAATTTGTTGGTTTTTGAATACTCGGAACAATGTCAGCCAATCCAGCTAAATGAAAAACCCAATCAATATTTTTGTTTAGGTTAGCCTTTTTAAGTTTTTTTATGTCAGTAATATCGATTTTTTTGAAATAAATCTTGTTGATAGATTTTTGTAAATTTTTTTTATTGCCAGTTGCAAAATTATCTATTGCTAAAACTTTATGGCCTTGAGCAACTAGTTCATCTACTAAGTTGCTTCCAATAAATCCGGCTGCTCCAGTAACAAGACACTTCATTAATCAATTTCTCCACCACTTAAATCAATAATAGATCCAGATGTATATGATGAATATTCAGAAGCTAAAGCTAAAATGTATGGAGTTATTTCGCTATATTTTGCAAATCTATTTAGAGAAAAATTTTCTTTTAAATATTTTCTTACTTCTTTTGGATTTTTTTTGATTTTTTTTTTCCAAAATTTACCCTTTGTTAATATTGGTCCAGGCATAATACCATTAAAAATTAAATTTTTGTTTCCATAATGTTTTGACATATTTTTTATGTATGAATTTAGAAATGCTTTAGATGTAGAATAAGCAATTTTATTATGCGTAGGTTTTGCTAATTTCCCGGCATAAGAAGAAATATGTATAAATCTAGCAAATTTAGTTTTTTGTTTTTCTAAATGTTTTATTGCCTCCATATTACTTTCAATAGCTATTCCACAATTGAATCTCCAAACTTTATTCCAATCATTATATTTTTTTGGTGGATTATTTACACCCATACCTCCCCCAACACAATTAATTATTATTTCATGAACTCCATGAAGATTAAAAATTTTTTTTATTATTTTAGTTGGGTTTCCTTCTGGCATAAGATCAATAGAGAAAAAATTATTTCCTGGCTTTATAGAGTTTAAATTAGATGCTATCTTCTTTAAAGATCTTAAATTACGAGCAACAATTGAAACTTTTGAGCCTTGATTTACAAAGTCATATGAAAGTTGTTTGCCAATACCATTGCTAGCACCTAGAATTATGACTTTTTTATTTTCTAAACCTAAATTTATCATTTTTTAATTATCTTATAAACTTCTTTTCTAATTCTTTCAAAATTAGGTGACAAGTTATCTTTTGAACGAGAAAAACCTGCCGATCTATCCTCTAAACCTAATACTCTCACATTTTTTTTTGTTTTTTTTGTTAATTCATAAGCTAAAGCTTTAGCGGTACCATCAACATAATCATCATCTAACAATAACCCATCAAATTTTGAATTCTTTAATGTTTCGAGCCATTTTCTCTTAATTTTAAAAGGTTTTATCCAAAAAATATTGGCTATTGAAATTTTTATATCAAGCTTTTTAAAATAATTCTTGATTTTATAAGCTTGGAAGCGTGTAATGGATATTGCAAAAATAATAACATCCGTATTTTTTTCAAGTTTGTCGGTTAATTCTTTTGAATTATTATAACTTTTTGAATGCTCTGATAGGTATAAAACATCTTCATTTTTAATAAAATAATCATATGCCTTTCTATATTCATTAGGTGTCATTGGACTAACTATTTTTATTCCTGGCATTCGAAAGTAGATAGAATGATGTGAGGATCCAGTGACTGGACCAATAGATCCTTCCATACCAATGCTTCTAATAAAAATAGGACAGGGTATGTTCCAAATTTCCTTAGATTTGCATGCATAATTTATGATTATTGGAGCGTTGAACCAATTTAACCCTTGAAATCTAATAATATAAATTGGTTTTTCAATTAGCCCTGCTCCTACAACAATTCCACCATTAGCTACATCTGCCATGCTAAGATCTATTAAACCATCTTTCTCTTTTAAACTTGGCACAGTCCCTTCAATCCAGTCTACAGCATTTAAGCATTGACCATATACTTTACCAATTTTTTTTTTTAAATGTGATCTAAGTGTCTCTTTTATCGTTTCTCTAAGCGTTTTTGCCATAACTTTTCAATTAGTTTTTTAAACTTTTGATCGATAATAGTTGCTTTTTTTCCAATTTTTTTCATTTCAATTAAATACCTGTCATATTTATTTTTTTTTAAGCTTTCTCCTCCTCTATGCTCATTTATCCTATTGGTGAATATATTTAAAAGTATAGGTTGTTTAAAAAAATATTTAGACTTGTACTTTATCTCAAGTGGACAATCTTTAATGTCAAAAGCTTTTATTTTAAAGGATTTCGCAATATCTTTTATTTCCCAGTTTCTTCTAACTGCTTTTTCTGTTGCAATAGAAAAATTATTGTCTTCAATTACAAATATCAATGGTAATTTTTTTTTTGAGGCCCAGCCCATTGCGCCTAAAACATAGTCTTCCTCTACAGCTGCATCACCTAAAAAAATAATTGTAGGCTTTTTTGATGCAAAACAAGCACCGACTCCAATTGGACCATTAGAACCCATAAGCCCATCATGTCCATACATGTTTATTTTGCTATTTCCCACAGATGCCGAGCCTGAAAAGCCTTTATTTATACCTGTATCACGACCTAGTAGTTCATCAATTAAATAGTCAATTTTCCCACCAAAAGACAAATATATCGAATGACATCTATGTTGACCAAAAAGTAATGGTTTAATTTTTTTAGTTTTGCTTATTATTGATAAAGATGATGATATAAATTCTTGTCCAGTAGAAACATAAGTAGGCACATAAATTTTTCCCGAGTTTATATGGTCTGATGTTGAGAGTTCAAAATTTCTACACAAAGAGGCTTTTTTAAAAACATTAAGTCTATAATTCATAAATTAAATATTTGTTTTATTAAGAAGCGTTAAATTATTTTTATTTTATAATGAAAGGAGAATTTTTTCATTTAAATTTAAGTAACAAGCGACCTGAATTATTCATATTTTTAAAAATATGTATACCCTTGTTGATCTCAGAAAAATTTAAAGTTTTAATAATTATTTTATTTAAATTAATTTTTCTTTTTTTGTCTAACTCTATAAATTTATTAATATCTTTATCGGGGTTAGCTCCACCACCTAATGATCCTTGTATAATTTGATCATGCATCAAATTCCAAGCATTAGTTTTTAAATTAATGTTTCTTTTAGGTACCCCTAAAATATAGAAATTTCCTGGATGTTCTAATAATTTTAGACAAAAATTTATTACTTTTATGTTTCCTGTTGTGACAACTATTTTGTTAAATCTTAAATCTTTTAATATTTTTTTATCTTTTAAATTAGAAAAGTTATAGGTAAATTTTGCACCAAATTTTTTAGCTTTTTTTAAAGCATCTTTATTTATGTCTATCGCCGTGATAGATCTGGTTTTAAATAAATTAGATCCTTGGATAATCACTTGGCCTAAACCACCTATTCCTACTACTAACAATTTATCATTTTTATTTAAATTTAATTTGTTTAGTACCAGGCTTAATGAGGTTGTTGCACAACATCCAAATAGAGCAGCTTTTTTAAGTGAGTATTTAGATTTGATTTTTGTTATTCTGTTTTCCGATACAATAGCAAATTCATTAAAAGTTGTTATCCATCCTGCATTAATTTTTAATCCATTATCTGAGTAATAAGTGGGCGTACTACTTTCGATGCCTGAACCTTTTATCCAATGTAGAACAACTTTGTCTTTGGGTTTTACTTTTTTTACTCCAGGACCAACCTTCAACACTATGCCGCTACCTTCGTGACCTAATAGATGTGGTAAAAACTTATCCTTGCCCCCAATACCTTCTATCTCATCTATTTGTTTTCCACATATTCCAGAGTACTTTAATTTAACCAAAACTTGTCCCCTTTTTAATTCATCCTTTATATTAAGATTTATAATTTTTAATTTTGAATTATTTTTAAATAGAACAGCACCTTTAAAACTAATTTGTATCATTTTAACTAAATTTAAAATTGAAATTTTTTTCAAACTTTTCTGAATTTATATCTTGTTCAAGTGGATTTACGTTTCCTTCTGTTGGTATAATGTATTTTTGGTAATCAATTTTTTTACTATCACAAATTTCAATAAGCCTATTGTAATAAGATTTTATGGGACTTGATAAATTATAAGTTCCGTATTTTTCAGAGGTAAGCAAAATTTCATATAAATGGATCAGTTCATCTAATTTGAGAAAACATCTTTTAACATTTGAAAATATTTTCACTTTGGTTTTTTTTTGAACAAGGTCTACTGACTGATCTAAAAAGGAACCTGTACCACTCATTTTTGTACTTTGAAAATGTCCACCATAAGCATGAACTACTGGTTGGCGAAATATGAAGTGATTTTTGGTATGAGCTTTTATTAAATTCTCACATTCCAATTTGAGTTTACCATGAACATTAGGAGGATTTAGTTTAATATTTTCGTCAGGAAAAACTATCCCCTCAAAAATTTTATCTGTGGATGGAAAAAAAATTCTTGTATTCTTATTTAAACTTTTTAAAAGTTTTTTTGTCAACTCAACATTATATTTTCTAGCAAATTTTGGATTTTTTTCATTTCTTGGAGGCCCAGCGTAGGCGGCTAAATGATAAACAAAATTTGGTTTTAAATCCTTGATTACATTATTATTAGTATCAATATTAAGTAAATTTAGGTCTATTAAATTCTCATCATGCTTTATGTAATCAAAATCAACACCAAAAACTTTGTACCCCTTTTTTTTTAATGATAAAAATATTGCAGTTCCTATAAAACCACCGGCTCCGGTTATTAATATATTACCCTTGTAACTCATTGAACTTTTTTTTGTATATCTCTATTTTTTACTTCATCACTTACTGGATTGGTCAAACCGACCCACCATCTTGAACCTGAGAAAGAATTATTTTTTGATATTACTTTTTGAACTCCATGTTTTAATGAATGATAAAATAATGTCATATCACCTGCTTTTAAGTATTGTTCAACATTTTCTATCTTTTTTTTTACTAGGAAAAATAGTCCACCTTCATCAAAATCTTTTCCAATTTCACTGAAATGAATGCCAGAGACAATTCTTAATGATTTTGGATCTGTGTGAGCTTCTAAATAACCTGTATTGTTAGGATATTTTCTAATTAAAATTCTATCAATTTGTCCGTCCTTAGGTTTGTTTTTTTCAAATTCCTTATATTTAAGACCAGACAACAACTTTAACTTTCGCCAAACTGGATTAAAAGTTTTAAAGAGATCTAGCTTTTCCTTTTTTTTGTTCCACGGAAAAAAATAGAAATCATGTCTATCAGAGTTTAAAACATATTTAGAACTTTCTTTTGGACCTATTTTTCTATGAAAATTTGGACAATTTTGTAAAGTTTTAAAAAAATTAGATTTTTTTTTATTTTTAATTGTTTTTAAATAATTTTTAATCAAATTTATTTCTTGTTTTATAAATAATTTCTTAATTATAATTAAATTGCCATTGTATAAATTTGATTGTATTTTCATTAGTTTCTCTCTATTTGATTTATTAAAAGCGTTAAGAAATTCCTTTGAATCTAAGTATAGAATATTTTTAAATTCTTTTGCAGAATCACTTTTTTGTTCAAGATTTTTCCAGTTAGATTTTAAAATTTTTTGAGTTTTAATTGACCAATGCTCCGCACTTCGATTTTTTCTATCGGTTATAGATACTTTCATAAAAAAATTTTTATATTGGTTGAAATAAATTATTATTATTATTTTTAATAGTTAATTTCAAACCACCTACAAAAACACACAAAAAATTTTCTTTTTTTTCTATAACTTTAAAAGCAAAGTTAGCGAAAGGACCTGTTAAAAATTTAGCTTTATCATTTATTGAAGACATAAAAAAACTTGGTTTTAAAAGTCCTTTTGTATCTTCATGATTTTTACAATTATCTATAAATTCAATTATCTGGTTTTGATGGTTTTCAGGTTTTTTAAGAAAATACTCAATCCCCTTAGTAAATTTAAGTGTTTCTAAAATATTTGTATTTTTAAAACTTTCATTCCATAAAAAAATATAATTTCCTAAAATTGATTTTAGTAAAACATTTTTTGACTTAGAGTAAATTTGTATCTTTGGTTGATATACCTTAGTTTCATGTTTTATTTTTTTTTTAAATTCAGTTAGAAAAATATTTAACTCCTTTTTTTTATATTTTGCTATAACCCACATTTATCTATCCTCCATCTCCATTTTGAGTTCTTCATATTCTTGCATTTTTCTTTTCATAAAATTAATAGTTAAATTGGTTTTGGCGGTAATACCCTTTGGTGTTAAATAGTATAAATAATTAAGTTTATTGGGATTTTTTTTAAAATTTTTTATTTTTATAAGCCCTTTTTTTTGAAGTTCTTTAAGACAGTAGTTGAGTTTCCCCAAACTAAAACCTAAATCTTTAGCGAGTTCACGTTGACTTTTTTTATGCTTTTTGTCAATTTTTCTCAAAAGATTAAAATGATCAATATTATCTTTATTCATTTTGTTCATATTTTGAACAATAACGTTCATTTTTTGAACTGTAAAGCCTTTTATTGTTAGACTTTGGAAGGTTTTTTCTGTATCTATTGATTTATGAAAATAAGAACATCTTCTGCTTTCCAGAAGAAGGCTTTTGAGCTGAGAAAAGGTATTCTTAAACTTGCAAAAATGAGTGGAGGGGGTGGAGCTCATTTAGGTGGAACACTATCTTGTGTTGAAATTTTAACTTACCTTTACCTAGTTCATAATATTAGAATAAGTAAAAAAAATTGGGATGCAAGAGATAGAGTTTTGGTTAAGGGACACGTGCATTTAGCTTTATATCAATTATGGTCAGATATAGGATTGATTAAAAAAAAGGAACTTCAATCATATGGAAAAAATGGGTCAAGAATTCACATACTTCCAGACATAAAAATTCCAGGTTCAGAATATAATTCTGGTTCGTTAGGTCAAGTAGTAGGAATTGGTTTGGGTATAGCGATTAGCTCAAAAATAGATAAAAAAAAATATAATGTTTTTTGCATAGTTGGGGATGGAGAATGTGACTCGGGCTCTATGTGGGAGTCAGTCTCAATGGCAGGAAAATTAAAAACGAAAAACTTAATAGTTATTGTAGATTTAAATAGGTTGTCTGAGTTTCAAATATTTAAAGATAATGTGCATAAAGATATTGAAAAAAAGTTTCGGTCTTTTGAATGGAATACAAAAATCATCAATGGTCATTCTTATAGTGAGTTGAAATCTGCTTTTAAGCTAGTAAAAAATACTAAAAAACCTTTAGCAATTATAGCTAACACAATAAAGGGCAAAGGAGTTTCTTTTATGGAAAACAATGTTAATTGGCACCATAAAGCTCCAAATAAAAAAGAATTTGAAATTGCGCTTAAAGAATATGAAAAATAATAAATTAGATTTTAGAAATGTTTTTTTTGATGAGATTTATAATATTTCAAAAAAAAATAACAAAATTGTTTTTTTAACTGCAGATATTTCAGCGTATAGTTTGCCAAAATTTAGAAAAGATTTTCCTGAAAAGTTTTACAATGTTGGAATAGCAGAGCAAGGAATGGTTAATATGGCTACAGGATTAGCGATGAATAAAAAAAAAGTATTTATCTTTAGTATGATACCATTTTTAACTATGAGGTGTTATGAACATATAAAAATAAATATATGTAGTCATAATTTACCAATTGTTTTAGTGGGTCTGGGTTCTGGTCTTTCCTATGATACCGCTGGTCACTCTGCTCAAGCAATAATTGATATTGGAATAATGAGAATGCTTCCTGAGTTAGAAATTTACAATCCATCGGATCCTACATCTGCAAAATATATTTGTAAAAGAGTTCTAAAAAGTAAAAATCCAACATATGTAAGGTTAGATAAAAGTCAACAGCAATCTATTTATAACAAAAACGAGACTTTTGAAAATAGTTTTAAAATTTTCAAAAATGGAAGTAAAAATTGTATAATTTCAACTGGAGTGATGGTGCATAAAAGTCTGCATGTTATAAAGGAATTAAGAAAAAATAATTTAAAAATAGATTTAATTGATCTCTTAAAAATTAAGCCTTTAGAGGAAAAAAGGTTATTAAAAATACTTAGTAAATATAATAAAATTTTCGTGATTGACGAAAATACCTTTTCAGGAGGGATTAGTTCAATTTTAAGTGAAATTTTTGTAAAAAACTTTTTTAAAAAGAAAATTAACTTCTTTTGCCTTAAAAATACTCAAGATGTTGGAAATTATGGAAATAGAGAATGGTTGCATAAACGTAATAAAATTGATGTAAAAAACTTAATAAAAAAAATACATAAATTATCAAATGGTTAATTTTAAAAAAATAAGTAATAAATCTTTTATTATCGCTGAAGTAGGTCAAAATCATCAAGGAAATTTAGAACTAGCAAAAAAATATATAGAAGTTTTTGCTGCAAAAGGGGCAGATGCAATTAAATTTCAAACTCGAAATAACAAAGAGCTTTTTTCAAAAGATGCGTATAATAAGGAATATTCAAGTGAAAATGCTTTTGCAAAAACATACGGTCACCATAGAGAAAAACTAGAATTAAGTTTTAGAGACTTAACAATACTAAAAAAACTTTGTAAGAAAAATAAGGTTAAATTTATGTCAACACCATTTGATCTTACAAGTGCTAGAAAATTGAAAAAATTAGGTATAGATGTTTTTAAAATCTCTTCTTTTGACTTAGGTAATTTACCTTTAATAAATCTTGTTGCAAAAATGAGAAAACCAATAGTTTTAAGCACTGGTGGTGGTAAAATTAAAGAAATTAAAGAAAGTGTGAAAATTTTAAAAAAAAATAATGCTAATTTTAGTGTATTACATTGCGTGTCGGAATACCCTTGTAATGTAGAAAATTTAGGGCTTGAAAAAATAAGTAAATTAAAAAAACTTTTTCCAAAAGTTTGCATTGGTTTGTCAGATCATTTCAATGGTATATTATCTGGACCTATCGCATATATGAAAGGAGCGAGGGTTTTTGAAAAACATGTTACATTTAATCGATCGTGGAAAGGAACTGATCACAATTTTGCAACAGAACCAGAGGGATTTAGAAAGTTTGTGAGAGATATAAGGAGAGTTCCAAAAATGATGAAGGAAAAGAATGTAAATAGGCTTGGAAAAGAGAAAGTGTTTCTAAAATTAGGAAAATCAATAGTAGCGAATAGAAATCTTAAATCTGGAAAAAAAATTAAAATTGAAGACTTAAATGGTATTATCTTTAATAGACAATATATACCTATTAGGGAGAGCCATAGTTTAATTGGAAAAAAATTAAAAGTTAGAATTAAAAAAGGAGAAATAATATTAAGATCTTATGTTAAGTAAATCAAACATATTTCCTAAATCAAAAAGTGTTGGTAAAAGACTTTGGGGTAAAGAGATTTTGCTAGCTTTAGTCTCAAAAAAATTTAGTTTTAAACTTCTAGAAATAAAAAAAGGTAATCGAGGCGGTCTTCAATACCATAGAAAAAAAAATGAATGCGGATATATAGCATCGGGTAGACTAATGATAAAATATAATTTGGGTAATAATAAATTAAAAACTAAAATTTTAAAAAAGGGAGATGTCTTTCACTTCCCACCTAAACTAATACACCAAGAAATAGCATTAACTAATTGTAAAATTATTGAAGTCTCAACACCTCATTTTAATGATCGGGTCAGGGTAGAAAAAAAATTTAAGATAAAAGAATCAAAAGGCCTGAAAACGACTTATTTAAAAGACATTATTTACAGATAAATGAAATCAAGGAAATTATTAGCACTTATCCCGGCAAGAAGCGGGTCTGAAAGAATAAAAAATAAAAACTTAATTAAATTAAAAGGTAAAAGTTTAATAAGAATAGCAATTGAAAACGCATTTAAAGCTAAAATTTTTGATAGAGTTATCGTTTCTACTGATGACTTAAAATATTCTAACATTGCTAAGAAGTGTGGTGCAGAAGTTCCGTTTTTAAGACCTAAAAAACTTTCAATATCTACATCACCTGATTATGATTGGGTATCTCATACAATTAAAAAAATAGATGCGTTTAAACTTGGCTATACGCATTTTTTTATACTAAGACCAACAAGTCCTTTTAGAACTTATAAAACAATTTTAAGAGCATGGAGTAAATATAAAAAAACTAAAAATTGTGAGAGCCTCAGGGCTGTTGAAATCTGTAAACAGCATCCTTATAAAATGTGGGTAGAAAAGAATAATTTCATAAATCCCTTATTTAAAAAAAAATATCTTAATCAACCTTCTTATAATTCTCAATTTAAAGTTTTGCCGAGAATTTTTATTCAAAATGCTTCCTTAGAAATATCAAATATATCAGTTATAAAAAAATATAAGTCTATAACTGGAAAAAAAATTTTACCATTTTATACTCACAACCATGAAGGTTTTGATATAAATTATCCAGAAGATATTATTGAAGCAAAAAAAATATTAAAAACTAATTATTAAAAAAGTGAAAAAAATAAAATTTACAGAGCCAAAAATAAATTTAACAAGTTCTACAAAGTATATAAAAAAAACTATTAGTAATAATTTCCCCAACGAAGGGGAATTGACCAGATTACTTGAAAAAAAAATTAAAAATATTTTAAAAGTTAAATATGTGACTTTAACAACCAGTGGAACTTCAGCAATATATTTGGCTTTAAAAGCGAGCGGCATAGGTAAAAATGATGAGGTAATCATTCCCAATATTACTTTTCCAGCTACAGCAAATGCAGTAAATATGACTGGAGCAAAAATAATTTTAGTTGATATTTCAAAAGATAGCCTTTTAATAGATTTACAATCTTTAAAAAAAAAAATTACAAAGAAAACAAAAGCGATAATTCCAGTACATATATCTGGACGTGGAACAAATATTAAAGAAATATTAAAAATAGCAAAAAAAAATAAAATTAGAGTAATAGAGGATGCAGCTGAGGCATTTGGCTCTAAATTTAAAGGTAAAAGTTTAGGAAGCTTTGGAAATTGCGGTTGTTTTTCGTTTGCTCCTAATAAAATTATTACAACTGGTCAAGGTGGTTTAATTATTACTAATGATAAAAAAATTTACCTTAAAATCAATCAATTAAAGGATCAAGGAAGAACTAAGGTTCTGAATAATAGAAACATTTATAGTTATCGAGGTTTTAATTTTAAATTTACCGATGTTCAAGCTGGGATAGGATTAGCTCAAATAAATGATTTCAAAGCAAGAAAAAATAAATTAATAAGTATTTACAGATTCTACAAAAAAAATATTTCAGAGAATATTAATTTTAAATTATTTGATTTCGATTTGAAAAATGGTGAATTGCCATTGTGGACTGATGCTTATTGTAATTATGTAGATGAACTATTTTTATTTCTAAAAAAAAAAAATATAAATTGCAGATGTTTCTGGCATCCTATAAACACTTTGCCACCATACAAAAAAAAATTTAAAGATTTAAGTAATTCAAAAAGTTTAAATAATAAACTAATGTGGCTTCCTTCGTCTTTATATCTGTCAGAAAAAGATCTGAAAATAATCTGTTATTATATAAATATCTTTTTTAAAAAAAAATATAAGTTTCTCTAATTAAAAATTATTTTTTAGTACAAATGTTCTAAATTCGGCAAAATTTTTCACTTTAATATTATTCTTAAATGAACTTTCATAATTATCAAAATTTTTAAAGTAAAAATAAAATTTCATTTCTTTATTATTAAAAAAAAAGTTAGAGTCATACTTTACTTTTGTTTTTTGCTCTAATTTTTTAAAGTCAGAAATATTTTGTTCAGAAACAAAATTTCCGAACCTATTGAAACCATTAAAGGAGCCAATAATTGTCGGAAAAAGAAAAATTATTATAAATAAACTTGAAATAATTTTTTTATTTAAATTCCAAAGATCTAAAGATAATTTTGAAATTAGCATTGCCGATGCTATTGATAAAACTAAATTAATATCTGTTCGAGCATAAATAAAAGTATATAAAAACAAAATTACAAAATAGAAAAGTAAATCAAATTTATACCCTTTTAATTTGTTTTTATTCTTGAAAAGTATTAGTAAATAAAACAATACTAAAACTAAAATAATTAATAAAATTATTAAAATATTAAGATAATTTTTTTTTATAAAATCTTTATTTTTTTTGGAAATATCAAAAACTTCATGATTTTTAGTTAATATAGTAAGGTTAAGTGAATTTAGAACATTGTCCCCTAATTTAAATGCAAAACCTTTTAAATTTCTTGGGGAATAAGTAGATCTGTAGTAATAAGTCTCATTATTACTATTTTTCGTAAATATTTCCTCGTAATTTTTTTTATTTTTAATTTCTATTCTATCTTGAAGAATCTTGGCCGGACTAGAAAATAAGAATAAGTTAATCAACATGAAGTAGATTAGTGGAACAAAAATTAATAAAACATTCTTAAAATTATTAATAAAATTATTTTCATTTCTTAAGAAGAAATAATAAAAAAGTAAATTTACTATTGCATAAATTAAAGAACCTTCGGAAATAGAAACATTCGCTATACAAATTAACAAATATAAAAAAATTAAAAAAAGGTTATTTTTTTTAATGATTTGAATTAATAATAATAAGCTGAGTAAACCAAGGAAAAGATTAAAAATATGAGAATAGAAAATCGCCCACGACAATGATTTTAAACTTATGCTAAAATTTAATGTAAATAAAATTGCAGAAAAAAAAGCGAATTTTGAATTTTTGAAAAGACTATTTAAAACTAAATAAAAAAGTACACCTGAAAGGAAATAAAAAAATATAACTATTAGGTGCCAAGTCAAATAATTTTCAGGAATAATCTGATTGATTAGTAAAAAAAGAGGATCATATCTAGATTGAGAAATTTCAAAAAAAAAATTTGTATTGTTTACCAAATTATAAAGTTTAGAGCCGAATATATAGTCGAAATCATCTGATACCCAAGAATTATTTCTAGTAAGAAAAAAAAAGGCTAAATTAATAATGAATAGTGACAAAACACAAATAAAAAAAAAGTTTTTCTCATTTATTTTTGAAAGCTTTATCACGGTAGTTATATAATTTTTGGAAACGGTAAAGGTTTAATAAATCTACCTCTATAACCTTTTTTTTTCAATATTTTCTTTAAATCGTCAAAAATATGCCAAGATAAGATCAATAAATAGTCTGGTTGTTTTTTAAAAATAATTTTTTCATTCACGATTGGAATGTTTGTTCCAGGCATAAATTTTCCAATTTTATGAGATCCTGTGATTTCACATATGCAATCTAACAAATTATGATTTATGCCTGTATAATTTATTAAGGTTGCTGCTCTTGAAGGTGCTCCTACACCATAAATTTTCTTATTCTTGTTTTTTAATTTATTCAGTAAGTTTAATAATTTTACTTTTGTATCGAGAACTTTAATAGGAAATTTACTCAAATTTTTTTTGTTTATTATTCTTTTTTCATCTTCCAATATTTTTTTTATTTCTTTTGAAACTTTAATTTTTTTATTTTTTGAAGCATAAACTCTGATTGATCCTCCATGTGTTGGGGTTTTCACAACTTTAAAGACCTTTAAACTTTTACTCTCTAAAAACTTTTTTAGACTTGTTAATGTATAGTATCTTAAATGTTCATGATAAATGGTATCATACTGCAAATCTTTGATAATATTTAAAAAATAATGGGACTCACTTATAAATATTCCATCACTATTCATTATTTTTTTTATGTTATTTGTAACTTGACTTAAATTTTCCATATGGGCAAAAACATTTGTAGCTGTGACAATTTTTGCTTTTCCATATTTCTTTAGGATTTTATTTACAGCACTTTTATTAAAATAGCTTAAAATTGTTGGAATTCCAGATTTAATAGCCTTTTTTCCAATTTCTTCAGGGGTAACACCAAGCACCCTAACGTTTTTAAAATGTCTCAAAAGATTTCCGTCATTTGATCCTATGTCAACAACTAAATCTTGTGAATTTAATTTAGTAATATTTTTTACTTCTTTAAATAATGAATCAAAATTATCTCTTAAGATTTTGGTTGTACTACTAGTGTACGGATAGTTTTTAGGAAATAAGATTTCTTTTTTAACTAAATTGTCAATTTGAAAAAGATTTGATGATTTTGAATAAACTAAGTTAGTTGGAAAAAAAAGTTCGTGATTTTTTTTTCTATTAATTTTCTCAAAATTATTGACAGCTGGAATACTTCCAAGAGATAGGATAAGTTCAAGATCTTTTTTCCTTGAAAATTGGCAACGAGATATTTTAGTTGAAATTTTTTTCATTATTATCTTGCAATATTTTTTTTAATCCATCTCTAATTTTTATTTTCGGCTTAAAACCTAATTTTTTAATTTTCAATATATTTGGGAGTCTAATTTTCGTTCCACCCTTCTTTAAAGCTCCTTTTTTAATCTTTATCTTTTTTTTAGTAATTTTGGAAATGATATTTGCTAATTTATTAATTGTTATTTTTTCGCTAGTGCCGATATTATAAATATTTAAGTGTTTTCCTTTCATTAAAAGAATTTCGAATGCTTTTAGAAAATCATCAATATGAATAAATGATCTGATCTCTTTTCCATTTCCCTCAATTAAAAAAGAGTTTTTTTTGTTTGTTATTTTTTTCATTCTTTTTATAAACTCGGGAATTACGTGTTCATTGCCCATATCTAGACCGTAAACATTATGTGGTCTAAAAATTACTACCCTATCAAAAATTTTTTTACCTATATATAAACCGTACATTTCAGTCAAAATTTTACCTGCACCGTAAGTAAATCTTGGATTATATATATCAGGAATTTTTAAAGGTTCTTTTTCGTCTGTAGGTATTTTTAACGGCGTTTGGTAGACCTCAGAGCTGGATGCTAAAAAAATTTCTTTTGTTCTATACTTTCTTGCTGCCTCAAAAATATTTATTAATCCTTTAGTTGCAACGTCCAAAACTAGGTCGGGTTTCGAGTAAAAAAATTTAGTTCCATTTATATAAGCGAGATGAATAATAGTATCTATATTTTTTACTGCTTCAAAAACCTTTTTCTTATCTCTTATGTCTCCTTTTATAAATTTAATATATTTTTTAATGTGAGATAATCTCTTTTTATGACCTCTGATATCGTTATCAAAAACAACAACTTTTTTTTTTAATTTTACAAGTTGCTCTACAATATTCGATCCGATAAATCCTGTTCCTCCTGTAATCAAATATTTTGTTTTCATTAAAATTATTTTAAAATATTAATTGGTTCTTTTTTTTTTAACCAAAAAGTTTTTAAACCATAAAAATACCATACAAGATACTCATTTAGCCATTTAAAAATTTTAAATTTACTTTCTCCCACACTTCGTTCTTCCCATTGTGCTGGCACTTCTACTATTTTCATTTTTAACCTATTACATTTTACAAGAATTTCTAAAGAATAAGCAAAACCAAGTTTTGACTCTATTTTTATTTTTTTTAGCAAATTATTTGAAAATAATCTAAATCCATTACTAGCGTCCCTGACAGGAATACTGGAAAAAAAAAATAACGTACTTGAGGCTATTCTAACAAGTATTGATTTTAAAATCGGACATCCTTTCATTGAACCGCCCTCCATGAATCTACTTGCAACTACAACGTCTGCTTTTTCTGTTAAAAATTTTTCAAACATTACATCGATTAATCCAATATTTAAAAAATCGTCAGCTGGATAAACTATTTTGCATTGAGCTTGACTTGCTTGAAGACCTTGTTTTACTGCATTGCATGGGCCCTTCTCAAAATTTTTAATTAAAGTTATTGGAAATTTTTTTTTTAACAAATGAGAGTACTTGTGAATATCATCATCATCATCGTCGTAACATAAAAAAACAGAAATATTATTTTTAATTTTTTTTTCAAATAAATCTAAGAGTTTTATAACTTGCTCTCCCTCATTATAAATAGGTATGATGATGTCTAATTCTCTCATTTTTTCGCAAATAGTTTTTTATATCTCTCTGTATTTAATGATGAATCTTGTGCAATAAATACATTTGATTTTTTTGAAATTTCCCTCCAAGTTGTTTTTTTTAACTTTTTATATTTTCTTAAAATTTGAT